>Ga0182741_1004360_pt1 | contig 14032 bp, 13 predicted proteins | sample eDN5th37CBELigOP_FD_128874 | JGI IMG/M metagenome (GOLD analysis project Ga0182741, IMG submission 128874) | Enriched Organic Plus compost microbial communities from Emeryville, California, USA - eDNA 5th pass 37_C BE-Lig OP (version 2) (version 2) ...
TACTTCTTTGCACAAAAACTGCAAGATTCGCTGCAAGTGCCGGTGGGTATCATCAATGCCAGTTGGGGCGGCACCTGTGCAGAAGTATGGGTACCTGCAGCAGCAGTACTGTCTGATTCCATGCTGGCAGAAAAATCACGCCTGCAGCCCGTAGCGCCCCGCAAACCCAATCTTCCCGGCGAAGCCTGGAACGCCATGATTCATCCATTTGTAGGCTATACCCTCTCGGGTGCGTTGTGGTACCAGGGAGAAAACAATACGGTTTCATGGGATGGATATGCCGCATTGATGGAACGATTGATTCAATCCTGGCGGAATGTCTGGAAGGCAAAATTTCCCTTCTACTTTGCACAGATCGCTCCCTATAACTATAAAAACAAAGGCATTCAGAAAGGCGCCCTGGTGCGGGAAGCACAAAACCAGGTTTCGCTGAAAGTGCCAAAAACCGGTATGGTACTCACCTCCGACCTGGTGGATGATATCAATGATATACATCCGAAACAGAAGCGGGAAGTAGCCTGGCGCTTTGCCGACCTGGCATTGAAAGAGATATACCAGGTTGTTCGTAGGAATGTTTACTCGCCGGTATATAAAGCCCACAAAATTGAAAAAGGGAAGGTGATCATTTCCTTTCATCATATGGACAATCAAAAACTGGTGGTAAAGGGAGGAAACAAGATCAATGAATTGTACATCGCCGGTGCCGATCAAAAATTTCTGCCCGCTGACTATAAACTGGACGGAAACAAACTGATCGTTTTTCATAAAAACATCAGGGAACCTGTATCTGTGCGGTACGCATTTTCCGATACGGCCATCACCAATTTATATTCAACCAATGGATTGCCGGTATCATTGTTCAGGCTCGATAACTGGGATATGCCAACAAACAACTAAAACCTTATGAGAATAATATATTTCGTTTGTCTCTGTACGTTAGTTTTTGGTTGCATTCCGAAAGAGCAAAAAGAAGCGGTCCGGGCTGAGCAGCGGGAACAGACCTATGTTTCCAAAAAAGACTTGTCCGGCGTGATGGTTGGCTATTGCTCGCCCACCCTGGACGCGCCCTTTTATGTGGCGCTTGAAAAGGCGGTCAGGGAGAATGCCGCAAAATATGGTATGCAGTATCTCACCACCGACGGACAGGGAGATATCAACAAACAGGTACTGGCTGTGGAAGATCTGCTGTCGAAAGGCATACAGGTGCTCATATTGAATCCCCTCGATCCCAAAGCGCTGGTGCCTGTGGTGAAGAGAGCAAGGGAACAGGGCGTTGCAGTGTTTATACTGGACAGCTTCATTGATGAAGAAGCGCCCTATATAGCCAGTGTGGTGGCCAACAATCAAATGAATGGAGAACTGTTGGGGCATTGGGTGGTAAACAATATCAAAAAGCCTCATCTCAATATAGCATTGATCAGCGGTAACCAGGGTAATCCGGTAGGGCGCGAGCGCAGACTGGGTTTTGTAAGAGGCATTGCCGAGGCTCAGCTGCATCTCAACAACAAGGTTGACTTTACCATTGTATCGCAGGGATGGGGTAAATGGACCAACAATGGCGGTCTCAATGCCATGGAAGATATTCTGGTTGCGCACAAGGAAATCAACGTGCTGTTTGCAGAAAATGATGCGATGGCTATCGGCGCCCTTAAAACGATCAAGGCCATGGGCTTGCAGGACCAGATTGTAGTGGTAGGCGTGGACGGGCAGAAAGAAGCCTACGAGTTGATACAGCGGGGAGAGTATGGAGTAACCGCACAGAACAGCCCGGATATCCTGGGTGAAAAAATGGTCACCATTGTAGCCCGCTACCTCAATGAAGAGCCGGGGATCAAGCAGGTGAACTATACTGAATCGGTGGTGATTGACAAAAGCAATGTGAACCAATTCTATAATCCCAATTCCCTCTTCTGAGCGATGATAGAACTGAAGAATATTTCCAAATCATATGGCGGCGCAAGGGCCCTGGAGCATGTGAACCTCACGGTGGAGTATGGCAAAATCCATGCGTTGCTGGGTGAAAATGGCGCGGGAAAATCCACTTTAATGAAAATACTTTCCGGCGCAGTGCAGAAAGATGCTGGTTCTATATATATCGACGGTGTAGAAAAATTAATCCGTACCCCTAAAATTGCCCGGGAAGAAGGGATAGGCATTATTTACCAGGAATTTTCGCTGGTGCCTGAACTGACGGCTTCGGAAAATATTTTTCTGAACCACCCGGGCAATTCTTCGTGGATAAACTGGCATTCCCTGCACACTAAGGCCGACACACTGGTGCGCAGCCTGGGATTCAGCCTGGATGTAAGAAAAAAAGTTTCCGCGTTGAGCATAGCGGAACAACAGATTGTGGAAATAGCAAAGGTGCTTACACACGACCTGAAGTTGATCATATTTGACGAACCTTCTGATGTGCTGGGGCCGCAGGAAGTACAAATATTGTACAGACTGCTTGAACAGCTCAAAAAGAAGCATATTGCCATCATCTATATCTCACATCATCTACAGGAAATTCTTGACATATCAGATTGTGTAACGGTATTGCGCGATGGAAAATCAATAGCCACGGTAGAAAACAAGGACCTGAGCAAAGACAAGCTGATTGCCATGATGCTGGGAAAAGAGCTGGTGCGCCATGCAAGGGAATATGTTGCGCCTGTACAGGAGCCCAAAATATTCCGGGCCACCGGTATTCGGTTGCCCATGTCTGATATACCAGTGGAAATTAGCTCCCGTTCGGGAGAGATACTGGGGATTGCAGGGCTGGTAGGTGCCGGTCGAACGGAGCTTTTGCGCGCCATCTTTGGAGCGGACCGGGCGCCCGGAAAAAAAGTGTACGTGAATGACCAACTGATCGATACCTCCTCACCGGGTAACAGTGTGGCCAATGGAATTGGTATGGTACCGGAAGATCGAAAGCAGGAAGGGGGGATACTGGATCAGAGCATACGGAAAAACATTTCCATAACCAACCTGCAACAAATCAACAGGGGAGCCGGATTTATAAATCAGAAACGGGAAGATGAATTGGTGCAGACGTTGGTGGCGCAACTCCGCATCAAATGTGCATCTGCGGATGCGCCGGTAGATTCCCTGAGTGGCGGCAACCAGCAAAAGGTTATCCTGGCAAAATGGATCAACAGCGGGGCAGATATTTTGCTGATAGATGAGCCTACCCGGGGCGTGGATGTAGGCGCCCGTGCACAGATTTATGATATTCTGTTTGAACTCGCCAATAAAGGTAAAACACTGATTGTGGTCTCGTCGGACCTGGAAGAACTGATGACCATTTGCGATCGCATACTGGTAATGAAAAAAGGCAGGATCACCGGTGAGGTGACAAAAAAAGATTTTTCCGAAGAAAGGTTGTTGAGACTGGCCATTGAAGAACCGGTTGCCGCAACAAGCTAATTCACTATTCACCAGGGTAAAAACAAGCTGAATGAAAGCGATAACAGTAAGAGCAACTATTTTACAATACAACACAGTATTTATTTTTTTGTTGATGCTCCTGGTGTCGGGCATCATTACCGATAACTTCTTTACAGCACAGAACATTTCCAATATTTTCCGGCAATCTGCACCGATTGGACTGGTAAGTTTAGGCATGCTGCTGGTCATACTCACAGGTGGTATTGATCTTTCTGTGGGGGCCGTGGTGGCCATGATCGGCGTGGTATTCGCCCTGCTTAGCCATGAAGTGTATTTCCCCTTCGCCTTGCTGTTATCATTAATAACAGGTTTGTTCATCGGTTGCATTTCGGGCTTCCTGGTAGCCTACCGGAAAATGGCGCCTTTTATTGTTACACTCGCCATGATGTCAATGATACGCGGCGCCGGTTACCTGCTTTCGAAAGGAGCGCCCATCAGCGTGGGATCTTATTCTTCCGATATACTGGTGCTGGGCTCAGGCAGCGTGATGGGCATTCCGGTACCGGCCATTATTTTGCTGATGGTATTTGCGATACTCTACATTTTGCTGCGCTATAATATTTATGGAAGGGTAATACTGGCTATCGGATCGAATGAAGAAGCGGTGCGGCTGTCTGGCATCAATGTGAACATAGCCAAGTTTTCTGTGTATGTGATATCGGCTGTATTGACTACACTGGCTGCTTTATTGCTGGTAGGCAGGACCGGCGTGGGCACAGCCAATATTGGCGTGGGACTGGAACTGGATGCCATTGCCGCCGTGGTGATAGGAGGCGCTTCGCTTTCAGGAGGAAAGGGTTCTGTTTTAAACACCCTCCTGGGCGTATTCATTCTTAGTATGATCGGCAACGTGATGAACCTGCTGGACATAACCGCTTATTTGCAGCAAATTATCAAAGGGATCATTATTATAGCCGCCGTTTTGTTTCAAAGAGATAAATAGCAACAGACATGGAGTTGAATCAGCAGCATGCTGTCTTGCGCGGGTTATTGCCGCAGTTGCCACCGGCAGGAGGAACCATTTGCCCGATTGTTCATTTTGGCGTAGGTGCATTTCACCGGTCGCATCAGGCATGGGCCTTGCAACGGTGGTTAAACCATCACCCGGAAGCGATCGGTCATTGGGGTATTAGCGGCGTGGGCATCCTGCCGCAGGACCTTGCATTTACGGAAAAATTCCGGAAACAGGATTGCCTGTATTTTGTAAAGCGTTTTGCTCCCGATGGAATTCACCATACAGAACTGGTTGCTGCCATCAGGGAAATGTTGCATGTATCGTCAGATTATCCGTATATTCTTCAACGTATTGCCGACCCCGTTACAATGGTGATCAGTTTTACCATTACCGAAGGGGGATACAATGTAGACTATTCAAAACATTCTTTTATATGGGATACACCGGCAGTACAGGACGATCTGCAAAAAGCCGGTCATCCGAAAACAGTGTTTCGTGTGCTGGCGGAAGGTTTGAAAAAACGCAGGGATGAGAACGGTGCGCCGGTAATATTGATGTCGTGCGATAATGTACAGCACAACGGCGATATACTGAAGCTGGCATTGCTGGAGTTCCTGCAAAGGTTTGATGCTTCGCTGATCGAATGGGTGGAACAAAAGGTCGTTTTTGTGAAAACGATGGTGGACCGTATTACACCCGCAGCAACGGAAGCGCAGCAACAAATATTGGCGGAGGAACAAGGACTGCGCGACGAATGCCTGGTGGTGTGTGAGGAATATTTTCAGTGGATAATAGAAAAACATCCTGCGCTGGAGGGGCTTCCGTTTGCGGCAATGGGAGCGCTCCTGGTTGATAAAGTGGAGCCGTTTGAAAAAATGAAGTTGCGATTGTTGAATGGCGGACACTCACTCACAGGTTTATTGGGATATGCTTTGGGGTATAATACAATTCATACGGCGATCAGGGACGAGGATATCCTGGCACTATTCAGGCGCTATTGTCAGCAGGAAGTAATACCCACCCTTGATCCGCTGCCATCAGTGAATTATCCTGAATATGTAGAGGAATTGATCAACAGGTTTGGCAATCCTATGATCAACGACAGTACGGCGAGGATCATTTCCGGCTCAACAGATAAGCTGCCCAAATTTGTGCTGCCTGTAATAGTGGACCAACTTGCAGGCGAAAGCCCCGACATCCATGCAGGCGTGCTTATCCTGGCGGCCTGGTACTATTATCTGCAATGCGAATATGAGAAAAACAGGATGGCAGATGTGGTGGACCTGCAGCGTGACCAGTTGCTTGCGCTGTTCGGGGAACCCGGATGGAGTGCGGACCAATTTCTTGATCGTGTTCCAGTACTGCAACCTCTATCGAAGCACAGCGCGGTGAGGGACCTGTTCGACTATTACGTGCAGCAATTACGGCAAAAGAAAATGCGAATGGTTATAAACAAGCTATTACATGGAGAAATCAGGAATGAATCATAAGGTTATATGCTTTGGGGAAGTATTATGGGATGATTTTGGCGATACCAAAAAAATCGGAGGGGCTCCGTTAAATGTTTGCTACCATTTGTCGAAGCTGAATGTAGACGCCGTGATTGTATCCCAGGTAGGTGATGACGAATTGGGCCGGGGGATTATCCGTCAGCTAAATGAATGGAATCTGATGGGAAAATACTGTCAGGCATCTCCTTCCTACGAGACCTCCACTGTACTGGTGAATGTACTGGAAAATGGCGAGGTACAATACACCATCAGGGAGCATGTTGCCTGGGATTTTATTCCGTACAACGGGCAACTGGCTGAAGAAATAAAAAACGCTGCTGCATTTGTTTATGGTACGCTTGCGGCAAGAAGTCCGTTTACCCGCGATACGCTGCTTCGATACCTGGAGCTGGCGCCCTGGAAGGTGCTCGATCTGAATCTCAGGCCTCCGTATGTGAACAAGGAAGTACTGCTACAATTGATCCGCTCCTGTCACAGTCTGAAACTGAACCGTGACGAGCTGGGATATGTGATGACAATGCTGGGAGAACAGGTTCGCACGGAAAAGGAAAGTATTGAAGCTGTATTTACCGCATTTGGCAATATACAGGAGATCATTCTTACCAAAGGTGCGGAAGGGGCTTCTTATTGTAACCGTCGCGAACAAATCAATGTTGAAGCGCTTTCTGTTGAGGTGGTAGATACGGTCGGAAGCGGGGACTCTTTTCTCGCTGCATTTATAGGAGGCAGGCTGAACGGAATGGGTAATGAGCAGGTTTTCAGCAATGCGGCCGTATTGAGCGCCTTTATTGCCACCTGCCAGGGGGCTTGTCCGTCTTATACTTTACAAACATTAGAGGAATTTAAACAGAAATATTATGCAGTATAATTGCTTAAGGATTGTATGGTTGCTCAGCATTGCACTGTTGTTGGGCAATACCGGTGTAGCACAAACGAAAAAATTGCACACCATTCGGGTGAATAACTTTTCGGAATTGCAGCAGTATTTCCACTATGAAGATGACAAACCGGTAATTATTTCCGGGCACAGGGGAGGAATGCTGCCCGGTTATCCTGAAAATACCATCGAAGCAATGGAAAAAACGCTGAGTCTCCTGCCTTCTTTTTTTGAAATTGACCCACGCTATACAAAGGATAGTGTGATTGTGCTGTTTCACGACAATACGCTGGAACGCCTTACCAATCTCAAAGGAAAGGTCAGTGATTATACCTATGCGGAGCTGCAGCAGGCAAAACTGAAAGACAGAAACGGCAATTACACCAATTGTAAAATACCCACACTCAAAGAAGCGCTGGAGTGGGGAAAGGATAAAACCATCTTCAATTTGGACAACAAAAACATTCCCTGGTCCAAATATGTTGAGCTATTCAAGAATGGCGATTATCCCAATATTGTACTGAGTGTACGTTCCATGAAAGAGGCGTTGTACTACTATGAACGGCTGGACAATGTGATGTTGTGTGTGGCCATCAAGAATGATGCAGACCTGAAGGCCTTCCAGGAAACCGGTATCCCTTATAATCGCATCATTGCCTATGTAGGCGATTCGGTATCCCGGGCAACGGCTGATCTTTGCCGTTTTCTCCGGCACAAGGGTGTGATGTGTTTTTATTCTTTTCCGCCCACATTCGATAAATTAAAAACCGACGCAGCGCGCATCAGGGCGTATTGTGCGCAATTGATCGGGCGTCCGGATATAATTGAAACAGATTATCCGGCTTTGTTTGCGGGCATAGAGTTCATGTAACGACAGGCAACCTGCTTCCATTTTCATTTCACTGGGAACACAGGCAGTCGATTCAAACAGTGATGGATAAGCGAACTGCAATTGCTGGGATTTTTGACCTGCATTGCTGGTTTCACAGGTGTATATGCTATAGTAACCATACCCCTGGGTAGCCCAAATCCCAGCAGTTGCTTTTCGATAGCGTCTTTAAATTCAAAGCTGGTGAACGGAAGGAAGAAACTCCCTACATTACTTTATTATATCCCGCCATCTCCCTGAACAACCTCGCACTTGCCTTGGGCATCCTTTTCTGCGTTTTAAAATCCACATACACTAACCCGAACCGGTTGCCAAATCCAGCTGTCCACTCCAGGTTATCCATTGCGCTCCAGTAGAAGTAGCCTTTCACCGGCACTCCGTCAGCGGTGGCACGCTGAAGCTGCGTCAGGTGTGCACGGACGAACATGATGCGGTCGGTGTCATAGATGTTGCCGTCGTCTGTGATCACTTCCTCACCGGCACACCCGTTCTCGGTGATGAAGATTTCCTTTGCTCCCCATAGCGACTGAACAAACTTTGGCGCCCAGTACAAACACTCAGGGTCAATGGGAAAATTGTTCGTCGCCGCTTTGGCATGTCCCCTGGCAAAGGGAATCTCACGCCAACCCGGCGCTTTGTCTGAGGCCATCACATAAAACCTTGGGCAATAGACGTTGATGCCAACAAAATCGAGTGGTGAGCTGATGATCTTCATGTCCTCGTCTGTAAACTTTGGCGCATTGGCGCCAGCGCTTTCCAGGTAAGCATCAGTGTATTTTCCTTCAAGCATCACTGTCAGGAAAGGCGCGTTGCTTTCCCGTGTTGCCGCCTGCGCAGCCTGGATGTGTTCGGGAGCCCCGATCAGCGGGACAGCGGTCGCAATGTTTTCCGCCGGGCCAACTTTGGTTCCCGGCTTCCCTTTTGCCCGAATCGCCTGTACAGCCAGGCCGTGTGCGAGCACTGCGTGGTGCCGGACCTGGTTCAATTCTCCCGGCGACAGCTTTAATCCGGGAGCGAGATGAATGGTCCTTATTCCGGTCGGACTTCCCGGCGAAGGAACTTCAAACCCCTTGTAGCCAGCCTCGGTGAATGAGCGGAATTCGTTGATGGTGAAGAAATGCTGCACGCGGTCGGAAAGTTTTTCGGCCACGTAAGCTGCATAGTCGCCGAATGCTTTAGCCGTGTCGCGCGACTGCCAGCCCTTGTACTTGTCTTGCAGCGCTTGGGGAAGGTCCCAGTGGTAGAGCGTCGCAAACGGCTCGATGCCGGCCGCCTTCAGTTCGTCCACCAGGCGACTGTAGAAGTCGAGACCCTTCATGTTCGGTTTGCCGGCGCCTTCAGGGAAAACGCGTGGCCAGCAGATGGAGAAGCGGTAGGCGTTGGCGCCGATCTCGTTTTTCATCAGCGCTACATCTTCTTTGTAACGATGGTAGTGATCATTGGCCACATCGCCGGTGTCGCCGTTTGCGATTTTGCCAGGTGTGTGGGCGAACGTGTCCCAGATAGATGGGCCTTTGCCGTCCTCATTCCATGCTCCTTCGATCTGGTAGGCTGAAGTGGCAACACCCCAATGGAATCCAGGGGGGAACGATCGGACGTCATTTACAATTGCATCCGGCGAACTGGTTTCACTTTTTAATTCTGCTCTATTATTTCTTATCATCGAAGTCATGGGAATTGCGGCGCCTGTAATCCCGGCCAGCCGTACAAACTGGCGGCGGTTAAATTGTTTGTATGACATAGGCTTTTGTTTATTTCATGTAAAGAGTTGTAAACCGTGACAACTGAGCCAATTCAATTTCTGAGAGAATAAAAATGTCTCCTTTTATCAGCGTCTTGAGAAATTGCAATGCAAAATGCAACCCGGATATGCCATTGAGTATTGATTTCGGACCATGCAGCGTACTTCAATGTATGCTGAAAGAGTATTGCAGTTGCCGTTGCGTTTGCATGGATATCATGGAGTTAAAGGCTACAATTCATCGTTGCCAGTGTCGCGCCAGCAGTGCCTTGAATGATGCATTGCTGGCTTAACTAATTCCTGTTTCCGGGTCGTCTTGCGCAAGATCAACTACAATTGCAAACGTAATGCCGGGTAGAGGGGCTGAGTACATAGGATTGTCACTCGGTTTACCCAAATTTGCGATCAAAAAAAGTCCATGATCATTCCCGATTTCAGACCATTCGGCGGTCAACATTGCGAAACCACTGCTACCGGAACTCTATTGAAGCAATTAGGGATAGAACTTTCGGAACCCATGCTTTTCGGACTGGGAGAGGGGCTGGGTTTTATCTATTGGAAAATGAAAACAATGGACTTCCCATTCCTGGGTGGAAGGATAAAACCTGATTTGCTCACACGGAACATCGCCCAAAACCTGCACCTTGATTTGATCGTCCAGGAAACGTCCTCCAAACAAAAAGCCTGGGAGCAAGTAAAAGCACTGGTTGACAACGGGCAGGCAGTGGGGTTGAAACTGGACTGTTTTTACCTGCAATACTTTACACAGCCTGTTCATTTTGCAGGGCACTATGTGGCTTTGTACGGCTACGACCACGAGAACGCTTACCTGGTAGACACCCGACAACAAGGCGGACTGGTAAAAACCAGCCTGGAAAGCCTGGCATTGGCAAGAGCGGCAAAGGGACCAATGGCCTCCAAAAACCTGTTTTACATACTGCGAAAAACAGCTAAAAACCAGGATATCAATACTTCCATTGTCTCGGCTATCCGCAATAACGCCAATGAATACCTGAACCCACCTATCACCAATATAGGCTTTAAAGGCATTTTGAAAACCAGTTCGGAAATAGTGAAATGGTTTCAAACCAGTAAGAACGTAGCAGCTGAATTCAGCAATCTTGCAAGTATCATGGAAAGAGGTGGAACTGGCGGTGCCTTGTTCAGAAATCTCTACCGCGACTTTCTAAGAGAGAGTTACGAATTACTGCAATTGGACCAGTTAAACGCTGCTTACGGGCAGTTTGCTGAAATTGCCAGTCTATGGACTTTAGTGGCGCAGCTGTTTGAGCAGGTTAGCTGCACAAAAGATATCAAATTTGTTCACCAGGCTTCCGGCCTGTTGAAAACACTTGCTGAAAAGGAAAAAAAGGTAATGGAGTTATTATCTACAATATAATCCTGGAACCTGCATATCTTATTTCAAATTGAACTTTGTGCTAACTTTATATTGCAGCAGATCAATTGAACAAAAATGCTGCAATTACTTCCTCTTTCGAAGCCCTTTGAAACTTGCTGGTAAAACTTGCTTTAATGATATACCATTTTCCGCCTCCGGTAGCTGACAGTAATGACCATTCTTTTCTTGTTGTGGATAACACTTTTTTTGCAAAGTATAAAAAGGAAAACAAGACAACCCTCAGGAACGTTTTTATTACTGAAAACGTACTGGTTTTTGTTTTAGAGGGATATAAGCATTTGCACATTGACGACGAAACAATTGAAGTTACCCCACAGGAAATTGTCTTTCTCAGGAAAGGCATCTATGCCATGGCAGAGTATTTTGAAGAAAAAGGACATTTTGAAGCTATCCTGCTATTCCTGAATAGTAAAATTTTACAGGAGGTGATTAACGAATATGGAATCAAAAGCTCACAAAAATTTTCCCCGATACCGTTTTTGAAAATCAAAACAAATCCTGTAATCGACTCCTATAAAAGACAGTTAAGGCATTTTTTTACCGAACGCCTGTTAAGGGATAAAGATATTTTGTTACTCAAGCAAAAAGAGATACTGTTATACTTGTTTAAAACCATCCCTTATTCGCAAACCAGTCAGTTTTGGAATTCGGTGATTGCCACTTCGTCTGAAAACCTGAGCTATTTTGTAGAAAAATATTTGTTTCAAAAGTTGTCACTTAAAGATTTCGCTACATTGACTAACCGAAGCCTGTCTACATTTAAACGGGATTTCAAAAGAATTTATCATTCCTCTCCACAAAAATGGATGAATCAGAAAAGGCTGGAGTATTCACGTGTTCTTTTGAGGAATACCCGGCAGAGTATTTCTGAGATTTCGGAAAAATGCGGTTTTGAAAGCCTCTCCTATTTTACCCGTCTTTTTAAAAGAACTTTTCACCAAACCCCATCCGAATTCAGAGCCGAAATGGAAAAAGTATGAACTTTTCCTACTACCATAGCGGTGGGGAGGGAAAATAACTTTGCCGCAAAAAGCTATGAGAATTTTAATTATCGGCGGCACAGGAACTATCGGCAGCAGAATTGTAGAATCCCTTTCCGCGAAACATGAGGTTATCATTGCAGGCAGAAACAGCGGTGATATCAACGTTGATATAGCAGATGCAAAAACTATCAAAAGGATGTTTGAAAAACTGAAGGTTGTAGACGCTTGCGTATGTACTGCAGGGACCGGATTTTATGGCGATTATTATTCCATGACGGAAGAAGATATGATGCCGGGCATTAAGGGAAAAATGCTGGGACAGATAAATGTAGTGTTGATTGGCAAGGACTATATTTCCAAAGGAGGCTCCTTTACGCTCACCTCAGGAATTGCAGCAGAACATCCTGCAAAAAATGGCACGACTGTGGCAACCATCAATGGCGCCATTAATAGTTTTGTGCTGGCCTCTTCCCAGGAACTGAAAAACGATATAAGGATCAATGCTGTAAGTCCGGGTTTGGTGGAAGACAGTTTTGAAAGGTATGGTCACCTGTTTCCGGGCTACAATCTTGTTCCCATGAAAAAGGTAATGAACGCTTATATATTAAGCATTGAAGGAGCCATAAATGGAAAAATTCTGAAAGTATACTCCTGACAGCTAAATATAATAGCAGTTATTCCGTAAAATAGATTTATATCGTTCCTCCATCCCGGGCAACTGCTTCCCGGGCTTCCTGCTGCAGTCGTACTGCGCCCCATTCATGCAATGCCTGAAGAACAGGTTGCAGGGAGCGCCCAACGGCAGTGAGTTGGTATTCAACCCTGGGTGGTACTTCGGGAAATGCTTTTCGTTCAATGATTGCATGCGCTTCCAGTTCCTTCAGCTTTGCTGATAACATTCTTTCCGAAATTCCGGGCAGTCGTTTTTTCAATTCATGATAACGGAGAGGTTCATCATGTAACAAATAGGCAATGATGTTTACTTTCCAGCGACTGCCTATTACCTCCAATGCTTTGGTGATCTCGCAATGTTGATTGAGATAACTTTTATTCAGAAAGTTGGTGGAGCTGGTCTTGGCACCATGTTTCATACGCACATTTTTGTTAGTATCCTACAATTTTATCCATTATTGAAAACGCCTGCAAGCCTGAATAGTTTTGCGCACAAAAATATTCACATTATGAAAAGAGCGTTAACATGGCTGCATTGGGCAGCGTTTGCCTGGTATGTTTTTATATTTGGAAGGGCCGGTTTGCTAAAAGTTATTTTGCAAAAAGAGATGGTAGCAGCAATGGATTATATGGGCTTTAATCTCACCTGGACATTGGTAATTGGCTGGTGCGAAGTAGTGGGCGTTGTGATGATGTTGTTTGGTATACTACAACCCAAATGGAAAAATATCGGCGTGCTTTTCCTGTTTCCTTTTGCTGTAGGTGCTTTTACAGCACACATGGCCCACCAGGAATACCAGCATTTTTATGATGCGTTAACGATGTGTGTTTTATCGGTGGTTATTCTGGCAACATCCACGCGGTTTAAAATGGTGTTGGATGCAAATCCATGAATTTTATGTGGTGGAGAGATGGAAGTGTTTAACATACAGTGTATATTGTAGCGTAAGATCAGTTCAGGTTTGAAAAAATGAGCAAATCATTCAACCCATGAAAGACAACTTTTCTACCCATTCTGACCAATATGCCAAATACCGGCCAACATATCCCCCGGAATTATTTTCATTTCTTTATGAAAACGTTCCCGCAAAACACTGTGCCTGGGATTGCGGCACCGGCAATGGCCAGGTAGCTATCGAATTATCAAAAACATTTCACCAGGTTTTTGCCACCGACATCAGTCAGCAGCAAATTGATAATGCCATACAGGCACCAAACATTTTCTATTCCGTTCAGCCTGCCGAAAAAACAAATTTTGCCCACGACCAGTTTGATTTGATTGTGGTGGCCCAGGCTATTCATTGGTTCAACTTTCAACAATTTTTTGAAGAGGTCAGGCGTACAGCAAAAAACAATGCCCTGCTCTGTGTGGTGGGGTACGACCTGTTGCGAATCAACCCGCCAATAGACAACCTCATTGCAGATTTTTACCACAATGTTATTGGCCAATACTGGGATAAAGAACGAAAGTATGTTGATGAAAAATATCAAACTATACCTTTCCCCTTTGACGAATTGCCTGCACCTCCATTCACCATTGAACTGGATTGGA
>Ga0182741_1004361_pt1 | contig 14030 bp, 9 predicted proteins | sample eDN5th37CBELigOP_FD_128874 | JGI IMG/M metagenome (GOLD analysis project Ga0182741, IMG submission 128874) | Enriched Organic Plus compost microbial communities from Emeryville, California, USA - eDNA 5th pass 37_C BE-Lig OP (version 2) (version 2) ...
ACCTGGCCACGGATGTCGAGACCCTCGAGCACCGTGCCGGGCTTGGTCACCACGATCCCGCCCGACGGCAGAAGCTTCACCCCGTCCGGAACCCCAGTCGTCGCTGATGTCGGAAATGCCATGGAGGCAGATTGCGACTGCTGGCGAGCAGGTATAGGCAGGTTCGGATTTGCGCCCTGCGCAATTGCCAATAGAGACCCGCATATGAGCGGCAAGAACGTGAAGCAGGATTTCATGGGAAAAGTCCCCGTTCACTCGTGGCTCATGCCCCACATTGGGAGGCGATGCAGGTGCCTGAATGCCTGCAGATCATGGAAATTACCATGCCCATATGTTCACGGCATATGATCCTCTGCGCCTCCGGTAGCCCGCTAAACAGCGACCCTGCAGCTACGATGCAGTGCGAATGTTCGAGACCTGCTTGGTTAGCGGACCAACTGACATCTAAATATCCGGACGGGCAGAATGCACACCGGCCGATCACGCTATCGAAATGTGCCAGCTTACCGGAGGCGCGAACGCATAATGCAGCAGGTCGTTGCAGGATAAGTTGGACGATGCAGAACACATACGGCTGTTAGGATTCTTGCAGAAACTGACTTTGCTTACACCGTTCTCAAAGGGAGTAAGCCCTATTCCCGGCTCCTTGGGGTTTTGATTGCTATAAAATGAAAGAACTGAGGAAGACTGACCAGGGATATCATAAGGCGTGAAAGATACAGAATCTGCCGGTATTGCGATTATCATTCCGCACTACAACGATCTCGACCGGCTGGATCGATGCCTAACGGCACTTTCTGCGTGTGACGGTATCTCCAATGCTGATGTTGTTGTCATCGATAATGGATCTGATGCAGATCTTGTGCCTCTTCAGATGCGCCATCCGTCCATACGGTTCATCATAGAATATGCTCGCGGAGCCGCGGCCGCTCGTAACCGTGGGGTTCGTGAGACGTTTGCGCCAATGCTGTTCTTTCTGGATTCCGATTGTGTGCCAAAACGCAATTGGATCATTGCGGGCCTTAAATCTCTTAAGTGCTTCGATATCGTAGGCGGTTCAATCGAGCTCTTCGACGAAACACCTCTTCCTCGAAGTGGTGCGCAAGCCTTTGAATCGGTCTTTGCCTTCAATCAAAAGCAATACGTTGAAAAGAAAAGCTTCTCCGCCTCGGCCAATCTACTTACATGGCGGCATGTCTTCGAAACCGTCGGGGGCTTTCGATCAGAGATCTCAGAGGATGTCGATTGGTGTCATCGCGCGGTCAAAAAAGGCTTCTCGCTAGGCTATGACGAGCATGTCAAGGTTGCGCATCCAACACGAACAAGCATGGCGGACCTGGAAAGGAAATGGCGTCGGATGACGCGAGAAAGGTTCGCGCTCGAGGTGCGTCAGCCCTATGGGCGCCTCCGCTGGATCATGCGCGCTGGCTTGGTTCTTTGTTCTCCAATGATCGACTTTTGGCGCGTCGTGCTCAGTAAAAGCTTGCATGGGCCGACAGAGATTGGACGCGGAATCTACGTCCTGTTTCATCTGCGTATCATGCGTGCCTTATGGATGGTTCAACAGGCCCTTTCTCTGGATTCGACCAAGGCGCTTAGGCAAAAGAAAGAGGGTGCGCTGTGAGGTGCGGTCGCGGCCCCACGCACTACAGCAAAGGCTCGACCGTGCAAATTCCTCGCCAGGACTCACACCTTTACGTCGGGCGACGAGGCGTAAGAGGGCAATGTTCGCATAAGTTGGGCCTGAGCGCTGCTATGGGCCATTGGGGCGTGCCCTTCCGATCTCGCGATAGAAGCTATTCATATGAGAAATAGCGCGCATCGTACTCGTCCGCTGCCGTCCCGGGCATCGGAGATGCGCCTACAGGATCTGAGCGTGGATCGCTCTGGCCTCCCGCAATCACAAAACCGATTGGTCGTTCCGCATGGTAGGCGGGGCGAACTCAGGGCACAGCACTGGCATATACGGTGGCAAGTTCTATTGTTCCTCATAGGACTTATCATACCATGCATGTTCTGGCTCGGTCCGTTGAGACTATCCGTTTATAGGATCGCCCTGCTCATCACCATATTACCATGTCTATACATGTGGGTGACCGGGAGGGCTGGCCGGATCCTCATGGCCGATATTGCTCTCTTGCTGTTCTGGCTATGGGGTACTCTGAGCCTCGCGATACATCACGGGCTTGCTGCCGCTCTCCAGTCCGGCGGGATCACATTTATCGAGACGATGGGAGCCTACCTGCTCGCGCGTTGTTATATTCGGACGGCCGATGATTTTCGAAGCGTCGTCAAATTTCTGTTTTGGATCGTGATATTTCTGCTTCCGTTCGGAATCCTTGAAGCCACAACTGGTCGGAAGCCTCTCATAGAGTTTTTCCAGTTGGTGGTTGATACGGTCCCGATCAACACGGATCCGCCCAGAATGGGTTTAACGCGTGTTCAAGGTCCGTTCGAGCATCCTATCCTGTTCGGCGTTTGTTGCGGCAGCATCTTCGCGATGGCCTACCTTGTCCTCGGTTATCAGAAGACCTTTTTTCAACGCGGCATCAGAGCGCTTCCGGTCCTCTTTGCTGCGTTCCTGGCTCTCTCTTCGGGGCCCTTAAGTGCGGTAGCAATCCAAGGGATGTTATTGTCATGGGATCGGTTGCTGAAGGGCATCCAGGCGCGATGGAAGATACTCTGGGCGTCGTTTGGGACAATCTACGTATTCTTGTCGCTGGCGTCGAATAGATCCGTCTATGCCCTTGCCGTTGGCCATGCTCCCTTGTTTGATCAGCAAACCGCTTATTACCGCCTCCTGATCTGGAAGTATGGTTCGGCTTCGGTTCTAAAGCACCCGCTTTTTGGAATCGGATATAATGAATATGAGCGCGAATCGTGGATGGTTTCCAGCATAGACATGTTCTGGATCATCCATTCTGTAATGTTTGGACTCCCTGCTGGCTTAATGCTCTTCCTGGCTTTTGGTTCTCTCATATATGCCGTGAGCCTTAAGAAAGGACTGGACCAACGGACAACGGAATACCGTACGGCCTATCTAATCTGCATGGCCGGCTTCTTTATAGCTGGTTGGGCCGTGCATTTCTGGAACGCAACCTATGTCTGGTTCGTGTTCCTCCTCGGGAGCGGGAGTTGGATTCTCGAGGCAAGAAGCGAGGGTAGCGTCACAACAAGCGCGCGAAAGCAATCCCGCCGCTCACCAGGTGGTGAGAGCGTTTATACACGTAAGAAAGTCGTGCCGATCAAGCGCGACTTGTAGGTCGGCACGACCGAAATACTGCTTTCGGCCAGTACTCGATTGGTCAGGACGTGGAAAACCCATTACGTGGAGTGTGTCCGGTTTCATGAGTGACCGGGCGTTGGGCGAGGATATCCGCCAAGCCAGTCTGCTCTCGAGTCCCATACCGCCTGCCATTTTTCGGCATCAGCAGCGAAGCGCTTCGGCACGAGCCGAGCGAGCACCTTGCTGGCGATACGGCGATTGGCACACCACAGCCACATCATGAGCATTCCCCATGGCACAGAAGGAGATGACCAATGGCGCCGGATCAGCGTCGTGCGTGCCTTCGCGATAAGGATCGTCCGGCTTGCCCGTCCAGAACTCGACGCCCCGACAAGATGCACGATCGTTGCATGTGGCGTAATCATGGGTGTGAATCCCAATGCTCTGGCTCTCAGGCAGAGATCTGCCTCCTCACCATACATCCAGTAGCTCGTATCGAGCCCATCGAGCCTATCCCACAATGTCTTTTGTATTAAGAGAAAGCACCCAACAACGATATCGACTTGTCGGATCTGATCGCGTTGGAAGGATCCCATCGCCTCCAGGTCGAACAGGTTGCTCCCTTTGAAGACAGTGGATAGGCCGACTGCCTGGCAGAAGGAACTCCACGGGGTTATACGTCCCCAACATGATGCGATATTCAGGCGTCCATCGGCGAAGACCGTGCGTCCCCCATAGATGCCCGCGGTCGGATGGTCTTCTCCAAATTCAACGATGTTGTCGATGGCGCCGTTAAGAATGATCGTGTCAGGATTTAACAGGAGCAACCATCTGCCCCGAGCTTGCTCCGCCGCAAGATTGTTCGCTCGGGCGAAGCCAAGGTTCTCAGTTGCGCGAATGAGTCTCACGGTTGGAAACATGTCGGCAATAGCGTCAGCCGAGCCGTCGCTCGAGGCGTTGTCGACAACGATAAGTTCAAAAACCGTCCTTTTCGTTTGATCAAAGACAGATTTAAGGGCCGCAAGAGTAATGTCCTTTGTGTTATAGCTGACGACAATTATCGTCAGGTCCGGTGTCGCAAGAGATGAGTTTGATGCTCGCGTTGCGGAATTCGATTCTTTCGCCGGCATCAATTCCTCCGTCACCAAGTGGGCATTACAAGCGATAGTCCTGATATTGGCTAAATTTATACCATGCTTGCTGTGCAAGAACGTGGGCCTTATGGTTTCGCAGAATACCTCAAAAGATGTGCGATCGGCCGCATCTTCAATTCCCTCGCTAGAGGTATATATTAACGAGGGCGACGGTAGTTGGCCGTTGGAATACGTCTGGCTAGAAGCTCTTCCTCGGCAGCTTGGGCTGTACTGGAAATGGCCGTAGCTCCATTGCTGCTTGGGCGATGCCGCCTTGAGAGGGCCTTCGTCTGGGTGGGCACACAGACTATCCAAAATATTCAGTGAACTACAGTGCGCCTTGAGGCCATACTTGAAGTCCAGGTTCTGACATCCGGACGTTTCTTCGCTATCGCTTAAGGTCTCAGGGGGCAGGGAAAGTGAGTCCAGTGAATCTTGCTGCCGCACATTTTACGCGACGTGTCCGGCAAATCCGACAAATATGGAGTTCTCAAGGACCGCGCGCCGTTGGAGATCGCGCCAGATTGTTCCTAGCGGAACGGATCAGGCCAAATACGATACCGCTGCCTGTTCGGCCCGCCGACGTCCTTGCAGCTGATCTGTCGCGCCGGCCGGATGTTCAGCTGCCGAAACTGGAACCCGGGGAGCCGATAATTCTCAACTGGGTCATGACGCCACCTGCTCGGGGATCTGGAGGACATACGACCATATTCAGAATTCTGAATTACCTGGAGAGGAACGGTTACGCGAACCGGGTCTATTTTTATGATCCTTACGAAGCGGACCATGAATATTACGAACAAATTGTTCGAACCTACTACGGTTTCAATGGCCCAGTTGAGAGCGTGAAGAATCCTATGAAGGATGCTCATGGTGTGATAGCGACAAGTTGGCCAACCGCATATGCGGTATTCAACTCGACCTGCGCAGGAAAGCAGTTCTATTTCGTTCAGGATTTTGAGCCTTTCTTTCACCCTGTCAGCGCCGCCAGTATTCTGGCGGAAAATACTTATCATATGGGCTTCCATGCCATTACGGCGGGCCGTTGGCTGGCCGAGAAGCTTGGAAAAGAGTATGGCCTCGCGGCAGACTACTTCGAATTCGGTTGCGACAGTTCTTGCTACATGCTGCAGCCGGAGAACAAGCGGAACGGAATCGTCTATTACGCTCGCCGCGAGGCTCGCCGCGGTTTAGAGCTTGGCATCATGGCGCTTGAATTGTTTGCGAAGCGCCATCCGGACATCGAGATCCACATTTATGGCGATAAGGTTGGTGCGCTGCCATTCAATATAATCGATCATGGGTGGGTTACGCCCAGCCAACTGAACGGGATTTATAACCGTTGCTTTGCGGGCTTGAGTTTATCTCTGACGAACGTGTCTCTCGTGCCTCATGAAATGTTGGCTGCCGGTTGCATTCCGGTGGTCAATGACGCTGAACACAATCGCATGGTGCTTAACAACCCGTTTGTGCACTATGCCCGGCCGACGCCTCAAGACCTTGCGACTGAACTTGAAGCCCTTGTGACGCATCCAGACTTCGAGGCCCTGGCCCGCGCGGCTGCAGCTAGTGTGCGATCCGCGACCTGGGAAGGGGCTGGCGCTCGTGTCGACACCGCCTTGAGGAATGCCATTCAGTCTCAAAGCATGCCGAACAATTTGAGAATTGTCCCGATGGAGGTGAGCAGGGTGAAGCTGCCGGAGGCAGGTTAGACGGGATTCATCCAGACCATTTTGCTCACGGATGATTCTCTGGGTGATTGTTTCGGGAGCTTGATCCATTGAGCTGCCGTCGCGCGTGGCTCGGAGACATCCCCGTCCACCGCTGGAATGCATGTACAAATGAGCTTGCCTCTGCGTAGCCGAGCAGCCAAGTGATTTGAGAAATCGAGAGTTCCTTGTTACGAAGATAGCTTCTCGCAAGCACGGCCCGAAGTTCATCGAGAATGCCGCTAAATGTCAGGCCTTCCTCGGCCAGGCGTCTTGAGAGGGTTCGAGGACTCATGCCGAGATCATTGGCAATGCTCACAATGCTGACATTTCCATGAGGCAGGCGCGGAGTTATGGCATTCTCGACCCGTGTTCTGAGTGGGTTCTGGTTCGACTGACGCTGCGCAATAACCCTGTCGTAGTCCTCCACCAAGAACCTGTTAAGGAAAGGGTCAGCCGTGATGAGAGGTAAATCAGCTGTTTGAAGATCGAATGAGATTCGATCCGCTGGAGCTCCGAAGTTCAGGGCGCATGCAAAATAGCGCTCCATTTCGGAGAGGTCGCCTTCATGACGATGGACGAAACCTACATAAGCTGGCGTTAGCCCGCGGTTTGTGAAGAAGCGGCTCTTTCGAAGAGTGCAGGTTATCCAGAACTCCATTTCGTGGCGATCGAGATGGCGCTGAACACCGACATATTCAAAATCAATCGTGAAGACACTGGTCTTCTGGTATGAGATCCGCAATCCTTCATTGACGATGGAGCTATAGTGCGCTTCGCGCGAGATTGCGTCACCCAGTTTTTCCGATGACGCCATGACGTAGTAAAACGGGCCAAGTTCGCGCAGGTCGAACTCCTGGGCGATATGAAAACCGAGGAGGTTATCCTTGATTGCCTCCGCCACCATATTGAGAAACAGAATCTGGCTTCGAACGCTAACGCGAACGTGGTTCTCACTTAGGAGGTTCGATGGCAGGCCAGCTTCTTTCAGCAGGGAGGTGACATCCTCGCCGGCTTGCATGGCACGCTCCGCCGCAAGTCGTGAGAGCACTCCAACGGCCGTTGGGAGCGCTGCGAGCCCCTTCCTTAGTGGCTGAAGTGAGTTTCTCTGGGGCATCTGTCTGATCTACCGCAGAGCTTCAATATCCGTTCACTTGAATATGCAGGCAAGGCCTTGTTGTAAACCGTTGTTAGCTATTCCGGACGACCCTAAGTGGAGACCACATGAGGCACTTCCGTATCGAGCATTCGCGCAAAGACCGGCATGCTTCAACTCATGCGACGATTGAGGGTAGCACTTCGATCAACCGTAGCGTCGGTCTTGGATGCGCCTTCAGACCAGCCGCATGAGCCAGGGGCGGATTGCAGCGGGCAGGAACTCAGGAGGGTAAAGCGTGAGAAGAGTACGGAGAGAATAGAAGCCCGTGAAGAGCAGGGCCGCGACTCCTATGCCGATTGCAGGCAAGGATGGAAGATACAATAAGCTGCAGAATACAACCCCTACCGTAGGCAAGAAAACTGCCGCGATTTTCATGTTCGCAGCCGACCACCGGAAGCCACTAAGCCGACGGACGACGATATAGCTCAGAATGCTATGCCAGACGTAAAGGATGAAAAAAGCGACACCTGCTCCGTCAATCCCAAACGAGATGACAAGAAGCCAAGCGGCTCCAACATGGACGAGAGTTGCCAGAACTTCGGTCCAAAAGAATATCTGCTGCGCTCCCTTTGCCAGGACGATGAAGCCCATCGGCCAGGCGATAACCCTCAGGACCATGCCGAGGCATATCCACCGGAGAAGGCCGATCGCGGCGTGAAAGTCGGAGGAATAGAATAGGGACACTACAATTGGTGCAAAGGTGAGTGTTGCAATAACGCCCGGTCCTGCGAGCAGGATGCTGACCTGAGCCTGCTCATTGACAAGGCGGTTGCATTCCGCATTGTCCTGAGCCGACGCAGTGAGCCGTGGATAGAAGTCTGCACCCATGGCCTGCAGAATGAAGCCGGCGTAAAGCCCTCCGAGCGTCCAGGCAGCCTGATAGAGGCCAGCCGCGGAAACGCCGGCATTGGAGAGCACGATAATCCGAATTGCATATGCCGCCCCAAGGGTGAGGAAGCCGCTCGCCATGAATGCAAAGCCTAATTTGAGCAGCTTCGTGGATTCCGGCCACATCTGTTTTAAGGAGAGCGGATGCGTCGCTATCTGGATCTTCCGGCTGTACCACCACGAGGTGAGAATTGAAGCTGCCGCCATGGCTATCAGCGATGGCACAATGCCCTGTTCGCCAAACATGTAAATTAGAGGAATGCTGACCGCTGTGCTGAAAGCGGCTGCTAGAATGCTCATCCGGGCGAGGTCCGAGATTCGTCTCATGCCCTGGATCAGGGCCGCTTGGCCTGCCGATATGGACTTGAAGAATACGACGACGGCGAGCAACGCGACGCTAATAGCATGGTGGTCACTACCGAAAGTGAACTCTGAAATCGGTTGTGCGAATAACCCAAGGGCGAAGGCCCCGCAAAGCCCCAGAAGAAGAGAAATTCTGCGAAGGACGATAGTCGTTGTAGCGATTCTCTCCGCATCTTCCGTCCCGGCGGCCTCTGCAATCTGACGGACGCCGCTGCTCTGAATCCCCAGGCCTGCAACGCTTTGTGTGAGGTCGGCAATAGACGTATACAGGCCCATAAGGCCAACCCCCGATGGGCCAAGAATCATCGCAAGTGCTTTGTTTCTAATAATTCCGAAAGCAATGTTGATGACAGACGATCCGCCGATCTGAACTGTCGACTTAAGGATTTGAACATAAGTGTGCTTTTCTCGGCGATCGTCCTTAGTGAGCATATGTTCAACCGTTTGGAATGGAATAGGCTCTCACGTTCTAGCGGAAGGAAAAATGATCATCATTTATGGGCTCGCTAGACATCCGAAATTTTGCGTTTAGTAAGCCTACCGGCAATTCGGACCGGCGGTCGCATGAACCGAAGCTTCCCAGTAAGCAGGGCGCTATTGTGTCAATCCGCTCACCGTTGAGTTCGTCGGGCGCTTTCCAGCGGGTTCGCTGAGCGCAACCTTCACAACATCATTCGGCTTCAGCGGAGTCTGCTCCGAGGCGGATATTTCTTCGGCCTTTCCCTCGGACTGTCTTACAATTGTGAAGGTGAGGTTGGGTTCGACCGTATTCTCACGTTTGCTCTCACTGATCGGCGACGTGCCGCTGACAACAAGTACTTTCTTTACGACGTCTTCCTTGATCTTCAGTCGCTCGAGATTGGCCTGAGCCTCCTGTAGTTCTACGGAAACGCTCGTCTGGTGCTTGTCTTTAAGGCTGAGGGCATTCCGAGTAGCTTCGCTTAAATTCTGCCGAGCGCGCATGGCAGCTGTGATCTCGTCGAGCCGATTGGACTGAAGATTCGATACAGCGAGTTCAAGCTCCGATCGTCTTGAGACCGTCGCAATGCCTCGCTCGACCAGCGACCTGACGCCGGCGAGCTCATCGCTTACAAGCTTGATACGGCTATCGAGTGTTTCGGTCTTCTTCTCCAGAATGTCGATTTCCGACGTGAACAGCTTTCTCAGCTCATCAAGGCTTTCGAGCTGGCGGCTAAGCTCGTTTCTGCGGGCGTTGAAAACAATCCGCTCCTGCGCCATGACTTCTGCGACTGTCGGATCCCCGGCTCGTGAAGTAAGATCGGTCGGGAAGCTGATGTCTTTAGCGCTGCTACTCTCTGCTTCCAGGCGGGAGATTCTGGCCAGGGTCCGAAGAATATCTTCCCGGAAGCTCTGCAGATCGCCCAGCATTCCGATCTGCCCTTTATCACCGTCCTGTGTCGTGGCTCGATAGCGCCCGCCGCTAAGGGCCAAAGCTTGGAGGACAGTCATGCCGGGCCGAAATTTGTATTCTCCAGGAGTGGTGACGCTCCCGACAATATAGATCGGTGGGTACTCCAGAATCTCTATCGTTGTATTCGGAGCGCTGATTAACCCAGTCTTATCCTTGAGTTGATCGGAGATTTTGGCAGCGAGTTCCACATTGTCCATCGTTCCAGTGGAAATGGTGCCGACCAAAGGCAACGATAGCGTGCCTGTAGAGGACACAGTAAATTCCCCGCCGATGGCGCCCCACGGCTGATACTCACCCTTCGACGGGACCCATTGCACAACGGAGACACGTAGTTTTGTTTGAGGGGCAATGGGATAGGTGTCGGCATGTGACGCAAGAGGCCACGCCGCAAGAAGCCCAAAGGCGATTGCCGCAAGCAGTGGTGCGCGGGAAGGTTGCATGGGTACGCGGGCCCCTGACATGTTGAATTCCCTGCCATTGGGATGCTCGAAAGCGTTTGAGCCAGACCGATTGTTGGCAAGTGAGCCCGCGACGTCAACGTTGTAGACGGCATGTAATACTTACGAGCCAAACCGTTAACTAGACTTCTCGCGACGCAAGAGTGTAAATTTAAGGCGTACGGCGAGAGGAAGTATAGGCTCTCTCTTAGCGTGAGGCTCATGAACTGCTCCTTTCGTCATCCCAAGAAATACGTAAAACGGACAGGAACTGGTGTGCGGCGCGCGCACTAATTCTTCCCAGATGAAGCGAGTGACCGCACGATGGGCAATATCGACGTCCGCTTTTATCTCTCGCTCTTTTTTCGGCGAATTCACTACTTCTTGGCGATAGTGGCGTTGGTTTCGGCGGCGGGGGTTACGGTCGCTTATCTTCTTCCTCCCACCTATCGCGCAAACGCAAGAATCCTCGTGGAGTCCCCGCAGATTCCCACGGACCTGGCGCGCTCGACCGTGTCTGCTGAGATCCTGAAGCAGCTTCAGATTGTCGAGCTAAGACTGATGACGAGGGCCAATCTGCTGGCGCTAGCAGAACGGCTTAACCTCTACCGAAACCTGCCTGAGGCCTCGGAAGATGACATAGTTGACGACATGCGTTCGCGGATGAGCGTGGATCAGATGCAATTCGACGTCCCGCGCGGCAGGGATGCCGCTCTCGCCTTCACGGTATCGTACAAGGCGTCTCAGGGAGAGCTCGCGGCCAACATCGTAAACGAGTTCGTGAAACTTCTTATCCAAAAGAACACGGAGCTCCGCACTGAGCAGGCGAGCGAAACACTGCAGTTTTTTCAGCACGAAACGGACAGGCTGAGTGCGAAACTTGTACAGATTGAAGGGGAGATCTCCAGTTTCAAAAAGGACAACAGGGATGCGTTGCCAGAGGGGCTCAGCTTCCATTACAGCCAGCAACTTAATCTTCAGGACCGCTTGATGCAGCTTGGGCGTGAGGAGGCCTCGCTCCGCGATGGACGCTTACGGTTACTGCAGATGTACAACAGTACTGGACGGGTTGGGAGCGCCGTCAAGGGCGTCGAGGAGGTTACGCTCGACCAACTGCGCAAAGTGCTAATCGAACAGCGCACGATCTACTCAGATAGCAGTCCTGGCATTGTGGCTCTTCAAAAGCAGATTGCGGCACTTGAAAAAGCTGCGGCCGCAAAAAAGACGAGCGATGCCAAGTCTGGAGAGTCCGAAGAAAAACCCCTCCCTGCAGAGCTGAGCATGCAGCTTTCCGAGATTGATCGCAGGCTGGAATTGATTGTCGATGACAAGGCTACAATCGAGCGAAACCTGTCGTCGATCAACAGGGCAATTGCCGCAACACCAGCCAACGAGGCGGTCTTAAACTCCTTGGAGCGTCAATATCAAAATATTCAGACGCAGTACAATGTTGCAGTATCAAGACTGGCAGACGCTTCCACGGGAGATCGAATCGAGCAGAGGTCCAAAGGTGAAAGACTTTCGGTTTTGGATTGGGCGCTGCCGCCACAGCACCCCATCGGCCCCAAGCGTCTTGTTATCGCGGCCGGCAGCATCGTTGCCTCCATCATGCTTGGGTTCGGTTTGATCCTGGCACTGGAGTTCCTGAACAAGACGATCCGTCGGCCCAGTGAATTGGTCGAAACACTGGAGATCGAACCGCTTGAGACCATTCCTTATATCCCCGTAAGGGGGCAGCCACCTTCTGGCGGTTTGAGACTAATTCCAACGGCATTCCGTCGTGCATCGGGGATGTAGGGGCTCATGATGGAGCGAATTCAATCCACATTAGAGAAACTGGAACGAGAGATCGCCTTGGTAGCGTATCGGGATAATGGAATGCCTCCTTTGCCGCCCTCGCAGGCGAGTGATCCCGTGTGGAAGAAGCTGCCTCAAGTGAGATTGGATCGGAAGCATACTGCACAGAGCCGGATTGTCACAATTGACCGCTTCGATGCAGCCAGCTTCAGATTTGACATACTCCGGACCAAGGTTCTGAAAGTCTTGCGTCAGAACAACTGGACCTCGGTTGCAATCACTTCCCCGACGCCGGGGTGTGGAAAGACCGTTCTTGCCGTCAACCTGGCTTTTAGTTTCGCCAATTTAAAGGATTGCAGGACCGTCCTTGTGGATCTCGATCTCAGGCGGCCGCAAGTTGGCAATGTCCTTGGCCTTGAGAAGAAACACTCCATGGAACGGTTCCTGAGAGGCGACAGCTCCATCGAAGAATCCTTCACGCGGTGCGGCGAGAATATTGCTGTAGGTACGAATGAATATCCCGCATCCTGCGCCGCCGAGCTGTTGCAGGATCCTCGGACGGCTCCGGCCATAAGGAATTTGAAAGAGAAGCTGAAGCCCGATGTTATGATCTTTGATCTGCCGCCGATGCTGATCAATGACGACGTGCTGGCTTTCTTGCCGAATGTGGACTGCGTCATCCTGGTCGCCGCCGCCGAGACAAGCACCTTTAGTGAGGTGGATGCCTGCGAGCGGAATTTGGCTCGTGAGTCACAGGTCCTTGGGGTGGTTTTGAATAAATGCAGATATAGCCCCGAGCGGTACGGCTATTAGATCCTGCACGCTAACGAACGTGAGCATAGCTACGCCTTAAAAAGGCCAGGCTTTCGCCAGGGGCTGCCTGACAATTGTGAAGCTCTTTCTACGCCCGAGATCTGTCTCGCGTGAATGCTGTACAAGAAGACGAAGCTCAAAGAGAAGCTGGGCGCAGGAGTCTCCTCCTGCGCCCAGCCCTTTGTCGGTTTTCGACTTACAGATAGAAGTCCGAAGCCGCCAGCTTCAGGTTAAGTCCGTGGAGGTCCACCTGGAACTTGAAGCCATCGGTGATGCCGTACAGATGGGTCACGTTGGCAGCCTTGTCCTCGACAGCCCAGATGTGGCCACTCTTTCCGCCCTTGGCGTAACCGTCGAAGATGAAGGCCTGATCGCCACTCCTGGAAGTGTTGGCGTCGATCTTGCGGAAGTCGAGCTTGTCGACACCATGAACGAAGTCCATGACCTTGTCGCCGTTCGCACTGTACTTGTCGCTGAACTCGAACACGTCACGGCCCTTACCGCCGATCAGGATGTCTGCTCCTCCCCAACCGTTAAGGATGTCGTCGCCATCACCCCCATCGAGGATGTTCGAACCACCGTAGCCGGTGATGACGTTGTTAAGGCTGTTGCCCGTGCCGTTGATCGCCCCCATGCCCGTGAGCTGCAGGTTCTCGACATTGCTGGGCAGCGTGTAGGTGATCGAGCTCTCGACGAGATCGGTACCCTGACCAGCCAGCTCGATAACCTGATCTCCGGCATGATTGACCGTATAGGTATCGTTACCCGCGAGGCCCTTCAGGATGTCTGCGCCTGTGGTGCCCTTCAGGGTGTCGTGGCCAGAGGTTCCCGTGAAGGTATGGTCGGAATCGGGCGTCGGAGTGGGTTCCGGTGTCGGGGTGGGCTCGGGGGTCGGAGTCGGGGCGGGCGAGGTACCGGCGTATGAATCGGGTGCGGTCTCGGGCGGCAGTCCCTTGTCCACATTGGTGTTGTTGGTCATGGTCGGCAGGCGGCCCTGGCTGTCGGCCGTGATCTTCTCGTAGCCGTAATAGCCCTTGACCACATAATTGTCCGACCAGGTCACGTTGGTGATC
>Ga0182741_1004366_pt1 | contig 14012 bp, 10 predicted proteins | sample eDN5th37CBELigOP_FD_128874 | JGI IMG/M metagenome (GOLD analysis project Ga0182741, IMG submission 128874) | Enriched Organic Plus compost microbial communities from Emeryville, California, USA - eDNA 5th pass 37_C BE-Lig OP (version 2) (version 2) ...
GAAGCTGGATCGAGCTCTTCGGTGCGGCGTCCGCGAATGCGATGTCCGACAGGCGTGCAAGGCGCTTGACGATGTCGCCCCAGTGCCCGGCGCGGGCTCGCACATCCGCCGAGGACGCGACGAGGACGAGGGGGATCTGCGCGCCCGCTGGCACGTTGGTTTCGGAGCGGGCGGAGCGGATCTCCGTGACGAGGTCCACCACCCAGCCGATCTCCGCCTCGGCGGCCGGATCGACGAGATCGTCAAGGCGCGACCAGGGCGCGAGCGCCAGGATGGTCTCCCGCTTCGGCCCCTCCTGCCCCTTCACGTCCCAGAGCTCCTCGGTCAGGAACGGCATGAAGGGATGCAGGAGCTTGCAGATCTCGTCCAGGATGAACGCGATGGTGGCGCGGGTCTCGTCCTTGGCGGGAGAATCAGGCCCCTGCAGGACGGGCTTCGCCAGTTCCAGAGTCCAGTCGCAGAACACGTTCCAGACGAAGCGGTAGGCCGCGAGCGCAGCCTCGTTGAACTTGTAGGCCTCGATGCCCGCCGCCACCTCGGCGATCCCCTTGGCGCATTCGCTCAGCGCCCACTTGTTGAGCGTCTCGGTCACGGCCTTCGGGTCGAACCCGGCAACGCGGCGGCACTCGTTCATCTCGGCGAAGCGGGCCGCATTCCAGATCTTCGTCGCGAAGTTGCGGTAGCCCTCGACGCGCTGCAGGCTGAGCTTGATGTCGCGGCCCTGGGCCGCCATGGCCGACAGGGTCATGCGCAGAGCATCGGCGCCGTACTGGTCGATCGCCTCGAGCGGATCGATGACGTTGCCTTTCGACTTCGACATCTTGGCGCCCTTCTCGTCACGGACGAGGGCGTGGATGTAGACCGTGTCGAAGGGCACCTCCTCCATGAAGTGGAGGCCCATCATCATCATGCGGGCGACCCAGAAGAAGATGATGTCGAAGCCCGTCACCAGAGTGTTGGTGGGATAGTAGCGCTTGAGTTCCGGCGTCTCGTCCGGCCAGCCGAGCGTGGAGAATGGCCACAGGGCGGAGGAGAACCACGTGTCCAGCACGTCCTCGTCGCGCCGCAGAGGCACGTCCTTTCCGTGCCGGGCGCGGGCCTCGGCCTTCGCGTCCTCTTCGCTGTGCGCCACGAAGACGTTGCCGTCCTCGTCGTACCAGGCCGGAATCTGGTGGCCCCACCAGAGCTGGCGGGAAATGCACCAGGGCTCGATGTTCTCCAGCCACTGGAAATAGGTCTTTTCCCAGTTCTCGGGGACGAACTTCGTGTCGCCCTTGCGCACGGCCGCGAGAGCCCGGTCCGCGAGGGGCTTCACGTTCACGTACCACTAGTCCGTGAGATAGGGCTCGATCACGACGCCCGAGCGGTCGCCGTGCGGGACCATGTGAGTGTGCGGCTCCACCTCGACCAGGACGCCGCGCTCCTCCAGCAGGGCCACGACGCGCTTGCGTGCCTCCGTGCGGTCGAAGCCCTCAAGGGCGAGAACCGCATCGAGATCCGCCGAGGCCGGTAGATCGGCGAGGAAGGACTCGTTGCCCTTGAGCGTCAGCTGTGCCTCGGTGCCGAAGATGTTAATCAGCGGCAGCTGATGGCGCTTGCCCACCTCGAAATCGTTGAAGTCATGCGCCGGCGTGATCTTGACCGCGCCGGTCCCCTTCTCGGGATCGGAATATTCATCGGCGACGATCGGGATGCGGCGCCCGACCAGGGGCAGCACGGCGAACTTGCCGATCAGATCCTTGTAACGCTCGTCCTCTGGATGGACCGCGACGGCCACGTCGCCCAGCATGGTCTCAGGACGGGTGGTGGCGACCGTGATGGAGCGGTCCGGCATCCCGTCGATTGCGTAGCGGATATGCCAGAGGTTGCCCTTCACCTCGACCTGCTGGACTTCCAGGTCCGAGATCGCCGTCTGGAACTTCGGGTCCCAGTTCACGAGGCGCTTGTCCTTGTAGATCAGCCCCTGCCGGTAGAGATCCACGAAGACCTTCAGCACGGCGCGGGACAGGCCCTCGTCCATGGTGAAGCGCTCCCGCGACCAGTCGCAGGAGGCGCCGAGGCGCTTGAGCTGATCCTTGATGCGGCCGCCGGATTCCTCTTTCCACTCCCAGACGCGCTTGATGAATTCCTCACGGCCCAGGTCGCGGCGATGGATCTGGCGCTCCATGAGCTGGCGCTCCACCACCATCTGGGTCGCGATGCCCGCGTGGTCCATGCCCGGCTGCCAGAGCACGTCACGCCCGCGCATGCGCTCGAACCGGCACAGGATGTCCTGGATCGTGTTGTTGAGGGCGTGCCCCATATGGAGCGAGCCCGTCACGTTCGGCGGCGGGATGACAATCGTGTAGGGGGCAGCATCCCGGCGATCCGCGCGGCCGGCCTTGAAGGCCTCGGCCTCATCCCAGCGGGCGGAGATGCGCGCCTCGACGGCGGCGGGATCGAACGTCTTGTCCATCATGGTGAATACCGGCAGTTTGGCGCGAAAGGCGCGCGCGTCATGACGGCTACAAACCGGACGGATCGGGCGAAGTCAACCGACGGGTGGAAATCTCAGCGGCGTCCGCGCGAAACGCGCTCGATCTCGGCCTGGACGAGCCGCTCCACCAGGGACGGCAGATTCTCGTCGAGCCAGTCGCGCAGGAGCGGGCGCAGCAGCGCGGAGACGAAGTCCTCCATGGTTTGAGGACTTTTGTCGGACAGGGTGGCGCCGAGACGGCCGAAGGCATCGGCCACGCAGGCACCGGCCGCGCCGGAGAGAAGATTGTCCTGCGGATAGCTTGGCGCTTCCGCAACCAGAGGAGCAGCTTCCTGAGTCTCATGCTCTCCAGAGGATATTTCCGCCCTCAGATCGCCCCGCGGAGCAGCTCTGTCGGTCGCCATGGGCGCCACAGTCTCAGCGGTCGCAGCCTCGTCGTCCGATGATTCAGGGTTGATCGCGAAAGGCTCGGGAGCGTCACGCTCATCGGAAAAGGCGAGCGGGATCACCTGAGCGTCTGGGGCATCGCGCAAAGTGCGAAAGGAGGTCGACTCATTCCGCCGAGCGGTCTCGACGATGCGCAGCTCCTCCTGATCATCGGCGATGATGCGCCGGATGGACGCCAGGATCTCTTCCATCGAAGGCTCATGGACCTTCGCATTGACTGCACTCATACGCCGCATCCGCTCGAAAAGTTTAGAATCAAACGCTTTCAGGTGCGTTCAGTATTTCACGGGCACGGGGAGAAGCAAGCGAGGCCGCATCGATTGGTAGGGGATGCGGCCCGCCTTTTCGCGGCTTGATCAGCGGCCGTCAGGGGTCGTCAGGCCGCCCCACAGGTCCTTGACCTGATCGTAATGGATCTTCGGGCTGTAGTGGTTCACCGCAAGGCCGAGGCTTCGCGAGGTGAGACGGCCCATGGCCTGGGCAACCGCATAGGAGGCGACCACCCGGTCACGCTGCGCCGTGATGAGGTTCACGCGGGCGGTCAGGAGCTCCTGCTGTGCGTTGAGCACGTCGAGGGTGGTGCGCTGGCCGACGCGAGCCTCCTCGCGGACGCCGTTAAGCGCCGTCTCGGAAGCGTCGATCTGTGCCTGGGCAGCCACGATCTGTGCGCGGGCAGCTTCGAGCTGCCCCCAGGTCGAAACCACTGCGGCCCGAACCTGATCTCGGATCGAATCGGCCTCGAGGCGGCGCTGGCCCACGGTTTCCTTGGACTGCCGGGTGGTCGCATAGGCGACGCCGCCGTCGTAGATCGGCACCGTCAGCTGAGCCACTACGGAGGCCGACAGGGCCCTGTCGTCGCTAATTTGATTGTCATAGCGCTGGGCCACCGTACCGCGCACGCCGACCTGAGGCGCGAGAGCGCCCTGATCGATCTTCACCTGCAGCTCGGCCACATCCACCCCGTGCTCGGAGGCCTTGATGGCCGGATGCTCGTTGAGGGCAACCTTCAGCGCCGTCTCGACCGACTTGGGCAGGAGACGGTCCAGGGGACGGCCGGGCGCCAGGGAGCGCGGCTCGACGCCGACCACCTGTCGATACTGGGCGATACTGGTGCGCAGGTTCGATTCCGCGAGGCTGACCTGGGACCGGGAGGCTGCGAGGCGGGATTCGGCCTGGGCCACGTCGGTCCGGGTCACCTCGCCCACGTTGAAGCGGTCGCGGGTCTGGCGCAGCTGCTCGTCCAGCACTTCAACGTTGTTGCGCTGGAGATCGAGGATCGCCGTGTCGCGCAGGACGTTCATATAGGCGGTCGCAGCGTCGAGCAGGGTGTTCTGCTCGTTGTTGCTGAGGGTCTCACGGGCGCCGAGAACCGACGATTCGGCCTGACGGACCGAGTTCACGGTCCGAAACCCGTTGAAGATCGACTGCTCGATCTCGATCCCGTAGCCGCGAGGCGTCAGAAAATTCTCCCCCCCGGGCGTGCCCGTCCGCGCGGGGCGGTTCACGTTCGAGTAGGAGCGGCCGATATCCGCGGAGGCGTTGACCTGGGGGCGGTAGCCCGACTTGGCGCGAGCCACATTCTCGTCCGTCGCCCGGACGCTGGCGCGCTGGGCGTTCAGGGAAGGATTGTTGCCATAGGCGCGAGCGAGGGCGCTATCCAGCGTCTCGGCCGAAGCGCCCGAGGCGGCTGCCAGCACGAAGACAGAGGCCATGGCGCCGAAATATGCTCGGCCCTTGTTCCAAAATCGCTTCTCGTTCACGCCCACCTGCCTGTCGGTCAAATATAGCGGTTCGACCCGCCAACCTTAGCATTGAATTTCTTAACCAAAACGACTCAAAGCGAAACAATACCGATGGCAGGGCTCACGGCAATCGCACCGAAGAGTTCGCAAGGTGATTATTGGGGATGTGGCGCAAAAATGAGACACTGTTCGCGCCATGGAGGAGACTTAGAAAACGAAGCCCGGCTTTGCCTCGAAGGCCGCCAGCATGGGAGCGGCCGCATCGAAGAGGGCGCGCTCGCTGATGGCGCTGTCCGAGCGCACATAAAGCGTCGCCCGTCCGGCACGCCCGCGCCCCTTCACGCAGACGAGACGTCCGCCGTTTGCGAGCTGCCGCAGCAGCTCCTCCGGGCGCACATCCACGGCGCCGTTGATCAGAATGGCATTATAGCCACCCTCGACCGGAATACCCCTGTCGAGAGGGCCCGCTTCGACCGTCACAGATCCGAATCCGGTCTCGTCGAGAATCTGCTTGGCCGTCTGGGCAAGCGTCGCGTCCGCCTCCAGAGCCGTCACCTTGGCGCCGAGCTCGCAGAAGACCGCGGAGGAATATCCCCGGCCGCAGGCAACATCGAGCACCTTCTCGCCGGGCTCGATTCGAAGCTCCTGGATCATCCGAGCCAGAACCATGGGGGTGACCATGAAGCGGCGCTCGGCGCCGTCGCTGACGAGAATGCTCTGATCGATATAGGCAAGCTCTTCGCGGCCCGGGATAACGAAGCGCTCCCGGGGAACGCTCCCCATGGCATCCAGCACTGGGACGTCATTCACATCGAAAGTGCGCAGCTGGCTGTCGACCATCGTCCGGCGCGCTTGCGAGAAATCGACCATGGATTGCCTCAGAAGATGGGATGGAGGCCTCGCCCGGAATCGAACCGGGGTGCAAGGATTTGCAGTCCTCTGCGTAACCACTCCGCCACGAGGCCATCCGGGGCGTGCCGCGATCGCGACGGGGGCTCCATAGCAGAGCGTGACCCCAAAGGGCAACTGCCCGTTTGACCCCAAATGGCATGGACCCATTTTATGTCACGAGTTCGACGCAAGGGGCTTGCAAGCGGCCGAACCCGTGGTATATGCCACCCCACCTCAGGCCGACGCGGCGTCTGGATCTCCAGAGCTTCCGGCCGGCGAAGGGCGAACCGATCCCTTTCGCAAGTAGGCATGGCATATTCCGGCGTGGCGCAGCGGTAGCGCAGCGGACTGTTAATCCGTTGGTCGTAGGTTCGAATCCTACCGCCGGAGCCAACCTCCTCTCAGAAAGACTTTACAAATCAAGGCTTTACGGCTCAGTCGATGAACGAGCCGTCGAAGTCTGCTCCCTCAAAAGCTGTGACAGCGGTGACAATCTCTGTGATAGGGCTTTTGTTCATTCAGTGCCGGAGAGAACCAACGGATTACTTGTCCGTTGCGCCTAGCGTTTAATGCGCTCTGTTTGTGTGAGTATTAGACTAATGAAAATGCTATCCTTAGCCTTAAGATTAGCCCTAATACAAAAGCTGCTCTTAGGTTAAGCATTGCACTGATGCGGTGTATGTTGGCGTTCACGTTCACGTAGACCAAAGCGAGACATGTGCCTCGCCCTGGCCTGTGACAGTCTTTGCCACTTTGGCTTAAAATAAGGCTTTCTACCGCCCTGTTAATCCGTTGGTCGTAGGTTCGAATCCTACCGCCGGAGCCAACCTTCCCTCGAAAGCAATTGACTCCCGGTTGGGCGCGCCCGATTTCCCTGGCCCGTTCCTCGAATGGCGCTTCCAGGAGAAAAGCTTGACCGGTCCTGCCCTCGTCTGGTTTCGCGATGATTACCGCTTGGCCGACAATCCGGCTCTGAGCGCCGCCGTCGAGAGCGGAGCCTCCCTCCTCTGCTTCGCCATCATCGACGAATCGTCGCAGGGCCTGCGCCCCATCGGCTCCGCCGCCCGCTGGTGGCTGCACGGCTCGCTCCATGCCCTCGATCGCTCCCTGCGGGATCTCGGAAGCCGCCTGGTTCTCTTTCGGGGCCCGGCGGAGGGGGTGATGAGGCGCCTTGCCGAGACCGCGAATCCCTCAGGCGTTTTCTGGAATCGTCGCTATCAGGCGGCCGAGATTGCCATAGACAGCGCCGTTAAGGCGGATCTGAGCGGCAGGGGAATCGCCGTCGGCAGCTTCAATGGGCGCCTTCTCCACGAACCGTGGCAGATCCAGAATCAGGCGGGCCGGTCCTATCGGGTCTTCACCCCCTATCTCCGCGCCGTTTCGGCAAGGCCGATCGCCGCTCCCCTGCCCCACCCTAAGGGACTCAGGTCCGACCAATGGCCTTCAGCGGCTCTCGAATTGAGCGTCTCCCTGGCGGATCTCCGGCTCGAGCCAACCCATCCGGACTGGGCTGCGCCCTTCTCGGCCATCTGGTGCCGGGGCGAGGACGGCGCCCGTGATCGGCTGACGGAATTCCTTGAGGAGGATCTGGGCGGCTATGCCGTCCGGCGCGATTTTCCGGCCGCGGAAGCAACGTCGCGCCTGTCTCCCCATCTCCGCTTCGGAGAGATCAGCCCGCACCAGATCTGGCACGCCGCGAAGATGCGCGGCGATGGGAGCGAAAGCCATGTGGCGAAGTTCCTGAGCGAGATCGCCTGGCGCGACTTCTGCCACCAGCAGCTCTATGACGATCCCGATCTCGCAACGGCTCCATCCGACCGGCGCTTTGAAGGATTTCGATGGGCCGACGATTCGACCTCCCTCATTGCCTGGCAGAAAGGCCGGACCGGATATCCGATCGTCGATGCAGGGATGCGTCAGCTTTGGCAGACAGGCTGGATGCACAATCGCGTCCGGATGATCGTCGGATCCTTCCTCGTGAAGCATCTCCTGACCGACTGGCGGCATGGGGAGGCCTGGTTCTGGGACACGCTGCTGGATGCCGACGCTGCCAACAATGCCTTCAACTGGCAGTGGATCGCCGGCTCGGGGCCGGATTCCTCGCCCTTCCACCGCATCTTCAATCCCGTAACCCAGGGCGAGAAATTCGATCCCGACGGGGCCTATATCCGTGCCTATGTGCCGGAACTCGCGGGCCTGCCGGCCCCGCATATCCACAAGCCCTGGGAGGCGCCGCGCGAGATCCTGCAACAGGCGGGAATCGTGCCCGGCAAGACCTATCCTCTTCCCATAGTGGACCATGCTGCAGCCCGTGAGCGCGCCCTCGACGCATACCGGGCCTTGCGCGCATTGCAGCCCGGAAGCGGCGATTCGGCTTGACCGAGCTCGCCTCTTGGGCCCAGCATCTCGCCCCTGCCGCAAGGGCGGCGACCCTGACACTTATTTCCGGACCTGCCATGACCGAGCTCCTCTTTCGCGACGATGCCTATGCCAAGACCTGCCAGGCCAAGGTCGTCGGCGTAACGCCGGAGGGCGGCATCGTTCTTGACCGAACCGTCTGCTACGCGCAGGGCGGAGGCCAACCCGGCGACGTGGGCCTGCTGCGCCATTCGGGCGGGGAAGCGGCCATCGCCAACACGGTCTATTCCGCGGATCGCACGCAGATCGTCCATCTCATCGGGGCGGAAGCTGCCGCCGGCCTCTCGCCTGGCGATTCCGTGGAAGTCGCCCTCGACTGGGAGCGTCGGCTCAAGCGCATGCGGGTCCACACCGCCCTGCATCTCCTGAGCGTGGTCCTTCCCTACCCGGTCACGGGCGGCGCCATCGGCGACGGCGACGGGCGGCTCGATTTCGACATCCCGGACGGAGGCCTCGACAAGGGTGAGCTGACCGACAAGATGAATGCGCTCATCGCCCGTGATGCGGCCGTGACGGAAAGTTGGATTACGGACGAGGAACTCGACGCCAATCCGAGCCTCGTGAAGACCATGTCGGTGAAGCCGCCGCGTGGCTCCGGCCGGGTCCGCCTTGTCGCCATCGAAGGCATCGATCTCCAGCCCTGCGGCGGCACCCACGTTCGTCGGACTGGTGAGATCGGAACCGTCACGATCACGGACATCGAGAAGAAGGGCAAGCAGAACCGCCGCGTCCGCCTTTCGCTGGTTGACTGAAACCCCTCTTCATCAAGGCCGAGCTCCAGAATGTCCGCCTCCTTCGTCTCCGCCGCCTGGCTGAAAGAGCATTTGAACGACCCCAACGTCGTGATCATCGACGCATCCTGGTATCTGCCCGCGCAGAAACGGGACGCGGATGCGGAATATCTTGCCGAGCACATTCCCGGCGCCGTTCGTTTCGACCTCGACAAGGTGAAGGATGGCTCTTCGCCGTTGCCGCATATGCTGCCTTCGGAAGCGGATTTCGCGGCCGCGGCCGGCGCTCTGGGAATCGACAACCATATGACGGTGGTCGTCTACGACGGCCTCGGTCTGTTTTCCGCGCCGCGCGTTGCCTGGACATTCCGTATTTTCGGCGCACAGGACGTTCGGATTCTTGAAGGCGGCCTGCCCGCCTGGAAGGCCGAAGGCGGCCCGCTCACGCGAGGTCCGCAGCCCTTGCGCACGGCAAAGACCTTCTCGGCGAGGCTCGACCGGAAAGCGGTTGCCGATGCCGATCAGATCCTGGGCGCCTTGCAATCGGGCTCGGCCCAGATCGTGGATGCGCGCGCGGCGGATCGGTTTCGGGGCGAAGCGCCGGAGCCACGGGCGGGGCTCCGTGCGGGACACATTCCCGGATCCCTCAACCTCCCATGGGGCGACATCGTCGAGAATGGCCGCCTCAAGGATGAGGCGTCGCTCAAGCAAGCGGTGACAGAGGCCGGGATCGACCTGACCAGACCCATCATCGCCAGCTGCGGCTCAGGCGTCTCGGCCGCCATCATCGCGCTCGCCTTCGAGCGCCTCGGCCACCCACCTGAGGCGATCTACGACGGCTCCTGGTCGGAATGGGGCGCACGCGACGACCTGCCGATCGAGACCGGTCCCGCCCGTACGCGATAAGGGATAGGCCTCCTCCCGCTCCGTCGCGGCTATCCACACGCTGGCAACCACGGCGCTTCAAAATGAAAATCCCCGGGACAAGCCCGGGGATGACAAGGAAAGCCGCGCTCCTACTCTCGCGGAGAGAGAGGCGGAAGAGCGCTTCTGCGGATCAGTGCAGGATCTGAGCGAGAAACTGCTTGGTACGCTCGTGCTGCGGGTTCTTGAAGAACTCGTCCGGTGTGTTCATCTCGACGATCTGCCCGTAATCCATGAAGATCACCCGGTCCGCCACCTGACGGGCGAAGCCCATCTCGTGGGTGACGCAGAGCATGGTCATGCCCTCCTCTGCGAGGCCCACCATGGTGTCGAGCACCTCCTTGACCATTTCCGGGTCGAGGGCGGAGGTCGGCTCGTCGAAGAGCATGATCTTCGGGTTCATGCACAGCGACCGGGCGATGGCCACGCGCTGCTGCTGGCCGCCCGAGAGCTGGCCCGGATACTTGTTGGCCTGCTCCGGGATCTTCACCCGAGTCAGGTACTTCATCGCAACCTCCTCGGCCTCCTTCTTGGGCATTTTCTTGACCCAGATCGGCGCGAGCGTGCAGTTTTCGAGGATCGTCAGATGCGGGAACAGGTTGAAGTGCTGGAACACCATGCCCACGTCCCGCCGCACCTCGTCGATACGCTTGAGGTCGCTGGTCAGCTCTGTACCATTGACGATGATGCGTCCCTTCTGATGCTCCTCGAGCCGGTTGATGCAGCGGATCATCGTCGACTTGCCGGAACCCGAGGGCCCGCAGACCACGATGCGCTCGCCACGCCGCACATCCAGGTTAATGTCCCGCAGAACATGGAATTCGCCGTACCACTTATGAACGCCGATCATCTGCACTGCGGATTCCGCGGCGGGATCGGCGGCGGGGCGGGTCTGTTGCATTGTCATTGTCGTTGCCATGATGTCACCGTTTCTGGCCTGCCGCGAGCCGCCGCTCCACGCCGATCGAGTAGCGCGACATGCCCCAGCAGAAGACGAAGTAGAAGAGCGCCGCGAAAGCGTAGCCCGTGTAGCTGATGGTCGGGGCGGCCCAGTTGGGATCGATACGGGATGCCTCGATGGTCTTGATCAGGTCGAAGATGCCGACCACGGAGACCAGGGACGTATCCTTGAACAGTCCGATGAAGGTGTTCACGATCCCGGGGATCACGATCCGCAGGGCCTGCGGCAGGATGATGAGGACCATCATCTGCGGGTAGTTGAGGCCGAGGGACATGGCCCCCTCGTATTGACCCTTGGGCATCGCCTGCAGGCCGCCGCGCACCACCTCGGCCATATAGGCGGAGGCGAAGAACGCCGTTCCCACGAGCGGCCGCAGCAGCCGGTCGACGCTCGTGTCCGGCGGCAGGAAGAGCGGCAGCATGGTGTTCGCCATGATCAACACAGTGATGAGCGGCACGCCGCGCACGAACTCGATGAAGATCACGGAAGCGAGCCGCAGGATCGGCAGCCGGGAGCGCCGCCCGAGGGCGAGCAGGATGCCGAAGGGCAGCGAGAATACGATCCCGACCGTTGCGACGATCAGCGTCACCAGGATGCCGCCCCAGAGCGCCGATGGAACCGGCAGGAGGCCGAAATCCCAATCGATCGCACCGAGGGTCAGGCCGATGACAGCGACGATGCCGATTCCGACGATGAGCGCCGTGCGGACCGAGGCATTCAGCATCCGGGCCGCTGCTACCAGAACGCCGATCAGGATGGCGCTTGCAACCGCAAAGATCGTCCAGAAGCGCAGACCGAAATCAGCGTTTCCGCCAGTCAGCAGGATGTAGGACGCGACCGGGAAGACCCAGAAGAAATAGGCGGCGCCGAGGTCCCGCCGCGGCGCCCGCAGCCACAGCAACCAGCCGACGCCGATGGCGAACAGGACAAAGAAGACATTGACCCGCCAGCGTTCCGCCGCCGGATAGGACCCGTAGGTGAAGAAGTTGATCTTGTCCCAGACAAAGGCCCAGCAGGCGCCCACCGGGTGCCCCACCATGTCTTCGCGGCAGACGCTGCGATCCGTCCCGGTCCAGACCGCATCCGTGATCATGAAGCGGACGATGGGCGGGATCATCACGTAGAGAAGATAGAGGACGATCAGGGTCAGGATCGTGTTGACCGGGCCCGAGAAGAGGTTCTCGCGCATCCAGGCAATCGGCCCCCGCGCCAGCTTGGGCGGCGGCAGGGCCTCGATCTGATCGGAGCGGACGAAATGGGACATGTCGACGGAGGTGCTCATGCCAATCTCCTACCGTTCGACGATCGCCACACGGCGATTGTAGATATTCATGACGAAAGACGTCACGAGGCTGATGGTCAGGTACACGCCCATGGTGATCACCACCACTTCGATGGCCTGCCCCGTCTGGTTGAGGACCGTGCCCATGAAGACCTGGACGAGGTCCGGATAGCCGATGGCAACGGCGAGCGAAGAGTTCTTCGTCAGGTTGAGGTACTGACTGGTCAGCGGCGGAATGATCACCCGCATGGCCTGGGGAACGACCACCAGGCGAAGGGTCTGCCCCGGCTTGAGGCCGAGCGATCCTGCGGCTTCGGTCTGGCCCTTCGAAACGGCCAGGATGCCGGCCCGCACCACCTCGGCGATGAACGCAGCCGTGTAGGTCGTCAGACCGACCAGCAGGGCCACGAATTCAGGCAGGATCTGCATGCCGCCCTGGAGATTGAAGGTTCCCTTCCGGGGCATGTCGAAGGTGATCGGATTGGTGGCCGTGAGTGCCAGGACGAGCCAGGTAACGAGGGGAAGGCCGAGAACGAGCGCCAGGGTGACGCGCCCGACACGATACTGCCTGCCCGTCGCCTCCTGCTGCTTCTTCGCCCAGCGGCGGAAAAGCAGGGCCGCGACTGCGCCGACGACCAAAGCCACGAGAACGGCCGAGATGTCAGAGGCGAAAAGCGGGCGCGGCATGAAGAGGCCGCGGGAATTGAGGAAGAAGCCCGCGCCCATCTCAAGGGAGTTGCGCGGCTGCGGCAGCGGCCCGAGGACCGCGATGTACCAGAAGAGCAGCTGCAGCAGGAGCGGGATGTTGCGCAGCAGCTCCACATAGACCATCGCGACCTTGGCCACCATCCAGTTGGAGGACAGGCGCGCAATGCCGATGATGAAGCCCAGAATGGTCGCGAACACGATGCCGATGGCCGACACCACAAGGGTGTTCAGGAGCCCGACCAGGAAAGCGTCGCCGTAGCTCGACCCTGCCGCGCTGAACGGGATCAGCGTCTGGCTGATGTCGAAGCCGGCCGTGGTCTCGAGGAAGCCGAAACCGGACGCAATCTTGGCCCGCTGCAGGTTCTCGATAGCGTTCGTCGCGGCTGCATAAAACAGGTATGTGACAATGACGACGAGAAGGATCTGATAGAAAGCGGCACGGATCTTCGGGTCGTAGAGAAATGATTTCTTTGGCGGCGACGTCTGACTGACAACAGTGTTCACCGGACCTATCCTCTAGAAGCTTGTTGTTCTTGGGCCGTTTACGTCCGCATCCGGTGGCGGCCTGTCCTTATCCGGAACGGCACGGCAGAAAGGGGCGCCCGGATCGCTCCGGGCGCCCTGCCCCGCATTCGCTTAGCGGATCGGGAGGCCGTACTGCAGGCCGCCCTTGGTCCAGAGAGCGTTCTGGCCACGCTTGATCTTCAGCTTGGAGCCTTCGCCCACGTTGCGCTCGAAGCTCTCGCCGTAATTGCCGATATGCTTGATGATCCGGTAGGCCCAGTCGTTGGTGAGACCGACCGCCTCGCCGAATTTGCCCTCGGAGCCGAGCAGACGCTTGATCTCCGGGTTATCGGAGCTCTTCATCTGGTCGACATTGGCCTTGGTCACACCGAGCTCTTCAGCGTCGAGCATGGCGTTGAAGGTCCAGCGGACGATGTCGGCCCACTGGTTGTCGCCGTGACGCACTGCCGGCCCGAGGGGCTCCTTGGAGATGATCTCGGGCAGCACGATGTGGTCGTCCGGGTTCGAGGCGCGCAGGCGCTCCGCATAGAGGCCCGAGGCGTCCGTCGTGAAGGCGTCGCAGCGGCCCGCGTCATAGGCCTTGAACGTCTCGTCCGAGGTCGCGAAGGCCACCACCTCGTACTTCATGTTGTTGGCGCGGAAATAGTCCGCCAGGTTCAGCTCGGTCGTGGTGCCCTGCTGGGTGCAGATCGAGGCGCCGTTCAGCTCCTTGGCGGAGGAAACGCCGAGCTTCTTGCGCACCATGAAGCCCTGGCCGTCGTAGTAGTTGACGGCGGGGAAATCGAGACCGAGCTGCGTGTCGCGGGACATCGTCACGGTCGAGTTGCGGGACAGCACGTCCACTTCGCCGGACTGGAGAGCCGTGAAGCGGTCCTTGGCGGCAAGCGGGATGAACCGCACCTTGGTC
>Ga0182741_1004367_pt1 | contig 14005 bp, 14 predicted proteins | sample eDN5th37CBELigOP_FD_128874 | JGI IMG/M metagenome (GOLD analysis project Ga0182741, IMG submission 128874) | Enriched Organic Plus compost microbial communities from Emeryville, California, USA - eDNA 5th pass 37_C BE-Lig OP (version 2) (version 2) ...
AGGTAGTCCTCGAAGCGGAGCGGCGCCAGGTTGCGCCACTTGTCGGTGGCGCCCAGCCGGTCGGTGATGACGATCGAGTCGACGCCGCGCCCGTTGAGCCCCCACACGAGCGCGCTCCCGATGAAGCCCGCGCCCCCGGTGACGAGGACGCGATCGGCGCGGCTCACTGACCCAGCACCAGCGCGAATACCAACGGCGCCACGATCGATGCGTCGCTCTCGATGATGTGCTTTGGAGTATCGATGCCGAGCTTCCCCCAGGTGATCTTCTCGTTGGGCACCGCGCCCGAGTACGAACCGTAGCTGGTGGTGGAATCCGAGATCTGGCAGAAGTAGCCCCAGAGCGGTACCTCCGGCCGCTGCAGATCCTGGTGCAGCATCGGCACCACGCAGATCGGGAAGTCGCCAGCGATCCCGCCGGCGATCTGGAAGAACCCGATCGACGACTTCGGCGCCGTCTCCTGGTACCACTCGGCGAGCCGCGTCATGTACTCGATACCCGTGCGCACGGTGTGCACGTTCTTCACGTCGCCGGTGATGCAGTGGCCCGCGTACATGTTGCCCAGAGTGGAGTCCTCCCAGCCGGGTACGATCATGGGGAGGTTCCGCTCCGCCGCCGCGAGAAGCCAGGAGTCCTTCGGATCTATGGAGTACGAGTCGCGCAGCTTGCCGCCGAGGAGGATGCGGTACATGAACTCGTGCGGGAAGAGCCGCTCGCCGCGCTGGTCGGCCGCCACCCATTCCTCCAGCACCGCCGCCTCGATGCGGCGCATCGCTTCCATCTCGGGGATGCAGGTGTCGGTGACGCGGTTCATGTGCCGGTCGAGGAGCGCCTTCTCATCGGCGGGCGTGAGGTCGCGGTAGTTGGGCACCCGCTCGTAGTACTCGTGGGCCACGAGGTTGAACACATCTTCCTCGAGGTTGGCTCCGGTGCACGAGATGGCGTGGATCTTTCCCTGGCGGATCATCTCCGCGAGCGAGATCCCGAGCTCCGCGGTGCTCATCGCGCCGGCGATGGTCACGAGCATGGAGCCGCCGGAGTCCAGGTGGCGGACGTAATCGTCGGCGGCATCCACGAGCGCCGCGGCGTTGAAGTGGCGGAAGTTGTGGCGAATGAAGCGGGAGACGGGGCCTCCCTCGCCGGAAATTCGGTCGGTCATGTCGCTGCGAGTGAGTGTACTGGTGCTGGCGGACTACTTCGAAATGGATCCCCGCTTTCGCGGGAATGACAATGAACTTGGATCCCCGTCTTCGCGGGGACCATGGTTCCCTCAGAGCCCGAGGTCGTTCACCTTCGGGGGATCGACGCTGTAATCGTAGAAGCCCTTCCCGGACTTCCGGCCGTACATGCCGGCGAGCACCATCCGCTTGAGGAGCGGGGGAGGGGCGTAGCGTTTCTCGCGATACTCGTCGAACATGATCTCGGCGATCTTGTACGTGGTGTCGAGCCCCACGAAGTCGAGGAGAGTGAAGGGCCCCATCGGGTAGCCGGTGCCGAGCTTCATTCCCTTGTCTATGTCTTCCACGCTGGCGACGCCGCTCTCCAGCGCGTTGATGGCATCTACCAGGTAGGGCACGAGCAGGAGATTCACCACGAAGCCGGAGTTGTCCTTGGCGGCTATGGGCTCCTTCCCCAGGCTGGCGGCGAAGTCGTAGGCGCGCCGGAAGGTCTCCTCGCTGGTCGTGACCGTGCGCACCACCTCCACCAGCTTCATCACCGGTACGGGATTGAAGAAGTGCAACCCAACCACCCTGTCCGCCCGTGCGGTGGCCGCCGCCATGGCCGCGATGGTGAGGCTCGATGTGTTGGAAGCGAAGATCGTGTGCTCGGGACAGAGTGCGTCGAGCTCCCGCCACATCGAGTTCTTCACCTCGAGGTCCTCCACCACCGCCTCGATGACGATGTCGCAGTCGGCCAGGTCGTCGAGTCGTGTGGTGAAGTGGAGATTCTCCAGCGCGGCGTCGCGATCCGCCTCGGTCACCTTCCCCTTGCTCTTCTCGATGGCCCTGTTGAAGCTCCGCTCGATGTTGGCTTTCCCCTTCTGACAGAGCGAGTCGGACAGCTCTCGCACCCTGGTGGTGTACCCGCTCTGCGCGGCTACCTGTGCTATCCCCGAGCCCATGAGTCCCGCGCCGAGCACTCCCACGATCTTGATGTCTTTATCGGGCATTTAGGTATGGTTGATGGTGTGAGGGGAGAGGAGATGAAAGAAAGCGGCGAGCAGCGAAGCGCGGGAAAATGGGAGAGGGAGCCGCGAGGCCCCGAGGGGCCGGCTACGAAGGCCCCTTGAGGAAGAAGTCGAGGCCGCGCGAGAGGAGCTGATCCCGGCCTCCCGCTACCTGCTGCCTGGTTCCTCCCTCGCCCCGTTCCAATCTATCGAGCAACTGCTCGAGCGAAGTCTGGGCACGGGTCACGAGGGGGATGTGGCTGCGCGCGACGAAGAAGCTGCCCACCGCGGCGACCCCGAGTGGAATCACGGCCACCGGGGCGAAGAAGCCGAGCGCGAGGAGGATGGCGCTTCCTATGGCGCCGCCGCCGAAGAGCGCGCCGCCGGAGGCGACCCGCTGGAAGCGGACGTTCGCGAGATCCGCTTCCAGGCGCACGAGCACGCGCTCGCCGTCCACGGGCACCACGGTCGCCGCCACCTCCTCCGCGCGCGACAGGTGGTAGCCGAAGCCCCCTATGTTGAGGCCGCGGCGCACTTCCGTGATGAAACCGTAGCGCGGCTCCCACGTCATCCGGTCGGCGAGCCGGCGTTTCACCTGCATGCTCTCCTCCCGCTGCATCCATGCGTCGAGCGAGCGGAAGACGGAGTCCGCGGTGCCGGGCACGGTGCGGGTGGCGTGGACGCGTGCGGTGCCGAAGACCCGCGCCATCCCGCCCTGCTCCTCGGGCACCAGGATGCGGCTTCGCTCCTCGGCCAGCGCCTGCCGGACGTGCTGCGGTGAAAGTCCCACCTCGCGCCCCACCTCCACGAGCTGCTCTTCACTGAGCGTAGCGTCCGCCGGATCGGCGTCGCCCGCCTGCAACTCGGCCGCGCGCGCGAGCACGCGCTCGAGCGCGTCACGGCTCAGGCGCCCCTGGATCGCTCCGCGCGCGGGCCCGGCCACGCCCGGCCCTTCCGCCGGTGGCGATGGAGTCTGCGGCGCGGGAACGCCGCTCGAGTTGCCACTATCCACCATCATCACTCAGATGCCGCCGAACACGATCTCTAGCTGGCGGGTCATTCCGTACAGGATGTCATCCGGAAGCGGGAAGACGCGTGCCAGCGTCGCCTCCTCCGTGCCATCGGTGAAATTCACGTTCGCCGAGCGCAGGTAGTAGCGCTCGTAGCCCGTCACGAGCTCCGGCGCGATGCGCTTCAGCAGGATGACTCCGCCGCGCACCGCCGCCGGGCTCGCGTAGCCAGCGGCCACACCGCTCCGCTGCTCCTGCGGCGTGGTGTTGTCGGCTATCACCTGGCCGGCGAGCGAACCCACCACTTCGTGCGTGAACACGTAGATGGCGTCGATCGCGTCGGACTCCTTCTCGGGGAAGGTAACGGCCACCGAGTTGGAGTGCGGCCCGCCGGTGATGGTACGGCCCTCGCCGTCCAGCGGGAGGGAGATGAAGATCTCTCCTTCGTTCTGCCTGGTGTTGTTCAGATAGCCGCGGAACTTGGGGAGATACACCTTCGACCAGAGCGAGTCGAGCGCCAGCGTGACGCCGCTTCGCTCGCGCTGCTGCTGGTTCCAGTAGCTCTGGTAGAAGCGCTGGCTCTCGTCCTGGAGCGCGCTCACGAAGGTCTGGAGCCACTGCCTGTCGGCCGCCGTGGGATACGAGGCCCCCACCACCGCGATCAGGCGCTGCGCCATCGGGTTCTGCGTGGACTTCACATCCCCCTTGGCCACGAGGAAGGTGTCGATCGCCGCGCGCATCTCGTCCCACGAATCGAAGTACAGCGGAAGGAACTGTCCGCCGACGATGGTCTGGCTGGAGGCCATCTGCGCGCGGAGCTGCGACGCGTACCGGTCCAGATCGGTGTACACGTTGCTCCGGTTCTTCGCCGCCATTATCTGGTCGCGATAGCCGCGCTGGAAGTACGGCACGAGCGTGGTGTCCGGCTGCACCATCGCGTAGCCGTGCAGCCAGAGGTCGATCTGGTAGCGCGTCTTGATCGGCCAGTTCGCCTCGGGGCGCTGCGGCTGCGGCTCGCCGCGCCGGGCGGCCTCGTTCCCCTGGCCACCGCTGGCGCACGCCGCGAGGAGGAGCGTCAGAGCCAGGAACGTCAGAGCTGCCGCGCGCATCACGTATGAAGCTCTCATGCAAGCGCCTCCACAATGAGTGCAATCCCCTGCCCGCCGCCGATGCACGCCGAGCCGAGCCCGTAGCGCTTGCCGCTGGAGCGGAGCGCGTGGATGAGGTGCGCCGTGATGCGCGCGCCCGATGCCGCCAGCGGGTGGCTCATGGCGATCGCGCCGCCGTGCACGTTGAACTTCTCGCGCGGGATCTCGAGCTCCCGCTCCACCGCGCACACCTGTGGCGCGAACGCTTCGTTCACCTCTATCAGGTCCATGTCGTCCAGAGTGAGCCCGGCCTTCCGGAGCGCGATCTTCGATGCGGGCACTGGGCCGATCCCCATGATCGTGGGATCCACCCCCGCGACGCCCCACGACACCAGCCGCGCGAGCGGCTCGAGCCCCCTCTTCTTCGCGTACTCCTCGCTCGATACCACCATGGCGCCCGCGCCATCGCCGATCCCCGATGCGTTCCCCGCCGTGACCACGCCATCCTTCTTGAACACGGGGCGCAGTTTGGCGAGCCCCTCGAGCGTGGTGCCGGGCCGCATGTGCTCGTCGCGCTTGAAGTCCTCCATCTCGCGCGTCTTGGGGTTCTTCACCGGCACGGGAACGATCTCGGCCTCGAACACTCCGGCATCCCACGCCGCCTTGGCGCTCTGCTGCGAACGGAGCGCGTACTCGTCCACGCAACCCCGGTCGAGCTGATACATCTCCGCCAGCTTCTCCGCCGTCTCGGCCATCGCGAGCCCGGCAACGGGGTCCTTGAGCCCCTCCCAGAGCGAATCTTCCAGCGGCGGCATCACGCCGAGCGGGAGTCCCCAGCGCAGCCCTCGCGCTATGTGCGGCGCCTTCGACATCGACTCCCCGCCGCCCACCAGACAGACCTCCGCTTCGCCCAGGAGAATCTCCTGCGCGCCGTTGACCACCGCCTGGAAGCCCGATCCGCAGAGCCGGTTCACCGTGAGCGCGGGTACCTCCTGCGGACAGCCCGACCTCAGCGCCACGTGCCGCGCGAAGTAGATCGTGTCGGACGTGGTCTGCATGACGTTGCCGAAGATGGAGTGCTGGATCTCCCCCGGCTCCACTCCCGCGCGCTCCATGGCCGCCCTGGCCGCGTGGACGGTCAGGGCGATCGCGCTGAGCTCCTTGAACGCGCCGCCGAAAGTGCCGAACGGAGTGCGGACACCCGAGAGAAAGACTATGTCGCGAGAGGCGCCCTGAGTCTTCACGAGGCCATCCTTTGAGTTGGAGTTGATGAACGTAAAGATGGGTCTCAGGGCGGCTGGTCGCGAGTGCCGCGCGGCCTCCGCGCGCACCCGGTGCGCGGCACTCCGCCTCCTGGCATACCTGTCGGTATCAGGAAGTGCGAACCCTCTCGGCGATCCATTCTCCCACCGCCCGCGTTCCCAGCCTGCCACCCACATCGGGGGTGCCGATCCCTTCGGCAATTGCCGCGCGCACGGCGCTCTCGACCGCCGAAGATGCCTCGGCAAAGTCGAGATCGGCCAGCATCATCGCGATCGTGAGGATCGCCGCCATCGGGTTTGCCACGTCCTTCCCGGCCAGCGGCGGGGCGCTCCCGTGCACGGGTTCGTACATCGTCACCACGCCGGGGTTCCGATTGGCGCTCGGCGCGAGTCCCAGCCCGCCCACGAGCACCGAGGCGAGGTCGGAGAGGATGTCGCCGAAGAGGTTGCCGGTGACGATCACCTGAAAGGCCTCGGGCGTGCGCACGAGGTCCATGGCCATCGCGTCTATGTAGCGGGTGCCGCGCTCGATCCCGGCGTACTCGCGCCCCACGTCGTCGAACACCGTTCGCCAAAGGTGATGCGCGGCGATGGCGTTGGCCTTGTCGGCCATGGTCACCGAGCTCTTACCGTTCGACGCGGCCCACTCGAAGGCGTAGCGGATGATCCGCTCCACTCCCTTGCGCGTGTTGAGCTCCTCGGCGATGGCGATCTCGTCGGGCGTCCCTTCCTTGAAGCGCCCGCCCACCGAGACGTAGAGCCCCTCCGTGTTCTCGCGGAAGATCACGAGGTCGAGATCGGCGGGCTCCTTCCCCTTGAGCGGCGTGAGCCGTGCGTCCATCAGCCGCGCGGGACGCTCGTTCACGTAGAGGTCGAGCTGGAACCGCATCCCGAGGAGGATGTCGCGCGCGTGCTCGTTCCCGGGCACGCGCGGGTCGCCGAGCGCGCCCACGAGGATGGCGTCGAAGTCGCGTCCCAGCCGCTTCATCTCCATCGGCGGGATCGTCTCGCCGGTCTTCAGGTAGTGCTCCGCACCGTAGGGGAGCTGCTCCACCTGGATGCCCGGGTGAAAGCGATCTTCCACTGCTCGCAGCACGCCGAGCGCCTCGCGCACGACATCGGGGCCGATGCCATCGCCGGCGATGACGGCGAGCATGGGGCTCATCGCGGTGCTCCGCGCGGCGGGGTGGGGGAGTGCCCGCTGGAGTCGCCGCCGTTGGCGCCACCGGCTGCATCACCGCCTGTCCCGCTGCCCGTGCCCCTGCCACCGCCCGCGTGCGCGCTGTCCGGCGTGGTGGAGCCCGGGTGCGCGAGGGCGTAGACGTAAGCGGCGGTGAGCGTGATCTCCTGCTCGCTGAGCATCGCGGAGTAGGCCGGCATCGCCACCGAAGCGGCCTTGGGAGTGGCCACGCCGTGAGCGATCACATCGCGGATCGAGGCCAGCGACCCGTTCCCCGCGAGCCAAGCGCTGTCGCTCAGCGACGGCCCGAGGCGCGGCGTGCCCTGGCCTCGATCACCATGGCAGGTGAAGCAGCGTCCCTTCCCGTGGAAGATCCGATCGCCCGCGGCGCTGTCGGAGGCCAGGATGAAGCTCGGCTCCGTGGGCTGGAGCGGGGCGGTGGCGGCGGTGGCGGAATCGATGGCCGCGGAATCAGCCACCGACTCGGCGGGTGCGGCACTCTCCGGCGCTGGCGAGGTGTCGAGCATGGGCATGACGGCGGCGGTGTCGATCGGCAGCGCGCCGTCGTGCTGCGTTTCCTTGTGGCACGCGCCGAGTAGGATCGCGACCGATACGGCTGCTGGTGAGAGGAGGCCGCGGGTGCCCCTCACGAGGCGGCCACCCCTCTGCCGCAGGTGATGCAGTACTTCCAGTCGATCTCGAGCTCCGTGCCGCAGGCGGGGCAGCGCTGGATCGTGAGATTCTGTCCGCAGTGCGGGCAGAACTTCGCGGAGCGCCCCTCGGGGAGGGTTCCGGCGCAGTAGCGGCAGCTCTCGCCGTTCCCATTGGAGGCGCTGACCGTACCGGCGGTGCGGGCTGCGGCGCTCACCGCGCGGGGCGCCTGCGTGGCCTCCTGAGTCGCCGCGCGCGTGGAGACGTGCGAGCGCTCGCCGCCGTCGTTCCACGACACCGGCGGCGGGGGCGACGGCACCGGCGTCCCGCGCTGGCCCCCGGGCTCGCCGGCGGCGCGCAGCTCCGATGCGTCTCCGCCCAGCTCCTGCCAGCGCTTCTGCGCGTTGGGCCCTAGCGCGACGCGCGAAGCAGCGAAGTCGCGGAAGATGGCCGTGTTGGGGTTCGGCGAAGCGAGCTCGCTTCGCATCGCTTCGGTGAGCCCATCGTCGGCCACCAGATAGCCGCGCTCGCCCGAGAGGAGCCGGCAGAGCGCGGCCTGGTAGTCCTCGTTGGTGTCTATGCGCAGCTCGCGCCGGTGATGCCGGTAGGGGATGAGATTCTGGTAGATCTCCGCAACCTCGAAGGGCTGGGTTAGGTAGTGCGGGTAGTTGCTGCTCATCACCTGGAGGAGCGAGCGGAACATGCGATCGAGGTCATCCATGGGTGGGTCCGCGAGAGAAATCCGTCGCGGCGCTCGATCCTCCGGCTCGTTCGCCGGCCCGCGCGCCGCAGCCGCCACGTAATTTGGGGCTCGCGCGCACCGGATGCGCAAGGTCCGACCGCCATCGGCGCGCCGGCCGAGCGGCCCGGCGCGCGCTTCAGCTCACGGCCTGAGCGGTGCGTCCGGGTCGTGCGGCGCGCTGCTCATCGTCGGCCAGGAGCGGCTGCGCGCTCGCCGTCAGACGCGCGCGCACGATGTGAAAGAAGGCCGCGACGCCATCGCGCCAGGTGATCTTCTTTCCTTCGGCGTAGGTACGGCCGTGGTAGCTGATCGGCACCTCGTACACGCGCGCGCCCATCTGCGCGAGGCGCGCCACGATCTCCGGCTCGATGCCGAAGCGAGCGTTGGTGAGGTGCATCAGCCGGAAGGCGGGCATGGTGAACGCCTTGTAGCCCACCTCCATGTCGGTCAGGTTCAGGTTGGTGAACATGTTCGACATGATGGTGAGCCACTTGTTGCCCAGGCTGTGCCAGAAGTAGAGCACGCGGTGCGCGCCGCCGCCCGCGAAGCGGCTCCCCATCACCGCGTCGGCCACGCCATCCACTATGGGAGCGATGACGGCCGGGATGTCCTCCGGATCGTACTCGAGGTCGGCGTCCTGGATGATCGCGATGTCGCCGGTGGCGTGGGCGCGCGCGGTCTGGATGGCGCAGCCCTTCCCCCGGTTCACGGGGTGGCGCGCCACCACCATGCTGCCGGCGAGATCCCGCGCCCGCAACGCGAGCCGATCGTAGGTCTGATCGCTCGATGCATCGTCCACGGCCACTATCTGGATCGCGAGCCCCATGTCCGACAGGCGCCCGCGGATCGCCAGCACCGCGTCGATCGTGCGGTCTATGGTCGCGACCTCGTTGTAGCACGGGATGAGAACGCTCACCTTCGAGAATCTCTTGCTCACTGTCACCTCTGGAGGCTGTCGAGCAGATGGTCGGGATCGTTCTTCAGGTCAGCGCGCGTGCTCCCGCCCACCTGCGAAACGATCCGCGTGACGATGTCGTCGTCGTTGACCTGTGCATCGCGCCACCCCCAGGCGTAGCCGACGGCGACGCCTATGGCGATGAGTACCAGTGCCTTCCTCATGACGTGTTCCCCCCATGCGTGCCTTCATGAGGGACGTGCGGCGGCGCTCGGCGGTAACGAGCGGGCCGGGCGCAGCGTGGCCGGGTCGGGCAGCGCATCGGGCGAGATCGCGAGCCGTCCGCGCGCGCGCTCCTTCTCGAGCCAGGCGTCGAATCCGGAGGCGACCGCTCCGCCGGATTCGCTCTGCTGGGCGGCGGCGCGGGTGGCCAGTTCGTTGGCGTACTCGTTCTGCGGGTGCCCCGCGTGGCCGCGCACCCAGCGCCACGCCACGCGATGCGGGCGCGCCGCCTCCACCAGCTCCTGCCAGAGCTCCAGGTTCTCGATCGGCCCGCTCTTGCGGCGCCAGTCGCGCCGGATCCAGTCGTGCACCCACGCTGTCATACCGTCTACGAGGTAGCGCGAATCGCTGGTGAACTGCACGAGGAAGCGCTCGCCCTTCGCCGAGATCAGCCGGAGCCCCTCGATGGCCGATCTCAGCGCCATGCGATTGTTGGTCGTGGCGGGTTCCGAGAGCCAGTAGTCGCGGCGCGTGAGCGCGCCGGTGCGGGGGTGCAGAAGCTCGATGAGGCCGCCTGCTCCGCCGGGGTTGTCGCTCGCGCGTCCGTTCCCGAGACACGATTCGTCGGCGTAGATGGCTATGAGGGTCTGCTGCGAGCTCATGATCAATAATAGCGGGGACGCACGGCTAGCCGATCACCTGGATGTCGTCCAGCTCGTCTATGCGAAACGTCAGCCTGTCGCCGGTGGTGGGGTGCGTGGTGTCGATGCTCTCCTTTCCGTCGGCGATGCGGAGCCGTTCCGGCACCACCACGTACTCGGTGCCGCGGCGGTAGATGGAGAGGCGGCGGCGGTCGATTATCGCGCGCTCGAGCGCGTCGTATTCGTCGTGGGTCAACTGCACTGTTCATCGCTCCGCCCCGCGCACCAGCGGAGCGCGAGATCGGTGAGGGTGTCGGCCGCGCGCTCGATCTCGGCGGTGTGTATCCATTCTTCGGCGGCATGCGCGAGCGCTATGTCGCCGGGACCGTAGCAAATGGCCGGGATGCCCGCTTCGTTGAGGATCGCCGCGTCGGTCCAGGCGCTCAACCCCTCGGTGCGCACGCTCCCGCCTCCCGGCTCGATGACCGAGGCGAGCGCGCGGCAGATCGGAGCATCCACCGGCACGTCGCTCGGCGAGCGCGCCAGCTCGAGCTCCACGCGCGCGTCGAAGTCCGGCCGCCGCAGCGCCACGCGCCCGCACGCGGCGCGCACTTCTTCCACCACATCTTCCGCGCGCTCGCCGGGCATGGTGCGCCGCTCCAGCCGGAGCGTGCAGCTCTCGGGGTACACCGACATGGCGCTTCCTCCCTCGATGAGCGATGCGTGGAGCGATGCGTGCCCGAGCAGATGGTGCGCGCGCTCGCGCAGCTCGCCCGCATCGAGCTCATCGAGCTCGGCGAGAAGCAGCCCGGCATGGCGGATGGCATCTATTCCGATGTCGTAGCGACTCCCGTGCGCGGCGCGGCCGCGCACCTCGACCGTGATCCAGGCGAAGCCGCGGTGCGCCGGTGCTATCGCCAGCCGCGTGGGCTCCGTCACCACCGCCGCATCCGTTCGCAAACCGCTCGCCACCAGTGCGAGAGTGCCGGCGCTCGCGTGCTCCTCGTCCGCCACCGCGGCCACCACCAGCTCGCCCTCCAGCCCCGATCGGGCGGCGCGTGCCGCCGCCGCGCACATCGCCGCGATCCCGCCCTTCATGTCGGCGGAGCCGCGGCCGTAGAGCCTCCCGCCGCGCTCCAGCGCCTCGAAGGGAGCGTGGATCATCCCCTCCACGCCCACCACATCGAGGTGGCCGTTGAACATGAGCGATCGCCCGCTGCGCGCGGCGGGGTCTCCCGCTCGCGCCACCACGTTGGGGCGGCCCGGCGCCGCCTCGCTCACCTCCACGCGCAATCCCCAGGCGCGGAGCACCTCGGCCAGCACGCGCGCAACCTCGTGCTCGCCGGGCCCGCCCGGCGCGAGCGATGGGTTGCGCGAATCCACCCGCACCAGCTCGCGCGCGAGCGCCACGGCGTCGCCGCATTCCATCACGCCCATTCCTCCACCGTCGCGCCGTATTCGTCGACCGTGAAATCCAGCACCTCGCCCGTTGCCGCCACGGCCGCGCGCACCCGCTGGCTCAGCCTCTCCGGCGCGATCACCAGCACGCTTCCACCGCCCGAGGCGCCGAGCGCCTTGCCGCCGAGCGCGCCCGCCCTGCGTGCCACTTCCAGCACGTGGTCTATGGCCGCCGTGGTGATCAGCGGGTGGAGTGCGCGCTGGTGGCGCCAGTGCGCGTCCACCAGTGCGGCGAGCTCGTCGATGTTGCCGCGCTTCAGCGCTCCGGTCATGCGGATGGCGAGGTCGCGCATCTCCGCGAGGGCGCGGGTGACTCCTGGATCTCCGGCGCGATAGGCGTTCATCACTCCGTTGATGGTCTCTCCGGAGATCCGGGACTCCCCCGTGTACACCACCGTGCAGCGCTCCTCGAGCGCCGCGCGCGTCGCGGCCGGCAGCGCGATCCGCTCCACGAAGACATCGTCGGTGAAGCGCAGCCCCAGCGCACCGCCGAACGCCGCTGCGTAGTGGTCCTGGCTCCCACCGGCCACTCCCAGCTCTTCCACCTCGATGCGCCGGCTGCGCTCGGCCAGCTCCTCGGGCGACACCCGCTCGCCGCGCCACGCCGCGAAGGCCGCCTGCAGCGCCACGCCGGCAGCCGACGATCCACCGAGACCGGCGCCGCGCGGGAAATCGCTGCGCAGCTCCAGCTCCACGGATTCCAGCCCCGAACACGCCAGCGCCACGCTCGCGAGAGTCTTCTGCCCCGTATCCGCCAGCGCGGCCGCGCTCGTGGCCCGAAGTCTGATACCATCTTCGTCCGTCCACACTCCACCCTCTCTGCCGCGGAGGGTCACCTTCGCATGATGGGATATGGCGATGCTGCACACGCATCCGCCATGATCCGTCGTGTAGGGCGGCACGTCGGTCCAACCGCCGCCGAAGTCGATGCGCACCGGCGCACGCGCCACCAGCTCGCGCAAGGTTAGCTTGTAGGTGGGGGTTCGATGATGAGAAAGGCGGTATCGGACTCGCGCATCGCTCCGGTGGCCGGTTGGTGGGAGACGGAAGATAATCTCGGTCGCCCGGCATGATTGCCAGCCGGCGTGCGGAGAGGCAATATCGAAGAGACCATCGGGCACGCGGCGTGCCCTCCATGATTGCGGTGAGCCATGCCCGACCTCTCACGCTACCTCGAAGACCGCACGCTCATCATGCTCTCCAACAGGGAGCCCTATGAGCATCGCTACACCGAAGGTGCCGGCGGCGCGCGGTCCATCGAGGTGCGCCAGCCGGCGGGGGGGCTCGTGTCCGCGCTCGATCCCACCATGCGGGCCACTCACGGTGTATGGGTGGCCTGGGGCTCCGGCTCCGCCGATGCCGCCACGGCGGATGCGGAAGGGCGCATCAGGATCCCGCCCGAGACCGAGGACTACACGCTCCGCCGCGTTTTCCTGGATGAGAAGGAAGTGGAGGGCTACTACCTCGGCTTCGCCAACAGCTCGCTCTGGCCGCTCTGCCACCTGCTCGTCCAGCACTTCAGCTTCCGCGGCGACCATTGGGTCACCTACCAGGCGGTGAACGAGAAGTTCGCCGAGGCGGCGGCGTCGGAGGTGGCGCGCTCGGAGCACCCTGCCGTGGTGTGGATCCAGGACTACCACTTCGGGCTCGCTCCGGCAATGATCCGCGAGCTCGCCGAGCCGCTCCTGATCCACCAGTTCTGGCACATCCCCTTCCCACCGGCCGACATCCTCCGCCTCCTCCCCGGCGAGGTGGCCGAGTCGCTGCTGCGGGGGATGCTCGGCAACGATCTCCTCGAGTTCCACACCGAGCGCTACGCGCTCAACTTCGCGGGGTGCGTGGCCGAGTTCATCCCCGAGGCGGAGATCGACGCGGAGACGATGGCCATCCGCTTCGATGGACGCGAAGTGGAAGTGGCCACCTTCCCGATCAGCATCGACGTCGACCAGTTCGAGCGGCTGGCGCACAACCCGCGCAGCGCCGCGCTGGCCAACCGGCTGCGCTCGCGCTACGCCACGAACGGCTGCCGGCTCGGCCTGGGCGTGGACCGCGTGGATTACACGAAGGGGATTCCCGAGCGCCTCCGCGCGCTGCGACAGCTCTGGGAGCTGCACCCGGACATGCGCGAGAAGTTCACCTTCCTTCTCGTGGCCACGCCTTCGCGCTCCGAGATCGCCGCCTACAGCGCGCTGGAAGAGGAGATGGTGCGCGTGGTGATGGAGATCAACGCGACCTTCAGGACTCCCACCTGGACTCCTATAGTGCTCGTGCACGAGAACGTCAGCACCGAGGTGCTGGCGGGAGTGTACCGCGCGGCGGACCTCTGCCTGGTGTCGTCGCTGCAGGATGGGATGAACCTCGTGGCGAAGGAGTTCGTGGCCTGTCAGGTGGAGGAGCGCGGCGTGCTGGTGCTGAGCCGCTTCACCGGCGCGGCCGAGGAGATCGACGGCGCGGTCCTGATCAACCCGTTCAACATCGACGGCTTCGTGGAAGGGATCAAACGGGCGATCCAGATGGGCGAGGGAGAGCGGAGAGTGCGGATGCACCGGATGCGCGCGCAGCTTCGCGGACGGACGATCTTCGACTGGCTCGTCGCGATTCTCTCGCGCACCGAGGCGATCATCGCGGGCCGCTCCATCCACCGTCCGCCGCATACGCACACCCACAAGAGCCCGCAGGAGAGCGGCGC
>Ga0182741_1004370_pt1 | contig 13998 bp, 13 predicted proteins | sample eDN5th37CBELigOP_FD_128874 | JGI IMG/M metagenome (GOLD analysis project Ga0182741, IMG submission 128874) | Enriched Organic Plus compost microbial communities from Emeryville, California, USA - eDNA 5th pass 37_C BE-Lig OP (version 2) (version 2) ...
ACCTCCTCGGGCATCTCGTCCATCATGTCGAGCAGCGTCTCGAAGGCGAGATACGGGTTGATCGCCTCGGCGCCGTAGCCGGCAAGGCACGCGAAGTGATGGATCTCGCGGGGCTCGCCCGATTCCACCACGAGGCCGACGGAGGTGCGCAGGCCCTTGCGGATCAGGTAGTTGTGGACCGCCGCGGTGGCGAGGAGCGCCGGGATCGGGATGCGGTCCGGCCCCACCATGCGGTCGGACAGGATGATGATGTTGTAGCCGCCGTGCACGGCCGCCTCGGCGCGGTCGCAGAGCCGGTCGAGGGCGCCGTCGAGAGCCGCCGCGCCGAGCTCGGCCGGATAGGTGATGTCCAGCGTCTTGGTGTCGAAGCGGTCCTCGAAATGGCCGATGCAGCGGATCTTCTCCAGGTCCTCGTTGGTGAGGATCGGTTGGCGCACTTCCAGGCGCTTGCGGCGCGAGGTGCCTTCGAGGTCGAGAATGTTCGGGCGCGGGCCGATGAACGACACGAGGCTCATGACGAGCTCTTCGCGGATCGGATCGATCGGCGGGTTCGTCACCTGGGCGAAGTTCTGCTTGAAGTAGGTGTAGAGGAGCTTCGGCTTGCTGGAGAGCGCCGAGATCGGCGTGTCCGATCCCATGGAGCCCACCGCCTCCTGGCCCGTGACGGCCATGGGCTGCATGAGAAGCTTCAGGTCTTCCTGCGTGTAGCCGAAGGCCTGCTGGCGGTCGAGGAGCGACACGTCGGTGCGGGATTCCCGCGCCTGCACGGGCTTCAGGTCCTCGAGGACGATCTGCGTGCGCTTCAGCCAATCCTTGTAGGGATGCGCCTGCGAGAGCTGCTGCTTGATCTCGTCGTCGGAGACGATGCGGCCCTGCTCCAGGTCGATGAGGAGCATCTTGCCGGGCTGGAGGCGCCACTTCTCGACGATCTTCTCCTCCGGAATCGGCAGTACGCCCATCTCGGAGGCAAGCACTACGAGTCCATCATCGGTCACGAGATAGCGGGCAGGGCGCAGGCCGTTGCGGTCGAGGGTCGCGCCGATCTGCTTGCCGTCCGTGAAGCACACGGCGGCCGGGCCGTCCCACGGTTCCATGAGGGCGGCGTGGTATTCGTAGAAGGCGCGTCGGTCCTCGTCCATGAGCGGGTTGCCGGCCCAGGCCTCGGGGATCAGCATCATCATGGCGTGCGCCAGCGAATAGCCGCCGCGCACCAGGAATTCGAGGGCGTTGTCGAAGCAGGCGGTGTCGGACTGGCCCTCGTAGGAAATCGGCCAGAGCTTCGAGATGTCGTTGCCGAAGAGCTCTTCGGAATCGACCGAGGCCTGGCGGGCCGCCATCCAGTTCACGTTGCCGCGCAGGGTGTTGATCTCGCCGTTATGGGCGACCATGCGGTATGGGTGGGCGAGCTGCCAGGTCGGGAAGGTGTTGGTGGCGAAGCGCTGGTGCACGAGCGCGATGGCGCTCTCGAAGCGCGGATCCTGGAGGTCGCGGTAGTAGTTCCCGAGCTGCGTCACCAGCACCATGCCCTTGTAGACGATGGTGCGCGACGACAGGGAGACCGGGTAATAGCCGGCCGTGCGCGGGTCCTTCATGTCGTAGACCGCGTTGGAGATCACCTTGCGGGCCAGGAACAGGCGCCGCTCGAAGGTCTCCGGGTCGTCCATTCCCTTGCCCTTGCCGACGAAGATCTGCCGGTGGACGGGCTCGGACGCCTTGATGCTCTCGCCGAGATCGCTGGAATCGACCGGCACGTCGCGCCAGCCCAGAACCTGCAGACCCTCGTCGGTGATCGCCTTGGTGACGATCTCCTCCACGAGCTTCAGGCCGTCCGGGTCGCGGGGCATGAACAGGTGACCGACGCCGTAGGCGCCTGCCTCCGGCAGCCAGATGCCGAGCTTGGCACATTCGGCCGCGAAGAACCGGTGTGGAACCTGGACCAGGATGCCGCAGCCGTCCCCGGTCTTCGGATCGGCGCCGACCGCACCGCGATGGTCGAGGTTGTGGAGGATCTGAAGGCCCTGCTCGACGATGGTGTGGGACTTGCGGTTCTTCATGTCGGCGATGAAGCCGACGCCGCAGGAATCCTTCTCGTTCGCCGGATCGTAGAGGCCCTGGCGGGCCGGGAAGGCGGGGTCCGTAGCCGTGCGGGTCGTATCCGTCGTGGCGGCCGTGCGGCTCGGGACGTCGGTCGGCAGGCTCTTCATCGGCACGTCGGTCATTCCAGATCCTCGCATCCAGGCGAACGGGTCATATCGAGTGTTCGGGGCGGCTTTTGGGACCGCCGGATGTCAGTGAAGATCCGGAGCCCGCCGCTTCTAGCGTTTCTTGGAGGGGTGGGTTCCTGGAGGGAGCCCGTTCCTCGCGGGCTGCCTTGGGCCTGTCTTCAGCCCAGAGTCGCCCGTTCCGCCCACGTTTTGGGGGCGGTTGTTGTGGCATCTCGTTTCGTTCGCGGGGTGCGAAGCATCAAGAAAACCTCAGGGACGAAGGGGAGCGCGAACGCTCCAGATGGGACAGTATCGCTGTCCTAATACAGGCAAGGTGCCAGAACTCGACGCACCGCACAAGAGGGTTTGGAAAAGTTTTAGACAAAAGTTTCAAGCAGGCCCTTCGGCGTGTAACAAAGGCATGGTTTCGGGGCGGGCCGACGAAAGGCTTCTCCGAAGGGTCAATGACCTTGACATGATCCTCAGGCTGGCGAGGCTGCGCGTCGCAAGGAGAACGAGTCATGAATTTCGTGAGCGACAACATCGTGGGCGCCAGCGCCCCGGTGATGGAGGCCCTCGCCCGGGCCAATGCAGGAACGATGCCGGCTTACGGGGCGGACGAGATCACCCGGCGGATCAAGGCACGCTTCGCCGAGATCTTCGAGCGGGAGGTCTCGATCATCCTGGTGACGACGGGCACGGCCTCGAACGCGCTCGCCCTGTCCTCGGCCGTGCCGCCCTGGGGGCTGTGTGTGTGCCACCGGGAGGCGCACGTGATCGACGACGAGTGCGGCGCGCCTGAATTCTATATGCACGGGGCGAAGCTCATCGGGCTTCCGGGGGAGGGGGCCAAGCTCTCGGCCGATGCGGTCCGGGCCTATCTCGACGGCCTGCCGAAGGCCGCGAAGCAGATGCCGCCGAAAGCGCTCTCGATCGCTCAGGCGACGGAATGCGGCACCGTCTACCGGCCGGACGAGATCGCGCATCTCAGCGCCGTGTGCCGTGACCACGGCATGGCGCTTCACATGGACGGGGCCCGCTTCGTCAACGCGCTCGTATCGCTCGGCTGCACGCCCGCCGAGATGACCTGGAAGCAGGGGGTCGACATCCTGTCCTTCGGCGCGACCAAGAACGGCTGCCTCATGGCCGAGGCCGTGGTGGTGTTCCGGCCGGACCTGGCGGAGGCGCTCGAACACCGGACCAAGCGCGCGGGGCAGATCATCTCGAAGGGGCGCTTCATTTCGGCGCAGCTGGAGGGCTATTTCGCCGGGGATCACTGGCTGGACAATGCGCGCCATGCCAACCGGATGGCTGGGCTCCTTGCCGAGGGGCTGACACGGCTTCCGGGCATCCGCCTCGCCTGGCCGGCGGAGGCGAACGAGGTCTTCCCGATCCTGCCCCAAACAGCCGCCGATGCCCTGAGGGCCGCCGGCGCCGCCTTCATGGGCTGGACCGAGGCGAGCCTGCCCGAGGGCGAAAAGGTTGGGCCGGACGAGGCTCTGATCCGCCTTGTGGTGTCCTATGCGACGCCCGAGGAGGAGGTGCGCCGTTTCCTGGATGCGGCCCGGGCGGCTTTGTCCCGGCAGGCGGCCGAATAGGAGGCCTCGCCCTAACCCTGCCGCATTCTCCGACAATCTGTCCCCCCGAGACCAATGACGGGGTGCCTCCAACCCCGGCGGGGCTCAAAGGACCAGGCCTGAAAAATAAGAAACGAAAAGCATTGCGCCCCGGATGGCCGGGGCGCATTTTTTTTGTGCGGTCTCTGCGAGAGCGCCGAAGTTACGCGGCCTGCCGGGCCTCGATGGTGCGGGAAGCGCCGTTGGTGCCGATCGGAATCAGCTTCGGCTTCTTGGCCTCCGGGATCTCTCGGACGAGGTCCACATGGAGCAGGCCGTTCTCGAGGGCCGCGCCGACCACCTGGACGCCGTCGGCGAGCTGGAAGCGCCGCTCGAAGGTGCGCGCCGCAATGCCCTGGTAGAGGACATCGGGCTTGCGCTCGTCGGAGTTCTTCTTCTCACCGCGGATCGAGAGGGAGTTCTCCTTCACCTCGATGGTGAGGTCCTGGTCGGTGAAGCCGGCCACCGCGACCGAGATGCGGTAGGCATTCTCGCCGGTGCGCTCGATATTGTAGGGCGGGTAGCTGGGGGCAGCATCGACGCCGACGAACTGGTCGAGCATCGAGAAAAGACGGTCGAAGCCGACCGTGTTGCGGTACAGGGGGGCAAGATCAAACTGTCGCATAGGCACATTCTCCACGTGAAGCAACATGCGGTTTTCGATCCACCGTAAGAGGCTGGATCTTCAGGGTTTGTGCCGCCTTCTTGGCCGGCACGTTTCTGATGTGGGTGAAGGAATCATTCCTTTCAAGAGGGGCCGCGAAGCCGCTGGCTCTGCCGAAAAATGCCCTATATGAAATCCCTCGATCCGTGTTCCGAGACCCTTCCCGTGCAGCTCGCTCCCACGCCGAACAACCCCATGCCGGACGAGGCGACCCTCGTCAGCGTCAGGACGAAGGACGGCCTGACCCTCCGGGCGGCCTTCTGGATGCCAGCCTCCGAGGCGCCGAAGGGAACGGTGTGCATCCTCCAGGGCCGGGCGGAATTCATCGAGAAGTATTTCGAGGTGATCGGCGAGTTGCTGGACCGGGGCTTCGCCGTGGCGGCCTTCGACTGGCGCGGGCAGGGGCTTTCGGACCGGCAGGTGAAGAACCCTCGCAAGGGCCATGTGCGCCGCTTCGCCGATTACCGGCACGATCTGGAGGCGGTGCGGGATCAGGTGCTCCTCCCGCACCTGCCGGAGCCTCATTTCGCCCTGGCCCATTCCATGGGTGGCGCCATCGCGCTGAGCGCCGCCTATGAAAGCTGGCTGCCCTTCCGCCGCCTTGTGACGACGACCCCGATGATTGCCTTGAGCATGATCAGGTCCGTACGGACCGCGGTGGTCGTCGCCCGGCTGATGCGGTGGCTCGGCTTTGGCCGGGCCTTCGTGCCGGGAGGGGGCGAGACGTCGATCTCGACCAAGCCCTTCAAGGGCAACCGGCTGACGAGCGATCCGGAGCGCTATGCCCGCAATGCGGAGGCCGCCAGTGCGATCGGCGCCGGGGCGATCGGGGCCCCGACCGTCGCCTGGCTCGATTCGGCCTTCCGGTTCATGAAGGGCTTCACCGACCCGGCCTATGCGCTGAAGATCCGCCTGCCGACCCTGATTCTGGCCGCCGGAGCGGATCCCGTCTGCGCGACGCCCGCCACCGAGCGCTTCGCCTCCCGCCTGAAGGCCGGCCACGCCATCGTGATTCCCGGGGCGCGGCACGAGGTCATGATGGAGCGGGACGATATCCGCGAGCAGTTCTGGGCCGCCTTCGATGCCTTCATTCCGGGCAGCCCCGATGCGGTGGCCGCACTTGAGAGCGTGGAGGAGGTCGAAGTGGAACAGGCCCTAGCGGCTGAGGAGCTCGACGGCAGCGGCATGGACCCGGCGGTCCCCCGCCGCGACGATGCGCCCGCCCTGAGCGGCTGACCCGCCGTCCCAGGCAGTGACGATCCCGCCCGCGCCCTCGATGATCGGGATCAGGGCGACGATGTCGTAGGGCTTGAGGCCGGATTCTACCACCAGGTCGATATGCCCGGCCGCCAGCATGCAATAGGCGTAGCAGTCACAGCCGTAGCGGGCGAGGCGTGCCACACTCTCCACCCGGTCATAGGCTCGCAGCTCCTCCCCGGCGAAAAGCTTGGGGCTGGTGGTCGAGATGATGGCGTCCTTGAGCGAGGCGCAGCGGCGCGTCATCAGCGTGCGTTCGCCTCCGGGGCCGCAATAGGTCGAGCGGCCGCCGTCGCCGAAGAAGCGCTCGCCCGTGAAGGGCTGGTGCATCATGCCGTACGCCGGACGCCCATGCCGGGTCAGCCCGATCAGGGTGCCCCAGGTGGGCAGGCCGGCGATGAACGCGCGGGTGCCGTCGATGGGATCGAGCACCCACACATATTCGGCATCCTCTCTCTCGGCGCCGAATTCCTCTCCGACGATGCCATGGGTCGGAAAGGTGCGCTTGATGAGCTGCCGCATGGCGGCCTCGCTCGCCCGGTCCGCCTCGGTCACCGGATCGAAGGCGCCGCCGCGGGACTTGTCCTCGGCCGCGATGCTGCTGCGGAAGAAGGGCAGGATCGCCCGGCCCGAGACCGTTGCGAGCTCGTTGACGAAATGGGTGAAGTCGATGAGCCTCATGCCGCCCGGTGCCCCTGTGCCGTCGCTTCGCGGAGCGGCACGTGCCGCAATCCGTCGCTGCCCCGCTTTTATCAACCGCGCCTGCCGCGGCAAGAGGGCTTGAGACGGTTGGGCGGGCGAACGGGCTTTTCGTCGTCTGTGCACAGAGCCCGAAAGGGATATTGTCCCGGCGCCAAGCTGGCATGCGTCTGAGGCATGGCCCAGCTTGAATTTTACCTTGCGAATTGTGCGGCGCACTTTATATTGTGCAGTGCGATATGGCGATGGCGTCGCCGTATCGTAGCCCTTCTTGGGCGTTTCCTCCCTAAACTTCGGGCCGCTGGCAACAGCGGCCTTTTTTCTTTTCAGGGCTCACCTCTGATGAGGTCAGCCTGGCGTGTGACCACTCATGCGCATCACATCCCGACGGAATCCTTCACGCATTTGTTGGTGAAGCTCGTCTTGGCGGCACCGCTAAGCTTCTTCTCTGTCGCCTGCGTGTCGCAGGAGGCTTTCATGTCCCGCTCGCATTTGGTCATGAAGCTGGTCTTGGCGGCTCCTGCGAGTTTCTTCTCGGTTGCCTGCGCCGTGCAGGAACTCTCGGCCGCATAGGCACTTCCGGCGCAGAGGATCAGGACGAAGGCTGCAGCTATGGCTTTCATGGGTGTATCTCCCGGGGATAACCCCTGAGAGGCTAGGGCGCCGAGGTCCGAAGGCAATCACCCGGAAGGAGCGTGAGGGTTCAGCCGAAGCCGTGATGCCAGACGATGCCCATCAGGCCGATCCCGAGCAGGAAGAGGGGGAGCCATCGGGGGCAGTGCAGGGTGGCGGAGGGCGGATCGCCCAGGAGGTCCAGATCGTATTTGTCGTTCGGGCTCATGATGCAGGTGCCCCTATCTGCCGGATGTCTCATTCTTGTAACAGGCCGATCCGGCGCCATGCATGTGCCCGTCGCGAACCCCATGCCACCACGGTGAGGGCGCCGGCGCAATGCCTCAGGGCATGCGAAATGTCGCAGCCATGCCATAAAAAAGGGCAGCGATGCTGCCCTTTCGGTCTTGCGAACCGTTCAGACCCGAACTATCTCGTGTCTTGCGATAGGGCGACGGCGTCGCTCTGTTGCTGCCCTTTTGGGCGTTTCCTCCCTAAACTTCGGGCCGCTGGCAACAGCGGCCTTTTTTCTTGTCCGGTCAGTCGCCCGGCGGCTCTACTCGGCCGCGATCTGCTGGGGCGGCCGTTCGCCCGCAAGGGTCTCGATCACTTCGGAAAACGCGAGGGCGAGGTCCTGAGCCAGACTTCCGAAGCCCGGCTTCTTCTGCAGGCTGCGCTCGTCCATGTAGATCGACCGGTTGATTTCCACCTGCAGGGCATGCCGGTCGAGAGTCGGCTCCCCGTAATGCTCGGTGATGAAGCCCCCGGCATAGGGCTTGTTGCGGATCACGGTGTAGCCGCGCCCGCGCAGGGCTGCTTCCGTCAGTTCGATGAGAAGGGGCGTACAACTCGTGCCGTAGCGGTCGCCGAGCACGATGTCCGCCTTGGCCCCGTCGTCCCGGCTGACGCTGGTCGAGGGCATGGAGTGACAATCGATCAGGAAGGACTGGCCGAAGGTCTGGGCCGTGCGCCGGATGAGCTGCCGCAGGGCGCGATGATAGGGCTTGTAGAGCCATTCGATCCGCTGGAGGGCCTCGTCGACCGGCAGGCGCGTCGCATAGATCTCCTGCCCGTCGGCCACGATGCGCGGAACGGTGCCGAGCCCCCCTGCCACGCGCATGGAGCGGGTATTGGCGAAGGGCGGCAGGCGCCCTTCGAACATGCGGGAATCGAGCTCGTAGGGCTCCCGGTTGAGGTCCAGATAGGCCCGGGGAAAGCGGGCCGTCATGAGAGGGGCGCCCAGGTCGACCACGGGAGCGAACAGCTCGTCCACATAGGCGTCCTCCGAGCGGCGCAGCGCCAGCGCATCGAGGCGCGAGGCCGCCAGGAAGGAGGCCGGGTAGATCGCTCCCGCATGCGGGACATTGAACACGAAGGGCACCGTCTGGCCGGCTGGCTCGATGACGACAAAGGGAGGTTCGAACTCGTCGGTGATGGCTGGCCGCATCCGATTTTTTTGGGATCTTGAACTGGTGACAGGGAAAGGGCTGGGGATAGTGTAAGGCAGCGCCATATTCTGTCCATGGCAATATCGTTGACGGGATGCGTCGTTCTTTCACGGCTTATTTACCCGGAGCGGGCATCAAGACGGGGACGTTCGTGACGATTCGAGGTTGGCGGCGATGAAGATCCTTCTTGCCGAAGACGATAATGACATGCGGCGCTTCCTCGTGAAGGCGCTGGAGAACGCCGGCTACGACGTGGCCTCGTTCGACAATGGCCTCTCGGCCTATAACAGGCTGCGCGAGGAACCCTTCGAGCTGCTCCTGACCGACATCGTCATGCCCGAGATGGACGGAATCGAGCTGGCTCGCCGGGCGACTGAGCTCGACCCGGACATCAAGGTGATGTTCATCACCGGCTTCGCGGCTGTGGCGCTGAACCCCGATTCCCAGGCTCCGCGGGAGGCCAAGGTGCTGTCCAAGCCCTTCCACCTGCGCGATCTGGTGAACGAGGTCGATAAAATGATGGCGGCCTGAAAAAGGTCGCGATCATGGCTTGCGTCCCCGCGCGCTTGCCGGTATATCGCGCTCCACACCTGAAGCGGGACCTGAAAATTCGCCGTTTCAAGGGCGCGTAGCTCAGCGGGAGAGCACTACGTTGACATCGTAGGGGTCGCTGGTTCGATCCCAGCCGCGCCCACCATTCTTTCGTCGGCCTTCCCCGTGAGGCTGCTGCAGGAGATCGGACATGAAGATCCGTAACTCGTTGAAGTCGCTGCGCGGCCGTCACCGCGACAACCAGCTGGTTCGTCGCAAGGGCCGCATCTACATCATCAACAAGACGCAGAAGCGCTACAAGGCCCGCCAGGGCTAAGCTTCGACGGGCGGCTTTTGCCGCACGCAATTGCGAATTGACGGCGCATGCCGGGATCCTAGAATCCCGGCATGCGCTTTTTTGCGTTACCTCTGATCCTGGCCTTCAGCCTCGTGGCGCCTCCGGGCTTCGCGCAGGATGACGGGCGCCCGCAGGATGCCCCCCCGGCCCCCAGCCGCTCAGCGCCGCGGGCCGTCACCCTGGACAGCCTGTTCGAGCGCCTCGCCAAGGCGGGCAGCGAGCGGGAGGCAGACGGAATCGCGTCCCTCATCGAGCGCCGCCTGTCCCGCTCCGGCTCCGACACGGCCGATCTTCTCCTGACCCGCGCCGGCAAGGCCGTCGAGGACAAGGATTATCCCCTCTCGGTCGAGTTGCTCGACCGTATCCTGGCCCTCGAGCCGCAATGGGCCGAGGCTTGGTACCGGCGCGCCCTGGTCTTCTACATGCTCGACGATCCGGTGAGTGCTCTTGCTGATCTGAACCGGGCCGTGGAGCTGGAACCTCGCCATTTCGGCGCCTGGACGGCCCTCGGGCACCTGTTCATGGCCTCCGACGAGAAGGCGCAGGCGCTCGCGGCCTATCGCAAGGTGCTGAAGATTCGCCCGCAGACCTCGGACATCGAGACCATCGTGTCCCATCTCGGGCCCGAGATCGAAGGACAGGACCTTTAGACGGCATCACGGGAAGATAAGGGCGTCCCTTCACCCTTCTTCGTCATCCCCGGGATAAGTCCGGCCAGGATGGGCAGGCGAGGATGCGCGACAGGATTCCCTCCCCCTTGTGGGGAGGGTCAGGGTGGGGGTGTCGGCGCAGGACTTTCAGAACGTGGCGCTCACACCTCCCTCTCCAACTCTCCCCCACAAGGGGGAGAGGGCAGGGCAGCGCTTCCCACGAACACGCGAGGTCCGCAGGCGAGGAGCGCGTGTCGGCGCTCCCCGTGGAGGTTCAGGCCTTGGCGGCGTGCTCGCTGTTGACGAAGGCGATGCGGACCATGTTGGTCGCGCCCGGGGTGCCGAAGGGGACGCCCGCCACGATGATGATGCGCTCGCCGATTTCCGAGAAGCCCTCGCGCACGGCGAACTTGCAGGCCCGGAAGGCCATGTCGTCTATATCGCTGGCGTCCTTGGTGCGGATCGGATGCGTGCCCCACACGAGGGCGAGGCGCCGGGCCGTATTGATGTTGGGCGTCAGCGCGATCACGGTCGAATTCGGCCGCTCGCGGGCGAGCCGGAAGGCCGTGGCGCCGGACGAGGTCCAGGCCGCGATCGTCCTGAGATGCAGCGTCTCGGCGATCTGGTAGGTGCCGGCCGCGATGGCGTCCGATCCGGTCGCCTCCGGCTCTGAAGCCTGGGCCCTGACGATGGACCAGTAGCTCTGGTCCTGCTCCACCTCTTCGGCGATGCGGTTCATGGTGGTCACCGCCTCGATGGGAAATTGGCCCGAGGCGCTTTCGGCCGAGAGCATCACGGCGTCGGCGCCGTCATAGACGGCGGTCGCGACGTCCGAGACCTCGGCGCGGGTCGGGACCGGCGCGGTGATCATCGATTCCAGCATCTGGGTCGCGACCACGACGGGCTTTCCGAGCTTGCGCGCCGCACGGATGATGCGCTTCTGGATGCCCGGCACCTTCTCGAGAGGCATCTCGACGCCGAGATCGCCACGGGCGACCATCACGGCATCGGAAATCTCCATGATCTCGTCGAGCCGGGCGATGGCCTGGGGCTTCTCGAGCTTGGACATGACGAGCGCCCGGCCGCGGGCCACTTTCTTGACTTCCGCCACATCCTCAGGGCGCTGCACGAAGGACAGGGCGATCCAGTCCACGCCCGCATCCAGCGCCGCTTCCAGATCGGAGCGGTCCTTCTCGGTCATGGCCGCGACGGGGATCACCGTGTCGGGGAGGCTCACGCCCTTGCGGTTCATGATCTTGCCCGCGACCTCCACTTCCGTGACGACGACGCCCGGCTTCACGCTCTTCACGCGTAGGCGCAGCTTGCCATCGTCGATGAGGACGGTGTGGCCCGGCTCCAGAGACTCGAGGATTTCCGGGTGGGGCAGGTGCACGCGCTCCGCACTGCCGGGGGCCTTATCGGCGTCGAGCGTGAAGGTCTGGCCCTTCTCGAGCATCGCGCTGTCGCCCGCGAAGGTGCCGACGCGCAGCTTCGGGCCCTGAAGGTCGGCCAGGATCGCGATGGGGCGCTTGAACTTCGCCTCCACGCCGCGGATCATCTCGACCCGCTCCTTCAGCTTCTCGCGAGGCAGGTGGCTCATGTTCAGGCGGAACACGTCGGCCCCCGCCCTGAAGAGGCGTTCCACCATCTCCGGGTTCTCGGAGGCCGGCCCCAAGGTTGCGAGGATCTTCGTGCGCCGTGCGCGTCTCATCATCATTGCCCCCCCGGGCGATTCGTTTCTGTGAGCTGGATGGTCCAGCTCTTCTGTTCACCTGTATCGACTTCGAAGAAGCCGTTGCGATCGAAGCCTCTGGCGAGGCAGTCTTCCGTCCCGCGGATCGTGAATTCCCGCTCACGGGTACACATGAAGGAGCGCCCGCTCCACTCGCCTCCGCGATCGTAGTCGATGGCGTAGACATAGAAGAAGCGGCTCGCGAGCTGGCCTTTCAGAAGGGTCTCGCAGGCCCGGGCTTCCAGGTTCCACCAGCCTTCCGTCACCCAGCCCTGGCTGTCCCGATAGCCGAGCGACACGCCCACACGGCTCGACGTCATGTTGCACATGCGCAGATCCGCCCGCGCCGGAGAGGCAGCCAGCAGGCCTGTCCCGAGAACGGCGGCCAGGAGCCCAAGGCTTCGCCGCCCGCTGCAGACCGATGGGAGGAATCCGGCAATCATGGATGGTGTCGTGAGTCGGTTCGGATAATGCGGATGCACAATGCTTCGGGAAGTATGTCGAATCCTTGTCGGCCAGAAGCGTCGTCGCATCAAGCCCTAATCCTCCCGGCGGGTGCCGGGCGGGGGCGGGCGTGTCGTTTTGAAGGGAGAAAAGCCCGCAACCCCCCTCGAACGGAGAGGCGTGGAAGGGATCGGTCCTTTGCCGGCTAGGACTTTGCCGCCTTCGGTCGCGCGACCCAGATGCCGGCCAGGATAGCCGCGCCGCCGAGCGCCTGCACGGGCGTCAGCGCCTCGCCCAGGAGGAGCCAGCCGAAGAGTGCCGCCGCCACGGCCTCCAGGAAGATGACGAGGGATGAGAAGACCGGGGAGAGGCGCCCGAGCGCGATGGCGAGGAGCCCCTGGCCGCCCGCATGGCTGATGAACGCCATGGCCACCAGGGCCGCGACGCCCTGGCCCGTCTGCGGCAGGACGCGGCCGTCGAGGACGAGCGCAACGACGAGGAGCGCCGCGGACGTGATGACCCCGCTTTCGAACGTGACCCGGGCTGCGCCCGCCAGGGCGCGCGCCCGGCCGGCGAAGATGAAGTAGAGGCCGAAGAAGAACGCGGTCGCGAGACCGAACATGTCGCCGCGGATCCGGGCTGGATCCACATGGAGGCTCTGGCCGATCAGGGCGGTGCCGCCCAGGAGGCAGAAGCCGAGGCCCGCGATGGTGCCGGCCGCGATCCGCTGCTTCAGGACGAGCCAGGTGACCAGGACGACGAAGAACGGCGCCGTGGTGGCGAAGAAGGTGGCGTTGGCGACCGTGGTCTCGAGGATCGACAGGTGCCAGAAGAGCAGGTCCCCCGTGAAGGCGAGCCCGGCCAGGATCGTGGGCTTAGGGAAGGAGGCGCGGGGGGCTTGAGGATTGCGCGCCTCCTCGATCCGCATCCAGCCGTAGAGGAGCGGCAGGGCCAGGAAGACGCGCCAGAAGGCGCTCGCGAAAGGCCCCACATCGGCCGAGGCATAGCGGACGAAAATCGGCGAGATGCCCATCGCGACGGCCCCGAGACAGAGAGCCGTGAAGGCAGACGCGAAGCCCGTGTCGAGGCGTGCCTGGGGGGAGGGGGTGGACATGCGGGTCGGGGGCATGGGCGCTCGTCGGTGCTGGGGCGTGCGGCCGTGCCGGTGCCGGAAGGTCGCGTTGTCAGCCTTCCTAGGGCAGGTTAAGGCTTCTCTTCAACCCTGATCCGCTTGCCGTTCCGTTCCATGACTCTCTCCCCTGCGCTCCGGCGCGAAGATCCTGCCGAAGAAGCCGCTTCCGCGCTCTGGCCCGTCGAGACCATCGAGGGGGCGGTCGAATCCGGCGTCCTGCTCCTGTGCGACCATGCGTCCAATGCGGTTCCGCCGGATCTCGGCGATCTCGGCCTCCCGCCCACCGAATTCCAGCGGCACATCGCCTACGATATCGGGGCGGCAGGCGTGACCCGCTCCCTGGCCCGACGCCTGAACGCCCCGGCGGTGCTGACGCGCTTCTCCCGCCTCATCATCGACCCCAACCGGGGCCGGGACGATCCCACCCTCGTGATGCGCCTCTCCGACGGGGCCGTGGTTCCGGGCAATGCCCGTATCACGGACGAGGAGGTGCAGGAGCGGATCCGACGCTTCTACGACCCCTACGACGCGGCCGTTTCGGCCGCCGTCGAGCGCGCCATGGCGGCAGGCCACCCGCCGGTGATCGTGACGATCCACAGCTTCACACCCATCTGGCGCGGCTGGCCCAGGCCCTGGCATGTGGGGATTTTG
>Ga0182741_1004374_pt1 | contig 13991 bp, 13 predicted proteins | sample eDN5th37CBELigOP_FD_128874 | JGI IMG/M metagenome (GOLD analysis project Ga0182741, IMG submission 128874) | Enriched Organic Plus compost microbial communities from Emeryville, California, USA - eDNA 5th pass 37_C BE-Lig OP (version 2) (version 2) ...
ACCATTTCCTCGCCAAGGCAGGCATCGGCGCAGGAGGTGCAGGTCTGAGCACAGCCGTAGCAATCCTCGATGCAGCGGATCAGCGCATCGTTTGTCCGGCCCTGGACCTGCGGATGGGAGCGGATCATCTCCTGTGCGTGCATAACGGCTCTCCTGTTTGTCGAGGGGTGCCCAGCCCGTGTGCCAAAGCCTGACGATCCGCATGGTTCCCGCAGGCAATTGTTCAGGCTTTCTCTTTGGCCGCGAAGATTCCGCTCGCCAGGAGGACGCCGAGCGTCGCGAGACCGATGCCCAGGACCGCGTTGAGGCTCGGTATTTCGCCCAGGAGCGGAATGGCCAGGATCGCGGCCAGGACGGGACCGAGGGGTGACAGGGCCGCGGCCCGGGAAGCGCCGAGTCGATCGATGGCGTAGCCGTAGAGCACGAGACCCACCACGCCGGACAGGAAACCCTGGAGCACCGCCTGTACGAGGATCGCGTCCGCAAGTCCGTCCCCGGCGGCGCGGACGAGGGCGGGACCGCCGAGCGGGAGCAGGAGAGCCAGCGACCAGAGCCCGACGAGGCCCGCAGCCTGAAGGGCGGTCAGGCGGCTGCGCTTGTAAGCATGGGTGAAGATCCCCCACAGGCAGGCGCCGCTCAGGAGCAGCAGGTGCCCGCGCCATGCCCCGTTGCCCGCGCCGAGGAGGCTGGGGCCCGCGACGCACAGGACCGCGAGAAGGATCATGGCGAAGCCGAAAAGGCGCGTCCGCCCGAGGGTTTCGCCAAAGACGAGATACCCGATGAGGGCAACGAAAAGCGGCATGGTGCCGGGCAGCAGGGGGCCGATATCGGCCGCGGGCGCGGATTCCATGCCCGTCGCGACGATGAGAAAGAATGGGGCGCCGGAGCACAGGAGGCCGAGCTTCGTTCGGAAGGGCAGGTCTTTGGGCCAGAAACCCCTGCGCCACACCGCCGGCGCGAGAAGGAGCGCCGGAACCGCGAAGCGCACGATGCCAACGGCTGCCGGCGGGAGGTCGTGCGTCACCGCATGGCGGGTCCCGACCATCCAGAAGGCCCAGATGATGACCGTGACGAGCCCCGCGATCCATCCGAGCAGAGGGCTGCGGTTAAGGGCGAGGGCAGGCGGGAGCCTGCCGGAGGTAGAATCGGACAGGGATGTGCCGGACATGGAAATTCTCCGCGATGCGAGCGCAGGATGGCAGAGAGGGGCAGGGCATGTCCTTGCGAAGTTCAGCCCGGATATGCTCATATCCTGGCAGGAAATTGCGCCGGATGGACTACAGGCTTCGCAAATGCCCTACATTGCCCTCGATGCCATTGACCTGAAAATTCTCGCGGCCCTGCAGGATGACGGTCGGCTGACCAACAACGAGCTGGCGGATCGGGTCGGGCTGTCTCCATCGCCCTGCCTGCGGCGGGTGCGCCGGCTGGAGCGGGACGGCTTCATCCGAGCCTATCGGGCCGTGCTCGACCGGGACTCTGTCGGTCTCGGCCTGACGGTCTTCGTGGAGATCAAGGTCGAGAAGCACTCGCGCGACAACGCCCGGGCCCTTCAGGAGGCGCTCTCCGGAATGCCCGAGGTGGTGGCCTGCCACATGGTCTCGGGTACGGCCGATTTCGTGGTCGAGATCGTAGTCCCCAACCTGAAGGCCTATGAGCGGCTCCTGACCGAGAAACTCCTGACCCTGCCCATGATCGGCGACATCCGCTCCAACTTCGTCCTGACCCGGACCAAGTCCGAGGCGCCGCTCCCCCTATCCCATCTCAAGCGTAGTGGAGGTCGCGAGGCGGTTGGCTCGGCAGGTGAGCCGGACTGCGACTGAGCGTCAGGCATGAATCCCCGGCATGGCTGCCTCGTCCGCTGTGCCGCCAGCGCGACATCCTTTGGCTTGGACGGACGCTCCGGCCTGTGTAATAAACCTCCACCCTTCGTGCGTCTTTTGCAATTTTAGGTCTCGCTATGCCGCAATATCGTTCCCGTACCACCACCCATGGCCGCAACATGGCCGGCGCCCGCGGGCTCTGGCGCGCCACGGGCATGAAGGACGAGGATTTCGGCAAGCCGATTATTGCCGTGGTGAACTCCTTCACCCAGTTCGTGCCCGGCCACGTCCACCTGAAGGATCTGGGCCAGATGGTCGCCCGCGAGATCGAGAAGGCGGGCGGCGTCGCCAAGGAATTCAACACCATCGCGGTGGATGACGGCATCGCCATGGGCCATGACGGCATGCTCTACAGCCTGCCGTCCCGCGAAATCATCGCGGATTCGGTCGAGTACATGGTCAATGCCCATTGCGCGGACGCGATCGTGTGCATCTCCAATTGCGACAAGATCACTCCCGGCATGCTGATGGCGTCGCTTCGCCTCAACATCCCGACCGTGTTCGTGTCCGGCGGGCCCATGGAGGCCGGCAAGCTGACCCTGCGCGGCAAGCTCAAGGCCATGGATCTTGTCGACGCCATGGTGGTGGCGGCCGACGACAGCTACACCGACGAGGAAGTGCAGGCCGTCGAGCGCTCCGCCTGCCCGACCTGCGGCTCCTGCTCGGGTATGTTTACGGCCAATTCCATGAACTGCCTGACCGAGGCGCTCGGCCTCTCGCTGCCGGGCAACGGCACGGTGCTGGCGACCCATGCGGACCGCAAGCGCCTCTTCGTGGAGGCTGGCCACCTGATCGTGGATCTGGCGCGCCGCTATTACGAGCAGGACGACACATCCGTGCTGCCGCGCTCCGTTGCGAGCTTCGAGGCGTTCGAGAACGCCATGACCCTCGACATCGCCATGGGCGGCTCCACCAACACAGTGCTGCACCTACTGGCCGCCGCCCACGAGGGCGAGGTGGATTTCACCATGAAGGACATCGACCGCCTGTCGCGCCGGGTGCCTGTGCTCTGCAAGGTCGCGCCCGCAGTGGCCGATGTCCACATCGAGGATGTGCATCGCGCCGGCGGCATCATGGGCATTCTCGGCGAGCTCGATCGCGCTGGCCTCATCCATCAGAACACTTCCACCGTCCACAGCGAGAGCCTGGGCCATGCACTCGACCGCTGGGACGTGATGCGCACCAACAGCGAGGCCGTCCGCACCTTCTTTCAGGCTGCGCCGGGCGGCGTGCCGACCCAGGTGGCCTTCAGCCAGGACCGCCGCTGGGAGGAACTCGACCTCGACCGTCAGAAGGGCGTGATCCGCGAGAAATCCCATGCCTTCTCGAAGGATGGTGGCCTCGCGGTGCTCTATGGCAATCTTGCGGAGGACGGCTGCATCGTGAAGACGGCGGGCGTCGATGAGAGCATTCTCACCTTCAGCGGCCCGGCCAAGGTCTTCGAGAGCCAGGACGATGCCGTGAAGGGAATCCTCGGCGGAGCCGTGAAGGCCGGCGATGTGGTGGTGATCCGCTACGAAGGGCCGCGCGGCGGTCCCGGCATGCAGGAGATGCTCTATCCCACGAGCTACCTGAAATCGAAGGGTCTCGGAAAGGCCTGCGCGCTCATCACCGACGGCCGCTTCTCGGGCGGCACTTCGGGCCTTTCCATCGGCCACGCTTCGCCGGAAGCCGCGGAAGGCGGCCTTATCGGCCTCGTGGAGGAGGGGGATCGGATCGAGATCGACATCCCGAACCGCACGATCCGGCTCGCGGTGTCCGATGAGGTCATCGCCACCCGGCGCGCCGCCGAGGAGGCGAGGGGCGCCAAGGCCTGGAAGCCCCACGCGGAGCGTCCGCGCAAGGTCTCGACCGCGCTGAAGGCCTACGCGGCCATGGCGACCAGCGCCGCCCGCGGTGCTGTGCGCGTCCTGCCGGATTAAACGCAGGCCGTGAGCCTGCTGACGAAACGCCATTCAAATGGCCCCGCTGCTCAATCCTGCGGCGGGGCCTTTTTCGTGGAGCCGGGAGCGGCGGATTCACGCAGGTTTGAAGTCCGGCCACGCTTCGCATCCTATTGCTCGTTTCGAAGATATTCCTTTGTGTTCAAAGGCTTGGCCTTATGTCGTCAGCTTGGCTGGCAGCCCCTGTCATGACGGCTTGCCGCCGTTCCGGCTCGAAACTTTGAGAAAGGGCTCGCGTTGGCCTCTGACCTGACGGTGCCGTCCGTGCACCGCATCTCAAGCAGGGAGAGACGACATGAGACGAACGATGATGACGGCGGCCCTCGTGTTCATCGCCGGCACGGCCGGCGCCATGGCGCAGCCTTATCTTTATCCGACCCCTGTGCCGAACGCGAGCGGATCGCTCACAACGAACCCTGGAGCCTATGGCCCGCCCGGGGCTATGGTCCCTGGAGAGGGAGTGACGGTCGGTACCTGCCCGCCGCCGCCCAACGCCAGCGGGTCGATGGCGACCAATCCGTGCTCCTATTACAATATGGGCACGGCCCCCGGCATGGACGTGACGAATACCGGCTCGATCCTTATGCAGCCTGCGCCTGCGTATGAGCCCATGTACGGACCCGGTCCGGTTCCGAATGCCAGCGGGTCGCAGGTGACCAATCCCTATACCTACGGCAATACGCGCCCACGCTAAGCTCGGCACTCGAAGAATGAGCCAAGCCCCACCGGTTCTACCGGTGGGGCTAATTTTCATTGCCGCCTGACGTTACGGTGCCTGCCGCATGCCCTCTGCGCGGATGACGGCTCGCAGCGGCCCGTATTCGGTCTGCTTGCGTAAATCGAGCTGAATGCGCCCGCCGGCGCCGGTGCGTACGGAATCGGAGCCCCGTGAGCGGCTGGTGCCGATCACCGTGTCGGCTCGGACACGGCCGCTGATGCGTACGCAGGTGTCGGAGCCCTGGAGGGCCGAAAAGCCCGGAGGGCAGGCGGCCGCCGGGATGGTGCTGGCGGCGAGGCCCGCCAGCCCGAGGCCGGCGGCGGCCAGGATGAGAAAGGGTCTTTGCATCGGCCTCTCCAGTCCAGACAACTCGCACCATAGCGCAGGATGGGCGGCTTTGCGCGCCTTTTGTCGAAGGGGTCTGGAGCGTCTCAGAGATGCGTCAGGATGTTGACCAGACGGCCGAGGGGATCGCGCACAAAGAAGCGCCGCACGCCCCAGGGCTCATTGGCGGGTCCGTATTCGATGGGAAACCCCGCCTGCTTCATGCGCTCGAGGGCCGTGTCGACTTCGTCCACCTCGATGGAGAGGTCGGGAACCGGCGTGCCGGAGCCGCCCTGCACCGCAATGCTGATCTGGACATTCATGGCCTCACGCGAGCCGTAAGTGACGAGCCAGCCGTGATCCATGAGCAATTCGAGACCGAGCACATCGTGATAGAAGCGCCGGGCAGCCTCGAAATCCTGGCTCGCGATATTGGCGACGATCCGTTTCACCTTCATGGAAACCTCCTTCGTCTTCAGGCACCCTGTTCGAGGAGCGCCGGCAGGATCTGCCGCGCGATGAGCATGGCCGGTTCAACGTGGCTCTCGTCGTAGACGCCCTCCCGGTCGAGCAAATTGACGGTCCCCAGCACCGCGCCGCCGAAGACGATGGGCAGGTTCATTACGCAGCCGAGGCCCAGGCCCGTAATGGTTTCATGGTCCGGAAAGAGCGGCGCGAAGCCCGCGGGAGTCTTGGCCAGGAACGGTTTCATCTCGCTGCGCACGCGCTGCGTATAGGCGTTCGGCAGCACCGGCTTGCGGCCACCGACAGCGTAGACCTCCGGGTTGGTCGAGTGGATGCGTTCCACCTCCTTCCCGCCCGCGAGCATCCGCGTGACTGTGTAGAGGCGATAGCCCACGGCTTTAGCGAAAGCCTCCCCGGCGGCCTCGAGAACGGCGCGGGGCTGGTCGGGCGCGGCCCAGGCTTCCTGAACCTGCAGGGCCAATCGCTGGAGATCCGTCATCATGTCGTCCTTATGCGGAATCTAAGGAGGGAAAGCCGGTTGATTGCCGGCCCGGAATCTTCTTGCCGTGCCTCACGCAGACAGGGAAGCCGAAAACCGTGCGTGCCAGGCATGGGCTGCAAAAATTCAGAGGATTTCCAATACGGACTATACGTTGTGCTGATGAAAAAAGGGCCGGACATATGTCCGGCCCCAACTTCGTTCGGTACCTTGCAGGAGGCTATTATGCGGCCTTCACGCCCTGCAGGAAGGTGGCGACCTCCTCGCCGAGGCTGGAGGAATGCTGCGCCAATCCCTGCGCGGCGCCGAGTACCTGCGAGGCGGCAGCGCCCGTCTCTCCAGCGCCGTTACGGACATCGTCGATGCTGCCCGTGACCATCTCGGTGCCACGTGCCGCTTCCTGCACGTTGCGGGAGATTTCCGACGTCGCGGCGCCCTGTTGCTCCATGGCGGCCGCGATCGAAACGGAGATCTGGGACATTTCCGAGATCGTCTTCACGATGGAGTGGATCGCGTTGACGGCCTCTGCGGTTGCCTGCTGCACGGAGCCGATCTGAGACGAGATCTCGTCCGTGGCCTTGGCGGTCTGGTTCGCAAGCTCCTTCACCTCGGAGGCCACGACCGCAAACCCTTTGCCGGCCTCGCCTGCGCGCGCCGCCTCGATGGTGGCGTTGAGCGCAAGAAGGTTGGTCTGGCCCGCAATGCTGTTGATGAGCTGGATCACCGTTCCGATCTTCTCGGCCGTCTCGGCCAGTGCCTGCACGGTCTCGTTGGTGCGCTGCGCATCGGCCACGGCACGGTCGGCGATCTGCGAGGACTGGTTCACCTGAGAGGCGATCTCGCGAATAGAAATCGAGAGCTCTTCGGTGGCGGCCGCGACGGTCTGGACGTTCATCGAGGTCTGCTGCGCTGCCGAGGCCACGTTCACGGCCTGATGGGTCGTACGGTCTGCCACCTGGGCCATGGACTGGGCCGTCGCCTGCATCTCGGAGGAGGCGGCTGTCAGACCGTCCGTGAGGGCCATTACGTTGGCCTCGAAATGCTTCGTCAGCCGGTCGAGCATCTCGGCCCGGCGTGTCTTGGCATCGGCTTCCTGTGCCGCCACGGCGTCCGCCTCGGCCTTCGCGATCATCGCATCCTTGAACACCTGGACGGCGCCGGCCATGACGCCGATTTCATCGTGCCGCGACGTTCCCTCGACCGGCGTGTCGAGATTGCCCGCCGCGAGGCCCCGCATGCTGGCAACGAGCTTCTGGATCGGCCGCGAGATGCTACGCCCGAGGCCGAAGGCTACGGCGAGCTGAAGAACCAGCGCCACGCCGATCAGGCCGAGGAACAGGTTCCGGTAATAGGATGCGAGCGCCTGGAGATCGTCGATATAGACGCCCGTGCCGATCATGATCTGCCACTTGGGGAAGGGCGCCGCATAGGTCAGCTTCGGGCTGGGAGCGGTCTGGTTCGGCTTTGGCCATTGATACTCGACGAAACCGCCGCCTGCCTTGGCGGCATTGACCATTTCGGTCACGAAGGGGCGCCCGGTGGGGTCTCTCAGGCCCGACTGGTCCTTGCCGATCAGCTGCTTGCTGAACGGGTGCATGACCGTGATCTGATTGAAGTTATGGGCGAAGAAATACTCTTCCCCGCTGTAGCGCAGGATTTCGAGGGAGGCCAAGGCCTGCTTCTTGGCGTCGTCGACGCTCATTTCCCCGCGCGAGGCCTTGGCCTCGAAATTTGCCATGATGCTGACGGCCACATCCGTCAGATGCTTCAGTTCGGCCTGCTTCTGGCCGACGAGGACGTTCGATATCGTCGAGGATCCGTAGATGGCGAGCGCGACGAGGGCGACGATGCTCATCGCCATGCCCGCATAGAACCGCCCGCTGATATTCCAGAGTTTCGCTAAAGACATATGTGCCCCCAATGGCCTTTGTCCGGCCGAGGCAGGCCTCGTCGCACGCGTCGTGCTTCGTCGCCGGCACGATATCCTGAATGTCGTGGAGAGGCCGGCGCAGCCGGTCAATGGAAATCTACAGGAGGTATCGTTACGAAGAGCTTACGGGCGATGCGGAAAATGTCGCGAAGCGCAGTCTTGGACGCAATTTTCTTTGCGGCACATGCGCGCCAATACTGAGTGAATATTACAAAAATAGCACCCTGCCACTGGACCCGTGCCGAGGTTCGCCCAAGCCTTCCGTCAATGGATCTCGCTTGCCCGCATCGCCTCGACGCGGATCTCTTCCGTGAGCTGCGCCTTGAGGTCCGAGAAGGCCGCGCTGGTCTTCATGGTGTAGTGGCGCGGATGCGGCAGGTCGACCGGAATGTCAGCCTTGATCCGGCCCGGCCGCGCTGTCATGACGATCACGCGAGAGGCGAGGAAGATGGCCTCCTCGATGTCATGGGTCACGAACAGGACGGTCTTGCGCTCGCGCTCCCAGATCCCCAGCAGAAGCTCCTGCATGAGGGAGCGGGTCTGGTTGTCGAGGGCGCCGAACGGCTCGTCGAGAAGCAGGATGGCGGGATCGTTCGCGAGCGCCCGCGCGATGGCCGTGCGCTGCTGCATGCCGCCGGACAACTGCTTGGGATAATGGTTCTCGAATCCGCGCAGGCCCACCTTCTCGATGTAGGAGGCCACGATCTCGCGCCTTTGTGCGAGCGGCACACCCTTTTCGCGCAGGCCATAAGCGATGTTGTCCGCCACCGTCAGCCACGGGAACAGGGTGTAGGACTGGAACACCATGCCCCGGTCGGCGCCCGGCCCCTTGATCGCCCGGCCCTTGAGGGAGACCTGGCCCGTGCTCGGCCGGTCGAGGCCCGCGACGATGCGCAGGAGGGTGGATTTTCCGCAGCCCGACGGGCCCAGGATGGTGATGAAGTCGTTCTCAGCCACTGTGAGGCTCGTAGGCTCGAGGGCGCGCACCGGCTCGCCCCCACGCATGCCGGGAAAGACCCGCGAAACGTTGTCGATGGTCAGGATCGTGCTGGTCATGCGAGCCGCCACGGAAAGAGCGCCCGGTTCAGGCCCTTGAACAGAAAGTCCGAGATCAGGCCGATGATCCCGATGACGATAATCCCGAAGATCATCTGGCCGGTGGCGAGAAGCGCCTGGCTGTCGATAATCATGTGGCCGATTCCCGAGGAGGAGCCGATCAACTCGGCGACGATCACATAGGTCCAAGCCCAGCCGAGCACGAGCCGCAGGATCTCGGCGATCTCGGGGGCGTTGGCCGGGATGAGTACGCGCTTGACCACGCCGCGATCGTTCGAGCCCAGCGTATACGCGGCCTCGACCAGATCGCGGCGCGTGTTGCCCACCGCGACCGCCACCATCAGAATGATCTGGAAGACGGATCCGATGAAGATGACCAGGAGCTTCTGCATCTCGCCGATGCCCGCCCAGAGAATGAGGAGCGGAATGAAGGCGGATGCCGGCAGATAGCGCGCGAAGGATACGAAGGGCTCGAGGAGCGCCTCGATGGATTTGTAGGCGCCCATCATCACGCCGAGCGGCACGGCGACGATGGCAGCCATCACAAAGCCGCCGAGCACCCGCCACACGGTGACGCCGATATCGGTGAGGAAGCCGAACCGGGTGAGGAGCAGCCACCCGTCATTGAGCATGGTGATCGGGTCGGCCAGGAAGGTGCGCGACACGAATCCGCCCAGGGTCGCAATGGCCCAGGCCGCGACGAAGAGCACGAAGAAAGAGATGCCGAGGACGATGCGGACGCCCTGGCTCACAGGTTCGAGGGGTCGGTTCATGCAAGCACTGTTCCGCCGCCCGACGGGTAGGAGTCTGCCGGGCGGCAATGGAGGTTCGATGAGGGAGCGGCGTTCCAACGTGGGGCCGGAACACCGCAGGAGCGTTCGTTCCTACTGGATGAAGCGCGTATCGGCGAGAGCGTTCATGTCGGGCTTCTGCTTGATGATGCCGACTTCCAGCAGAAGGTCCGCGGCCTCGTCCGAGAAGGTCTTGAACTCGCTGTCAAAGAACTTCTTGTTCGCCTCGCGGTCCTGCCAGCGCAGGAACTTGGCGGAGGCTCCAAAGGCTTCTCCGGTCTGCTTCACATCGGCGCCCATGATCTCGTAGGACTTGGCCGGATCCTTGGCGATCATATCGAGCGCGTCGAAATAGCTGTCCGCGAGCGCCTTGGCGGCCTTCGGATTGTCTTCGAGGAATTTGGGTGTGCAGCCGAAGGTATCCATGACCATCGGATAGTCGAGGGTGGTGGCGATGATCTTGCCGGCCTGCGGGGCGGCGCGCACGGACGAGAGATAGGGCTCGTAGGTCATGGCCGCGTCGTTCTGGCCGGCGATGAAGGCCTGAGCGGCAGGGCCGGGCTCCATGTTGACGACCGTGACGTCCTTCACCGAGAGGCCGTTCTTCTTCAACATCCAGGCGAGCGCGAAATAGGGCGAGGTGCCGGGCGCGGAGGCCGCCACGGTCTTCCCCTTCAGGTCCTTGATGGACGCGGTGTTGCTGCGCACCACCATTCCGTCCGCGCCGTAGCTCTTGTCGAGCTGGAAGATCTGCTTCGTCGGGACACCGTTGGCATTCCACACGACCCAGGTCTCGACCGTGGTTGCGGCGCATTGAATGTCGCCGGACTGGATGGCGAGGTGACGGCTCGCCTGCGGGACCTTCTTCAAGGTGACGTCGAGGCCGTTCTTCTTGAAGATGCCGGCTTCCTTGGCGAGCGTGAGTGGCGCGAAGCCCGTCCAGCCCGAGATGCCGACCGCCACCTTCGTCTCCTGCGCCGAGGCGGCGCCTGTCGCTAGCGCAAGGAGCGCCAATCCACCCATGATTGCTTTCATCGTGACCTCCACTTCACCCTTCGCCTTGCCCGACGGGACCCGCCGACGCCTCTGGTCGCTCTGTTCTGTACGGGTTTTGCAAGCGCGTGAAGCGGATCGCAACACGCGCGCGGCGCGATGTCAAATGTATAGACATGACGAAGGTACACCCTTTCGTATCATGCCTTGGAGTCATCCTCCTCCGCTGCCGTTGGCTCGATCTCGATCAGGACCGCGCGTCCGGCGCCAGACAGGGGGATAAGGTCGGAGGTCGGCTCGATCGACAGGGTGTCGAAGGGCGCGAGGGCATGGACGATTCCGTCCGTCTGCACATCGAGGCTGCCGCCCAGAGCGACGATGAAGGCTGCGGCAAGACCCTCTGACAGCAGTGCGACGCCGGATTCGAAAATGCGTGTCCGATGCTGGAAATGCCCTCGCCGCGTCATCACGTTGAGGTCGCGAATCGGGCCGGACAGCAGCTTTCCGGCGGTGCTGTCATCCCCGGAGAAGGATAGCTTGGCGCCGCTTCCCTCCAGGCGGTAGGGCACGCCTTCCACGATCAGTTCGATCCCGTCACCCTCGGCCACGATCAGGGTCCGGTCGATGCCCGGAAAGACCGAAAAGGGTCCGTCCGAGGCGACATCGGCCATGCTGATGCGCCAGCCGAACCCGTCGAGGTCCGTGCCCGGCGGAAAAACCGCGACCTCGGCGGTGGTGCCGCCGCCGTTCTTCCAGGGAACCCTGGCGAGATCGGCGGCGCGGATCACACGTGATGCCATCAGAAAGTCTCAGCGCAGGCTGGGGAGGTTAAGCCCATGCTCGCGGGCGCAGTCGATCGCGATCTCGTAGCCCGCATCCGCGTGGCGCATGACGCCGGTCGCAGGATCGTTCCACAGAACGCGCTCGATGCGCTTGGCGGCTTCCGGCGTGCCGTCGCAGACGATCACCATGCCGGAATGCTGGGAGAAGCCCATCCCGACGCCGCCGCCATGGTGCAGGGACACCCAGGTGGCGCCAGACGCGCAGTTGAGGAGCGCGTTCAGCAGGGGCCAGTCGGAGACCGCGTCCGAGCCGTCCTTCATGGCCTCGGTCTCCCGGTTCGGGCTCGCCACCGAGCCGGAATCGAGATGGTCGCGGCCGATCACGACCGGCGCCTTCAGCTCGCCCTTCGCGACCATCTCGTTGAATGCGAGGCCAAGGCGGTGACGGTCGCCGAGGCCGACCCAGCAGATGCGGGCCGGCAGGCCCTGGAACTTGATGCGCTCCCTGGCCATGTCGAGCCAGTTATGCAGGTGCTTGTTGTCCGGCAGGAGCTCCTTCACTTTGGCGTCGGTGCGGTAGATGTCCTCCGGATCCCCTGACAGGGCCGCCCAGCGGAACGGGCCGATGCCGCGGCAGAAGAGCGGGCGGATATAGGCCGGCACGAAGCCCGGGAACGCGAAGGCGTCCTCAACGCCTTCTTCCTCGGCCATCTGGCGGATGTTGTTGCCGTAATCGAGGGTTGGAACACCGGCTTTGTGAAAATCGAGCATGGCGCGCACGTGCTCGGCCATGGAGCGTTTGGCCGCGCGTTCGACGGCCTTGGGATCGCTCTCGCGCTTCGCCTCCCACTCGGCGAGACTCCAGCCCTTTGGCAGGTAGCCGTTGATCGGGTCGTGGGCAGAGGTCTGGTCAGTTACCGCATCCGGGCGGATGCCGCGGCGGTAGATCTCGGGGAAGATCTCGGCCGCATTACCGAGAAGGCCGACCGAGAGGGGCTTCTTCTCCCGGCAGGATTGCTCGATCAGGGCGAGTGCCTCGTCGAGACTGTCGGCCCGGCGGTCCACATAGCCCGTCTTCAGGCGCATCTCGATGCGGCTCGGCTGGCATTCCACCGCGAGGCAGGAAGCGCCTGCCATGGTGGCCGCGAGCGGCTGCGCGCCGCCCATGCCGCCGAGGCCCGCCGTGAGGATCCAGCGGCCGGAGAGGTCCCCGCCGTAATGCTGCCGGCCGACCTCCACGAAGGTCTCGTAGGTGCCCTGCACGATGCCCTGGCTGCCGATGTAGATCCAGGACCCCGCGGTCATCTGGCCGTACATCATGAGGCCCTTGCGATCGAGCTCATGGAACGTGTCCCAGGTCGCCCAGTGCGGGACGAGATTGGAATTGGCGATGAGCACCCGCGGCGCATCCGCGTGGGTGCGGAAGACGCCGACAGGCTTGCCCGACTGCACCAGGAGCGTCTCATCGGCTTCAAGGTTCTTCAGGGCCGCGACGATGCGGTCGAAGCTCTCCCAGTCCCGCGCGGCGCGGCCGATGCCGCCATAAACCACGAGCTCGCCGGGCTTCTCGGCCACGTCCGGGTCGAGGTTGTTCATCAGCATGCGCAGGGGCGCTTCCGTGAGCCAGCTCTTGGCCGACAGCTCGGTTCCGTGCGCGGCGCGGATCACGCGGGCATTGTCGATGCGGGGCATGGGCGGTTCCTCTCTTAGGCCGGGTATGTCGAAAATGCGGGGCAGGGCACTAAGGCAGCGGACGTCACGGCTGTCTCCCGGTGACGGACGGGAGGGACGCATGACCGGCCGCTTCCGCGAGCGCCCCGGAGGTCACGAGGGCCGCGGCAAGTTCCATCTCGGGCGCCATGTGACGGTCGTCGGCCAGGTGGGGCACCTTGGCGCGCAGGATCGCACGGGCAGCCTCCAGGGACTCGCTGGAGCGCATGGGCGCATGGAAATCGCAACCCTGCGCGGCGGCCAGAAGCTCGATGCCGATCACGTTCGCGGCGTTCTGCGCCATGGGGATCAGGCGCCGCGCCCCATGGGTCGCCATCGACACATGGTCCTCCTGGTTGGCGGAGGTCGGGATGGAATCGACGCTCGCCGGATAGGCGCGCTGCTTGTTCTCGGACACGAGGGCGGCGGCCGTGACCTGCGGAATCATGAAGCCGGAATTGAGCCCGGGCTTCGGGGTGAGGAAGGCCGGAAGGCCCGAAAGCGCCGGATCAACCAGCATGGCGATGCGCCGCTCGGAGAGCGAGCCGATCTCGCACAACGTCATGGCAATCATGTCGGCCGCGAAGGCCACCGGCTCCGCGTGGAAGTTGCCGCCCGAGATCACTTCCCCGGTTTCGGAGAAGACGAGCGGGTTATCTGACACGCCGTTCGCCTCAGTCGCGAGAGTGTCACCGGCCTGGCGCAGCAGGTCGAGCACGGCGCCCATCACCTGCGGCTGGCAGCGCAGGCAATAGGGATCCTGGACCCGCTCGTCGTTGGTGAGGTGGGAGGCGCGGATTGCGCTGCCGCGCATCAGGGCCCGCAGGGCGGCCGCCACCTCGATCTGTCCACGATGGCGGCGCAGGTCCTGAATGCGGGGATCGAAGGGGCCGTCGG
>Ga0182741_1004378_pt1 | contig 13973 bp, 12 predicted proteins | sample eDN5th37CBELigOP_FD_128874 | JGI IMG/M metagenome (GOLD analysis project Ga0182741, IMG submission 128874) | Enriched Organic Plus compost microbial communities from Emeryville, California, USA - eDNA 5th pass 37_C BE-Lig OP (version 2) (version 2) ...
CAGCTCGAGCAACGGAACCGAGCTCCCGCTCGCCTGCGCATGAGCGCCCGGCGACGTCAGGCAGGCCGCCATTACGGCCAGGATAGCGATTCGGCACATGGCTATTGGTCTTACTATAGCACCTGGTCGCCGAGGTAGCCAGAGAACGGCGTTCATACCCCGGCTTCACGACGACCGGAAAAAACGCGGAAATCAGGAGCTGCCCCACGGCAAAGATCCAGGACGACCTACGACGACCCACGACGGAGCCGTAGTCAAAGCAGCCTCGTGGCGCGTATTATTACCTGTTACTGTACCGGCATACTGCCGGTAGCATGCCGGTATTCCACCGGCGTGCCTCCCCGCCGCGAGCCAGATGTCATTCGTCCATCTCCACTGTCACTCCGAGTACTCACTCCTCGATGGCGCCAACCGGATCTCCGACCTGATCCACCGGGCTCAGGAGCTCGAACAGCCGGCGCTGGCCATCACCGACCACGGCAACCTCCACGCGGCGTGGGAGTTCCAGGAGAAGGCGCGCAAGTCGGGCATCAAGCCCATCATAGGGATGGAGGCCTACGTCGCACCGGGCGACCGGCGCGAGCGCGCCAGACCGCGCACCGGCGGTAAACCCTACTACCACCTCGTCCTCCTCGCCCGCGACGCCACCGGCTACCACAACCTCGTCAAGCTCTCCTCGCTCGCCTACACCGAGGGCTTCTACTCCAAACCGCGCGTCGACCGCGAGCTCCTCGAGCGCTACAACGAGGGGATCATCGTCTCCTCCGCCTGCCTCGCCGGGGAGATCGCCACGCACCTCATGGAGGAGCGCTACGACGAGGCGAAGGCCGTCGCCTCGTGGTACGCCGAGGTCTTCCCGGGGCGCTATTACCTCGAGGTGCAGGCGCACGACGCGGGCGGATTGCAGTCGAAGCTCAACCAGCGCGTCTTCGCGCTGGCGTCCGAGACCGGGCTGCCTGTGGTGGCCACCAACGATGCGCACTTCCTGCGCGATGCCGACCACGACTCGCACGACATCCTCCTCTGCATCGGGCTCGGCAAGGATCGCAACGACCAGGACCGGCTGCACTACGACAACGGCCTCTACTTCAAGAGCGCGCCGGAGATAGCGACGATCTTCCCGGACCACCCCGAGGTGCTGGAGAACACGCTCCGGGTGGCCGACGAGGTGGACGTCGCCTTCGAGAAGAAGTACCACGTCCCGTCGTTCCCCCTCCCCGAGGGGATCGCGAGCGAGAACGAGCTGCTGGTGCACCTCGCCAGCGACGGCGCGCGCGAACGCTACGGCGACCCGCTCCCCGAGCGCGTGCGAGAGCGGCTCGACTACGAGCTCGGCGTCATCACCAAGACCGGGTACGCGGGCTACTTCCTCATCGTGCACGACTTCATCAAGGCGGCGCGCGACCGCGGGATCCCCGTGGGCCCCGGGCGCGGCTCGGCTGCCGGTTCGATAGTCGCGTACTCGCTCCGCATCACCGACGTCTGCCCGCTGGAGTTCGATCTCCTCTTCGAGCGCTTCCTGAACCCGGAGCGCGTCTCGATGCCCGACATCGACGTGGACTTCTGCTTCGAGCGGCGCGGCGAGGTGATCGACTACGTGCGCCAGAAGTACGGGCGCGACGCCGTGGGCCAGATCATCACCTTCGGCACCATGAAGTCGCGCGCCGTGGTGAAGGACGTGGGTCGCGTGCTCGGCTTCACGCCGCAGGAGACCGACCAGCTCGCGAAGTTGATCCCCAACCAGCCCAACTACTCGCTCACGGTCAAGGAAGCGATCACGCAGATCCCCGAGGTGAAGCAGCTCTACCGCAACGATCAGCGGTACAAGCAGCTCCTCGACTACGCGATCGCGCTGGAGGGGCTCTCGCGCCACGCCGGCGTGCACGCCGCGGGCGTGGTGATCGCGCCCGGTCCGCTCGACGAGTACGTCCCCGTCTGCACCCAGAGCTCGAAGGGCGCGGGGAGCAACGGCGACGATGAGACGGTGGTGGTGACGCAGTACGACATGAACTACCTCGAGAAGGCCGGGATGCTCAAGATGGACTTCCTCGGCCTCACCACTCTCACCGTGCTGCACGACGCGCTAACCGCCATCGAGGCGCGCCACGGCAAGACCATAGACTTCGACAAGCTCGGTCTCGACGACGACGACACCTACCGCATGCTCCGCTCCGGCCGCACGGCGGGCGTCTTCCAGTTCGAGTCGCCGCTCGCCACCGACGTGCTCCGCAGCATGCGCTGCGACCGATTCGGCGACCTCGTGGCATCCAACGCGCTCCTCCGTCCCGGCCCGCTCGACACCGGGATGCACAAGGTCTACATCCGCCGCAAGCGCGGCGAGGAGCCGGTGAGCTATGCGCTCCCCGAGCTCGAGCCGATCCTCAAGGAGACCTTCGGCGTCATCACCTATCAGGAGCAGGTGATGCGCCTCGCGCAGACCGTGGCGGGAATCTCGCTCTCCGAAGCCGACGTGCTCCGCAAGGCGGTGGGGAAGAAGAACGCGGAGCTCATCCGCGAGGAGCTCGGGAAGTTCATCGAGAAGTCGGTGGCGCGCGGGTACGACCGCGGTATCGTCGAGGATCTCGCCGGCCAGATCGAGACCTTCGGCCGATACGGCTTCAACAAGTCACATTCGGTGGCCTACTCGGTCGTCGCCTTCCGCACCGCGTACCTCAAGGCGCACTACCCGGCCGAGTTCATGGCCGCGCTCCTGAGCTCGTGCATCGGCGACTCCGACGGCGTGGTGAAGTACATCAACGAGGCCCGCGAGATGGGGCTCGAGGTGCTCGCGCCGGACGTGAACGAGTCGGGATACAAGTTCACCGTGGTGGGCGACAGGCGGATGCGCTTCGGGCTCGGCGCCATCCGCAACGTGGGGCGCACGGCGATCGATGTGATCCTGGCCGCGCGGCGAGACGGTCCCTTCACATCGCTATTCGATCTCTGCGAGCGGCTCGACCTGCGCGCGTGCAACAAGCGCGTCTTCGAGGCGCTCATCGCCTCGGGCGCGCTGGATGACCTGGGCGGCCACCGCGCCCAGCACCTCGCCGCGCTCGACTCGGCGCTGCACGAAGCGGCGCTCAAGCAGGAGGAGATCGCCAGCGGCCAGGGCTCGCTCTTCGGCGACATGGGCGCCGAGGAGTCGCACTCCGCGCGGATCGGGCACTCGCTCCCCAACGTCCAGCCGTGGACCGACAGCGAGCGCCTCGCCCGCGAGAAGGAGATCCTGGGTTTCTACATCTCCGGACACCCGCTCGAGCCGTTCCGCATGGAGGTGGAGATCTTCGCCTCCCACACCGTCGCGAAGCTCGGTAGCTGGACCGACCAGCCGATCACCCTCGGCGTCGTGGTCACCAACATCAAGCGGCAGGTCAGCAAGCGCACGGGCGCCGAGTTCGCGCGCTTGACAGTGGAGGATTTCACGGGATCTTCCGAAGCGTTGGTCTTTCCGGAGGCGTGGACGCTCCTGGCCGACCGGATCAGGCCGGATGTGCCCGTCCTCCTCAAGGGTGGCTACTCCAAGCGCGATCAGGGCGTGGAGAACCCCACCTTCATCGTGGAGTCGGTGACGCCTTTCGTGGAGCTGCGCGCGATGGGCAACGTGGCCGTTTCGATCGAGCTCACCGCCGGCGCTTCGATATCGGCCGAAGTCATGCATGATGTGAAGGACCTGATAGAGGTGCACTCCGGCTCCGCTCCGCTCGAGCTGCGCTGGAACGACGGCAACGGAAGCTCTGCGCGGCTGCGCTCCCGCAGCCTGCGCATCGCGGTTACCAACACCGCCCTTAACGACCTGCGGGCGCTGCTCGGCGAAGACCGGGTGCGCCTGGTGAGAGGAAGCTGAGATGGCCAGCCCCACCATGGACTTCGAGAAGCCGATAGTGGAGCTCGAGCGGCAGATCGAGGAGCTGAAGAAGACGGCCGGGAAGCGCCAGCTCAGCGTGGACGTGGAGATCGCCCCGCTGGAGCGGCGGCTCGCCGAGTTGCGCTCGGAGGTCTACAAGAACCTCACTCCCTTCCAGAAGGTGCAGGTCGCCCGGCACGTGCGCCGCCCCTTCACCCTCGACTACATCCAGCTCGCCTTCACCGATTTCATCGAGCTCCACGGCGACCGCCTCTTCCGCGAGGACGCGGCGATCATAGGCGGCTGGGCGCGGCTCGACGGCGAGACGGTGATGGTGATCGGGCAGCAGCGCGGCCGCGATACGAAGGAGAACCTGAAGCGCAACTTCGGGATGCCGCACCCCGAGGGCTACCGCAAGGCGCTCCGCCTCATGAAGCTCGCCGAGAAGTTCCACGTGCCGGTGATGACGCTCATAGACACCACGGGCGCGTGGGCCGGGCTGGGAGCGGAGGAGCGTGGCCAGAGCGAGGCGATCGCGCGCAACCTCTTCGAGATGAGCCGGCTCGAGGTACCGGTGATAGCCACCGTGATCGGCGAGGGCGGCTCGGGCGGCGCGCTCGCGCTGGGCGTGGCCGACCGGGTGCTGATGTTCGAGAACTCGGTATACTCGGTGATCTCCGTGGAAGGGTGCGCGGCGATCCTCTGGAAAGATGGCAAGAGCCCGGAGATGAAGGAGCGCGCCGCGTCGGCCATGCGCATCACGGCACAGGACCTCCTGGAGCTGGGCGTGATAGACGAGATCATCCCCGAGCCGCCCGGCGGCGCGCACGCCGACCACGAGACCGCCGCGCGGTCGCTGCAGGAAGCGCTCGTGCGCAACCTGGACGGCCTGCGCCGCTACAAGCCCGACAAGCTCGTGCGCCGGCGCCGCGAGAAGTATCTCAAGATGGGGCAGTACTCGGAGTAGGCATGACGCACTTGGTGGAAGTCGCCTTCAAGGGAAACCGCAAGGAGTTCTACCTCTGGGATGGCGAGGAGGTACCGCGGGTTAGCTCGTCGGTGATCGTGGAAGCCGATCGCGGCGAGGACCTGGGGCGCGTGCACTCCGTGGGCGAGCTCGCCCAGCGGCGCTGTACCGGGTGCGCGCACGGCTGCGGCAGCGAGCAGCCGCGACTCCGGATGCTGCGCCCCGCCACCGGCGATGATGAGCGCCGCGCCGCCGAGCTGCGCGCGCAGGACGAAGAGGTGCGCCGCAAGGCGATGGAGCGGGTCAAGGCGCACGGACTCGTGATGAAGGTCTCCGACGCCGAATGGCAGTGGGACCGCAAGAAGCTCACGTTCTACTTCACCGCCGAGAAGCGCGTGGACTTCCGCGCGCTGGTGCGCGACCTGGCCTCGGCGTTCCGCACGCGCATCGAGTTGAAGCAGATCGGCGTGCGCGACGAGGCCAAGCGGCTCGGCGGGATCGGACGCTGCGGCCGCGAGTACTGCTCGGCGTCGTGGCTCCCCGAGCTGCGCCCGGTGAACCTGCAGGTCGCCAAGGACCAGCACCTCTCGCTCAACCCGTCGCAGATCTCCGGAGCGTGCGGACGGCTCATGTGCTGCCTGCGCTACGAGCACGAGTTCTACGTCCAGAGCCGCAAGCGCTTCCCCAAGGAAGGGAAGATCCTCGTCACCACCAACGGCGAGGAGCAGGTGGTCTCCAACGACATCTTCGGCGACCGCGTCACGCTGCGGAACGCGGAGGGCGACATCCGCGTCGTCCCGCTGGCGGAGCTGCGGGCGGGGATCGAGCGCCGGGCCGCCGGAGCACCATCACCGCGCAGGCTGCGCGACGAGACCGACGACGATCCCGCGCCGGGCCCCGACGCCGACGACGCCCGGTCCGGCGACGATTCCCTGATACCCGACGATACCGCTACGCGCGGCATGGCGGTGCACGGTTCCACAGCGCTCGACGAGCGCCTTCCCGGCGACCGGCGGCCGCGGCGCACGCGCGGCCGCCGCGGCGGGAGACGTCACCGCCCTACCGACTCCGAAGGCACATCACCACCATCCACCCCTCGCAACCGCGGTCGCAGCTCGGATCACGGCACGCAAGAGCCCCCGAACGAGGATTAGTGTCCCGCTTCTTCATAACGACGGCGATCGACTACTCCAACGGCGAACCGCACCTGGGCCACGCCTTCGAGAAGATCGGCGCCGATGCCGTGGCCCGCTACCACCGCCTGCGCGGCGACGATGTCTGGTTCCTCATCGGGATGGACGAGCACGGGCAGAAGGTCGCGCAGACCGCGGCCGACCAGGGCGTCACTCCGCCGGAGCTGGTCGAGCGCATCGCCACGATCTTCCAGGCCATGTGGAAGCGCCTCGGCATCTCGAACGATCAGTTCATCCGCACCTCCACACCCGAACACCACGCGGGAGTGCGCGAGCTGCTCGACCGCATCTTCGCCCACTCGCCCGATGATTTCTACGAGAAGTCGTACGAAGGGTGGTATTGCGTGGGGTGCGAGTCGTTCAAGCAGGACGCCGAGATCGTGGACGGGAAGTGCGTGCTCCACCCCACGCGCGAGCTCCAGTGGGTGGAGGAGCGCAACTGGTTCTTCCGCCTCTCGCGCTACCGCGACTTCCTCCTCGATCACATCGAGAAGAACCCGGACTTCCTCCAGCCCGAGAGCAGGCGCAACGAGATCCTCAGCCTGCTGCGGCAGGGACTCGAGGACATCTCAGCCAGCCGCTCGCGCTTCACCTGGGGAGTGCCCTTCCCCCGCCCCACCAGCGATGGGGAGAAGCAGACCACGTACGTGTGGTTCGACGCCCTCCCCAACTACTGGACGGCCACGCGCTTCCCCGGCTCGCGCGCCGCGTGGCCCGCGCAGCTCCACGTGATAGGGAAGGACATCACCCGCTTCCACACGGTGATCTGGCCGGCGATGCTGCGTTCCGCGGGGCTGGCACTCCCCGAGCGGGTCTTCGCGCACGGCTTCGTGCAGTATGCTGGTGAGCGCTTCAGCAAGAGCGCGGGCGTGAAGCTCGATCTCTCGGAAGCCATCGACCGCTACGGTGCCGATGCCTTCAGGTACTTCCTCCTGCGCGAAGTTCCCTTCGACGCCGACGGCAACTTCTCGTGGGAGCGCTTCGAGGAGCGCTACACCGCCGATCTCGCGAACGCATTCGGCAACCTCGCCAGCCGCACGGCGGCGATGATCGAGAAGTATACCGGCGGCGTGGTGCCGGAGGTGTCCGCGGAGGAGCTCGCGCGCTCGGCGCCCTGGCTGGAGACGGCGCGTCTGGAGTACACGAGCGCGATGGACCGCCAGCTCCTGCACGAAGCGCTCGCCGCGGTGTGGCGGGCGGTGGCGCGCACCAACGAGTACGTGGACCGGCAGGCGCCGTGGAAGCTCGCGAAGGACCCGGAGCGGCGCGCGGATCTCGAGCTCACGCTCGCCACGCTCGCGTGGGCGCTCGCCTGGTTCGCGGTGATGACCTCCCCCTTCATGCCCGCGAAGGCCGCGCGACTCTGGGAGCTGCTCGGCGCGCCGAGCGAGCTGGGAGAGCTCGTCTGGGGGCCGGACGATGCCGCGGCGCTCATCTCGCCGTCCGGGTGGCGCGTGACGAAGGGTGAGGCGCTCTTCCCGAGGGAAGAAAAGAAGTAGCCCCGGACTGGAAGAGCTTTCTTCCGGCCCGGAGGTGGCCGGGCCCGACGCCGCGGGGCTGCTTGCATTGGCCCGCCAGGAGCCTTACCTTCGGTAAGGAATCCCGCGGGAGGTAAGGAATGCCCAGAAGCACCCTCAGCAGCAAGGGCCAGATCACCGTGCCCAAGGTCGTGCGCGAGGCGCTCGCCGTCCACCCCGGCGACACGCTGGCGTTCCTCATCCACGATGACGGCACCGTCACCGTGGAGGCGGAAACCGTGGATCTTCTCAAACTCCGCGGCGTGGTGAAGCCGTCCAAGCGCGGCGTCACGGTCGAGGCGATGAACGAGGCCATCCGCCGCGCGGCGGCCGCGCAGTGATAGCTCTCGACACCAACGTGCTCGTCCGCTTCCTCGTGGAGGACGACGAGGCACAGAGCGCTGCGGCGGCTGCTCTCATCGTGGAGACCCTCTCGCACGGAGAGGGTCTCTTCGTGTCCGACATAGTCGTGTGCGAGACGGTCTGGGTACTCACCTCGTGCTACCGCGTGCGGAAGGCGAAGGTGGTATCCATCCTGGGCGATCTGCTCAAGGCCAAGCAACTGACTTTTGCGGCCCCCGACTCGCTCTCGCGCGCGCTCGGCGCGTACGCCGGCGGGCGCGGCGATTTCTCCGACTACCTCATCCGCGAGGATGCGCTGCTGGCGGGCTGCGACCGGGTCGCCACCTTCGACCGCGCGCTCCTGCGAGATCGCGATTTCGTCGAGCCGGGAGCGACGAGCCCACGCTAGTGGCGCGGCTCGCCGAGCAGCAGGCGCGCGGTGAAGCCGTCTATCCTCCGGCCCGGCTTTTCGTGCTGTCCGTTCACCTGGAGCAGTTGCAGCGCGCCATCGCTGCCCGCCCCTCCCGACGGCACGTACATCTCCTCCGGCGGCACGCGCTCGCGGAAGCCCTCCACGCCTCTGGCCGCGACGCTCGAATCGAGCGAGTCGAGGATCGGCGCGAGCGCGAAGCTCAGGGCGCGTCCTTCACCGGCGACCGTCACCAGTTGCGCGGTGCTGTCGTAGGCGACGCGCAGCGTGTCCGCTCCGATCGTCACCACGCTGTCGCGCAGGTTTATCGTGGCCATCCACGCGAAGCCGTGGATCGCCACGGCCGCGTGCTCGTCGGCCTGGTAGCTGAAGAAGTCCGGCCGCGGCGCCCCCGCCAGTCCCCAGCGCGAATAGTCGAGCGACGCGGCGGTCATGATCGCCTTCCCCAGCGAGTCGGCGCGGTAGCGCAGCGAATCGGGGAGCGCCACGCCGCCCGGGAGCGTGCCACCGAACGCGCGCGCGATGAGAGAGCGCGCGCGATGCTCGATGAGGAAATACAGCGCCGCACTCGCCTGGACCTCCGCCGGGGTCACCACACCTGGTGAGGGGAGAGTGCGCGCCGCGGCGAGCTCGCGCTCCAGCCGCGCCGACTGGCTCGCGACCGCGCGATGCGTGGCGCCGAGCGGTCCGTAGAGCGTCGCCAGGAGGAGCAACGCCAGGGAGAGCGGGATGATGCGGATCCCATGCTCGCGCCGCAGCGTGAAGAGCACCGATATGGCGAGCAGCCAGATGCCGAGCAGCAGGCCGAGGTAGCGCAACTCGGTGAGACCGTAGGGAGCGATGCGCTTGTAGAACGCCACCAGCAGCATGATCGCGGCCGGGATCAGCGCCGTGAACAGCCAGCTACGATACGTCCGGATCCATCCTTCTCCCGGGTCGTCGCGCAGCGGATGCACGAGAAGAAAACCGAGGATGCCGGCCACCGAGACGCTGCTCACCAGGTAGCCGATCCACCCGCTGGGCCAATCCCTCGTGATGACGATCTTCACCAGGTACGCGAGGAGGATCAGCAGATACACCGCCACGAGCGGCGTCAGGATGTACTGCGTGAAGAGCTTGAGTGCACGCGGATATTCGCGATCCGAAGCCAGGGCGGCGATGTCGGCGGGGACACCCGCCAGGAAGATCCAGGTATTGGCCACGAACGCCGTGATGAACCAGAGCCGCAGGTAGGTCTCGTAGGGGACATCCAAGCCGAAGAGCTTGTCGAGCGCGGCGAGCGCCACGGAAAGTCCGGCGAAGAGCACCGCAGAGAACACCACGGCGCGCAGGAAGCTCAGGAATAGGCGCCGGTTGTACTGCCAGAACCCCGCGTCCTCGGGCAGCCCAACGGATGGAAGAAAAGCCACGGTGAGGTGCAGCGCCGCGGCGAGCTGGAAGTAGCGGATGGCATCGTGCTTCGCATCGAGCCCCGGCCAGCCGAAGTAGAACGCCGCGAGCGCCGCCGCGGCGGCGAACATGGTGAGCACGCGAAGGCCGGGGAACCACCTTCGCAGCTCGCCGAGGAGGGCGAGAGCGAAGGAAAGCGGAATCCCCAGCGCGATGACCAGCGCGGCGCGCCCCCACGCGTAGTTCGCTCCCCGCGTGCTGGCGACTATTGCGCACACGGATGCAGCCACTCCCGCGAGGAGCGTGTAGGGAAAACGCGCGAGCACTTCCCTCGCGCGCGTCGCGAGCGTCAGGAGCGATGGAAATCGCATGTGGCCACCGGTGGAAGTGAGGAGAATATCGCAGCAGGGCTGCACCGCCGCGAGCGGTTGCGCCGGAGCTACAGCCGCCAACTTTCTTGCCGCTCCGGTGGCGCTTTCGACCGGCTCCTGCCCGCCAGGGAGCAGCGGCGGCGGAGCGTTACACCGGGAGCGAGCCGTCCGTCTCTATGTGGAGCACCAAGCTCCGTTCGAAGCAGCATGTCCCGTGTGGAGCACCAGGCTCCGTGCGGAGTATGAAGCTCCGTCCGGAGCACGAAGCAAACCTCAGCACCGGAGCCCACGCATGGCACCGCAGCGCCGCTGGACCCTGATGTTAGTGCCCGACGGGTGCGGGAACGCACGGACTCTCTCCTTCACCGAACGAGCGGCACGGCGCGTCATCGCCACGATCTCGGGTGTGGGAATGGTGACGCTGCTGGGGTCCGGAGTCTTCGTGGGCCGGCTCACCGTGCGCTCGGCTCACGGCGGCACGCTCGTGGGTGAGAGATCGAGCGTGCTCGATGCGCGTCTCGACTCGCTCGCCGACACCATCAGCGCCCTCGCGCGGCGCGACGAACAGATCCGCCTCCTCGCCGGCCTCCCCACCGCTGAAGGGGCCCTCGACGACGAGAGTCTTCGCGGCACTCTCACCGGATCGGGCGGCACCGCCATGGGAGCGCTCGCCGTTGACTCGAAGCCCGACGTGAGCCGGATGATCCGCCGGGCCAATCTCCTGGCCGCGAGCTTCGCCGAGGTCACTGACACGCTGCAGCGGAACGTGGAGAAGCTGCGGAGCATCCCCTCCATCATGCCCACCGCGGGCTGGCTCTCGAGCGCCTTCAGCCGCTCGCGATTCCACCCGATCCTGCACCACGCGCGTCCGCACGAGGGTATCGACGTCGCGGCTCCGATGGGCGCTCCGATCGTGGCACCCGCCGCCGGCACGGTGACCATGGTGGCGCGGCAGAACGGCTACGGCAACGTGCTGGAGATCGACCACGGCAACGGGATCGTCACCAAGTACGCGCACTGCTCGCGCATCGTCGTGAAGACGGGGCAGCGGGTGCAGCGCGGCGAGGTAGTGGCGAACGTGGGGAGCACCGGCCTGGCCACCGGTCCGCACCTGCACTACGAGATCCACGTGCACGGGAAGGTGGTGAACCCGCTCACCTACGTGCTCCCCGGCGGCGCGATCCCCGACTAACAGGCTCCGACTAACAGGCTCCGACTAACAGGCTCCGACTGGCGATCCCCGCGACTAGCGGCGCCGCGCCGCCAGGGCGGCCTGGAGCGACGGCGCCGGGTCGATGGCGTTCCCCCACTTCCCGATGTGGATCTCGAAGTGCAGGTGCGGCCCCCATTTCGCCGCGTTCCCCGAATCTCCCACGTAGGCTACCACATCTCCCGCCGCCACGCGGTCGCCGTTCTTCAGCCCGCGCGCGTAGGCGTAGCGCGGTTCGCCGGCGTCGTCTTTCCGGCCGGGGTTGTCGTTGTTGAGGTGCGTGTAGAAATACAGGTTGCCGTCATCGCCGCGCAGGAGGAGGGAGTATCCCTTCTCTTTCGGGGGGCGCTTGGTGGAGATCCAGTCGACCGTGCCGCTCGCGGCGGCGAGGACGGGCGTCCAGCGCGGGCAGAACATGTCCTGTCCCTTGTGCAGACGGTCGCCATCGCGCCCATCACCGAAGCCGCTGGTGAAACGCACGCTGTCCGCGGCCAGAGGGAACACGATCGTCATCACGCGCGGCCGGGGGACCGTCACCGCGCCGGAGCCGGGGAGCGCGCACGCGGAGAGGAGCGCCAGGCAAAGCACGACGGCGAGCCGTACTGGCCTCGCCGTCGCGATGGTGGAACCGGCCAACAGCCGCGTCACGGGTTCTGCGGCGCCGGCGCCGGGCTGCCCGCTGGCGCGCCCGCTGGCGCGCCCGATGGCGCGTTCGATGGCGCGTTCGATGGCGCGTTCGAAGCCGGATTGGAGAAGTCCACCGTCGGCGCTTCGCGGTTCGCAGGGTTCGTCACCTCGAAATAGGTCTTCGGCTTGGAGCCGATCACCTTCGCGGTGAGCACCTGGGGGAAGCGGCGTATGTAGGTGTTGTACTGCTGCGCGGCCTGATTGTAGTCGTTGCGCGCCACGGCGATGCGATTCTCCGTCCCGGTGAGCTCGTCCTGGAGCCGCAGGAAGCTCTGGTCGGCCTTGAGCTGCGGATATGCCTCGGAGATGGCGAGCAGCCGCCCGAGCCCCGCCGTGAGTCCGGCGTTCGCGTTGGCCATCTCCTCCGGATCGCCCGTCTTCACGGCGTTGATCAGCCCCGCGCGCGCCTGCGCGACCTGCGTGAAGACTTCCTCCTCGTGCGCCGCGTATCCCTTCACCGTGTTCACGAGATTGGGGATCAGGTCTGCCCGCCGCTGGAGCTGCACCTCGATCTGGCTCTTCGCGGCGGTCGACTGCTCGTCGAGCGTCTGGATGGTATTGTAGCCGCACCCCGCGAGGAGCAGCAGCAGTGGAAGAGCTAGTCGGCGTCTACGCATTTGATCCTCCAGCGAATGGAAGCGAGATCCTCTATTCGAACAACGGGTCGTGGCACCGCGCGGTGAATCACACCGGGCGCGGTGTTGCTACTCCGGACGGAAGCTGAGTTGTACTACGTACCTGCCGGCTTTCACACCCTTCGCCGAGCGCTGCCAGGCGCCGGCGGCCTTCTGGTCGAGGCAATCGTTCACGGCGCTCCCCGCGTCCGACGACCAGCTGTCATTGGCAACGCGCGCGCCAGAGACGCCTCCGTCATCCACGGTGACCACCATGGCTACCCCGCCCCGCAGCGATGGGTCGGCCTTCTGGCCGAACTCCTGGTAGCAGAACTTCGAGAACGACTGCTCCCGCTGCACCGCCGTCAGCAGCTCGGGAGGCGCGGGCGGGATTCGCTCTGGTGCCGGGCGCCGGGGCGGTGGAGTGTAGCTGTCGGGCACCGCCGGCGGTATCGCCGACTCCAGCGAATCGAGGTTCACCGGCACGGTGTCCTGCGCCGGCGGCGGCGCCACCTTCTTCCTGTCGCCCGGACACGCCGCCAGAAGCGGCACCAGCGCCGCGACCCAGAACTTTCTCTTCATGGCGCCTCGCTCTCTCCGGTGTCGGCGCTGGGAAGCTGGTCGATGTAGTGCGCCAGCTCGCGCGCGGTTTCGAGGTATCCGGCCAGCACGGGCGTCACCTCGCTCTCCGCGAGCTTGCGCTCGCCGCGCACGTGGCGCACGACGCGCGCGAACTGCTCGGTGCCTATGCCGGTCAGCGCAGTGACGCGCTTGCAGAGCGCGTCGTAATCCGTCGGCGGGTCCTCGCCCAGGTAGCGCACCACCGACCGGAAGATCACCATGAAAGTGCTCAGGCTCGCTCCGAGGAGCTCCACGAGACGCTTGCGGTCGCCGCCCGATGCGAGGATGCCACGCCGGAGCTGCAGCAGCTTGCCCATGGTCTGCTGCTCGAGCTCGAGGCGCAGGTCGGCCCTGCGAACGGTGATCCCGTCGAACGGCGCGTCGCCGTGCAGCACCTTGTGGTGCCGCAGGATGTCGGCGTACTCCATGGGAAAGATGTCGCTCGAGCCGCGCCACTCGCGCAGCGTGAGCGTGAGCGGCGGCGGGTTCCCCGCTTCCGCCCAGGCACGCGCGATCGCGGCCTCGCGGTCGAGGAGATCGAGGTCTATCGAGTCCACCAGCACCAGCACGTTGTAATCCGATCGCCTGGCGATGTGCGCTCCCGCGGCCGCGGAGCCATAGAGCACCACGGAGCGCAGCCCATCGCCGAAGGCCTTGCCGAGCTGCTGCACGAGATCGTCGAGTGTCATCGTAGCCATCTGTCAGCTTCACCTCGTTCAGGTGCGAGGAAGCGCGAGGCGCGGGATGCGCTGTCGCTCCACGCCTGCACCGCGGCCGCGAAGCCGGCG
>Ga0182741_1004380_pt1 | contig 13968 bp, 12 predicted proteins | sample eDN5th37CBELigOP_FD_128874 | JGI IMG/M metagenome (GOLD analysis project Ga0182741, IMG submission 128874) | Enriched Organic Plus compost microbial communities from Emeryville, California, USA - eDNA 5th pass 37_C BE-Lig OP (version 2) (version 2) ...
CAGCCGGGCGAGATGAAGGAGCGACGGCAGCGACCGACGGTCGAGCGGAACCGAAAACGCCGGGATGTTCCGCTTTTTTGCTGCGGAGAAAATCGGCGCGTCGGCGGACGCCGCGACGAACACGTCATGCCCGCGCGCGCGCAGCCCTGCGCTTTCGTCGAGGATGCGGATTTCCTGTCCGCCCCAGCCTTTCGACGCCTCGGTGTGGAGGATGCGCAACGGTCGGCGCGTGTCGACGTTCAAGCGGCCGTCTCCGCCAGTGCGGAATAAAGAGTGAGCATGCGCTCGACCATTTGCTCGATATCGTAGCCGCTGGCAATGGAACGGGCGCGACCGAGGGTGTCGGGCCGGGCGGCGAGATCGAGGGCGATGCGGATCGCCTCGGCCATGCCGGCGATGTCGGCTGGGTCGCGCACGAGGCGCGGATCGAGTTCCGCGACCGTATCGCGGGCGCCGCAGCCGGTGCTGGTGACGACGGGAAGTCCGCAGGCCAGCGCTTCGAGCGCGGTCGAGGGGAAGGGGTCATAGACCGAAGGCAGGATCAGCACGTCGGCGGCCGCGTAATATGGCAGGGGGTCGTCGACCGGGCCGATCAGCCGCAGGCGTGAAGCGGGAATGCCGAGGCGTTCGGTCATCGCCGCATAGGCGGCGGGGCGGCTGTCGCTGCCGACGACCCAGAGTTCGGCGTCCAATTTGCTCGCCGCGAGCGCCGCGATGGCGGCATCCAAGCCTTTGCGCTTGTAGCCGGAGCCGACGAACAGGGTCGTGGGTCTTGCCTTGTCGGTGCCGAGCCGCGCGCGGACGGCTTCGCGGAAGCGCCCGCGGACGTCGGGATGAAAGCGTGCGAGATCGATGCCGTTTGGGATGAGATGGATGCGGGCGGCGGGGAATCCGAAGTGGCTCGTCACTTCGTCGGCGACCATCTTCGAATTGACGATCACTGCCTTGAGGCGAGGGCTCGCGAACATCTCGCGTTCGAGCGCGAGCACGGTGCGGTGGAATGGATGCAGCATGAGCGCGGTGCGCGCGACGACGGACGCACCTTGCAGGCGGCGCTCGAGATAAGCCGCGTGCACGCCGTCGCCGGCGCGGAAGATATCGCAGCAGGGAATGCGCTCGTGCGACTGCACGAGCGCGTCCCGTTCTTCCGCGAGGCGGCGGCAGGCGGCGTTTGCGAAGCGCCGCTCGCGCAGGAAGCGGGGAAAGCGGGGCGGATCGCAGCGGATGAATTCGATGTCCTTGCGTTCGCGCCAGGCGCGGCCGAGCAACGCGAGCGGGACGCCGCGCCGGTGCATCGCCGAGATCGTACGGTCGAGGATGAGCTCGGCGCCGCCGAAACGGGTGAAATGCTGGCGCACGAAGACGATGCGCCGGGGAAACGGACTCGGCTTTACGGGATCGGGGCGGTGCGGCATGGTCGCGGCGTTCATGCGGAAGCTTTGTCCGGAGCAGTCGTGCCGCGTTTGTCGCTGATTGTCATCACCCGCAACGAGGAGGCATCGATCGCGCGCTGCCTGCGTTCGGCCTCCTTCGCGGACGAGATGGTGGTAGTCGACAACGGCAGCACCGACAAGACGGTCGAGATCGCCCGCTCGCTCGGCGCGCGGGTCGTGAGCGTGCCGGACTGGCCGGGGTTCGGACCGCAGAAGAACCGCGCGCTCGACGCCGCGACCGGGGACTGGGTGCTGTCGCTCGATGCCGACGAATGGATCGAACCGGCGCTGGCCGATCTGATCAAGCAGACAATTGCCGATCCCGATGCCGCCGACGGCTACGAAGTGCCGCGGCGCTCGCGCTTTTGCGGGAAGATCGTGCGGCACAGCGGCTGGTGGCCGGATTACGTCACGCGGCTGTGGCGGCGCGGGCGGGGCCGTTTTGCCGACGTGCCGGTGCATGAGCGGGTGATTGTCGATGGCCGTATCGGGCGACTCGCGTTCCCCATCGAGCACGAGGCGATCGCTGATCTTGCGGACGCGCGGCAGAAGGCGAAACGCTATGCGGCGGCGGCCGCCGCTGATCTCGCCGCCAAGGGTGCAAGGGGCGGGCAAATCAAGGCGCTTCTGCGTGCGGCGGCTGCCTTCCTCCGCACGTACGTCTGGCGCGCGGGCTTCCTTGACGGCGCAATCGGGTATCAGGTCGCGCGCTACAACAGCGATTACACCTATCGGAAATGGTCGCTGCTGGCCGAAGCCAACAAGCGGACGGCGCGTGCAACGAGCCGTTAGAAGACATAGTAGGCGGCGACAAATCCGCCGACGAGCAGGACCAGTGCGCCGAGCGTGACCCATTCCAGACGGCGCTCGATGAATTCGCGCGCGGGCTCGCCAAAGAAATGCAGGAGCGTTGCCACGATGAAAAAGCGCGCGCCGCGGGTGACGACCGAAAGCACCGTGAACCAGAACAGGTCATAGGCCGCGAAGCCCGACGTGATCGTGACGATCTTGTAGGGGATCGGCGTCAGGCCTTTGATGAGAATGATCCAGTGCCCCCATTCGGCGTAGGCCGCGCGAAACTCTTCCGCCTGTTCGCCGTAGCCGTAAAGCTGGATGAGGAACTGGCCGATCGTGTCGTACAGGAGATAGCCGATCGCATAGCCGAGCAGACCGCCGAGCACGGACGCGATCGTGCAGATCGTGGCATACCAGAACGCGTGTTTCGGCCGCGCCAGGCACATCGGAATGAGCATGACGTCGGGCGGGATGGGAAAGAAGGAACTCTCGGCGAAGGAAATCGCAACGAGCGCTTTCGGCGCGGACGGCCGCTCGGCGAGCGACAGTACCCATCGGTAGAGGCGGCGGAGCATTGCGGCTCTTTATCGGCTTATTGGTGGGCCGGGTTGCGGCGGGGGCAGGGTGGATCAGCGGGCGCGCCGGCGGCGGGCACGGTCGAGCCGGACGGGCTGCGGCGCGGGCTTGGCGGGGAGCACCGGCACCTTCGATATTTTTTCGGCAATCCCATAGAGACGCTCGCGCCGATCCATTTCCGCCCAAATCTCCTCGGGTTCCACGCCGGCTTCGAACCACAACACGACAAGGTGATACAGGAGATCGGCGCTTTCGCGGATCACTTCATCGCGGTTGCGGACGGCGGTCTCCAAGGCGACCTCGGCCGCCTCTTCGGCGACCTTTTTGGCAATCTTGAGGGGGCCGGCGCGCAACAACCGGGCGGTGCGTGAAACGTCCGGGTCCTTGGCCTCGGCGGCACGCACACCTTCATAGAGCCGGCGGATCGAATCGCTCATGGGGCAACATATCCCTGCGCGGGGTGTTAGCGCGAATCCCCCAACGCCGATGAATGTCTGCCGCCCGTGCCCCGGCGGAACGCGCGCCTCGATCGGGACGGTTCACGAATTGGGCTGCGGTGCCTGCCGGCTAAGCAAATCCGGCGCATTCCATCCAATTCGTCTTGCCCTCAAATGCGGCATGGTCTTTGCTAACCATAGTCCGAATTGCCGAAGGGGTTCGTGCGGCCGCCCCTCATTCCGCGGAGATCAGGGAGATTGATGATGGCGTTTTCGAAGTTTGCCAGTGGAGCGGTCGCAGGGCTGGCACTGGCGTTTGCGGTCACGTCCGCGAACGCGCAGCAGTCGATCAAGTTCACTTTGGACTGGAAGTTCGAGGGGCCGGCCGCTCCGTTCGTGGTGGCGATCGACAAGGGCTATTTCAAAGCCGAAGGGCTCGACGTCACGATCGACACGGCGGGCGGGTCGCTGGAGCCCCTGAACCGCATCGCATCGGGCACCTACGACATCGGTTTCGGCGACATCAACTCGCTGATCAAGTTCCGCGACGCCAATCCGAACGTGCCGATCAAGGCGGTTTACATGGTCTATAACAAGCCGCCGTTTTCCATCGTCGGCCGCAAGAGCCGCGGCGTCGTGCAGCCGAAGGATCTCGAAGGCAAGAAGCTCGGCGCACCGGCACCGGACGGCGCCTATGCGCAGTGGCCGATCTTCGTGAAGGCGAACGGCATCGACGCCTCCAAGGTCACAATCGAGAACGTGGGCTTCCCGGTGCGCGAGCCGATGCTCGCGGCGGGTCAGGTCGACGCCATCACCGGTTTCTCGTTCTCATCCTACATCAACCTCAAGGACCGCGGCGTGCCGGCGGACGACATCACCGTGCTCCTGATGGCCGACTACGGCGTCAATCTTTACGGCAACGCGATCATCGTGAATCCGAAATTCGCGGCCGAGAAGCCGGACGCGGTGAAGGCGTTTCTGCGGGCGTTCACCAAAGGCATGCAGGAGACGGTGAAGAATCCCGCCGGCTCGGTGGACTCCGTCATCAAGCGCAACGACGTCGCCAAGAAAGACGTCGAGCTCGAGCGCCTGAACATGGCGATCAAGGACAACATGCTGACCGACGAGGTGAAGAAGAACGGCTACGGCGCCGTTGACCTCGCGCGGCTCGACGGCGCGATCGACCAGATCGCGCTCACCTTCGCCTTCAAGGAGAAGCCGAAGGCCGCCGACATCTTCGACGCCTCGTTCCTGCCGGACGCGGCCGCCCGCAAGGCGAATTGAGCAAAGCGGCGGCGCGGGGGGAGCCGCTCGTGTCGGCATTCGTCTCGCTGCACGACGTCAGTCACGCCTATGGCGTAGCGGGCGGTCCTCCCGCCGTCGAGAACCTGACGCTCGCGATCGACCGCGGCGAATTCGCCGCGGTGGTGGGCCCCTCGGGTTGCGGCAAGTCCACGCTGATGAAGCTCGCGACGGGGCTGCAGTTTCCCTACCACGGCACGGTGATGGTGGCGGGCGAGCACGTCATCAGGCCCGTGAAGATCGCGGGCATGGCGTTCCAGGCGCCGACGCTCCTGCCGTGGCGGACGACCTTGGAAAATCTCCTGCTGCCGCTTGAGATCGTCGAGCCGTACCGGAGCCAGATGCGGCGGAAGAAGGCGGACTATGTCGCCCGCGCGGAGAAGCTGCTCGCCTCCGTCGGGCTCGGCGGGCAGGGCGACAAGTTTCCGTGGCAGCTTTCCGGCGGCATGCAGATGCGCGCCTCGCTCTGCCGGGCGCTCATCCACGAGCCGCAGCTTTTGATGCTCGACGAGCCGTTCGGCGCGCTCGATGCCTTCACGCGCGAGGAATTGTGGTGCGTGATCCGCGACCTGCACGCGGCGAGCAATATCACGGTCATTCTCGTCACCCACGACCTGCGGGAAGCCGTGTTCCTCGCCGACCGGGTATTCGTGATGTCGGCGCGGCCGGGACGCGTGATCGAGGAACGCAAGGTCGAATTGCCGCGGCCGCGCGATCTCGAGGTGACCTTCACCACCGAGTTTCAGGGTATCGTGCATGAATTGCGCGCGCACATCGTGAGGGCGCGGCAATGAGCGATGCGCTCGCGGTGCGGCTTGCGCCCTGGCTCTACACGCTCGCGCTGTTCGTCATCTGGGAAGCCGTGGTGCGGGTCTTCCAGATTCCGGAATTCTTTCTGCCGCCGCCCACAGCGGTCGCCCAGGCGATCTACGACTACTGGCCGGCGATCTACCGGAATTCACTCGTCACGCTGTGGAGCACGGCGGTGGGTTTTCTGCTCGCGGTCGTGTTCGGGCTTGCGCTTGGGCTGCTGGTCGGCTGGTCGCGTTCGATCTATGCCGGGCTCTATCCGTTGATGATCGGCTTCAACGCGATCCCGAAGGTCGCGGTGGTCCCGATCCTCGTGCTCTGGTTCGGCATCGGGTTCATGCCGGCCATGCTCACGGCCTTCCTGATCTCCTTCTTCCCGATCGTGGTGAACGTGGCGACGGGACTTGCCACGATCGAGCCGGAGCTGGAGGACGTGCTGAAGGCGCTCGGCGCCTCCAAGCTCGACATCATGCGGAAGGTGGGCATTCCGCGTTCGCTGCCCTATTTCTTCGGCTCGCTCAAAGTAGCGATCACGCTTGCCTTCGTCGGCACGGTCGTCTCCGAAAGCGTCGCCTCCAACAACGGCATCGGCAATCTGATGCTGCAGGCGCAGGCGCAATTCGTGGTGCCCCTGATCTTCGCCGGTCTCATTGCCCTCGCGGTCGAGGGCATCGTGATGTACTGGCTGATGGCCGTCCTGGAGCGGCGGATGACCGGCTGGGCGCATCGTTCGGGCTTCGCGCAGGGCTGAGCCTTATTCCCGCCCTTTCCGGCGTTGAAACCATATCCTACCTAATTCGTTGGCAACGATTGCTCCCGGCTGCCGTCCGGATACAGTGCGCGCCGCCCAGATCAGGCTCCGATGTCCTTCCTCCCCCTTTATTTCCGCGTCTTCGCGATGCTTGGTCCCGAGAAGAATCTCGGGATTTTCCTCGCCATCGCCAATGTCGCGCTGGCGATCGCGCAGTTCGCGGAGCCCGTGCTGTTCGGCTGGGTGATCGACGTCCTTGTCGGCGCGCAGGCCGCGAACCGGCCGCCTTCCTTCTCCGATCTGGTCTCGCTGCTTACATTGTGGGGCGTCTTCGGCCTGTTCAGCATCGCGGCGGGCGTCACGCTCGCGCTGCACGCGGACCGGCTCGCGCACCGGCGGCGGCTCGGCATCATCACCACCTACTTCGAGCATGTGCTGCAGCTTCCGCTCGCCTATCACACGGGCAGCCATTCCGGCCGGCTGATGAAGGTGATGTTGCAGGGCGCGGACGCGCTCTGGGGCCTGTGGCTCTCGTTCTTCCGCGATCATTTCGCGGCGTTCGTATCGATCTTCCTGCTGCTGCCGGTCGCGGTCTGGCTCAACTGGCGGCTCGGGCTGCTGCTCGTCGCGCTGATGGTGCTGTTCGCGGCGATCACCTCCTATGCACTGCGGCAGACGGAAACGCAGCAGCTCGGCGTCGAGCGTTACCACGCCGATCTCGCCGAGCGCGCATCGGATGCGCTCGGCAACGTCGCGCTCGTGCAGAGCTTCACGCGCGTCGAGGCGGAAGTGCGCGGCGTGAAGGACGTGGCGAGCCGCGTGCTGAAGGCGCAGCTTCCGGTGCTCACCTGGTGGGCCGTGGTGTCGGTGGCGACGCGCGCGGCGACGACCATCACCATCCTTTCGATCTTCCTGTTCGGGACCTGGCTGCACATGCGGGACCTCGCCTCCATCGGCGAGATCGTCACCTTCGTCGGCATTGCGACGCTGTTCGTCGGCAAGCTGGAGCTCGTGGTGGGCTTTCTGAACCGGCTCGTGCTCGACGCGCCGCGGCTCGCGCAGTTCTTCGAGGTGCTCGACACGGTGCCGGTCGCGGACCGGCCCGGCGCCATCGACATCGGCCGCGCGAAGGGGCTCGTCGAGTTCGAGAACGTCTCGCTCTCCTATGACGGCAAGCGGGCGGCGGTGGAGGACCTCTCCTTCCGCGTCGAGCCCGGCGAGACGGTCGCCGTTGTCGGCGCGACCGGGGCCGGCAAGTCCACGGCGCTCTCGCTCCTGCATCGCGCCTTCGATCCGCAGCAGGGCGTCGTGAAGGTGGACGGTCACGACATCCGCGACATCAAACTGATGTCGCTCAGGCACAATATCGGCGTCGTGTTCCAGGAGGCGCTTCTGTTCAACCGCTCGATCGAGGAGAACCTTCGCATCGGCAAGCCGGACGCGACGGCGGAAGAGATCGCCGGCGCGCTCCGCCGCGCGCAGGCGAGCGAATTCATCGCCCGCGCGCCGGAAGGCGTGGAATCGAACGTCGGCGAGCGCGGGCGGCAGCTTTCGGGCGGCGAGCGCCAGCGCATCGCGATCGCGCGCGCGCTGCTGAAGGACCCGCCGATCCTCATCCTCGACGAAGCCACGAGCGCGCTCGACGCCGCGACCGAAGCCAAGGTCAAGGCCGCGCTCGACGAGGTGATGAAGGGACGCACCACGTTCGTGATCGCGCACCGGCTCGCGACCGTGCGCAATGCCGATCGCATCTTCGTGTTTCACGAGGGGCGGATCTTAGAGCAGGGCACGTTCGATGAGCTGGTGGCGCAGGGCGGCCGTTTCGCCGCGCTCGCGCGCGCGCAGTTCATGGTTTCCGACGCCGCCCCGGCGGCGGAATAATCGTCATTGCGAGGCGTGCAGCACCGAAGCAATCCAGTTTCTCTATTGCTGGATTGCTTCGCTTCGCTCGCAATGACGCTGGCGTTCACGCAGCTTGCACTTCGTATTCGCTACGTCTCCGCAATGACGACGACGTCAGCGAATCCGCTCCAGGATCGACACGTAGTTCGCGACCGCGGTGCCGCCCATGTTGAAGATGCCGCCCAGCGCCGCGTCCTTCACCTGCATGTCGCCGGCCTCGCCGCGCAATTGCATGGCCGAGATTGCGTGCATGGAGACGCCGGTGGCGCCGATCGGATGGCCCTTGGCCTTCAGCCCGCCGGAGGGGTTCACCGGCAGCTTGCCGTCCTTCTCGACGATGCCTTCGTCGAGCAGGCGCGCGCCTTCGCCGGGCCTGGCAAGGCCCATGGCTTCGTATTCGATCAGCTCGGCGATGGTGAAGCAGTCGTGCGTCTCGACGAAGGAGAGATCGCCGATCCGGATGCCTGCTTCCGCCAACGCCCGCTGCCACGCTTCGGCGCAGCCCTCGAACTTCAGGATGTCGCGCTTCGACATGGGCAGGAAATCCTGCGCGTGTGCGGTGGCGCGGAAGGCGACCACGGGCTTGCCGAGCTTGAGCGCGGTCGGCACGTCGGCGAGCACGATCGCGGCGGCGCCGTCGGAGACGAGCGAGCAGTCGGTGCGCTTCAGGGGGCCGGCGACGCGCGGATTCTTGTCGCTCTCGGCGCGGCAGAATTCGTAGCCGAAATCCTTGCGCAGTTGCGCGTAGGGATTGGCGACGCCGTTCCTGTGGTTCTTGGCGGCGATCTTCGCCAGCGCGTCGGACTGGTCGCCATATTGCTGGAAATAGAGATCGGCGATCTTGCCGAAGACGCCGGCGAAGCCCGCGGGCGTACCGCCGTCTTCCGGCAGGTAGGACGCCTTCAGGAGAATGCCGCCGATCTCCGGCCCCGGCGTCTTGGTCATCTGCTCGACACCGACGACAAGGACAATGCGGGCGTCGCGCGCGACGATCGACTTCAAGCCCTGCCGGACGGCGGCGGAGCCGGTGGCGCAGGCATTCTCCACGCGCGTCGCCGGCTTGAAGCGGAAGGCGGGATCGGCCTGCAGCACGAGCGCCGCCGTGAAATCCTGGGCGCTGAAGCCGCCGTTGAAATGTCCAAGCACGATTTCGTCAACGTCGGCCGGGGAAATCCCCGCATCGGCGACGGCGTCGCGCGCTACCCGCACGATCAGACTTTCGACCGATTCCGTGTCGAGCTTGCCGAACGGGGTATGGGCGATGCCAACGATGCAGGCGGTCATGGGCGGCTCCTCGGCGTGCGGGCTCGGGGTTCCCTAGCGACAATATAGTGCATGCCCCGGCCGCCGCGAGAGACTTTGCGGGATGCCCGCGAACGGGCTAGGAATTGCGCGAGCGGCCTGCGGGCCGTCGCAATTCCGCCATCGTCGCACCGGACGCCGAACGCTACGACGGACATCATCTTGCCGATCCGTATTGAACATTGGTCAACTGGCTTTATGCGCGCGCTGGCGGTGGCGGCGGGGGTGCTGTTTGCCGCGCCGGCGCTCGCGGGCCCGTATCTCCTGATCGACGCGAAGAGCGGTCATGTGATCGCGCAGTCCGACGCGGGGAAGCCGTGGCATCCGGCGTCCGTCACCAAGCTGATGACGACCTACCTCGCCTTCCGCGCCATGCGCGACGGGGTGATCGAGGCGAACACGTTGTTCGAGGTGTCCGACCAGGCGATGGCGCAGCCGCCCTCGAAGATGGGCTTCAAGGCCGGCACGCAGATCACCGTCGACAACGCCATCAAGATGCTGATGGTGCGCTCGGCCAACGACATCGCGGTGGTGATCGCGGAAGGGCTGAGCGGCTCGGTCGACGCCTTCGTCGAGAAGATGAACCGCACGGCGGCCGAGCTCGGCATGGACGGCACGCATTTCGTCAACCCGCACGGGCTGCCGGACGAGGGCCAGGTGACGACCGCGCGCGACATGGCGATCCTCGCGCGCACGCTCATCAACGAGTTTCCCGAATACGAGCTTTATTTCCGCATCCCGGCGATCCGGATCGGCAAGCGCGTCATCCGCAACCACAACCGGCTGATCGACCGCTATCCGGGCGCGGACGGCATGAAGACCGGCTTCATCTGCTCATCGGGCTTCAACGTGGTCGCCGGCGCGGCGCGCGACGGCAAACGGCTGATCGCGGTCGTGTTCGGCGCCTATTCGGCGGCGCAGCGCGCCGAGGACGCGGCCAGGCTGCTCGAGCGGGGCTTCCATCGCGAAGCAGCGCTTGCGTCGCTGTTCGACAATGAAATCGGCACGGTCGAATCGATCCACAATGTCGGCGGTCCGGCCACCGATCTGCGCGATCTCATGTGCAATCCGAAGCGCAAGCGGCCCGCGGCGGAATCCGATATCGACGAGGATGACGACGCCTCCGCCGCCGCCGACAAGGGCGGCGTGAAGGGAAAGGCGAAGGAGACGAAATCGGCGAGCCTGCTCGGCCCGCTCGTGCAATCGATGCCGCCGATCCGTGTGTTCACCGGCCCGCCGTCGAAGGTGCCGGAGGCGAATCTCGTCGCGGAACCCGAGAAAGACGAAAAGCGCGCGAAGGCGACGCCGGCGAAGCTTGCGACACCGATGCCTGCTGCAAGGCCGGAGAAGATCGCGACGCCGGCGAAGGACAAGGGCACGGGCAGCCACGGCAGCAAGAAGACGCAGAGCGCAAGCGCGGGCGCTTCGGGTACCGCGAAAAAGCCCGCGGCCAGTGCGGCAAAACCCGCGGCCAACGCGACTTCCAAGAAATGACCGCCGATCCGCCGTATCCGCCGCTGCCGACCGGACCGTTCGAGCCGCTGCCGCTCACGGTCATCACCGGCTTTCTCGGCGCCGGCAAGACGACGCTCCTCAACCGGCTCCTGCGCGATCCGGCGATGAAGGACTCGATGGTGCTCGTCAACGAGGTCGGCGAGATCGGCATCGACCATCTGCTTTACGAGATCCTCGACGACAACGTGATGCTGCTCTCGAGCGGCTGTCTGTGCTGCTCCATGCGCGGCGATCTCGTCACGTCGCTCGAAAATCTCGTCTATACGCTGAAGGCCGGTACGCTGACGCCGGTGCGGCGCGTGGTGATCGAGACGACGGGGCTCGCCGATCCCGCGTCGGTGCTGCACGTCGTCATGACGCAGCCGTTTCTCCTGGAGCACTACCGGCTCGACGGCGTCGTCACGGTCGTCGATGCGGTGAACGGCATGGCGACCCTCGACGCGCACGAGGAAGCGGTGAAGCAGGCGGCGGTCGCCGACCGGATCGTGCTGACGAAGACCGATCTTGCGAGCGATGCCGCCGCCTTGCGCGCGCGCCTGCACAAGCTCAATCCGGCAGCGAGGGTTCTCGATGCCGCGGCCGGGGAGGCGACCGTCGAGGCGCTGACCGGCCTCGGGCTCTACGATCCCGCGAAGAAAATTCCCGACGTGGCGCGCTGGCTCGCCGACGAGGCGGTGATCGCGGCCGAAGGCGAAGCGGGACACGATCACGATCATGGCCACGCACGCGCGCACCGTCACGACAGCAAGGTCCATATGTTCAGCGTCGTCACAGAGACGCCGATCCCCGCGGCGACGCTCGAACTCTTCCTTGAGCTTCTGCGTTCGGCGCACGGGCCGAAACTTCTGCGCATGAAGGGGATCGTGCAACTCGACGAGGAGCCGGACGAGCCCGTGGTGCTGCACATGGTGCAGCACGTGCTGCATCCGCCGGCGCGGCTCGCGTCCTGGCCGAGCGACGACCGCCGCTCGCGTCTCGTTTTCGTGACGCACGATCTCGATCCGTCGGTCGTGCGGCGGCTCCTGGCGGCGTTTCTCGGAACGCCGATGGTCGATACGCCGGACAAGACGGCGCTCACCGAAAATCCATTGTCACTGGGGCATTAGCCATGTCGCTCGCATCCGCAGCCGATGTCATCGAGTTCTGGTGGGCTGCCGGCAAGGACCGCTGGTTCAAGGTGGATGCCGATTTCGACGCGGACGTGCGCGCGCGCTTCCTCGCGGCCCATGAAGCGGCGTTGGCCGGCCGGCTCGCCGAATGGGAAGGGTCGCCGGAGGGCGCGCTCGCGCTGCTCCTTCTGCTCGATCAATTTCCGCGCAACATGTTTCGCGGCACGACGCGGGCGTTCGCGACCGATGGGCAGGCGCGCGAGATCGCGCAGCGCGCGCTTGAACGCGGCTTTGACCAGGAGGTCGATCCGGAGTTCCGCGGTTTCTTCTACCTGCCGTTCATGCACAGCGAGGAGCTCGCGGATCAGGAAATCTGTCTGCGGCTTTTCCGCAAACTCGGCGACGAGGAAGGGATCAAGTACGCGGAAATCCACCACGACGCGATCCGGCGTTTCGGGCGATTTCCGCACCGGAACAAGGTGCTCGGGCGGGAATCCAGCGATGACGAGATCGCCTATCTTGAAAACGGTGGTTTCAGCGGCTAGTGCGGGTTCCGGTGCAACTGGCCACAACGGAATGTGCGTGCCGTTCTGGATTCCCGCTTTCGCGGGAATGAGCGGGAGCTTGTCGCTAAGCTCACGCCCTTAACCTTAATTGAATCTATCGCGCGATACGGCCCCGGCACGATGGCGCGTGCGCGGCCTGCGTCATTGATTTGCCGAACGGTTTCTTAAAAGGCGGCCTGCTAAAGGCCGCGCGACGCGGCCACCTGACCGGAGAAGAAGACCTTGTCCATCGCCGGCTCCCGGCGCAGTCCGCGCATGCATTGGCGAGCGCACGCGGATGCGTTGACCGGGAAGATCAAGCATCTCCTGCTCGACCGCAGCGATCATTCGGTCGCGCGCCGCATGGCGGGCACCGCGTTCGGCATCCGCGTGTTCAGCGCGGCGGTCGTCTATCTTTCGCAGATCCTGCTTGCGCGCTGGATGGGTGCCTACGAGTTCGGCATCTATGTCTATGTGTGGACCTGGCTGATCCTGATCGGCGGCCTCGCGCCGCTCGGCATCGCCTACTCGACCCAGCGCTTCATTCCCGAATACACGGCGGCGAAGGATTACGACCGGCTGCGCGGGTTCCTGCTCGGAAGCCGGGCGCTCAGCTTCGGCCTCGGCGCGCTCGCCTCGCTTGTCGGTTTTGCGGTCGTCATGCTGCTGCGCGGGCGGATCGACGACGCCTATTTCATTCCGTTCCTGATCGCGCTCGCGTGCCTGCCGGCGTTCGCGCTGTCGAGCGCGCAGGACGGGATGGCACGGTCCTACAACTGGATACTGGCGGCGCTCGTGCCGGGCTTTGTCGCGCAGCCGTTGATCGTGCTGGCGATCATTACCACCGAGCATTTCCTCGATATCGAGATCGATGCATCGTTCGCGATGGTGGCGACGGCGACAGCGATCTGGTCGAGCATCGTGCTGCAGACCGTGGTGCTGGAGCGCCGACTCGGCGCACATATCGAAGCCGGTCCGCGCCGGTACGAGGTCGGGCGCTGGTTCCGGACGGCGCTGCCGATTCTCCTGGTCGACGGCTTCTATTTTCTGCTCACCTACATCGACATCCTGGTGCTGAAGGCGTTCGTCGATCCGGAAGAGATCGGCATCTATTACGCGGCGACGAAGACGCTCGTGCTCGTCTCCTTCGTCTATTACGCGGTGTCGGCGTCCTACGCGCACCGCTTCAGCGAGGCGCATTTCTCCGGCGAACGGGAAAAGCTCAAATCCTTTGTCGCCGACGCGAGCCGATGGACCTTCTGGCCGGCGCTCGCGTTCGCGCTCGTGCTGCTCGCGCTCGGCAAGCCGATTCTGATGCTGTTCGGCGAAGGGTTCGCGAGCGGCTATCCGCTCATGTTCGTGCTGGCGCTCGGGTTGCTCGCGCGGGCGAGCATCGGGCCCGGCGAGCGGCTGCTCATCATGGTGGGGCAGCAGAAGCTGTGCGCGGCGATTTATGCCACGGCCTTCTTCACCAACCTCGGGCTCTGCCTC
>Ga0182741_1004388_pt1 | contig 13946 bp, 12 predicted proteins | sample eDN5th37CBELigOP_FD_128874 | JGI IMG/M metagenome (GOLD analysis project Ga0182741, IMG submission 128874) | Enriched Organic Plus compost microbial communities from Emeryville, California, USA - eDNA 5th pass 37_C BE-Lig OP (version 2) (version 2) ...
CGGCGATGTCGGCTACGGAAGCGACGAATCGACCGGCGAACACTGCTGCATTGACGCCGGCCGGCGCAAGGGAGGAGTGCACCGACCGTCCTCGAAATGTCACTCGATATCGCAAGCAGCCTTTGTGGGCGGTGACGACGCGCATTGAAGTGGGCTCTCCGATGATCGCTGCACGCGGACGCCGGCGCTCGTCGGTGAGCAACTCCAGGAGATGCGATGCTCCGGAGCACCCTGTCTCCTCGTCGTAGGTCAGCGCGATATGCAGGGGAACAGCTAGTGGTGCCGCAGTGAACTTCGGGAGATGCGCAATGACGGAGCCGCAGAAACTCTTCATGTCGGTTGCGCCGCGGCCGTACAGCCGTCCGTTGCGAACCTCGGGTTCGAACGGTGGACTCGTCCAGATCTGGCCCTCGACCGGAACGGTGTCCAGATGACCCGAAAGCAGAAGGCCACCACTGGTGTTACCTCGTGAATCGGGAAGGGTGACGAGGAGGTTCTCCTGATGTCCGCCCGGGCTCGCCTGCGTCACGACCGGCAGGTCGAGACGCGCAATCTCCTCGCTGATCCAGGTGGTCAATGGAAGATTCGTATGGCCGCTGGTGCTCTCTCGTGAAAGCAGTTCGACGATCGTTGCCAGGCTGTATGGGGTTGTCGCCGCTGTCATGGACGGGCCTCGTCCTCGGATCCGAGATAGGCGACGCAGTCGATCTCCAAATCGAACGGCGCGGGCCACGATGCCACCGGGACGAAGGTTCGTGTGGGGAAGGGAGCCTCGAAGAAGGTCCGATACTCCTCGTTGATTGCGGTGTACCACGCCGCGTTCGCGCAGTAGATGCGTAGGTTGACGACGTCGGATGTCGTCGCCCCTGCAGCGGCCAGGCAAGCCTGCAGAGACCGCAGTGCTGCGCGAGTCTGGGTGCGGATGTCTCCGCTCACCAGTTGGCCCGACTCGGGGCAGTAGGGCGGTATTCCCGACACATACACGTGAGAGCCGGCCTTCATCACCGGAGACAGCGGCGCGTGGGCCAGGGCGCCGGACAGGACCGGAACCGTGATGACCTGCATGGACATGGCACTCCTTCGACTGTGATTGCTACCACTAGCTCGTCTCGATGAACGAAGTGTATGTTTTAAAGAACGAGTTCGCTAGTCCGAACGTTTTGTTCGAAACAATTACCAGGGGGTCCGCCGATGCTGGATGCATCCGATGTTCTCGAGGCCGCTCACCGCATCCGTTCCCATGTGCGACGGACGCCCATGCTCGATATCGGGGAGGGGAAGACGCCGCTGTGGCTCAAGTGCGAATTCATGCAGCACACCGGTTCGTTCAAGGCGCGCGGTGCGTTCAATCGGATTCTCACTGCCCTCGAACGAGGTGAACTCGATTCGGCGGTGGGGATCGTCGCAGCGTCCGGCGGCAACGCGGGACTGGCCCATGCGTATGCCGCTCTGCGCTTGGGCGTGCCCGCGACCGTCTTCGTCCCGGAAACTGCCCCTAGAGTCAAGCTCGAGCGTCTCGCCCGTTTTGGCGCGCACGTCCGCCCTGTCGGCACCGAATATGCTCACGCCTTCGCCGCCGCCACCGACTTCGTCGAGGAGACAGGAGCCCTGTTCTGTCATGCCTACGATCAGCAGGAAATCGTGGCCGGCGCAGGTACCGTCGCCCAGGAGATTCTCGAGGACGACCCTTCCGTCGATACCATCATCGTGGCGGTCGGTGGAGGTGGACTCCTCGCGGGGGTGCTCGCCGCTGCGGGTCGTGCCCGTGTCGTCGGAGTCGAGCCGGAATCGATCCCGACGCTCAATGCGGCGTTGACCCAGGGACGGCCGGTCGACGTCGACGTGTCGGGGATCGCCGCCGACTCCCTGGGGGCGCGCCGCGTCGGCAACATCTGTTTCGAGATCGCAACTCGTGTAGGTGTTTCGAGCCGATTGGTGGCAGACCGCGACATCGTCGCTGCACGAGCACGGTTGTGGCACGAGTACCGCATCGCCGCGGAACCCGGCGCCGCGACCGCCTATGCCTCGATCACCGCAGGGGCCTATGTTCCCGCGCCGGAAGAGCGGGTCGCCGTAGTCGTCTGCGGCGCCAATACCGACCCGGCCTCTCTGGCGGCAGGATCTGCGCACACCGGCGACACACCTCTCCCCGCCGGGGCGTAACAGCCCATCCTTCATTTTCCACAGTCGTTGCCGCAGGCACGGATGACGGAGGTAAGAACCCATGACCGAACTGAGGGACGCACAACCGGCGAGCGGCAACCTCGCAGACCGTTACCGAGCGTCCTCCGGGCCGGTGTTGATGACGGGAGTCCAGGCGATCGCCCGACTCCTGGTCGAACAGCACGAACGAGACCGCCGCGCCGGAAAGCGCGTCGCCACCTTCGTCTCCGGCTATCAAGGCAGTCCACTGGCGGGGCTGGACCGGCTTCTGGCGAGCATCCCGGAACTGGCATCCGAGCACGATGTGCGGCTGGTTCCCGGCGTGAACGAGGAACTGGCGGCGACGTCGGTCTGGGGAAGCCAGCTCGAACTCCCCAGAGGAGAACGTACCCATGACGGGGTCATCGGAGTCTGGTATGGCAAGGGGCCCGGATTGGACCGGGCCAGTGACGCGCTACGGCACGCTGCCATGTACGGCGCGCACCCCGCCGGAGGTGCACTGGCCCTCGTCGGTGACGACCCCGCCGCCAAGTCGTCCTCGGTACCGGCCGCGAGCGAGCGTTCCCTGGCAGCGCTGTCGATGCCGATCTTCTTCCCACGCAACGCCGAGGAGATCATCACCTTCGGTCTCCATGCCGTCGCTCTGTCCCGAGCATCGGGATGCTGGCCGGCCCTGAAGATCGTTGCCGATGTCGCCGACGGGTTGTGGACTCTCGACCGCGATTTCGCCGAGTTCGACATCACCGTCCCGTCTCTCGAATGGGAAGGACGCCCGTGGATGTACCGGCAGCGGGTGCTGGCGGCACCACCCGACAGTGTGCTGGCCGAGGCCGACCTCTACGGTCCCCGGTGGGCGATGGTCGAGGCATTCAACGCCGCCAACGCCATCGACCACATCGAGGTCGACCCCGGCGATGCCTGGCTGGGAATCGTCGCGGTCGGAACCGCCTACGACTCGGTTCGCCAAGCCCTGAACGAACTCGGCCTGGCGGGGACCGATCTGCTTCGTGAGGGTATCCGCATCCTGCGTGTCGGCATGCCGTACCCTCTGGGCACCGACAAGGTCCGCCGCCTCGCTGCCGGAGTGGAGAAAATCCTCGTCGTCGAGGACAAGACCGCTTTCGTCGAAGCCCAGGTCAAGGACGTGCTCTATGGTGGTCCCACCGCTCCTCCGGTTCTCGGCAAACGCGACGAGGACGACCGCCCGCTCATCCCCGCCGACGGTGAGTTGACCGCAGCACGCCTGACCGGACCGCTACGGAGGGTGCTCCGGGACCGGGTCACCGTCACCTCACCACCGCCCCCTCCACTGCAGCTGACGGTACTGCCGTCCAAGCGTACCGCCTACTTCTGCTCCGGTTGCCCTCACAACCGCTCCACCACGGTTCCCGAAGGGTCCCTCGCCGGCGGCGGAATCGGTTGTCACACACTGGTCACCATGTCCTCGAGGACCGACTCGCAGGTCACCGGTCTGACCCAGATGGGTGGTGAGGGCGCACAGTGGATCGGGCAAGCTCCATATACCGATGTCGGCCACATCTTCCAGAACGTCGGCGACGGTACCTATTTTCATTCCGGGCAGCTCGCGGTGCAGGCCTGTGTGGCCGCCGGGGTGAACATCACGTACAAGATCCTGTACAACTCCGCGGTGGCGATGACCGGCGCTCAGGACGCCGAGGGCTGTCTGACGGTGCCCCAGCTGACCCACAAGCTCACCGCGGAAGGCGTTGCGAAGATCATCGTCTGTGCCGAAGACCCGGCCCGGCACAAGGGAGCCGACTTCGCAGAAGGAGTGTTGCTGTGGCACCGTGACCGACTCGACGAAGCGCAACGCCTGCTCCGTGAGACCAGAGGCGTAACAGTGTTGATCTACGACCAGCAATGTGCCGCGGAAGCACGCCGCAAACGCAAGCGCGGCACACTGCCCCCACGGCGTACCCGGGTGATCATCAACGAAGCGGTCTGCGAGGGATGCGGTGACTGCGGTGTGAAATCGAACTGTTTGTCGGTTCAACCGGTCGACACCGAATTCGGACGCAAGACCCGCATCGACCAGACTTCGTGCAATACCGACTACTCCTGTCTCGACGGCGAGTGCCCATCCTTCGTCACTGTCGAGCTGCCCCACGACACCACGGGACCGCGGCACGAGATCCCGCAACCACCCGCGCTCCCCGAACCTGACGTGACTCCTCCGGCAGGGACGCACGACATCTTCCTTGCCGGCATCGGCGGAACCGGCATCGTCACCGTCAACCAGGTCCTCGGCGTGGCTGCCGTCCGGGCCGGCCTCCATGTGCAAGGTCTCGACCAGACCGGACTGAGCCAGAAAGCGGGGCCGGTGACGTCCCATCTGCGCGTGAGCACGCAGCCGCAGGAGTCCTCGAACCGCATCAGCCCCGCATCGGCGGACTGCATTCTCGCGTTCGATCTGCTCACCGCTGCAGACAGTAGATACGCGGGTTACGGGAATGCCGATCGGACCATCACCGTCGCGTCCACCAGCAAGACCCCTACGGGCGACATGGTCTACGACGGCTCGATCACCTATCCGGACGACGCCACGCTCATCGAACGCCTCGACGTGTCGAGTCGGCAGTTGATCACCTTCGATGCGATTGCCGCCGCCGAGGTGCTGTTCGGTAACGCCGCTGCCGCGAACTTCCTGCTCGTCGGCGCCGCCTACCAATCCGGTGGAATACCTGTTCCTGCGACGGCGATCGAAGAGGCCATCGTCCTCAACGGCGTTGCGGTCGAAGCCAATCAGGCTGCCTTCCGGTGGGGGCGTGCTGCGGTGTGCGCACCCGAGGCGTTCGCCGAAGCGACCGTCCCGACCTACCGTGCCCATCGCAGCGATGACACCGTCCCGTTGCACCTCACACAGCGGCTGACAGTCACCGGGGATGTGCGCGCCACGATCGAACGACGTGTCGCCCAACTGATGGCATATCAGGACGAGTCCCTCACCATGCGCTACTTGGACGTCGTCCAGACCGTCTGGGAAGCGGAGACCGGACTCGGTGATCGAACCGCTCTCACCGAAGCGGTGGCACGTGGACTGCACAAACTGATGGCCTACAAGGACGAGTACGAAGTGGCCCGTATGCTCACCGACCCGGTCTTCCTCGATGCGGTACGTGCCGAGATGCCTGGGGCAAGCAATCTCACCTACAAGCTCCATCCCCCGCTCCTGAAGGCACTGGGCCGAAAGAAGAAGATCGGCTTCGGACCCCACAGTCACGTCGCGCTGCGTGTCCTGGCCAAAGGCAAGTGTTTGCGCGGCACTCCCTGGGATCCGTTCGGCTACACCAAGATGCGTCGTCTCGAACGACGTCTCGCCACCCACTACGAGCAGATGGTGCTGCAGCTGGCACGTGAGCTGACCGTGAGCACGTACGACACAGCTGTCGCTGCAGCGGAAGCCGCCGATCTGGTACGTGGCTACGAGGACGTCAAACTCCGCAATGTCGACACCTACTTGGCACAGTTGCGGAAGTTGGGCATTGACACCACCGGACTCATCGACCACTGACGCCCGGGATCCACGGAGGGGCGATGCGCACGAGCCAGGTGTCGAGCCAGGCGGTGAGCCGCCCGCTCTCACGCACCGGGCCCGCAGCGGCGAGATAGCCGTCGGGTCGCACGAGCAGCCACCCGCGCGGGATGTCGTCGGGAAGCGACATGTGCCGGACGGTCAGGGCGTCACCCCACGGGCGGCAGGCGTCGACGATCTTCCCGGCGTCCGGTGGGACGAACAAGGTCGGTCGGGACACGTCCAGCAGATCGTCGAGATACGGGTACGGAATCCGGTCCCCGGCGCGCAGGGAACCGATCCGCCCGCCGCCTTTCGTGATGGGGCGGCCGCGGTAGCCGGCGGTGAGCTGTCCGAGTACCGCTGCCGCCTTGTCCTGCACGATGTCGCGGCCGAGCAGGACGGGAGCGAGCCGCAGCAGCGCCGCGTGCGCCATCGGATCGGTGGAGTTGAACGCGCGCGTCGCCCGTTCGGTCATCCGGACCAGAGCGTGGATCACCGGAAGCCGGTCGGATTCGTAGGTGTCGAGTAGTTCCGGTCGGGCCCGGCCGTCGAGGACCATCGCCAGTTTCCAGGACAGGTTGATCATGTCCTGGATGCCGGCGTTCATGCCCTGCCCGCCGGCGGGGGAGTGCACATGGGCGGCGTCGCCCCCGAAGAACACCCGCCCGCTGCGCAGGGTCGTCATGTGGCGGCTGTTGATCCGGAACCGCGAGCTCCAGCGCAGATCGCGCAACCGGGCGGGCAGGTGCACGGTGCGCTCGTACAGGCGCCGGATGTCCTCGAGCGAGGGTTCGGCGGCGTCGCCGGTGACCCGGTCCGGATCGGTGGCCATGAACCGGAACCGGCCGTGGCCCATCGGAAAGACCGCCAGAAAGCCGTTGCGCGCCAAGAACACCGACAGTTGATCCTCCGGGATGTCGCCGTCGAGGATCAGATCGCCCAGCACGTAGTTCTGGGTCAGGAAGCGGCCGTCGAAGGACAGTCCGAGGTGTTTGCGGATGGCGCTGTGCGACCCGTCGGCGGCGATCAGATAGGACGCGGTGACCGTCTCGGTGGTGCCGCCGCCGTGGCGCAGGTGCACCTCGACGCGGTCGGGATGGCGGTCCAGTGAGAGCATCTCGGTGCCGCGCTCGACTTTCACGCCCTGGCGGTTCAGTTGTTCGGTGAGCAGTCGTTCGGTTTCCGATTGTGCCAGCAGCAGAACGAAATTGAAGGTGCTCGGCATCCGGTGCAGTTCGATCGCGGCCAGCCTGGTGCCGCCGGAGTAGAGGGTCGTGGCGTGCACGCGGTTGCCCAGGGCGAGCATTTCGTCGCCGACGCCGCGGGGGCGGAGCAGTTCGAGGGTGCGGGCCTGGATGCCGAGGGCGCGCGAGGTCGGGGAGCGTTCGGGTCTGCGGTCGACGAGGCGGACGTCGATGCCTAGACGCGACAGTTCCATCGCGGCGGTCAGGCCGGTCGGTCCGGCGCCGACGATCAGGACGGGGGTGTGGGGGATTGTCATGGTTCTCACCACCAAGTCAGCAAGTGATGACTTGGACGCTAGGCCTGCCCGGCAACCATGTCAACGGTTGCTGACTTATTCTCGACACATGACTGCACGACGGCCCCGCAATGCGCAGCGGACCCGCGCCGACATCCTCACGGCAGCACGGCGACGCTTCGGATCCGACGGCTACGACCGCACCACCCTGCGCGCGATCGCCGCCGACGTCGGCGTCGACTCCGCCCTGGTCGTGCGGTACTTCGGCACCAAGGAGGCGCTGTTCGCCGCCGCCGCCGAATTCGATCTCGACCTCCCCGACCTCACCGGACTCGACCCCGACGACCTCGCGGCCGCCCTGCTCAACGCCTTCTTCACCGTCTGGGAGGACGACACCACCTTCGTGGCGCTGCTGCGGGCATCGATGACCAGCGACACCGCGGCCACCACCATGCGCACGGTCTTCGCCACCCAGGTGGCCCCCGGACTCACCGCCGTCACCCCCGACCACCCGGCCGAGCGCGCGGGCCTGCTGGGCGCATTCGTCATCGGGTTGGCCACCACGCGGTACGTGCTGGTCAACCCGGCCGTGGCGGATCTGGACCGCGCCGCACTCGTCCGCTGGGCCACGCCGGTCATCGTCCAGCTGCTGACCGGACCGGCCCCGGTGTAACCGGCGCCGGGGATCCCCGCTCAGTGCCGTCGGCGCCGGAGCCGGTCCATGGCGTGCGTGGCGGCGTTGAAGGCGCCCTTGAGTGCGCGGTCGGCAGGCGAGCCGTCGGCCGGGAGCAACCTGATCTGGCGGGCGAACTCCATCTGGTCGAAGCGTACGGTGTTGGTGGCCACGGTGCCGTGGTCGAGGACGAAATGGTCGAAGCCTTCGAGGTCGACGTCGCGGCCGGTGGCGTCGATCCCGACGAAGGTGCCGACGTGCCGCCCGGTCAGATGCCAGTGGACGAGCACGTCGTCACCGGACTCGGCGATCGCGACGATCTTCAGGGAGAAGTCGGCGAGCGCGTCGAAGACCTGCCGGAAGTAGGCGGTGATCTCGGCACGTCCGCGACAGGTCCCGGTCGGGAACTGCACGGTGGAGTCGGTGGTCCAGAAACTCTGCAGGCTGTCGAGGTCCTGATGGTCGAGACGGTCGAGGGCCCAGCGGACGAGGTCGATGTTGGGCGCACCCGGCGGCGGCGCGACCGTGGACGGGGTGGGGGTGGAGGTGTGATCGGGCATCGCTGCTCCTCGCATCGGCGATCACTGCAGGACAGATCCTTCGTCCAGGCTAGTCCCGCGCATGCTCGGATCGCGCGGATCGCCGGGTGGCTACTCGGTAACGATGCCCGACCCCCGGGTACGCGTCCTCAGAGCCCGGGGATCCGCGGCAACTGCGGGAACTGGATCGGCGGAGGCGCAGGTAGCGTCGGCAGCTGGATCTGCGGAAGACCCGGAATCAGCGGCGCCGGCGCCGGGGCCGGTGCGGGCGCGGTATCCGGGCGTGCCGGGGGAATCGTCCCGGTCCCGTCGATGAGAGGGGTTTCGCTGCGTTCGCTGGTCACGGGCTCGACCACCGCGGTCGTGCTCTCCGGGGCCGGTGCCGTATCCGTGGTCGTCGTGGGCTCGACGGGGGTCGGCTGCTGGGTCACCGCCGAGGTGTTCTCCTCGGTGGCTGTCGGCGCCGGATCCGGACCGGAGCTCTGGAACAGTCCGGCGCCGACACCGAGGCCGAGGACGGCGGCGACGGCGACGGCAACGCCGACGAGCAGGGGTCGCCACTGCCGGCGCGGCGCGGGATCCGTCTCGACGACGTAGGTGGGTTCGGGGAGGTCGATGCGGGCGTGCACCTCGGTCGGCGCGGCGGTCACGGCCGGTAGCGCCATCGTGCGGGTGACCGCGCCTGCCGGGTCGGCGAGCAGTGCTGCGCCCTCGGCGGCGACGAGTTCGGGTTGGGCGGGCACGATGACCGGAAGGTCGAGCCAGGTCTCCATCACGGAGGTCACCAGCGGGATGTTCGCGCCGCCACCGATGAGCACCGCGGCATCGGGGGTGCGTCCGGCGCGGCGGATCACCTCGCGGGTCAGACGGGCGGAGGTCTTGACGGGACCGTCGATGATCGAGGCGAAGGTGTCCTGGGAGAGCAGCAGCAGACCGCCCTCGCCGGGTTCGCACACCACATGGGTGGTGGACAGTTGTTCCTTGGCGGCGCGGCAGCGTTCGGTGAGGGCGAGTTTCGTTGCCGTGTCGGCGGGTTCGGTGAAGCGGTTCAGCTCGAGGTGATGGTCGTAGATCAGCCGGTCGACGAGATCGCCGCTGATCCGGTCCGTCCGCGCCGAATCGAGGATGGTGCCGGTGGGGCGGTCGACGACGGTGACCGTGAGTCCGGAGCTGCCGAGGTCGTAGAACAGCAACGTCTCGTGATCGCCCAGAACACCGGACATTTCGAGCATTTCGAGTGCGGCGGTCACTTCGGGCACCAGCCGGAAGTGATCGATGTCCAGGCGGGTCATCGCCGTGCGGATGGCTCCGGCCTGCGCCTCGTCGCGGTAGGCGACGCCGATGGCCTGCACCTGCTCGATCTCGCCGGTGTCGGCGAGCACCGTTTCGAGGGAGTCGGCGGCGAGATCCGCCGGTCGGTCGAGCAGTGCCGTCATGGGCCGGGTGTGGAAGACGTGGTCGTCGACGTTCTCGCCGTCGCGGCGCGCGAAGCGCACAGCGCTGGCGCCGACCGATACACCGAGAACTGAACTCATGGCCCCGACTATAACGGTTTGATTACGACGCGTCCGGGTGGGGGCGGTTCCCGCCGTGGATCGACGGCGACCGGCAGTGGACGCCCTGTGCGCAGCCTCGGTGGGTGGGTGCCCGTCTAGCTTCCGAGTTTCGTTGCCAGGGAAGACAAGTGGTCGCGAGTGACGGCGGCGGTCGCCTCGTCCCGGCGTGCGATGGCGTCGTAGATACGTTCGTGGACGGCGTCGTCCCCGAACGTCTCGCGGGTACGGAGCATCTCGATCATGTCCTGTTCGAGCTCGACGAGGGGGAACGAGCGTCCGAGTCCGCGTTCGAGGCTGAGCCGGGTAAGCCGGCAGTATTCGGGGGCGCGGATGCGGATGTAGCCGCCTTCGTCGGAGACTTCGACCGCGGTGTCCGGATTGTCGGCGATGATCGCGTCCGCGACGGCTTCGGCGAGGTCCATGTGGCGCAGGACGATGGGCTGCACACGCGGCGTGTGCAGGACGCATGAGAAGGGGGACAACATCGTTGTCCCCTGGTGATATTCGTTCGCGGAGGTGTCTATCCGGCGCTGCGGCGCAGGGTTTCGGAGGGTGGCTCGCCGAACTTGTGGCGATAGGCCGCCGAGAAGCGACCGAGGTGCGTGAATCCCCAGCGGAACGCGCTGTCGGAGACCGAGGTGTGGACCTCGGGGTCGGTGAGTTCGGCGTGGACGCGCTGCAGGCGGATCTCGCGCAGGTAGACGGTGGGGGACACGCCGACGTAGCGCTGGAAGCCGGACTGCAGGGTGCGGGCGCTGACGCCGACGGCGCGGGAGAGCTCCGCGATCGGCCAGGCTTCGTCGGGTCGCTGTTCCATCAGGTCGATGGCCTGTTTCACCGATAGGGGCCGTGCGGGTCCGTGCGTGGTGAGCAGCTGCTCGGAATAGTTGTGGGGCTGGCCGACCAGCAGGCCGGTCATCACCAGTTCTTCGATGCGGGCGACGAGCAGTGGCGCGTGGCCGGTCTGCGTGTCGCGTTCCATCTCCGCCTGCAGCAACCTGATGCTGTCGACCCAGGTGGTCAGTGCCGGGGTGGTCAGGTCCATGCTGAAGTCGAAGCACAGCGGCGCTTTGATCTCGTGGCCGAGCAGGCCTTCGAGCTGGCGTTCGAGGGCGTGGCGCTCGATCCGGACGAAGAACATGCTGTAGTCCGGGCTCAGCGTGATCATCGAGTGGTCGTCGGTGCGATAGGCCACGCCCCGCGAGGGCATCGACGGGGCGGTTTCGTGGCGGCCCCGGCGGGCTTCGGCCCGTCCGGACAACGGCAGGGTGAAGAAGTAGCGCGACTCGGTGGTGGGTGCCTCGAGGGTGATGCGGGATTCGTAGCGCAGATAGGCCAGGGTGATGTCGCCGAGCTTGGCGGCGTTCATGCGGGCGTCGGGGGACACCGAGCCCTTGGCTTCGACCTTGTGCGGAACCAGCAGGCGTGCCCCGACGTCCCGGATCACATCGAGATCGCCGGTGCGGAACTGTGAGCATTGTGCAAGCGGTTCTCGCGACATCGACACACCTTTACCTCTGTGGTGCCCCGCGTGAGTGCCGTGTCGGTGACGCAGGGCGCCCATTACGCGGACGTCCTGTGATCCGCGTCACGGCAGTGTACGCCAGCGGGGTGCGGTGTACCAATTCGCGTGGGTGGTCGCGGTGTCGGCCCTGGCGCCGGGGGTCGGAGGTACGGGTCCTCAGCCGGGCTGTCGAGGGTCCTGTGCCCGGGCCGCGCCGATCTCGCGGCGGATGGCCTCGACCGCGTCCCGGTGGGCGGCGTCGGTCTCGGGGGTGAGCCCGCCCGCGGTGGCCTGGAGCAGCAGGCCGCGGTGCACCGCGAGGATGCGGTGGGCCAGCGACACCGCGTCCGCCACGCCGACCTCCTCGAGGGCTTGGGCCATGGGGGTGACCCACTCGGAGATCATCGGTGCGACGAACCGGTCGTGCAGGCGCGGATCGCGGGCCGCGGCGGCCTGGATCTCGAAGAACATCGCCATGCGGGTCCGCCCCTCCGGGTTCGTGCCCTGGGTCCATGCGAGGTCGAGTCCGCCCGCGATCACGTCCGCGACCGCGCCGGGGGACAGGTTCGGGGCGTCGGCGCCCTGCGCGCGGATGCGGGACAGCAGTGCGCGTGAGGCCTCGAGTTGCCCGGCGAGGACCTCGTCGACGATGCGGTCGATCAGCTCCTCCCGGCTGCCGAAATGGTGCAGCAGGTTGCGGGTCGAGGTGCCGAGTTCGTCGGCGAGAGGCCGCAACGTCAGGCCGAACAGGCCGTGCTGCTGGGTATAGCGGACCGCGGCAGTGAGCAGTTCTTTCCGGCGTGCGTCGTCTCTGGGGCGTCCCATGCACCCCAGTTTATACTACGATCGTGTCATAAACTGAGGAGGAGCGGTGCAACAGCCGACGAGACACGAGATCACGGCCGCGATGGTCAACAGTTCACGCAGCAGGATCAAAGCGATGACCTTCCCGGAAGGCTTCGACGACACACCCTGGGACGACCTGGACTTCTACGGATGGATCGACCCCCGCGCACCGCAACGCGCCTATCTCGTCACCGCCTACCGGGACCGGCTCGTCGGCGTCGAGTTTCGCGTCGCCCACGCCGACCCCACCCGCTCACGCGGGGTGATGTGCACTCTGTGCCGCTCCTCGCGCCGCAACGCGGACGCGACCCTGTTCACCGCCGGCAAGGCCGGAGCGGCGGGCAAGGCCGGCAACAGCGTCGGCACCTACCTGTGCGCCGACTTCGCCTGCTCGCTGTACGTCCGCAACCTGAAGACGCTCCCGGACCCCCAGCCGGAACGGTCCCTGCCCACCGAGGTCCGCATCGAGAACCTGCGCGGGCGACTCGACGGCTTCCTCGCCCGCGTCCTCGGCGATGCCCCGAGCCGCGGGTGACGACCTCCGCTTGCCCGGGCGCATCCCTCTCCGTCCGACGGTCTCGCGGGCGGTGAGGCCACGAACTCGGCACGCCGTGGCCTCACCGCCGACGCCTATCGGCCGTCGCGCCGCCACGACTCCGGCACGGACAGCGCATCCGGCACCCGGGTGCGCGCGTTGCCGTGGGCCGAATACAGTTGCGGTCGCGTCAGATACAGGGCACGAGCCAGGTCGGCGTCCTCGAGTCGGGCGTCGCGCAGGTCGACGCCGAGCAGATCCACCCCGGCGAGATCACATCCGCGCAGGTCGACGCCGATGAGCACCGCGCCGCGCAGATCCGCACCGCACAACCGGTGACCACGTAGATCCTCGCCTGCCAGATCCGCGCCCGGTGCCAGACGACGATCCACGAAACCTCCGTCCGCGAAATAGGATTCACGCACCTGCGCACTGACGCTGATCAGTACCTGCCGTACCGCAGCGTGCAGCGTGTCCGTCTCGATCGCGAGCACCTCGTCGACGGGTACGTTCAGCAACGAGGTGATCCGCGCGACGAGGGCGTCGATCTCGTCCTCGAGGTCGAGATCGTAGGTTCGGTCGCGGGCTTCGTCGAGGTACCACAGCATCTCGTGCATCTGCTTGAAGATCCGGAACGCGGAGAACATGCGATCGCGGGTCTCCGGGCGCTCGCGCCAGCTCACGCCGGAGAACAGGCGCTGCGAGACGGCTTGGCCGGCGCCGAAACAGTCGAACACCGTGCACCCCCGAAAACCCCGTGCGGGAAGTGCGTCGTGGATGCTGCACGCGAACATCGAGTCGAGATGCCGGCAGGGTGTGCCCGCCGGTTTGTCCTCGGCGAAATCCACTGATCGTGCAAATCCGAAGGCTGTGCAACACAACGCGAAACAGCGACCGCAGTCACCGCGAAGATCTGTCCGGCGAAGCGCCGTCGACACCGGTCGCGTGCTTTCGGCACGGACGTCCGACGGGGAGGGCAGGGGTGAAGACAGGGATGTGGTGATCATGTGAGCTCCAGGAGACGAGTCCGATGCGTGGAGGAGCGAGGGGACCCTGGTCCGGGTCCCCTTCCCGGGCACACGGAATCACCGCCACACGACGGCGTGATCCGCCGA
>Ga0182741_1004392_pt1 | contig 13933 bp, 16 predicted proteins | sample eDN5th37CBELigOP_FD_128874 | JGI IMG/M metagenome (GOLD analysis project Ga0182741, IMG submission 128874) | Enriched Organic Plus compost microbial communities from Emeryville, California, USA - eDNA 5th pass 37_C BE-Lig OP (version 2) (version 2) ...
CTCGGCGAGCGAGAGGTCGCGCACCTTGAAGGGCGGGCGAGCCGTGCTCTCGTCGGTCGAGGTGCGATGTTCGGTACTGACTGTGGTGCTCATTGATGACTCCGAGCGGTTGAGTGTTGTAGTCGTTGTAGTCGAATCGAGCCGGTGTGCGGCGCGCCGCGAGATTGCCGGCCCGCACGAGCTTCAGGGGCCGGCGTGCGGCGCGCTCGCGCGGCCGCGTGCTCCACGCTGCTCCACTTTCCGGCCCGCGTGCGGCGGCGCGCATTCGGAGCGCCGCGCCGTGGCGGCGAAGAGCGCCGGCCCCTTCGCTTCGGGATCGGCGGGGAGGGTGACGAATCGCGTGCCGGCGAAGCCCGCGTCCTCGAGCCAGCCGCCGAGCTGCTTCTCCGAAAAGCCGAGCCAGACGTGGCCCATCTCTCTCCTGTATGCCTCGCGGTCGTGCGGAAGCATGTCCACCACCACGATCCGCCCTCCCGGGGCGATGGCTCTCGCGGCCTCGGCGAGCACCGCCGGCGGCTCGGGTACGTGGTGCAGCGTCAGCACGAGGAGTGCCGCACCCAGCTCACCGTCAGCGACCGGCAGCTCTTCGAGCTCACCGTGGCGCAGCTCCACGTTGCCGCATCCTTCCAGACGGCGGCGTGCAGCAGCGAGCATCGGCCGCGATCCGTCGACCCCGATCACGCGCGCCACGTAGGGCGCCAGCGCCTCGGCCACCGTACCCGTACCGCACCCGAGGTCGCCGACCACCAGCGAATCGTCGATGAGCCCCGGAAGCGCGACCAGCTCGGTGCGCGCTCCGAACAGCTCCGTGCGCAGGGCATCCCAGCGTCCCGCCGCGCTGGTGAAGAACTCCTCGCTAGCCGCCCGCCGCTTCGCCATCACCGCGCGCAGCCGCGTCGCATCGTGGCGCGCGATCGGCTGCTGGCCGACCGATTCACGCACGGCCTCCCACAGCTTCCTCGCCGTGGGCGCGAGCTCCTCTCCATCCATGCGATAGAGCCTGCTCGTCCCCTCGGCCCGTGCGGCGACCCACCCTCCGTCGCCGAGCACCTTGAGATGCCTGCTCACGGTGGACTGCGGCAACTGCAGCGCCGCGCCCAGCTCGCTCACGGTGAGCTCCCTGGTTTCCAGGGCGTAGAGCAGCCTCCCCCGGGTGGGGTCGGCCAGCGCCGCGAGGTCGTCGAAGATTTCCGGTGCGTGAGTATCCATTCGTCTATCCGGATGAAAGGATAGTTGCTGCCGGAGCACGGGTCAAGGGGCGCGGTGGCCGCCGCGTGGCCGCGGGGCTACCCTCTCGCTACGAGATCGAATCCGTCCGCGAAGGTGGGGAGGCTGCTCCGCTCCCAGTGCAGCGCCGGAACGCGGCGCGCGCCAACGGCGGGGGAGCCGTCTTCGGAGATGAGCCCGTACGAGAGATCGCGCGCGTGGCCGGAGAGCGTGAGGCGACCGTCCTCGATCTTCCAGCGTCCCGTGAGCGTGCGCCACCCCACGTGGTCGCGGACCACGGGGTCCCAGATCGCCAGCGCGAGCGTGAAACCGCCGTCGCGTGAGAGCGTGAGCGTGATCTGGCCCGCGGGGCAGTCGGTGCTCACGTACTCGGACACGAGACCGTGACGGAGTCGTGCGCCGGTCACTCGCTCACGTAGCCGTCGCGTAGATGCCTGGAGCGCCTGCGCGCACCGTCTTGCGAGCGTTCATCCAGAGCACGCCGCCCACCACGAACGCGATCGCTATCAGTTGCGCCGTGGTGAGAACTCCGAAGAACCTGTCATCCTTGGCGCGCAGGAACTCGATCGCGAAGCGCTCGATCCCGGCGAGCACCATGTACACCCCGAAGAGCCACCCCTCGGCGTGCTCGTGGTCGCGCAGTCTCCAGAGGATGAGGAACATCACGAAGCCGAGCACGACTTCCATGAGCTGCGTGGGGTACACGGAGAGCACGGTGTCGGGGCTCACGCCGGCCGGGATCGGCACTCCGAAGAGCGCGTGCATGTTGCCGGCCGTGGACGGCGGCGCGCCATCGGGGAACTTCACCGCGAACGCCGAATTCCACGGGCGCCCGTAGTCATCGCCCACCGCCCAGCAGCCGGTGCGCCCCACGGCGTACGCGGCGGCTATGGAGATGCCCGCCACGTCGGAGATACGCATGATGCTCAGCTTCTTGAGCCGGATCACGTACATCACCGCCGCTATGCCGCCGATCAACCCGCCCCAGAAGACGAAGCCGCCGCGGCTCCAGAGCGTGGTGATGTCGCCCATCAGGAACACGTAGTACAGCTTCGCGCCGAGCAGACCGCCGATCACCGCGGCGAAGACGAGATCCGCGATCGGAGCGGGATCGTAGCCACGCCGCTCCAGCTCGGTCTGCGCGATGATCTGCGCGATCACGAACGCGAGGAGCACCGCGAGCCCGAAGCCGGTGAACGAGATGGGACCTACGTTGTAGGCCAGCGGGTGATGTTCGATCATGCGGCGATGAGTCCTGGGATTGTCGCGGAGGCGTATGCGTTGAGCGCCGCATCGCTCCGCTCGCCCAGCTCGAAGCGATGGAGCCCCGCGCGGGCGATCATGGCCGCGTTGTCGGCGGCCAGGCGTGTGGAGGGAGCATAGACCTCGGCGCCGCTTCGCGCTACCCTCTCGCGAAGCGCGCTCACCAGCGTGCGATTCCCCGCGACTCCACCGCCGAGCACCACGCGCTCGCGCCCGTACTCGCGTGCGGCGCGCCACGTCTTCTCCACCAGCGTCTCCACCAGCGAATCCTGGAAGGCGCGCGCGATGGAGGCGCGGTCGGCATCGCCGGATGCGGCGCGCGTGGCGTTCAACACCGCCGTCTTGAGACCGCTGAACGACATGTCGTAGTAGTCCGGGTCGCCCGGGCGCTGGTCGCCGCGCAGCATGGGCCGCGTGAAGCGGTAGCGTCCCGGATCCCCTTCGCGCGCGAGGCGCTCCACGTGCGGCCCGCCGGGATAGGGGAGTCCGAGCAGCTTCGCGACCTTGTCGAACGCCTCGCCGGCCGCGTCGTCGCGCGTCGCGCCGAGGAGGCGGTAGCTCCCCCATTCGGGAACGTCGAGCAGGAGCGTGTGCCCTCCCGACACGAGCAGCGCCGTGAAGGGCGGTACCGCATCGCGATGCTCGAGCGACGCCGCGAAGATGTGCCCTTCCATGTGGTGTACCCCGATCACGGGGATGCCGTTCGCGAAGGCGAGCGCCTTCCCGTAGCTCATCCCCACGAGGAGCGCACCCACCAGTCCGGGAGCGTTGGTGACCGCTATCGCATCGAACGAACCGAGATCGGCGCTGGCGCCGCGTCCATCGCTCGGCACGCCCGCCTCCAGCAGCGCACGCTCCACCACCGGCACGATCGCGGTGAGGTGCGCCCGCGATGCGATCTCGGGCACCACTCCCCCGAACACCCGGTGGATGTCCTGCGAGAGGATCACCAGCGAGCGCTGCACGACATCGTCGCCGCTCCCCTCCAGGACGGCGGCGGACGTCTCATCGCACGAGGTCTCGATGCCGAGTATGCGGGTCAAAGCTGTCCTCCGGAATCGTTGCTGCTGTCTCTGACAGCGGTGTCCGGCGCGAGAAGCGGCTGGGGGATGCGCTCGGCCGTGACCTGCACGCGTACCTCCTCGGGCTTCACCGTCGTGATACCGAGCCCGGTGGTGTCGAGCTTCACGGTGCGGACGATGTCGGTGTCATGGACGAATATGTTGAGCCGGTCGGTGGTGATGGAGCCCAGTCCGCGCACTGCGCGGCGCGGCCCTTTCACGAGCACGCTCTCGGGGAGCACCCGCGGCCCGCTGATGACGCGCATCCCACTGTCCGCGGCCAGGTGCACGAGGGCGCGAACCGGGAGGTAGCGCTGCTCGGTCACCTCGAAGTCCAGCGCGATGGATCGCGGCGTCACGTCGCGAACACGCACGTCCGCGTTGGCGGGGATGATGACGTCGCCCGGACGGAGGTCGAGGGTCACCTGGTTCGGCGTGTCGGGGCCCACCACGCGCCTGATCGCCGCGCCCGACGTGTACAGCTTGAGGAGCTCGCGTCCGCGCCCGCCCACCAGCGCCTGCACCTCGGGTATGTCGCCCACCAGCGTGACCGATGAGTCGGTGACGATCTGCACCTTCACGTTGACCCACGCCTCGGTCTGCTCCTCGGCGCTCACCATCACCCAGAGCGAGAGCGCGAGCGCCAGTGCGGAGAACTTCACCGGGAAGCGCCACGTCACCGCGTGCACCACCTTCTTCCAGATCGAGCGCGCGCGCTCGCGGGGGTCGGGGGACCCCGGGCTTCGCTGGCCGGAAGTGGGAGGGGCGGGCACGTGTGGTTCTCCGGTGGCGAGTCTCGCCGCTCAGCTGGCGGGTTCGCGGAGTAGCTGTTCGATCACCGCGCGGTTGGCCTCGGAATTCCAGTCCACGGCGCCGATGAGCTTCTTTCTGATCACGCCATCGCGGCCGATGATGAAAGTCTCGGGCACGGCGGTGGCCTGATACTGCTTCTGCGTCCGATCCGTGGGGTCGTGCAGGATGGTGAAGGTGAGTCCGAGTCGCTGCGCGAAGTCGCGGATCACGTCATCCTGGCCGGCGACGTCGACGCTCACCGCCACGACCTTCAACCCCTGCGGACCGAGCGCCTGGTGCAGCTTCTCGATGCTCGGCATCTCCACGCGACAGGGCGCGCACCAAGTCGCCCAGATGTTGAGGAGCACTACCTGGCCCCTGTAGTCGTCGAGAGTGCGCGGCTCGGGCGTACCGTCGAGCGTCACCGCGTGGAAGTCGGGAGCACGCGAGCCCACGGAAACCGGGAAGAGCTGGTCGCCGAAGATGCGCGTGGCCGCGAAGAGGCCGCTCGCGATGAGGAGGACGAAGAGTCCGACGACCGACCACTGCTGCCTGAGCGTCATACCGTCTCCATGCAGCGCTGCCTGAGCGCGGATATCTCCGCTCCCGGATCGCTCGCGGAGAAGACCGCGTGGCCGGCGACGAAGGTGTCGGCGCCCGCGCGCCAGACGCGGTGTATCGTGTCGCGGTTGATCCCGCCATCCACCTCGAGGAGCGCGTGCGAGCCGGCGGCATCCAGGAGGGAGCGCGCGCGCCGCACCTTGTCGACCGAGTGCTCGATGAAGCTCTGGCCCCCGAAGCCGGGGTTCACGGTCATGACGAGAAGGAGGTCGAGCTCGTGCGCCACCTCGCTCACCGCGGTGAGCGGCGTGGATGGGTTGATCGCCACGCCGGCCATGCAGCCGAGCTCCTTGATCCGGCAGAGCTGGCGCTGGAGATGCGGCGACACCTCGGCGTGGATGGTGAGCGTGGCCGCGCCGGCGAGCGCGAAGCTCTCGAAGTAGCTCTCCGGCCGCTCCACCATGAGATGCACGTCGAGGGGAAGCTCCGTTATCCGGCGCATCGTCTCGATGACCTTGACGCCGTACGTGAGGTTGGGGACGAAGTGGCCGTCCATCACGTCCACGTGCATCCAGTCGGCGCCGCCCTCCTCCACGCGCTTCACGTCGTCGGCCAGACGAGCGAAGTCGGCGCTCAGGATCGATGGAGCGATGCGGACCTCGTTCATGGCTGCCCCGAAACGGTGAGATCGATGGTGGTGCCCGCGCTCGCGCTGCTCCCGGCCGCGGGCGACTGGCCGATCACCGAGTTGGCGCGGAAGGCAGGGTCGTTCTCGTACCGCACCTCGCCCACCTCGAAGCCGAGCTGGCCGAGCAGCGATCGCACCTGGCCGTAATCCTGCCCGATGAGATCCGGCACGGTGAGCGTGCCGGGTCCGTCGCTCACCGTGAGGTCCACCTTCGAGGGCGTGGGCGCCTTGGCGCCGCCCACCGGCGAGCTGAGGAGGACCTGGCCGCGCGGTGCTGCGTTCTCCACCGTCGTCACCTCGCCCACCTCGAGTCCCGCTTCCTCGATCTCCGCCGCGGCCTGCTCGCGCGTGAGACCCACCACCCGCGGCACCTCTACGCTGCGCTGGCCGCGGCTCACGTCGAGCACCACCGTGAACCCCTTGGGCTCGGTGGTGCCGGGACCGGGGGACTGCGCCAGCACCTGGCCGGCGGGCGCGGTGGCGTCGTAGCGGCGCTCGCCGCGCGCCACCTTGAAGCCTTCGTCGTGCAGCTTCGCGGTGGCGGAGTCGAAGGAGAGACCGGTCACGTTGGGGACGGCGAGATCGCTGGCCGCGCTGGTGGGCGGGAAGATGAACACCGCGACGACGAAGTACGCGAGCGCGAAGCCGCCGACGGCGGCGCCCAGGTACGGCGCGGCCGACTTCAGGGTTCGGCGCCACCCTTCGCGGGCGTTGCCGCCACGCCGCTTTCTCGTTCCCACGTACTCTGCGTTCAGCTCATCGAGGTGAGATGTCACTCGCCAACTCTCCGGAGTCGGGCGGCGAAGGCGCCGTCGACGCCGTGGCGCTGCGGAAGTACGCGCAGGCGGCCGGCATCGAGCACCGCCGGGTTCACGGCACCATCCGCCGGGGGCTCCAGGCGCCAGTCGTGGTGCTCGGCGAGGAAGCTCTCGATCTGCGCATCGTTCTCCTCGGGCTCCAGTGAACAGGTACTGTACACCAGAATCCCACCAGGTTTCACGACCTCGGCCGCCGCGCGCAGGATGCTGCGCTGCAGCGCGGCCATCACCGCGAGATCGGAGATCCTGAGCCGCCAGCGCGCGTCGGGGTGACGGCGAAAAGTGCCGGTCCCGGTGCACGGGACGTCCACCAGCACGGCATCGACCGGACGGATCGCGGGGTGGCGCGCGTCGGCCACCATGGCGAACACGTTCTTCGCTTCGACGCGGCGCGCGTTCTCGGCCACCCAGTGCATCCTGCCCTCCGACCGGTCGGAGGCGGCCACGAGCCGCGCGCCGCGCGAGAGCTCGAGCGCCTTCCCGCCGGGGGCGGCGCAGAGGTCGGCGACCGTCATGCCGGCGCCGACGGATGCGTAGCGCGTGACGAGCGTGGCGCCCGGATCCTGTACGAAGAAGAGCCCCTTGCGATAGGCGCCGAGCTCCGTGAGCGACACACCGGAGCCGAGCTGGATGCTGTCGGGGACGAGCGGCACGTCGTCCACGTGCGCGCCCGCGGACTCGAGCGATGCCTCGAGCTGCTCGCGCACGATCCCGTAGGGGCGGAGCACCGTGGGCGCCTCGGAGTTGTTGATCGCGAGGAGCCGCTGGGTTTCGTCGGCACCCCAGCGCGCGACCCAGCGCGCCACCAGCCAGCGCGGGTGCGAGTAGCGGAGCGCGAGCGCATCCACCGGGTCGCCGCTCTTCGGCAGCCCGAGAGAATCGCGCTCGCGGTCCACGCGGCGGAGCACCGCGTTGGCGAGGCGGCTGGCGCCGATCCCGTGGCGGCGCTTGACCAGCTCCACGGTCTGCGCGATCGCGGCATAAGCGGGAACGCTCCCCATGTAGAGGAGCTGGTAGACGCCGAGCCGGAGGAGGTCTATGAGGTCGGGATCGAGGCGTACGAGCCCGCCGCGCACGCGCTCGTCGAGGTATGCATCGATCACCGAGCGATGGCGGAGCATCCCGTAAACCAGCTCCTGGAGCCAGCGGCGGTCGCGCGCATCTAGCGCGAGCGTGCGTTCGTCGAAGGCGGGATCGAGGAGCTCGCCGCGGCGGAGGTCCGCGAGGAGCTCGGCCGCCGCGCGGCGCGCGTCCGTGACGCCGCCCACCTCGACGACGGCGCGAGCGGGGCGCGGCGGCTGCTGGTTCACCCCAGCATCCCCGTGGTGGGCGACGATGGCACGGCCACCTCGCGGCGCGGCATGCGGCCGGCGAGGTACGCCTGGCGTCCCGCGCTCACCGCGAGGCGCATCGCGTGCGCCATCGCCACCGGGTCGCTGGCCGCGGCCACGGCGGTGTTCATGAGGATCCCATCCACGCCCTGCTCCATCGTGATGCACGCGTCGGAGGCGGTGCCCACGCCGGCATCCACGATGATGGGGACCGAGAGGCGGTGCTTGATGGTGCGGATGGAGTACGGGTTGAGGAGGCCGAGTCCCGAGCCGATGGGCGAGGCGAGCGGCATCACCGCTGCCGCGCCGGCATCTTCCAGCCGGAGAGCGGTGATGAGGTCGTCGTTGGTATACGCCATCACCTTGAAGCCCTCGGCAGCGAGCGTGCGTGTGGCGGCGAGGAGGCCGTCGGTGTCGGGGAGGAGCGTCTCCTGGTCGCCGATCACCTCGAGCTTGATCCACTCGTTGAAGCCGGCCGCGCGCGCGAGGCGCGCGTAGCGGATGGCGTCATCGGCGGTGTAGCAGCCGGCGGTGTTGGCGAGGAGGAAGAAGCGCGCGGGATCGAGGTGGTGGAGGATCCCCTCCTCGTGCGCGCGGTCGAGGTCCACGCGGCGCACGGCCACCGTGACGATCTCGGCGCCCGAGGCCTCGATGGCCTGCACCATCACTTCGTTGGTCTTGTATTTCCCCGTGCCGATGAGGAGCCGCGAGGTGAACTCGCGGTCGCCGACGATGAGCGGCGCGTCGTTCGCGGCCGTCTGCCGGGGAGCGATATCCGAAATTGCGGTCATTCTCAGCCTCCGCCCACGAAGTGCACGATCTCGACGTTGTCGTTCGCGCCCAGCGTGAGCGAGTCGTAGGCATCTCGGTCGCGGAGCACCACGCCGTTATGCTCGATCACGACCGTGCGCGGGTCGAGCTCGAGCGAGCGAAGCAGATCACCGAGGGTCGAGCCAACTGCGACGGATCGGCGCTCGCCGTTCACCATGGGGGCAATGGCGCCGCCGTCAGGAACGGTAGTGTGAGTCATAAGCCGAAACATAGTCGAAAGCGGCGCGTTCGGCATCGTTTGATTCCCAGATGCCCCTGATCACGGCGACGCCGTGCGCGCCGGCGGCGCGGAGGGGACCGACGTGCTCGGGACGTATGCCGCCGATCGCGATACACGGGACGGCGGTGGCGGCGGTGATGGCGCTCACGAGCTCCACGCCGCGTCCCGGCTGGCCCGGGTGGGATGGGGTGGCGTAGACGTGGCCCGCCACCAGCCAGGTGGCGCCAGCGCGGGCGGCGGCCACGGCTTCGTCCACCGAGTGGACGCTGGCGCCGAGCGGGAGGTCGGGGGCGATGGTGCGCGCCTGCGCCACGGTGAGCGAGTGCGAGGTGAGCTGTGCGCCGTGCGCGCCGCTGGCGAGCGCGATGTCGACGCGGTCGTTGACGATCACCCAGCAACCGGTGCTGCGCTCGGCTTCCACGAGCGCGGCCGCTAGCTCGTAGAGGCGCGCGGCGGGGAGCCAGCGGGTGCGAAGCTGGATGGCGCCCTTCGAGCCCAGCGCGCACATGACGCGCACCGCGAGGCCGAAGAAGTTCGGCCGGGCGAGGATGGCGTCGTTGGTGACGGCGTGGAGAGCGGGAGAGGGGGAGGGGGAGTGGAGTGGCACGGGGCCGCAGGGCTCGGTGTTCGGTGTCAGAAGCGCGCCGGAAAGAGCGTTATCGGTTCGGAGTAGCCGGCCAGCAGTGCATACACCGGGATCTGCGCCACTTCTGTGGCCGCGTCGTAGGCGAGGGAATCCACGGTGGCGAGAATTCCTCCGCCGTATTTCGCCAGGCGGTTCGTGTGAACCTTCGTGATCCGGCTACGATACTTGATCTCGATTCTGCGCGCGACACCGGCGCGATGCAGTACCAGGTCGATCTCCTCTTCGCCCTGTGATGACCGGTGGTAAAACGCGAATGGCGCGAACCCGCGAATCAGGTGGTCGGCGACGACCGATTCGACCAGCTCGCCCCGGATGGTTGGGTCGGCGGCGCGCGTCAGCGAGGCTGGCCATGGATCCGCATCTCCCCCCGCCCAGCTCGCGAGGACGTGCCAGGAGAATGGGTCGGCGGGGTACAACTTCTTGGGGCTCCGAAAAAGAGGCGCCGGAGTCAGGGCGTCGTGCGCCCGCGGCAGTATGTGCCAGAGGAAGAGCTTCTCGGCGTCTTCCATGTATCGGCGAGCCGTGTCCTTGGTGCCGATGTCGGTATCGGCGGCCAGGCCGTTCCAAGTGAATTCCTTCCCGAGATGGTTCGCCGCCGCCCACGCGACTATTTCGCGAAATATTCCGTCGCGGTATCCGGACCGCTTCATCTGCCCCGTGATCGCGGCGCGATAGATCTGGTAGATGCCGGGCTCGATGCGTCCCGTACGTTGCTCGGCCGCGGTCGCGTGAGGGAATCCACCGGTGAGCAGATAACGCTGGAGCAGAGCCAGGATGGCGTCCTGATGGAGGGCTATCTCCTGTGCCGCGGCGTACGCTCGAGCGGGCTGGCTCGAATCGACTTCGGGGAGCTTCCTGGTGAGGTCCGGTACATGCGCTTGCAGATAGTCCCGGAACCCGAGCGGCATGAGGATCCAGTCAGGGCTGCCGATCTCGGCCTCTCCCCGGCGGCCAGGCGCGCTCTCTCCGCCTCGAGCCACATCTAGCGCGTTCGATCCTGTCGCGATCACGGTCGCGTTCGAGAGCTGTCCCTCCCGATGGAGCGCGCGTACCGCGCTCCCCCAGTCCTTCACTCCGGTCACCTCATCGAGGAGGAGATGGACGCGGTCATTCGGGTTGGTCGTTCGCGCCCACGAGATGTAGCCGGTCAGGACGTTGCGCAGTCTGAGAACGGTGCTGATGCCCGCTCCTTCGACATCGAGGTACAGCACGGTGCGGGGAGGAACGCGCCGGTCCCTGAGCAGCGAGGCGACGGCTCGCTTGAGCAGGGTACTCTTGCCCACCTGGCGTGGGCCCCGAAGCGTGTAGACCGCGTCTACATCGAAGCGAAAGGGGATCTCGACATCCAGACGGACCGGAGCGGCCGCCAACCGGGCGAGATCCGGGTCCACGTCTATGGCGGCGGCCTCCTTCCACCAGGGAGAATCACGGATGACGGCGGGAGAGAGTGCCGGCATTGAGGGATCTCGGGCTGCCTTCGTGCCAGTGGCTAAGGGTGGGAGCAAAATGGCGATAATTCTGGCTAATATGATAGCCAAAAATGTATAATTTTGGCTAGTAGCCAGGCAATTTTGACGGAAGGACTAGCACCCGCGCGCTTCAATGACTCCCTTGCCCTCGGGGTGCGCGGCCTTTCTCGTCTACTCGAACTTCTTCCCCACCGCCACCCCTCTCCCGCGTGCCCACTCCTGCACCGATAACCGTTGACGCCCGGCGGGCTGCGCGTACGCGATCCGCACGGCGCCATCGCCCGTGGCCACCAGCATCCCGCGCTCGTTCATCGCCAGCACCTCGCCGGCGCCGGGGCCACCCTCGTCGCCCGCCTCCTCGGTTTCGGCGGCGCCGAAGAGCTTCACCTCCCTGCCATCGAGCGTGGTGTACGCACCCGGTCGGGGATCGTACGCGCGGATGTGCCGCGCCACCACGCCGCAACCTTCCTCCCAGCGGATCCGCGCGCTCTCGCGCGTGATCTTCCCCGCGTAGGTCGCCGCGCTCTCGTCCTGCTCGCGCTCGCTCGCCTGGCCGAGCGAGAGCAGCGTGAGCGCTTCCACGAGAGCGAGCGCGCCGAGCTCGGAGAGGCGCAGCTCCAGCTCGCCCGCGGTCTCGTCGAGCGCGATCGGCGTGCGCGCCTGTAGAATGATGGGGCCCGCGTCGAGCGCGGGGACCATGCGCATGATGGTCACGCCGGTCTCCACCAGTCCCTGGCGCACGGCCTCCTGGATGGGGGCCGCGCCACGCAGCTTCGGCAGGAGTGACGCGTGCACGTTGATGGTTCCCTCGGGCGCCAGCTCGATCGCTTCCGATGAGAGGATGTGGCCGTACGAGATGACCACGGAGATGTCGGGTTCCAGCGCGCGAATCGCGGCCATGAACTCGTCCCCGCGCGGCTTCTCGGGCTGCAGCACGGGGATCCCTTCCGCCTCGGCGCACTCCTTGACCGGGGGCGCAGCCAGCTTCGAGCGCGAGCGCCCCACGGGGCGGTCGGGCTGAGTGACCACTCCAACCACCTCGAACCCCTCGCCGAGCAGCGCCCGGAGCGAAGGGAGCGCGAAGCTGGATGTCCCCCAGAAAAGGACGCGCACTATTAGAGCTCCTCGTCGCGGTGGTGGTGCCGCGCCACGCCCTCCGGCACGACCTTCCGCGTGTGCGACTTGTCGCCCTTACGCAGCTTCTCCCATTTGGCGAGCGCGGCGCGGCGTTTCACGAGGCTCAGGTGGTCTATGAAGAGCCGCCCGTGCAGGTGGTCGATCTCGTGCTGCATGCAGCGCGCGAGGAGATCCTCGGCGTCGATCTCGAACGGTTTCCCGTCACGGTCCAGCGCGCGCACCACCACGCGCTTCGCGCGGTCCACATCGCCGTAGATGTCGGGGATGGAGAGGCACCCTTCCTCCTCGCGCTCCTTGCCCTCGGCGAGCACGATCTCGGGGTTCACGAGCACGAGCTGCCTCCCGTCCACGTCGATCACCGTGATGCGCTCGCTGCGCCCGATCTGCGGAGCGGCCAGCCCGATCCCCTTCGCCGCGTACATCGTCTCGAACATGTCGTCGATGAGCGAGCGCAGCTCATCGGTGACCTCATCCACCACTTTCGTCTCCTCGCGCAGTACGGGCGCGCCGAGCACGTAGATGTCGAGGAGGCTCATGCCGCCGTGGTGGTTTCGGTGGTCGCGGCGACCACCTTGGCGATCCGGCCGCGCTCCACCACGAGGCGCGACTCTCCGGACTTGATGGTGATCCGGTCTTCCATGGTGGTGACGGGCGCGCCGTCCTTGAGCGACTCCTTGATGTGTATCACCTCGGCGATGATGCCGCCGGCGGTGACGATCTGGTCGCCCTTCTTGAGCTCGCGCAGGCTTTGCTGGTGCTGCTTCCGCTGCTTCTGCTGCGGGCGCATCACCAGGAGGTAGAAGATGGCGAAGATGAGCGCCATCTGGAGGAGGAACGGCGTGAAGGAGCCGCCGCCGCCACTCGGCGCCTGGGCCGCCAGGATCAGCGAGAGCGAAGCGTGGGAAGCGATCATTGTCACGAGTCGGGTCCGTTGTGGTAGCGGAGGAGCCAGTCGCGGCTCCATGCGTCGAAGCTTCCCTCGGCGATCGCGTTTCGCGCGCGGCGCATGAGGGAGACCATGAAATGTACATTGTGCAGCGATAGAAGTCGCAGCCCCAGCGCTTCCGACGCCACGAAGAGGTGCCTGATGTAGGCCCGGCTGAAGCGCCGGCAGGTGGAGCAGTCGCACGATTCGTCGAGCGGGCGCGGGTCCAGCTTCAGTCGCGCATTGCGCACGTTGATACGCCCGGTGCTGGTGAACGCAGTGCCAGTGCGTCCCATGCGAGTAGGGGCCACGCAGTCGAAGAGATCCACGCCGCGGCGCACGCCTTCCACCAGATCCTCGGGGAATCCCACTCCCATCAGGTAGCGCGGGTGCGTGCGCGGGAGCGCACCGTCGGCGACTTCGAGCATGGCGTACATGTCGGGCTTCGCTTCGCCCACGGAGAGGCCGCCGATGGCGTAGCCATCCCACTCGCCCATCGCCACGATCTCGCGCGCCGCGTCGCGACGCAACGCCGCGTGGATGCCGCCCTGCAGGATGGGGAAGAGCGTCTGTGCCGGAGCCGCTTCCCGCATCGCCCCTTCCTCGAAGGCGGCGCGAGCGCGCGCGAGCCAGCGCAGGCTCCGCTCGCTGGCGTCGCGCGCCCGCGCTTCCTCGGCCCGCCCCGGTATCACGTGGTCGAGCGGCATGATCACGTCGGCGCCGAGCGCGCGCTCCACGGCGATCACGCTCTCGGGAGTGAAGAAGCGGCGCGAGCCATCTATGTGGCTTCGGAACTCCACCCCCTCTTCCGAGATGCGCCGCAGCGTCTCCAGCGAGAAGACCTGGAAGCCGCCGGAGTCGGTGAGGATGGGACCGTCCCACGACATGAAGCGGTGCAACCCTCCCAGCTCTCGCACCACCTTCTCGCCGGGGCGCAGGTGCAGGTGGTACGTGTTGGCCAGGA
>Ga0182741_1004393_pt1 | contig 13932 bp, 12 predicted proteins | sample eDN5th37CBELigOP_FD_128874 | JGI IMG/M metagenome (GOLD analysis project Ga0182741, IMG submission 128874) | Enriched Organic Plus compost microbial communities from Emeryville, California, USA - eDNA 5th pass 37_C BE-Lig OP (version 2) (version 2) ...
AATGGTTGGGATCCTGGGCGGTGTACTGGGGGCAAGGCATCGCGGCGGGCTGGCTCTTGGAGGAGATCACATGGTTCGCGCAGTGATTCGCCTAGCTGCAATGCAAGTGCCCCAGGTGCGGGCTCTGGTGGAGAGCCGTCGCGCCGCTCTGCAAGAGCGTGATGCTGCTCTGATGGAGCGTGGCGCCGCTCTGCAAGAACGTGATGCTGCCCTAAGGACAGCGACGGCGCTACAGGAGCACTGCCGCGATATCGAGGCGGCCCTTGCTCGTGTCACTGCGGATACTTTCAGAAGCATGCTCGATGCGTGTGCTCCGGAGACCTGGCTGCGGCTTATGCTCAATGACGCCGACCTCTGGCTGCCACGCGATACGCTGCGGACCATGGTCCATTGCGCGTTCCGTCGTCCGGATGGCCGGCTCTTGCTGCACGTGGAGGAGGCGCATCTGCGCTGGATGATGGAGCGGCTAGCTGAGGGCGGTACCTTCCTCGATGTGGGCTGCGCGACTGGCGCAACGACATTGCCGGTCGCTGTGATCCTTGGCGGACGCGTTCGCATCATTTCCTACGAGCCTGCGACCGCAGCGCGCAACCTCCTAACCGCGACGCTCGAGCGCAACCGCATCGAGGGTGTGGAGCTTCGTCCGGTCGCAGTGGCGGACCGTCCGGGCACGGCCGAGTTCCGCGAATTCCAGCCTGATGAAACGGGCGAAATCCCCTTCCTTCCTGAAACATCGACGCTGGTTGGTACGATCATTGCGGACCGGCCGCATCTTTCGCTTCAGGTACCTGTGGTTACGCTCGACGACGACGCGCTGCCGCGCTGCGGCGCGGACCCGGTGGTGGTGAAGATCGATGTGGAGGGCTTCGAAACCTTCGTGCTGCGCGGTGCGGCCGCGCTGATTGCTGCGCGGCGCCCCTGGTTCTGCATCGACATCCACAGTGACCCCTTCGGGGACGGAACGGTCACGACAGAGTCAGCAGTGCGCGATTTCCTTGCGGAGCGGGACTATCGCTTCGAGACGATGGGCCATGTGCTGCTCTGCTCGCCACTCGGCTGACATGCAGCCGAGTTCGTCCTCCAGGTAGCTGCGACCATCCCGCATCACGGTCCGCTGGCCGACCCGGGGCCATGAGCGGGTGTCGCGCGGTGAGGATGTCGCCTATCGGGCGAAGGTGGCGGCGGCGATCTTCAACATTGGGCGGACCGCGCATTCGGGATTCAGCCCAGGGCCAAGGATCGCCGCCTGAATCGACTGTGAGCTTGGTGCGATTCGGGACGTGAGAGGTCCCGCCCTTCATTCAGCCCAGCGTCAGCATGGTCGCGTTGAAGCCGAGACTCCAGCAAACGAGCCCGACCACACAAATTGCCACGGCTGCGCCGCTCACTATTTGCCAGGAGAGCCCGATCATGCTCAGCACGACGAAGCCGACCGCAGTCAGTAGTGCGCGAACCGGTGGGACGCCGATGAGCCACAGGCCGATGAGGGTCAGGGCCGCGACCTTCGCCCGCGCCTGCCAATGCCGCAGCAATTGCAGGCCGCTCGGGCCGGCGAGGAGCAAATAGCCTCCCATTAGCGCATCCCCGATACTCCACCGCAAGGCGGACGGCTGCTGTGCCATATCCCGGACCTCCAACCCGATGCGCAGTTCGGAGAATTCGCCGCGGAGATCGGAGAGGGATAATCAAGTTTCAGTGACAGCCGCGGCGGCACGCGGGTCAGCGGGGCGCGAGGCTAATCGATCACGGGCGGTAACCAGCCGTCGAAGGCGGGCAGGCGGCGCACCCGTGCGCCGGTCCAGCGCAGCGTCGGGTCGGCGCCGGTCAGGAAGCGGAGGAAGGGCGTGATCCGGGCCGAGCGGTCGAGCTGAATCACCCAGTCCGTGTAGGACTCTGCCATAAAGGCGGTGCTGGTATGGTAGCGGAAGACCGTTTCGCCATCGGCTTCGAGCCCGGCGAAGACCTCGTTGTTGCGTCCTTCAGCTGTAAACTCCGCCTTCACGATGTAGCGGCCGGGTGGCAGCTCCAGCGGCGTTCGCAAGCGGATATCGCCATTCGGCGCCCGGGCGAAATCCCCCGCGGTGAGCGCAGTGACATCGACCGGGGGCGCCTCACCGAAGTACGGGCTGGCGGTCATTGACTCCTCCGACACGAAGAGCACATTCGCCACGCTCGTACCGGGGGCGAAGTCGGCCGCACCATGCACGCGACGATAGGTAGCGAGGTCTATGGCCGCATAACTGGATTCCGTCAGCAGCGCGTGGCAGCGCAGATCCTGCGGCGATTGCTCGAGCACGAGAACCGGACGTGCTTCCTGCAGCAGGCGAGGCATGCCGCGCAGCGCATCGAACTCCGCTCCCTCGACATCCATCTTGATGAAGCGGGGGCGGAAGCCTCCGGCCTCGGCGAGGTCATCCAGGGCGATGGTACGCGCCACCATGCCCGTCGCGCCCACCTCGATCCGGTCATTGAGATGCGAACCGGCGGCGATGTTCACCAGCGCACCGCTCGTATGCCAGACCGCCTTGTGGAACAGCGTCACGTTGGCACAGCCTGCATGCACCAGGTTGTGGTGCGTCTTGGCGATGATGCGCGGACTCGCCTCGAAGGCCAGCACGACGCCACTCGGGCCGACGAGCCGCGACATCATCATCGCCAGGGCGCCGGCATTGGTGCCAACATCGAAGACCGTGTCACCGGGCCGGCAGTGATCGCGAATTGCCAGCGCGACTGTCGGCTCCCAGAAGCTCCTCTCCCACCAGGGCTGCAGCGGGAAACTGTCGGGCCCGCTGGCAGGCAGTGTCGAGGGTGGTAGCGCACTCAGCGCGGCCTCAGCGCGCTGCAATCGCGCCTCGAGATCGCGCAGGCGGCCGACAAGCTGCGCAGCACCGGGCATGCGGCGAATCAAGGGAAGGATGGGCTCGATCATAGTGCCTAGTGATTCCTCGGGCGGGCGGCCCAAGTTAGAAGCGATATCGCAACGATGTCCAGCCAGGTGCGCGGCCACGCGACCGCCGAGGAAGCCTGCTGCGGGCGGAAACGGGCCCCTGCGGGGTTGAGGGCGGGCTGCGCCACAGGCAGCGAGGCCTCGGCCTGCCGGCCCGGCTTGGCGCGGTCCCCCCTTGTCCCTAAACCGGCAGCATCGGCGCCGTGCACGACGAAGGACCGGCGCCTCAGGAGCGGGATGCCATCATATGATCGCCCTCGAACGCTGGCTGTCCGAGGCTGAGCAGCTTCTGGCCGCAACGCGCGCCCTCGGGCTGGATGCCGCCATGGACCGGGCCGTCGCCGCCACTGCCGCAGCGCTCGGCGCAGGCCGGCCGTTGCTGGTCTGCGGCAATGGCGGATCGTCGGCCGACGCACAGCACATTGTGGGTGAGATGGTCGGACGTTTCCTGAGGGAGCGGCGGGCGCTGCGCGCGATCTGCCTTTCCTCCAACCCGGCCGTGCTGACGGCCTGGAGCAACGACTACAGTTACGATACCGTATTCAGCCGCCAGGTCGAAGCCTATGGAGAGCCGGGCGGTGTTCTGCTCGGCCTCTCAACCAGCGGCAACTCACGCAACGTTGTCGCTGCGCTGGAGGCTGCGCGGGCATGTGGCATGACCACCGTCGGCCTCACTGGCCAGGGCGGGGGGAAGATGGCATCGCTTTGCGATCATCTCTTCGCTGTGCCGAGCACCTCCACGCCTGCGATCCAGCAGGTACATCTCTGTCTTTACCATTGTTTCTGCGCCGCGGTGGAGGAGGTGCTGGCCGATGGCTGAGCCGCTGCGCCAGGTGGCGCTGCTGGTCGGAGGCCGTGGCACGCGGCTGGGGCCGTTGACGGAAGCGCTGCCCAAGCCGCTGGCGCCGGTCGCCGGCCGCCCTTTCCTCGACTGGCAGGTCGAGGAGGTGGCGCGCTTCGGCTTCGCGCGTATCACGCTTCTGGCCGGCTACATGGCGGAGCAGATCGTCGCGCGCTACCATGGCCGGACCGTGCGCGGTGCAGTGCTAGAGGTACTGGTGGAACCGGAGCCGCTCGGCACCGCCGGCGCCCTCCGGCTCTTCGCGGACCACCTGGATCGGCGCTTCCTGCTGCTGAATGGCGACACGCTCTTCCCGGTGAATCTGTATGATCTGATGCTGCACGCCGGAGATGCGCTGGCGACGCTCGCGCTGCGCCGCACTGCGCCAGGTGGGCGCTACGGAACGGTGGACCTCGACGCTCATGGCCTGATCCGCGGCTTCGCTCCGCGTGCGCAGGAACGTTCGGGCCCGATCAACGGCGGTATCTATCTGCTGGATCGGCGCGTCACGGAATGGATCGGCGAGGGCTCCATTTCGCTGGAGGCCCAGGTGTTCCCACGCCTTGCTGAGGCCGGCCTGCTACGTGGCGCACTCTATGACGCGCCCTTCGTCGACATCGGCGTTCCCGACGACCTGGCGCGTGCTCAACGGGAGATCCCGGCCATGCTGCGCCGCCCGGCCGCCTTCCTGGACCGCGACGGCGTGCTGATCGAGGATACGGGCTACCCGCACGACCCTGCCGCGGTGCGCTGGACCCCGGGAGCGGCTGCGGCGGTGAAGCGCCTGAACGATGCGGGTTTCTATGTCTTCGTCGTAACGAACCAGGCCGGGGTGGCGCGCGGCTACTACCCGCCGGTGCAGGTGGGCGTGCTGCATAGCTGGATGGCGGAGCGCTTGGCCGAGATCGGCGCTCATATCGATGCCTTCGAGCACTGTCCCCATCACCCGGAGGCGCCGCTGCCTGAGTACCGGCGCGCCTGTCGCCGCCGCAAGCCGGCGCCAGGCATGATCGAGGACCTGTTGATCGCCTGGCCGGTGGATAGCGCACGGTCCTTCCTGATCGGCGACAAGGAGACGGACTTGGCCGCGGCGGCCGCCGCCCATATTCCAGGGCATAGATTTGTGGGTGGTGATCTCGCGCAGTTCGTCGAGTGCCTTATGAATGAGCAATGAATGCCGGGATTCATCTCTCCAATGTGTGATGGACGTCTCATCCGCGCCGAGGCACGCCGGTTGCCCCTTTCCGGGCCCTTCTCTATGAACCTGCGAATGCCCCCGACGCGGGCTGGGGGGCCATTTCCCGAGTCGGAGATCCATGCGAATACTGGTGACGGGCGGAGCCGGCTATATCGGCTCGATGCTGGTGCCGGCGCTGTTGCAGCGCGGCTGGCAAGTGACGGTGCTGGATACCTTCGCCGCCGGCGAGACATTCCTGGCCAATTGCTGCGCTGATCCGAATTTCGAGCCGGTTCGTGGCGACGCGCGCGACATGTCGGTTGTGGAACCGCTGCTGGCCAAGGCCGATGCCGTGATCCCGCTGGCCGCGCTGGTCGGTGCACCTCTCTGTGCGCGCGACAAGATTGGCGCCACGACGCTGAATCGGGACGCCGTGGTGGACCTGATGAAGCGCCTCTCGTCCGACCAGCGCGTGGTTTATCCCACCACCAATAGCGGCTACGGGGTGGGCGAGGCGAATGCCTTCTGCACGGAGGAAAGCCCGCTGCGTCCTGTCTCGCTCTACGGCACCACGAAGGTGGAGGCCGAGCGGGCCGTGCTGGACACGGGGCGGGGGATCACGCTGCGCCTGGCCACCGTCTTTGGGATGGCGCCACGTATGCGGCTCGACCTGCTGGTGAACGACTTCACCTGGCGCGCTGTGCATGACAAGGCCGTGGTGTTGTTCGAGGCCCACTTCCGCCGTAACTTCATCCATGTTCGCGACGTGGTGAAGGCCTTCCTGCATGCGCTTGACAATTATGGCGCGATGCGGGGTGAGCCTTACAATGTGGGCTTGTCTGAGGCGAACCTGTCCAAGTTGCAGCTCTGCGAGCGCATTGCGCGTCACGTGCCGGGCTTCATGTATCTGGAGGCCCCGGTCGGGGAGGACCCAGATAAGCGCGACTACATCGTGAGCAACGAGAAGCTGGAGCGAACCGGCTGGCGTCCGGACCACGGCCTCGACGCTGGCATCCAGGAGCTGATCAAGGGCTACCGCATGCTGCGAAACGGGCGCTTTGCCAATGTCTGACATGGTGGTGCCGCCTCCCGGCCACTTACTGGACATGGCCTGCCGCTGCTGCGGTGCACGCGCTGTCGAGCTGGTGATCGACCTAGGCGACCAGCCGCACTGCAACCGCCTCGTGCGGTCGGACCTGCCGACAGGAGTCGAGCCGCACTATCCACTGCGGCTCGGTTTCTGCCAGAATTGCTCCATGGTGCAAATCGACCACACCATCCCGAAAGAATCGATGTTCTCCGACTATCCCTATGTGTCGGGGACAACGAAAACATTGCCTGCGCATTTTGCGGATACCTGCCGGCGGATTGCCGAGGCCTACGGACTCGGACAGCAGGACTTGGTGGTGGATATCGGCAGCAACGACGGCACTTGGCTGAAGCAATACGCGCCCTTCGGCTGCCGCGTGCTGGGCGTGGAGGCGGCAGGCAATGTTGCGGCGATCGCCCTGAAGGCTGGTGTGCCCACCTGGAACCGGTTCTTCAACGAGGCCTGCGCCCGGGACATCCGGGCGCAGCACGGGCCGGCCAAGATCATCACTGCCGCTGGCGTCTTCTTCCATCTAGAGGAGCTGCACAGCGTCATCCGCGGAATCGAGGCGCTGCTGGCGCAGGACGGCGTCTTCGTGGTGCAGGCGATCTATCTCGGCGGGATGGTGGAGAACACAGCCTTTGACCAGATCTATCATGAGCATCTCTGCTACTACACGCTGAAGTCCCTCTCCGCCCTGCTTGAGCGCCACGGGCTCGAGGTCTTCGATGTCCGCTGGGTGCCGATCCATGGCGGCTCGATCGAGGCACATGTGGCGCGCCGCGGTGTGCGGCCGGTCGGCGAGAGCGTGCGGTGCATGCATGCGGAGGAAGTCCGCAAGGGTTTCGGGGAGATTGGGACCTACCGGCAATTCGCCCAGAACGTGCTTTCGCTCCGTGACCGCTTGGTCAGGCTGCTGCGCGATTACCAAGGCGCAGGCCGCTCGGTCTGGGCCTATGGTGCGCCGGCCAAGGGCGCAACGCTGCTGAACAGCTTCGGAATCGGCCCCGACCTCGTACAGCAGGCAGTCGAGCGCAACCCGCTGAAGGTCGGCCTCTCCATTCCCGGGGTGCGCATCCCGATCGCGGAGGAGCGCAGCGACCAGCGACCGGATGCCTATCTGGTCCTGGCCTGGAACTTCATCGAGGAGTTTCTGAAGAACCCCGTGAACCAGGCCTTCATGGTGACGGGCGGGGAGTTTATCGTGCCCATTCCGAAGGTTCAGGTCGTGAGCGCGAACGGCGTTCGGCAGGTCTGATATGACCGGGGCGCCGCTTCCCGACGCCGTCGTTCTGTTTGGTGCGAGTGGCTTCATCGGCCGCAATATCGTCGAAGCGCTGTGCGGCCGGGTCGGGCTGCTGATCGGTGTGAATGCCTCCGGCCGCGCCGTGCCGGGTTGCGACCGTACGGTGGCGGTGGCGGATCTTGCATCGCTGCCGACGCTGCCGGCACGGACGGCCATCATCCATGTGGCAGCCTTCCGCTACTTCGCGTCCCGCTTCGCGCGACAGCAGGCGGAGATTCTCTCGGCGAATCTCGCATTGACGGATCTCGTGTACCGCTTCGCGCTGGAGCACGGCATCACCGAGCTTCGCGTGGCGAGCAGTGCCGCCGTCTATCCTGCGGATTGGGCGGTGCAGGACGACGCGCGTCCACTCGACCTCAACGCTTGGCCGCATGCCGGGGAGGCAGCCTATGCTTGGTCCAAGCGCTGGGGCGAGATCACGGCCGAGCTCTGGCACCGGCGCGCGGGAGTGAACACGATTAGCCTGCGCCTGACCAACCCCTACGGGCCCTTCGACACGCTGGACGAGGCCGAAGCGCATGTGGCGACTGCCTTCGTCATCCGTGCGCTCTCCACGGCACCGGAATTCGAGGTGCGCGGCAACCCCGAGGCAGAGCGAGACTTCGTCTTCGCCGGCGACGTGGCACTGGCCTTCGTTGAGGCGCTGCGCATAGAAGGCGTGCAGGCCGCGTTGAACTGCGCCTTTGGGGAGACGACGCCGGTGATCGGTCTCGCCCGCGCCGCCATGCGAGTTGCGGGACGAGAGCGGCCGATCCGCGCCAACCCGCCGCCGACCGGCGCCAACGCTGGCGTGAGGCGTCGCCACGCCACCGCCGCACGGCTGCGCGAGCTGATTCCCACCCTGCCGCCCTTTCGTGACCTGGATGAGGGCCTGCGCCTGACCATGGAATGGTACCGCGATGCCCTACGCTGACCGGCCGACGATCATCCTCGGAGCCGACGGTTTCATCGGGCGAAACCTGGTGGAATACTGGCATGCGCGGGGCTGGCCCGTGCACGCCATCGGCCGCAGCGCCGGGGACTTCACCGATCCTTCCGTCGTGGATGCTGCCTTCCGGACCGCGCCACGCAGTGCGGGGCGGATCCTTCACGCCATCACGAAGCAGCGCACCGGCGCCATCCAGTACGAGATGCAGGGGGAACTGTTGGCCGACAACGCACGCATTCACCTGAACGTGCTCGAGGCCTGGCGGCGCTACCAAGCGGGGGCGAAGCTGATCTCCCTCGGCAGCTCCTGCGTCTATCCGGAATCGCCGAAGCCAATTCCGGAGGGCGCGTTTCGCTCCGGCCCACCGCACCCCTCTGTCCGTGGCTACGCCCTAGCGAAGGAGATCCTGGCCACTGGCTGTGAGGCTTACGGATCGCAGTACGGCCTGACATGGCTGCACTGCGTGCTGGCGACTGTCTATGGCCCCCATGCACATACGGAGCCGCACCGGAGCCACTTCATGGCCGCGCTGATTGCGCGGGCTGCCGCCGCTAAGGCCGCGGGCGCCACCGAGTTCGAGGTCTGGGGTAACCCTGACACGGTGCGTGACCTGCTCTTCGTCACCGACCAGATCGAAGCGGTCATTGCGGCTGATGCCACGTTCGAGAACACCATCCTGAACGTCACGCCGAACGCGCCCGTCACCATCGGCGACTGTGCACGCGGTATCCTCGCGGCGCTCGACTGGGATGCGCGTATCGTGCATCCGCCGGGCAGCTTCCAGGGGGCGGGCTACAAGAGCCTCGACTCCTCGTGCTTCCTCGCCACCACGGGCTGGCGCCCGCGCGTGGGGCTTGAGGAGGGCGTCCGTCGCTCGCTCGCTGTCGGAGCCAGGGAGGCAAGACCCGCATGATGATCGTCTCCCGAACGCCCCTCCGCGTCAGCTTCTTCGGCGGCGGTACCGACTACCCGGAGTATTTCCGGCGCGCCCGCGGTGCCGTGATCGGCATGGCGGTGGACAAGTATGTCTACATCTCGGCCCTGCGCCTGACCTCGATTCTGGACTACCGTTACCGGGTCAGCTACTCGCGCATCGAGACGGTATCGGAAGCGGCGGCGATCCATCATCCCGTCGTGCGCAGTGTCATCCAGCATTTAAATGTCGAGGAGGCGCTGGACCTGTCCATCATGGCAGACCTGCCAGCCCGCAGCGGTCTCGGCAGCTCCTCGGCCTTCACCGTGGGCTTCCTCAACCTCATCGCTGCACTGCAGCAGCGGCAGATCACGAAGCTGGACCTCGCACGGCAGGCCGTCTTCGTGGAGCGCGAGCTGCTGCGCGAGAATGTAGGGGTGCAGGACCAATACCATGCCGCCTTCGGCGGACTGAATCGCTTCGACTTCGAGGGGGACCGCACGCGCATCACGCCCGTGCAGATGACGGCACCCTGCCTCGCGGCACTCACCTCCTCGCTCTTCCTGCTCTACACGGGCGTCACGCGCTTTGCCTCATTGACCCTCGATGAGCAGATGGAGAAGACACGCAGTGGCGCCGTGGACCACGACCTCTCGCACCTGCTGGCGCTGACCGACCAGGCGATCCAGGTGCTGGAGGGCGCTGATCCTGACCGCATGCTCGTGGATTTCGGCGCCATGCTGCATGAGGGGTGGGAGACGAAGAAGCGCCTGTCCTCCAAGGTCAGCAGCCCGGAGATCGATGCGCTCTATGACACGGCGCGCGCGGCGGGCGCGCTGGGAGGCAAGCTCTGCGGCGCCGGCAGCGGCGGCTTCCTGTTGGTTCTCGTGCCGCCCGAGCGGAAGGAGCGGTTCCGGTCCTGCATGACGAGTACGACCATTATCCCGGTCGGGCTCGACACCATCGGCTCGACGATCCTGACCGGATGAACGTGATGGACGATAGCCACGGCGTCGCGCGGCCGCTGGTCGGGTCGCACTCGGCGTCGCGGCAGGGCCGCCGCGTGCTGCTGCTCGATACCGACCTGTTCCATGCGATCGGCGGTGGCCAGTCGGTCTATGGGCGGATCATCCTCGGGCGGCCTGAGGACACCTTCTACTATTTCCGGGAATTCGAGGCGCCGGATGCTACGCGGCCCGCAAACGCCGTCGCATTGCCGCTGCGGCGGATTTACACGGCAAGCCACGACCTCCTCTCCTCCGATCTCATCGGCTTCGTGCATGACTACGCGGCATGTCGGAACTTCGCGGCCTCGGCTGCAGCAGCGGCGCCCGGCATTGGCTTCGACGTGGTGGATGTCCCGGATTACCGACCCCTCGGCGCCTTCATCCGACCGGCGTTCCGGGACGAGGGTGTGTTTGTGGGGCAGGTCGCGCTGGCGTTGCATGGCACGCTATCCGAGGCCTTCCGCAGGGGGTGGCCGACGGGGGTGGACGACTCACGATTCCTTGCGACGCTTCGGGTGCGGGAGCATCTACAATTCCGCGCTGCCGACATTCGCTATGCCATAAGCGCCGACTATGCTGAGCACTGGCGCCGCTACGCGCCACTACCGGTCCATTTGCTGGATCCGCTCTGCATCGTGGCCGGGAAGGGCGAGCTGTGCATGGAGGCGCTTGGTGAGGGACCGCCGGATCTCGCCTTCGTGGGGCGCAAGGAGAAGTGGAAGGGGCCTGACCTCTTCCTCGACATCGCCTGGTGCTTGGACCAAGCGAGCTACGCGCGGTTGATCCTGGCTGGGCCGGATGGTCCCAACCGCCTGGGTCAGGGTTCGGATGCGATATTGGCGGCGATGGCGCAACGGCGTGGCCTTGCTCCGGAGATTCCCGGTGCCCTGCCGCGTGCTGAGATGGATACGCTCTTCGCGTCTCGCACGCTGCTGCTGCTGCCTTCCAGGCACGACACCTTCAACTTGACCGCGCTCGAGGCCGTCCGCGCGGGCTGCCCGACCATCGTCTCCGCTCGTGCTGGTGTGGCGCGTTGGTTGCGGGAGCATGTGGGCAACAACCTTGACTGGATGACAGTCGAGGTGGACTGCAGCCGCGTCTCCGCCATGGTCGTTGCTGGCGTGCTGCGCGACTATGATCGCCATCGCGCAGAACTGGCTGATGTGGTCTCGCGGGCCACGCTCCGGGCCGACGCCGAGAGCCTTCGTGGGCTCTACGCTTCTGCCGGGGAACAGGATCTGCATGCGCGTCAGCGTGTGATCGAGATTGCCGCTGCGCTCTCTGCCTCAATTTTGGCCAGGCCGGCCACCGAGGGGAAGGGGAGCAGCCCTGGTCGTGCTCTCGTGCCGCTCCGCAGAACGATGGGCACCACGTTGCGTGGGGCGCGGCAGCTGATGCTGTCCGATCCAGTACGGCAGCGCTGGAAGCGACTGCCCTACCGGGTGCGCGCCGGTGCGCATGCGGTGCGGGAGACAGTTCAGACAGCCCTTGCAGTGGCGCGAAGCGGTCCGACGAGCCCCGCGGCCCGCGGCGCCATGCAGGATTTCGTGCGCCGGCGCGCCGGCCTTTCACCGCGCACCTTCGGGCAGGCGGACCATCTGCGCCGGCTGGACGAGCTGCACCGCTTCATCAGGGAGGCACCGGAGCGCTCGCTGCGCGATGTCACGGTCAAGCTGTGCCGCTTGTCGGAGGAGATCCCCGCTCACCTGATCGACCGTGCCACCCTGTTCCAGGTCATGGCCAAGCTGGAGCGGCGCCGCGGCAACGACCTAATTGCCGCCACCTACCTGCTGCGGGTCATGCGATGGCTGGGTGCCGACAGGCGCGGGGACCTGCCCTATGTCGCTGCGACACTGCGCAGTCATGGCTACACGCAGGAGGCGCTGGCCGCCGAGGCCATGTTCGGTGCCGAGGGGCCGGAGGCTCAGGAGCGCTCTCTGGACCTGATGCGCGCCGCCTATGAGCGCAACCGGACGAAGCCCGACCTTCCGCTTTCCATCCTCGAGGATCGCCGTGGCCAAGTGGCCTCGCGTGTGGCCGTCATTGTCTCGCTCTACAACGCTGCCGACAAGCTGCCGATGCTGCTCGCCTCACTGGCGCAGCAGAGCCTGGCGCAGCGCGCTGAGTTGGAAGTGGTGCTGGTCGACAGCAACTCGCCCTCCGACGAGCGCGGCGCCTTCCGGGCCTTCGCCGATGCGCATCCGGACCTGCCGATTGTCTATGGCCGTTCGGCCGAGCGAGAGACGATCCAAGCGGCCTGGAACCGCGGCATCAAGCTCTCCCGTGCACCATATCTCGCCTTCCTCGGCGCTGACGAGGGTTTGCATCCGGATGCGCTGCGCCAACTCGCTGCCGTGCTGGACACCAACCCAAGCGCGGACTGGGTGATGGCCGACAGCCTAGTTACCAGCGTGGATCGGAACGGCATCTACGATCAAGACATAATGCCCTACGACCGCACAGGATACCACCAGGACCTAGTCTACCTGGAGACCTGCTATCTCTCCTGGGTTGGTGGCCTGTACCGCCGCACCATCCACGATCGTTTCGGCTGGTACGACGAGAGCTTCCGCGCTGCCGGTGACACGGAATTCAAGAACCGGATCCTGCCGCATATTCGTTCCGTGCATGTGCCGCGCATGCTGGGCGTCTTCAACAATTACCCGGAAGAGCGGACCACGCAGCACCCGCGCGCCGAGATTGAGGATCTGCGTGCCTGGTATCTCTGGCGCACCGAGGCTGGCATGCATTATGCCTTCGCGCGCCGCCCGATCGAGGATGCCGTGCGGCTCCTGCGGGTGGCGCTCAATTACCGCAAGTCCTACTGCGGTCACCTCAGCACAGACTTCGACCTCGCGGACGCCCTCGCTCGCCATATCGCCACGCGTCCGGATGCGCCGGTCTGGGCCCTGACCGCGCCGTGCGAGACGGGGGCAGCGCTGGCGGCGTTGCGCGCGCTGGAGCAGGCCCCGCCGGGCAGCCGGCCGGAAGTCCGGCCCATGGCGCTCGCTTGGTGGGGTTGGCAGCGGCTACGGGAGGTGCGCGCACTGGCGGAACGCCACGCCGCGATCTTCGGGCTCGACCGGCTACCCTATTACGACGTGTTCAACGACAACCGGTATGAGCAGCACTGGTGGTCATGGAGCACAGTCTGACCCGATGGCCTGATCGCTGCTACTAGCTCCCGCGACAGTAGACGATCAAACCATCCGCGCTGGTTGGAGCGCCGACGGCTGCAGCGGTGATTGGCTTTTCGCAGGGCGTATCGTCCCAGACATGGTGCATCATTGCTTATCGAGGCCGTGTGGGCTTGCTAGAACGGCTTTCGATTAGTCTGCATCGTACCGGCGGCGAAGGAGTTGGTGCATTCGGCGGGCGTGAAGATCGCGATAATGCGGCCGATGGCAGCCCAGAGGCCGTCGAGAGTGCGCTCTGCTGCCGTGCGGAGGGCGGCCTTCAGCTTGGAAGGTGTTCTCGATCGGGTTGAAGTCGGGGCTGTAGGGCGGGAAGTAACGCGGGCTCGCCCCTGCGGCCTCGATGGCGATCCGGACGCCCGCGCCCTTGTGGCTGCCAAGATTGCCCATCACGGCGATGTCGCCGGGCCGCAGCTCAAGCACCAGGACCTGGTCGACATAAGCCTGGAACAGCTCGCCGTTGATCGACCTGAGCACGGTCTTGCTTCATTGGCGGGGCTGACGTACAGCGCCAGCAGATGGCCAAGGG
>Ga0182741_1004394_pt1 | contig 13931 bp, 14 predicted proteins | sample eDN5th37CBELigOP_FD_128874 | JGI IMG/M metagenome (GOLD analysis project Ga0182741, IMG submission 128874) | Enriched Organic Plus compost microbial communities from Emeryville, California, USA - eDNA 5th pass 37_C BE-Lig OP (version 2) (version 2) ...
GACCGCGGTCGCGAGCGCGGATTCCGGCAGCGCCGCCGGGCGCAGCGCCGCCTCGCGCTGAGCCGCGTCCCGGACACTCCCGTCACCCCGGTCGGACGGGCGGAGCGTCCCGCGGCAATTCGCTTCCCGAAAGTTTTTCCAGGCCCCTATGTCGATTCCGGCGGTGCCCGTTCGTCGTCAGGGTACGCGGTTGATCAGGGCCGTGACGAACCAGAGGAGATGAGACATGCGCGTGATGGTGTTCGTGAAGGCGACCGAGGACAGCGAAGCGGGCCTGTCGCTTTCGCCGGAAATGGAAAAGATGTGCGTCGAAATGGGCAAGTATAACGAGGAGCTGGTCAAGGCGGGCATCATGCTCGCCGGCGACGGCCTCAAGCCCTCGAGCGCGGGCAAGCGCATTCAGTTCGACGGGCCCAACCGCACGGTGGTCGACGGCCCCTTCGCGGAGACCCGCGAGCTGGTCGCCGGCTACTGGCTGTGGGAGGTCAAGGACATGGACGAGGCGGTCGCCTGGGTGAAGCGCTGCCCGAACCCGATGCCGGGGCCGAGCGAGATCGAGATTCGGCCCCTCTACGAGATCGAGGATTTCGGCGACGTGCTGACCCCCGAGGCCGAGGAGATTCACGGCCGCGTTCGCGACCAGCTCGAAAAGGGCTGACACCGTCGCTTGCCGCGCCGGGCCGCCCTCCCTAACCCGGTGCGATGGCCGGATCGGAGGCGCACCGGGCGATCGAGGCGACGTTTCGCATCGAGCGGGCCAGGCTCATCGCGGGCCTGGCCCGGATCGTCCGCGACGTCGATCGGGCGGAGGAGCTGGCGCAGGAGGCGCTGGTTATCGCGCTCGCCGAATGGCCGAAGGCGGGGGTGCCCCACAATCCGGGCGCCTGGCTGATGGCGGCGGCGAAGCGTCGCGCGATCGACGGCCTCCGCCGCGACGCGATGCGCCGGCGCAAGCACGACCAGATCGCCCGCGAACTCAGTGAGGCGAGCGACTCCGGCGTCGAGGAACTGGAAGCCGCGCTCGACGACGATGTCGGCGACGAGCTGCTCGGCCTCGTCTTCACCTCCTGCCACCCGATCCTCTCACGAGAGGCGCGGGCGGCGCTCACCTTGCGTTTGATCGGCGGCCTCACGACGGACGAGATCGCTCGCGCCTTCCTGGCGAGCGAGCCGACCATCGCGCAGCGAATTGTGCGGGCGAAGAAGACGATCGCCAAAGCGGGCCTCAGGTTCGACGTGCCGCACGGCGCCGAGCGCGACGCGCGGCTCGCCTCGGTGTTGGAGGTCATCTACCTCATTTTCAACGAAGGCTATGCCGCGACGGCGGGCGACGACCCGATCCGTCCCGCGCTCTGCGCGGAAGCGCAGCGGCTGGGCCGCATCCTCACCGGCCTGATACCGGACGAGCCGGAGGTGCTTGGCCTGCTCGCGCTGATGGAGATCCAGGCCTCCCGCCTTCCCGCCCGCACCGGGCCGGGCGGCGCGCTGGTGCCGCTTCCCGAACAGAATCGCGCTAGGTGGGACCGGATGGTGATCGGCCGGGGCCTTTCGGCGCTGGCCCGCGCCGAGGCGCTCGGTGGCGACGGCCCCTACGTCCTTCAAGCCGCGCTCGCCGCCTGCCACGCCCGCGCCCCGAGCTGGGGGGAGACGGATTGGCCACGCATCGCGGGCCTCTACGACCAGCTCCACGCGGCCATGCCATCGCCGGTGGTCGCCCTCAACCGGGCCGTCGCGCACGGCCTGGCGTTCGGACCGGAAGCCGGGCTGGCGCTACTCGACGCGATCGCCGGGGAGCCGGCGCTCGCCAGCTATGCGCCGTTGCCGGCGGCACGCGGGGACTTGCTGATGCGCTCGGGTCAACGGGCCGAGGCGAAGGCCGAGTTCGAGCATGCCGCCGCGCTGACGCGCAACCGCGCCGAACGGGATTTCCTCCTGAGCCGGGCGCAGGACTGCGACTGAGCGCCGGCCGGCGCTAGCGGCCCTGGGCGCGCCAGCGTTTGACGACGCGGGCGACCATCTGCTCCTCGTCGCCCGTCTGACGCCACAGCTCGGAGAAGAGCGGGTCGGACGAGGCCGGCCGCAGGTCGCGCTCGAGATCGTCGAACGAAACGCGGATCGGGATCGACACACCTTCGCCGCAGACGACGCACTCGCGGTTGCGCAGCGCCGGGATCACGTCGAGGAAGCCGCGCGAGCCTTCCGGCATCGCCGACTTCACGAAGGACTGGTCACGATCGTTGTTGAGGCGCATCGCGATGATCGTGCCGCACTGCGAGAGTACGCCCTCCGCGAGGTCGGACGGCCGCTGCGTGATCAGGCCCAGCGCGACGCCGTACTTGCGGCCTTCCTTTGCAATCCGCTCGAGCACCTTGCGGACGGCCTGGCCGCTCTGGGTCTTGTCGGAGGGCACGTAGCGGTGAGCTTCCTCGCAGACGAGGAGGATTGGCCGCTGGACCTCGCTGCGCGACCAGATCGCATAGTCGAAGACGAGCCGCGACAGGACGGCGACGACCACCGAGACGATGTCCGAGGGCACGCCCGAAACGTCGATGATCGAGATCGGCTTGCCCCGCGCGGGGAGCCTGAAGATCTTGCCGATGAACGCCGCCATCGAATCGGCGACGAGCATCCCCGAGAACATGAACTGGTAGCGCGGGTCGGACTTCAGCTCGTCGATCTTGCTCTTGAGCCGCATGTAGGGCGCCGTGTCGGTCGCCTTGTTGAGCAGCCCCATCTCCTGCGTGATCGCATTGGTGAGATCCGACAGCGCGTAGGGGATCGGCGAGTCGACGGTCAGCTTGTTGAGCCCCTCCGCCGCGCGATTCTTCGCGCGCGCCTGAAGCAGGCACTTGGCGAGGATGCCCATGTCGAGCTGACGGTCGGCCCCCTGGCTGGTGAGGAAGACCTCGCAATGCTCCTCGAAGTTCATCAGCCAGTACGGCATGGCGAGATTGTCGACATTATAGAGTTCGCCATGGCCCTTGAAGGCGGCCGAATATTCGCCGTGCGGGTCGAGCATGACGATGTGACCTTCCGGCGCGAGGGCGCAGATGCGGTGCATGATCAGCGCCGCGGCGGTCGACTTGCCGGTACCGGTCGAGCCGAGCAGCGCGAAATGCTTGCCGAGCAGGGCATCGACATAGAGCGCGGCGCGCACGTCCCGCGTCGGATAGACGGTGCCGATCTCGATGTGCGCGCGCTCGTCCGCGGCGAACATCTGCTTGAGGTCGTTTCCGGTGACCGGATAGGCGCGGCTTCCCGGGATCGGGTAGGTGGTGATTCCGCGCTTGAAGTTCACCAGCTTGCCGGTGGTCGGGTCCTCGTCGCCTTCGCCGAGAAAATCGATCTCCGCGGTGACGGCACCGGCCTCCGGGTCGGTGACCTTGAGGTTGCGGACGTTGGCGAGCAGCCAGCGCTGGCCGCTGTCGATCTTGATCTGGCTGCCGACCTGGCCCGACATCGCGACGCTCGGGTCGGGATCGCTGGCGAGCTCCGCCAGCCGATGGCCGGAAATCTCGACCCGCGCCCCACTGCCCGCGATCTCGACGACCTCGCCGATCGCCTCATGCTGGGCGACGAGCGTGCGGCGGGGGGAGAAATGGACGGGGCCGTCCGTCGCGGCGCCCCCGTTCGGGAAATCGTGCAAGTTCATCGCGTCGGTCATGAAACCCCTCTCCTCCCCGGCAAGGTCGTGTCGGCAGGGGCTTAGCGCCGCTGAGTAAACAAGTCGTATCGGGGGGCTTTTTCTTGGCCTTTACTTCGCGCGCCGCGCGTCTTCAGGCGTAGCGGCGGCCGAAGGCGGCGCTGCCCGCCCAGCCGAGCAGCAGCGCGATCGCGACCGCGGTCACGCCATAAGCGAGGGACCAGCGCTGGGCGGCATCGGCGACGAAGCGCTCGAAGCCGAGCTTCTCGATCCTGATTTCGCGCGTGGCGGCGGCAAGTACGCGGCCGTCGCGGATCAGGAAGGTCTCGGCGGTATAGGTGCCCACCGGCACGCGCGCCGGTATCGCGATGCGCGCCCGGTAGAGCACGCCCTCGCTAATCTCCACGCCGTGCGGATATTCGGCGTAGAGCTGGTTGCGCCGGCGCAGGTCGATCAGCCCCTGCGCGAAGCGGCGGGTCGTCTGGGCGTCGACGCCGCCGCCCGGCGAAAGCTGCAGATTGTCGAGCCCGAGTTCGTAGATAGCCGCCATGCGCTCGTCGACCAGCCGGTCGAGCGGTCGCGACGAGGCCACGGCGTAAAAGGCGGGGGCGGAGCGAAAGCGGACCCGGCCCACGTTCATCCAGATTCCCGCCACCTTGCGCTTTTCGCGCACGACGATCGGCTCGACGGGGCCCTTCACCACGACGGCGATGTCCGTCGCGCCCTCGGGCGGTCGGCCGTCGGGATAGATGATCGCGCCGAACAGCAGCAGTTGCTCGCCGGCGAAGCTGTAGCGAATCTCGATGTTGCGGTTCGAAACGTCCGGCACGAGCCGCGGCTGCGCCTGGCCGAGCAGGAGCGGCGCCGCCAGCGCGAGGAGGAACCGGCCGAGCCGGCTCACAGCTGTTGCACCGTGTAGATTTCCTCGGGCCTCCAGCCGAGCTGGAGCGCGAGGCGGAAGGCGACGCCGAGGATGAGGATGGCGAGGATCATGCGCAGCAGTTCGGGCTTCAGCTTCTGCGCCAGCCGCGCGCCGACCTGCGCCCCGACGACCGAGCCGAGGAGAAGCAGCACCGCGAGGACGGTGTCCACCGACCGGGTGGTCGTCGCGTGGACGAGGGTGGTGACCGCGGTGACGAAGAGGATCTGGAACAGCGACGTGCCGACCACGACCTGCGCCGACATGCCGAGCAGGTAGATCATCGCCGGCACCATCACGAAGCCGCCGCCCACGCCGAGCAGAACCGCGAGGATGCCACTGATGAAGCCGAGGCCGAGCGGCGCCAGCGGCGAGATGTAAAGGCCGGAGCGATAGAAGCGCCAGCGCAAGGGCAGCGACGCGATCAGCGGGTGGTGCCGGCGCGGCAGCGCGCGGCGGCCCTCCGGCGCCTTCAGAATGTCGAGCGCCTGCGCCGCCTCGCGCGCCATCAGGGTGCCGATGCTGCCGAGCAGGACGACGTAGAGGATCGAAATCACCGTATCGATCTGGCCGCCTTGTTGCAGCCAGCGGAAAACGAAGCCGCCGGCGAGCGAGCCGAGCATGCCGCCGGCGATCAGCACCATGCCCATCCGCACGTCGACGCCGCGCCGGCTGCGGTGGGCGAGAACGCCCGAAATGCTGGTGCCCGTAATCTGCGTGTTGGCCGATGCCACCGCCACCGCCGGCGGGATGCCGTAGAAGATCAGGATCGGCGTGATCAGGAAGCCGCCGCCGACACCCACCATGCCGGTCAGCAGGCCGACCAGGCCGCCGAGACCGACGATCACCAGGGCGTTGACCGACAAGCCGGCGATCGGGAGGTAGATGTCCATCGGCGCGCGACCCTAGCCCTTATTCGGCGGGCGCGGAAGCGCGCAGCTTCGCTTCAGAAATCGCGCGCGAGCGTGAGCGCCGGCCCGCTTTCGGGCGCGGCGTTCCCGGCGAGGCGGAAGCGCCAGTCGGCGACAAGGCGCAGCCCCGGATCAAGCCGCGGCAGGCGGATCGCGACACTCGGCCCCGCCTCGAGCCGGCGGGCGCCGGGCTGCGCGGCGCCCCAGAGCGCGGCGCCGACCTCCACTCCGCCGCGCGTCGCCGCGAGGCGCGCCATAGGCTGCCAGCAGCAGGAGCGCGGCAAGCGCCGACTGACGATCGCGCATCCGCATCCAGCGCTCCGCCAGACCGCCCGACCAGCCCAGCCGATCCCACCCGGCGAGCGCGATGCCGACCATCCAGCGCGCCTTCTGGCTGACCGCGGCGCCAACGCGCGAGGGGAAATAGCCGCGCGTGGCGACGCTCGGCCGGCCAGGTCCGGCGGCGACGCGCACGAAGGTGACCGGACGGCCCATTGCGCCGAGCCTCAGGCCCAGCTCGTAATCCTCAGTGAGGCTCGCCGGGTCGAACGGCGTCCCTTGGGCGGCCGCCAGCCGTTCGAGCGCGTCGCGGGCGATCGCGCAGCCGACGCCAGCCGAAGGCACGGCGGCGCCCAGCGCCTCGCGCACGACCAGCTCCTTGCCATGCGCCTCGGCGAACTCGTCCGCGTAATGCGCGCTGATCCATCGCGAGCGTCGGTCGATCAGCGGCACGACCGGAAGCTGGACGAGATCGTAGCGCTCGACCAGCCGATCGAACACGCCGAGCTCGGCCGAGTGGACGACGTCCTCGGCGTCGTGCAGCACCACCGCCTTGAACCGGCGGCCGAGCGCGGCCTCGTCGGCGCGCATCGCATCCCATAGCCGGTTGAGGCATTCCGCCTTGCTGGTGGGACCGGGCAGCGGGCCGACGACGCAGCGCACGCGTGCTCCCGCCCGCGCCTCGACCGCGGCGATGGTGTCGGGGTCGTTAGGGTAGCAGCCGACATAGATTCGATAGTCGGCGTCGCCGAATGCGCGGACGGCATGGTCGAGCATCGCGCCGATCACCGCCGATTCGTCCCAGGCGGGCACGAAGACCGCGATCGGCCCTGGCGGAGCGGATTTCGCAATCTCTTGCGCCGCCGGCAGAGCGCGCCGCAGCCCCCGGCGGAGCCAAAGACCCATCCAGATGAAGTCGATCGCGAGGTCGCCAATGCCCAGCAATAGGAATCCGCAGGCGGCGAACAACGTCAATTCGCGGAGCGCGACTTGCGCCCCCGCAAGCAACGCAGCCGCAAGCGACACATCTCCCCCCCTATTGAGGGAGATAATGATCCGGATTTCAGGCGAGTCGCAAGAACAAAATTCGCGCCGTGTGTATCTTATCGGGAGTGTTACTCCGCGCCAAAGTCAAATCCGCGACGAGCACAGTCAGCGCGCGAACAGATTCTCCGGATTTCGCATCGCCTTGACCTCGATTGCGTTTCCGGAGGGGTCGCGAAAGAACATCGTCGCCTGCTCCCCCACTTCGCCCGCGAAGCGGATCGTCGGTTCGATCACGAAATCGACGCCGGCCGCGCGCAGCCGCTCGGCAAGCCCGCGCCAGTCTTCCATCCCGAGCACGATGCCGAAGTGCGGCACGGGCACGCCGTGACCGTCGACCGGGTTCTCGTGCGCCGCGGTCTTCGCGTCCGGCGCGAGATGCGCGACGATCTGGTGACCGAAAAAGTCGAAATCGACCCAGCATTCGGCGCTGCGGCCCTCGCGGCATCCCAGCAGGCCGACATAGAAGGCGCGCGCCGCGGCCAGGTCGTGCACCGGGAAGGCGAGGTGGAAGGGGGGTAGCGTCATGCGAGCCTCCTAGCGTCCGCCTGCCCACCTGGCGAGCCGGTCGCGCGCCGGCGTGGCTTGCTCGCGGCGGCGATCCGTGATTTCCGGGGTGGACGGACAGAAAGGACGGCGATGGCAGGACGTTTGGCAGCGATACTGGTGGGCGCGGCGTCGCTAGCCGCCTGCGTGCCGCAGGCCACGACGCCGCCGCCCGGCGCGCCGCTCGCGCTGCCGCCCGAGCCGCGGGCCTATCCGGAGCGAGGGCTGGAGGCGGTGATGGGACGCACCGCTTCGGCGCTCGTCGCCGAGTTCGGCGAACCCGATCTCGACGCGCGCGAAGGCCCGGCGCGCAAGCTCCAGTTCGTTGGCCCGGCCTGCGTGCTCGACGCCTATCTCTATCCGCCGCGGGACGGCGGGCCGCCGGTCGTGACGCATGTCGACGCGCGGCTGCCGGACGGGCGCGATATGGACCGCGCCTTCTGCGTCGCCGCGCTCAGCCGGCGCAGCCGGGCGCGCTGAGCCGCCCGATCGCCCAGGCCGCCGCTTCGGCGACGACCGGGTCTGGATCGCCCGTCAGCGGTTGCAGCGCGGCGATGAGCGCCGGATTTCCGCTATTTCCGGCCGCGATTGCGGCGTTGCGAACCATACGGTTGCGGCCGATCCGCTTGATCGGCAAGCTGGCGAAGACGCGGCGGAAGGCGGCATCGTCGAGCGCAAGCAGGTCGGCGAGGGGTGGCGCCACCATCTCGGCGCGGGGCAGGAAGGCGCGGTTGGCGCGCGCGGCGCTCGCGAAGCGGTTCCAGGGGCACACCGCGAGGCAGTCGTCGCAGCCATAGACGCGATTGCCGATCGCCGGGCGCAGCTCGTGCGGGATCGGCCCCTTGTGCTCGATCGTGAGGTAGGAAATGCAGCGCCGGGCATCGAGCCGGAACGGCGCGGGAAAAGCATCCGTAGGGCAGGCGTCGAGGCAGGCGTGACAGCTCCCGCAGCGCATCGCGTGCGGCGAATCGGCCGGCAGGTCCAGCGTGGTGAAGATCATGCCGAGGAACAACCAGCTGCCGTCGGCGCGGCTGACGAGGTTGGTATGCTTGCCCTGCCAGCCGACCCCGGCTGCCTCGGCGAGCGGCTTTTCCATCACCGGCGCGGTATCGACGAAGACCTTGAGGTCGGTGCCCCTTGCCGTCTCGACGAGCCATCGCGCGAGCGCCTTCAGCGCCTTCTTGACGATGTCGTGATAGTCCGCGCCGCGGGCATAGACCGAGATCCGGCCGTGGCCGCGCGAGTCGGCGAGCGCGAGCGGATCGTCCGTCGGCGCATAGCTCATGCCGAGCGCGAGGACGCTGCGGACCTCGGGCCACAGGGCAGCCGGCGCCGCGCGTCGCTCGGCCGTCTCGGCCATCCAGAGCATCTCGCCATGGCACCCCTCCGCAAGCCAGGCGCGCAGTCTTTCCCCGGCCAGCGGCGCCGCCGTCGCGGGAGCGATACCAAAAGCGCAAAAGCCGAGTTCTTCGGCTTTACGCTTTATCTCGTCCCGTAACTTTTGCTTGCTTTCCAACATATTCTGCGCTTTAGCGGATTTACTTTGTGCAGGGGTACAAGAGCGCAAGTGACAGCCGGTTTGGCGATCGAGGCGAGGGGGCTTTGCAAGTCGTTCGATGGCAAGCCTGCGGTGCGGGGCATCGATCTCGCCGTGCCGCAGGGCGCCATCTACGGCATATTGGGCCCCAACGGCGCCGGCAAGACGACGACGCTGAGAATGCTGCTCGGCATCATCGAGCCTGATCGCGGCGCGCGCAGCCTGCTCGGCTTCGATCGTCCGCTCGAGGCGGCGCGCATCGTCGGCTATCTGCCGGAGGAGCGCGGCCTCTACCCGGCGATGACGGCGCGCGACGCGATCGCGTTCATGGGCGCTCTGCGCGGTCTCCCGCTGGAGGTCGGCCGCAAGCGCGCCGAGATCCTGCTGCGCGAGAACGGGCTCGGCGACTATGTGGACAAGCCGATCAAGGTGCTCTCCAAGGGCATGGCGCAGACGATCCAGCTCTTCGGCACGATTGTCCACAAGCCGAAGCTGATCGTCCTCGATGAGCCCTTCTCGGGGCTCGACGCGATCAACCAGGGGCGGCTCGAGCACCTGATCCGCGAGGAGGCGGCGGCGGGAACAACCGTCATCTTCTCCACTCACGTCATCCACCATGCCGAGCGACTGTGCGAACGGATCGCGATCATCGCTGCCGGACGCATCGGCTTCGAGGGGCTGGTGTCGGCGGCGCGCGAGCGACTGCGCCCGGTGGTGCGGGTGCGGACGCGCGCGCAGGACGGCGTCTGGCGTTCGGCGCTTCCCGCCGACGCCGCGCGCGTCGACGGCGTGTGGCAGTTCGAGCTGCCGGCGGCGGGGATCGAGCCGCTGCTGGAGGCGCTCATCGCCGGCGGCGCCGGGATCGAGGAGCTGTCGATCGAACGGCCCAGGCTGCACGACGCCTTCGTCGCGATCGCCGGCGAGGCCGCCGCGCGCGAGATGGGCGGTGCGGCGCGCGAAAAGGAGACGGCCGCATGATGGGCCTGTGGGAATCGGCGTGGGTCATCGCCCGGCGCGATTTCGTCGCGACGGTCCTGTCGCGCACCTTCATCCTTTTCCTGATCGCCCCGCTTCTCGTCTTCGCGGTGGCGCTTGCCGTCAGCAGGTTCGCGCAGCAGCGCGAGGCGCGCGCGCTCCAGCCGGTCGTCGCCCTGGTCACGGACGGCGCCACGGCGCAGGCCGTCATCGAGGCGCGCGATCGACTCGCGGGCGGGACATCGGAGCAGACCTTTCCCGAGCTCCGCCCGGTGGCGCCGGCGGAGCGGATCGGCGTCCAGATCCAGCGTCTGCTGGCCGACAGCGAGGGCAACTATTCGGCGGTGCTCAGCGGGTCGCTCGACCGCCCCGTGCTTACCGGGCCGCGACGCGCCGACGATTCGCTTACCCAGCGGCTCCAGCTCATCATCTACCAAGCGCGCCAGACGCGCGCGCTTGGCGACAGCCCCGAGTCGCTCGGCGCCCCGCTGCAACGCGTGGTGGCCGCAGCGGCGGCGGGCAACCTCCACATGCTCCGCCGCCAGTTCGCCCGCGGCGGCCAAGGCCTGATCTTCGCGATCACCGTGCTGCTCGCGACCATGCTGCTGTCAACGCTGATCGAGGAAAAGTCGAACAAGGTGATCGAGGTGCTCGCCGCCGCGGTTCCGCTCGACGCGATCTTCCTCGGGAAGCTCTTCGCCATGCTCGCCATTTCGACCGTCGGCCTGTTGCTGTGGGGCGGGATCGGCATCACCGCCTACCTGTTCAGCCAGGTGGTAAGCGACTGGGTCAACCTGCCTGACGTCTCGCCCGCCGTCGGCTGGCCGGCCTTCGTGGTGCTGATCGTCATCTACTACGCAACCAACTTCATGCTGCTCGGCGCGCTGTTCCTCGGCATTGGCGCGCAGGCGAGCAGCGTCCGCGAGATCCAGTCCATCACCATGCCGGTGACGCTGCTCCAGGTGGTGGTGTTCCTGCTCGCCGCGAACACGCTCGGCGCGTCCGGCTGGCTGGCCTGGCTGGCGTGGCTCGTGCCCTTCTCCTCGCCGCTGGCGATGGTGGGCGAGGCCGCGATGTCGGCCAGCATCTGGCCGCACCTCCTGCTCCTCCTATGGCAGTTGGCCTGGGTCGTTCTGATCGTCCGGATATCGTCGCGCATGTTTCGGACGACGGTGATGAAGTCGGTCGCCGGCGGACCGCTCCTCGACGTTCGCGCGTGGCGGGGCGGCGGGGCCGACGCCGCGCGTCCGGCCGAATAGCGCCTTCGTTCGCCGCCGCGCGGCTCGCCTTGCAGGCCGTGTCCGGCTTTGAAGGCGCGATGGTCGGGAAGGCCGCACAGCTCAGCCGGAGCGACGCGCTCGCGCTGTTGCGCGACGAACGCGACCGCGCGGTCGAAACGCTGCGCCGCATCGAGGAAGAGGGCCTCACCTTTCACGCCGCGGAAGGCCCGGACGCCCCTATCCGCGACGTCACCGCGAAGCAGGCCAACCGCCAGCGCCAGGTGATCGAGCGAATGGACCGCCTGATCGACTTTTTCGAGGACGCGACCGCGCCGGCGATGTCCGACTGAGCCGGCGCCGGGGTCAGCGTTCGTCGGCGAAGACGGCGACCGACTGGCCGGCGGGAGAGGCCTGGCCCCGATACATCCCCGGCGTCGTTAAGGCGTGGAGCGCCGTCCCGTCCGGCGTGACCAGAATGAGCCCGCCGGCGCCCCCGAGCTCCTCGATCTCGGCAAGCACGTGACGCGCCGCGGTCTCGGGCGGCTCGCCGAGCAGCCGCATCCGCGCGCAGATCTCGTGCGCCGCACCCACGCGAAGGAAATATTCGCCCGCGCCGGTCGCGGAGATCGCTGCAACCCGATCATCGGCATAGGTGCCGGCGCCGATCACCGGCGAATCGCCGATTCGGCCCCAGCGCTTGCCGGTGAGCCCGCCGGTCGAGGTCGCCGCCGCGACGTGGCCGTCCTGGCCGAGCGCCACCGCGCCGACCGTTCCATATTTGAGGTCAAGGTCGAAGGCGTCATTGCTGGCTTGCGCGAGGAACTCGTCGAGCTGCCGCCGCCGCTCGAGCGTGACGAACCAGTCGTTGGCGACCTGCTCGAGGCCGTGGGAGGCGGCGAACTCGTCGGCGCCGGCGCCTCGCAGGAAGACGTGCGGCGTCTCGATCATCGCCCGCCGGGCCACGCTGACCGGGTGGCGGCTGGTCGCAAGCCCGGCGACGGCGCCGGCGCTACGGTCGCGCCCGTCCATGATCGCCGCGTCCAGCTCGACCGCGCCGTCATGGGTGAGGACCGATCCGCGTCCGGCGTTGAACGAGGGATCGTCCTCGAGCACGCGGACCGCCGCCTCGACCGCGTCGAGCGCATTGGCGCCGTTGGCGAGCAGCGTCGCGCCCTCGGCGAGCGCCTGCTCCAGCCCCTCGCGCGCCGCGCGTTCCCGCGCCGAGCCGAGCCGCTCGCGCGTGAACCGACCCGCGCCGCCGTGAATGACGATGCGCCACGCGCCGGACGGGCCGGGGCCTGCCGGGCCGAGCGAAACGACGGTGATCATTGACGAAATTCTCCAAGCCTCGCGGTCCTATAGGCGGGTACGTCACCAGCGCCAAGGCACGGACGGCCGACATGCGGCAGCCGGTTTCGATTTCGTACAAACGCCGCGTGGACGAGCCGGCTAGCGGCCCTCGGCGAACCTGCGGAGCAGCTGGATATCTTCCGCGGAAACCGGGCTGCCGGTCGCGTCGCGGGGTCGGTGCGAAGCTGCGGCGCCCTTGTGGTGCACCGGCCGGGCGGTCGGGGCCGGACCGACGAAGTCGACCGCGAACCAGATGACGAGGCCCGCCCACAGGAGTGCCATCCAGCGGCTGCGGAAGACGGAGCGCAGGCTCGGGCCGAAGAAGAACATGGGCCCAGCGTGGCACATAGTCCTTAAGAGATCGTGCGCGCGGCGCAAGCTTCGCTTGGGATCGCGCCCGCGCGGGCCTATCTATCGCGACGATGAGCGACGCGACGACCGAAACCGCCGAACGGACCGAGCCGGGATTTCGCGTCCTCACGCGCTTTCTTCCCTATCTGTGGCCGAAGGGCGAGCCGGGGCTGAGGCTCAGGGTCGTCGTCTCGCTGCTGCTCGTCCTTGCCTCGATCGCCGTCACCACGCTGGTGATGCCGCTCGCCTATGGCGCGGCGGTGGATCGGATGACGGCCGGGATGGACCCGGCGGCGGAGATCGCGATCGCGCTCGTCGCCGCCTATGCCGGCGCGCGCTTCGCCGGCGTGCTCGCCGACAATCTCAGGAACGGCCTGTTCGAGCGCGTCGGGCAGGATGCGACGCGGCGGCTCGCCGAGCAGACCTTCCGCCACCTCCACGGTCTGTCGCTGCGCTTCCATCTCGAGCGGCGCACCGGCGCCGTCACCAAGATCGTCGAGCGCGGCACCAAGAGCATCGACATGATGCTCTACTTCCTGCTGTTCAACATCGCGCCGACGCTGGTGCAGCTCGTCATCGTCATGGGCCTGTTCTGGGTGAAGTTCGGGCTCGGGCTGGTCGTCGCCACGCTCGTCATGGTCGCGCTCTACATCCGCTACACGCGGATCGTGACCGACTGGCGGACCAAGCTGCGCGTGCAGATGAACGATCTCGACACCCGGGCGGTCGCGCGCGCGGTGGACAGCCTGCTCAACTACGAGACCGTCAAATATTTCGGCGCCGAGGACCTCGAGGCGCAGCGTTATGGCAAGGCGGTTCGCGCCTATGCCGACGCGGCGGTCAAGAACGAGACCAGCCTCGCCTGGCTCAACATCGGCCAGTCCTTCATCACCAACACGATGATGGCGGGCGCGATGGGCTATGTCGTGTGGGGGTGGAGCCGGGGCCAGTTCACCACCGGCGATCTCGTCGTCGTCAACACCCTGCTCGCCCAGCTCTTCCGTCCGCTGGACCTGCTCGGCATGGTCTATCGCACCATCCGCCAGGGCCTCGCCGACATGGACGCCATGTTCCGGCTGGTCGATACTCCGGCCGAGATCGTCGACCAGCCGTGCGCGCCGGACCTGGTCGTGCGCGCCGGCCATATCCGCTTCGA
>Ga0182741_1004397_pt1 | contig 13925 bp, 4 predicted proteins | sample eDN5th37CBELigOP_FD_128874 | JGI IMG/M metagenome (GOLD analysis project Ga0182741, IMG submission 128874) | Enriched Organic Plus compost microbial communities from Emeryville, California, USA - eDNA 5th pass 37_C BE-Lig OP (version 2) (version 2) ...
AATCGCCAAGTTGCGTCATCAGTGATCCCTGCATAAGGGCGGTTGGCGTTATCGCGGAATGCACCCGTTGTGATCATGACGTAGACTAGCGTTCGTTCGGGAAGCAGGATTGGTGGCTGAATTGATATCATTGCAGTGCCTCCGCCTGTTACCGCCGTTGAGTTCGTCACATCAACGCGAGTAATGAGTTGATTATCTGATGCGCGATAGATGCTGACGTAATAGACTCCAGCGCCTTGTGAAAGCTGTGGATGAACTGCCTTTGAGAAGGTGAGACCGATGGGACTGGATGGCGCATGCGTATTCGAGTTGTGGGGAGGCTGGTACGCAATCACATATGGAGGAGTGATATCACCTGTCGTGAAGTAGTAACCGGCGTTCGTCGTGTACCCGGCGAACCAGTTACCCGATTGATCTTGAATCGCCGTTGCAGGAATAGAAACGTAGTATTGCGTCAAATCCACAAGAGAAACGGTTCTTGCGATCGTCAAAGTGTTCGTTCCGGAGCCAGTAATCGAAGCGGATGGTAGAGTCCAAGATTCGACAATGGCATCATCTGCATACCTCCGTAGTGAGATCGTACCCGCGCCATTTACAGTTGTGATTTGTTTGTTGAAGGTGATGATAATTGGGTCAAGGAGGCCAGCATCAGTGCTCTGATGGGCCGGAGATCGCGCGACAACAACTGGAGGGATGTTGTCAAATGTCGTGAAAGACCATTCCGTCGAGAACAAGTAGCCTGGATGATAGTTATTCGACGAGTCTGCGAAGACAGTCGACGGGAAGGTAACGTAGAACTCAGTTGCAGCGGGCAAGGTCTGACCCAAGGAAATGGAAACAACGGCTGTTCCATTGCCGTACATAGTTGGCGCATTCGCAGTTGGGACTGCACCAGAACTACCCAAGACAATTGCAGTTTCGACATTTACAGCACTGAAAATGACTCCATCGCTCTTGCGACGAAGAAGTAAAGTACCCGTGCGAACATACACGATTTCATCAAAGTTGATGATCAAACTAGTCGTCAAAGAAACGCCTTCCGCACTATGCGCTGGGACCGTCGACAAAATTGCAGGAGGATCATCATCACGAGTTGCGAATCGCCAGCTCTGATCACTCGAAACTCCTCCAAAAGCGTTGCCACTCACGTCCTCGAAGGCTGTCGAGTCAATCAAAACGTAGTAGTTTGTGAGTGATGCAAGCCGTTGACCAAGCGGGATAGCATGCCGCAGAGAGACCTCACCCAGCTGAGAATCGGTTCCGAAAAGATGTGAGGGAATCGACAGTCGGAGAGCACCAGTATTTGTTGTGTAGATGTGCACAGAGCCCGCGCCGGTTCCGCCTGGGAGCAAGCGTGGTCGCACGGCCTCACTAAACGTCAGAATGAGCTCCGTCTGCGTGGGAACGCCGACAGAGTTATGAGCGGGACTCACGGAAACAAGTGTGGGCGGGGTTGTATCTGCGGATTCAAAGTACCATTGGGTCTTAGTCACCAAACCTGCAAACTCGTTCCAAGATGGGTCAATGAAACTGCCCGGAGTAATGAGGATGTAGTACTTCGTTTTGGAGAGTAGATTCGACGTAGGTGAAATTGTGATTGTGTCACTACCAGAGCCCGTAACACGGGCAGATGGAAGAGTAAAAGACTCAACCAAAGTATTGGTGTCATTATTATACAAGGAAATAACACCACCCGCGACGACTGTGACATTCTTGTCGAATTGCATTGAGGGCTGGACATTCACCGGGACGTTCGTCTCTCCAACCTCAGGGTTGAATTGCACGACGACCGGAGGAATCCAGTCTCCTGTGGTCCATGTCCAGTCATCTGGAGTCAGCAGACCAGCAAAGTAATTTGGTGGTGTGGCTAAATCACTGATAGCGGTGGCTGGAACGAGGACGTAGACCTTGGTGTTCTCCGGGAGGTGTTGAGAACCGAAGGGGATCTCGAGCTGATTAGTTCCTGAGCCCAACACTGCTGCGCCATCGGCAGCGACCACAGTTCGGAGGAGAGTGTTGTCACTGGCTTGATAAATCCTGAAACTACCTCCACCCGCGATAGTTTTAACAGGCTCTGAGAATGTCAAGATGAGCGTAGCATTCGTTCGGGCACCTACAGAATTCTGTACAGGATATGTTGCGACCAGGGTCGGAGGTGTTACATCGATAGTCGTGAAGTTCCAAACATCGCTTGAGGTGACGGCGGGGCGAACGTTTTGGTTCACACTCAGGTCTCGAATGGCCGGAGAATTGAACAACACCCACACAAAAGTCTCAGTCGGAAGTAAGTTCGCTGGAATCAGAGTCAGCACGTTGCCATTCACCTGAGCTCTACTTGGATCATCGAGCGCAATAGTCTCGAGGAGTCCATCATACGAGTACAGACTTGCTGTACCACCCGCAATAACCGCGATATCCTCGTTAAACGTTACGGTGGGGTGGACGTTAGTGGGGACGTCGCGACTGCCGAGTGAGGGATCCAGGGTGACTATGGCAGGGGGCGAGTAGTCACCGATGGTGAAAAGCCACTGCGATGCCACAAGACCTGTGAAAGCATTGCCTGATGCGTCGCGAAGCGCGCCAGGTGGAATGACGACAGTCACTTGGACACCCTCTGGCAGTGGGTCATGAGGAATCGTGATAATGCTGGTGCCATCACCTTGAATATCCGTTGCATTTGTAGTCGACAGCGTTTGCAACGAAGAAGAATCCAGGAATGTGATGATGCCGGTACCCTTGTAGGTTGCTTCCGAGAAAGTCAAGGTGACAGTGGCAGTGGGGACAATATTCGTGCTGAGATGAGCAGGGTTCAGGGCGACTAGGGTAGGTGGGGTGAAGTCACCGGTTTGGAATCTCCATCCAGACGAAGCTGTAATGCCAGCGAACGCGTTTCCGGCACCATCCAGGAATGCTGATGCTGGGACGATAACGTAATACTGTGTCATGTCTGAGAGAGGAGCTGACAGCAAGAACCGGATCGTATCAGTGCCAGACCCTCGGACAGCCGAGCTCATGAGTGAGATGGTCTGCACGATCGTGTCCGTGAGTGCCGCACGGATCTGCACAACGCCACCGGAATTCGAGCGGAATACACGCTCCGTGAAGGTAATTTTCAATTCCGCGGATGTTGATACACCCGTCGCACCGTTATTCGGAGTTAAAGAGGCAACAGAGGGGGGTGTCAAATCAACGGTCGTGAAGCGCCAGACGGAGGACCCACTGATGCCAGCAAAGTAGTTTCCATTTGAGTCAACAAACGCGGTCGAGGCAATTTCCACAAACATTTCCGTGCTATCAGGAAGAGGAGAACTCGGCTGAATATTAATTGTGGTGGTGCCTGAACCCGTAATCTGACCGCTGGTAACGGGGATGGAAACAATCACACTGTTATCCAGCGCCTTTCGGAGATTGATTGCACCAGAGTCTGCGGTCACGGCTTCTGAGAAATGAAGTGACAGCACTTGTGTCAGTGGCACCGAGCTGGATAAATGTGTGGGCGTGTACGTAAGTACAGTCGGGGGTGTGTAATCTCCAGTCGTGAATTGCCATGAGCCGACGAATTCAAAGGGGTTGTCGCTCGCGTCACTAATACACAGGTTGGGGACGGACACAACGTATGTTGTGAGGTCTGGTAGCTTTGACGGACACGAGAGCGAAATGGTCGTGGTTTCCGAGCCCTGAAAATTCGGTGAAGGACTGCAGGAGATGGTGCACACGACAGAGGAATCCGACGCTCGAATGACTTGAATCTGTGCAGAGCTGCCAGGAAAGGCCTTGACAACTTCATTGAAGGTCATTTGAAGCGGAACCCCACCGTTTACGTTAGTCGAAAGGTGGAGCGGAGTCAGGGTGACAATTGAGGGCGGAGTGTAATCTGCAGTGGAGAAGAACCATACGTTCTTCGCCGCAATACCAGCGAATGGGGTCCCCGTCAGCCCTTCGAACGCATCTGATGTGATGAGGACGTAGTACCTCGTGTTTTCCATGAAGGGATCAGGTGTGATCGTGATGGTTGGCGAGCCTGAACCACCGACCTTGGCGGAGGTTACTTCGATTTCTTGGAGCAGAAGATCGGAGTTATAGTCGTAAATACGGACATACCCGCCTGCCTTCGCGAACACCGTTTCTGAAAATGTGATGATCAGCGGTTCGGTCAGAGCTACTCCTGTGATGGAGTTGATGGGCGAGAGGAAAATTTGCGTGGGAGCGGCTAATATAGTCGTGGCGAAGAGAACAAATGATAGCATGATCGAAAGGATTCGAACTGGCGAGCTCCTAAGTAGACTGCCACTGCTTGTCAGTCCCGTGGGGGACTCAGAGCTAGCCATGTAGTCTTGCTCTTGAAGCCGACTCTTCCGCCTCCGTGCTTTGCGACAGCTGTGATGCAGGCTTGCAAGGCCTTGTTGTAAAACGGAGTCGTTGGCTGGGGCTTTGTGCGAGTCAGCCACTTTGTTTTTCACTGAGCTGTCCACGGTGTGTGAAGCACGACTCGCGGGTGCCTGGTCAACATCATCTTCCCTAGGAAATGCCCAATGCATTGCCAGGGCTGGATCGGGTGCCAGAACCGGCCCCAGCTGCTCATCGAGTCGTCTCATCGACGCGTGGCACAGGTAGCAGCTGGGAGGGCCTGGGATTGCGTCCTCGCAGCACGCCTTTGCTTAAGACAACCACAGCAAAGCTTCGACGGAGGGGCTGACCTAGGTCCGACTCGGAAACGGATGTGTGTGAGTTGGTGGGTCCCAGGCACGTCTAAGAGATGAGACGCGAGTTGCTCTAGATGTATCACGGGTTAGACGATGAGTTCTGTGAATTAACTAAGAAGAGACTACAAGCACGGCTCACCTTCCGACAAAAACCGTGGTCGAGAAACCAGTCCACAAGCACGAGTTCGAAAAACTTATCTGTAAGACGAAGCTGCGGAAGTGCATACGGTTTTCCAATGAAAACAAGCATGACTCAGGCTGACACATGCAATCCACACCTTGTCACAGCAACAACACATTCCCGAACCACAGAATTTACACACCTATAATTTAAGCGCGCGTTCGAATTTCGACCCGTTCAGTGGTGTTTTCGGGTGGTTTCATCTCAGTGCTACTCATTCATCTAAATCCTTTCGGTGGGGTAGAAGATCTCAATATGCCGCAGCATTTCGCAGCGGATCACTCAGTGACCCATCTCGTCCCACGCGTGCACAAGACATCTTCTCACTCGGTTTCGGAAGGCTGGTCGAACTTGTGGGGTTTAGCCGTTTCAGGCTAAAATTCAAATTTCAAGCTTTCAAATTTCGAACGCTCGATGAGAGAGGCCCAAGTTGTATAATGAATGTGAGTGCAGATGGGCAGGTTGGAGTGACTGTTTGGTCATGCTGTGACTTTGATTGAGTAAATTAGTGTGGTCTAATGCTGATAACATGTATAAAATGCGAATGTTCCCGACATATCTATGACTTTTTCGACGCATAACGGATACAGAGATGAGGCGGGAGTTGGTGTGATGCGGGAGATAAGGCGCGTTGAAAGCAGGCATCATATACCCACAAGCATTCTGGTACTCACACGTGATGTCACATTTCCCAAACTCCTAACAGCTACGTTGTTTCGGCTTCTCTCCAGCGGATTGGAGAGAGTCTTCAGCTATCGGGTCGTGGAAGGGACTGGAAGGGGAGCAAGCGAAGGTGATACGCAATCGCCTCTTCGCTCGAACATTGCAAGGGTCGTGAGTGACTCCCTGAGCTGAGTATATTGTGGATCCTCGAATCTGACCGATTCGTCCACGCAGACTGCCGTCCCACGGTTTGACAGGAGTCGGCTCTGAGAGTGTCGCCACTGCAGCGATACAGTCGTGACGCGCCCGTTAAATCCATGAGCGGCACAAAGCCGACGGCCAGAGCCGCTGAAGTGGGCAGCGCACCACCACCCGCGTTGGCAACTATTCCATCATCCTATGAATCCATTTATGCCTCTCTGCTTCCCCCTTCGGCGAGCGAGATTCTCGCCCTCGCAAATGAAGCGCTCCCGAAGAGACCAGTACCACTCCACCCAACGAATACTCGACAGGGAACTCCATCCGCGGGTGTCACAACTCCCGCAAGTGTACCCCCCCAAACGAGTGGGACCACAACAACGGCATCTCAGGAAGGTGTGGGCAAGATGCCTCTTTCGCTTGAGGCCTTCCGAAATACTGAGGAGTTTCAGAAGCAAAAGGCTGCACTTCGACGGGCGTTGAGAGACGGATCTTTCTTTAAGCCCAAAAGTGAGGACCAAGCTGCATTGTTCGACGAAGAGGGCTCAGCTTCTAAACAAAGGAAAGAGGTTAGCCTGCTTCCAGGTGGCCACACAACTGTAATTGCGCCCGAATCTCAGTCTAGTCCATCCGAAGCCGAGCGTTCCCTCGTCGTATCACCAGCGGCGAGCGGATCCTCGTCGAGTCGCTCAAACCTCGTCACACTTGCAATTAACACACTGGTATTGGAACACTTACGTGACCATGGGTACCACTATACCGCCCAAGTTTTCGCTCCAGAGAGCAAAACCCATCCTGCGGGTCCTCACTCATTAACGCAAGCAGATATCCTGGCAATCCTGGGTATCAAGCCCCCAACTGTATTGCAGGATGATACGACTCCAGCTAATGCCGAAACGTCACCGAGCTCTTGCCTGACGAAACGACTTGTGCCAGCACGAAGTCACCGGTACATCTGGCAGCAGCTACAGAAACTTGAACAAGAGCGTCGACTAGATGGTCCCAGGCCTCCACTTGCGATTGAGGCCAGAGATTCAACTGTAAAGGCCGGTTCTCAACCTGAGCAGCGTGGTAAGACATCATCATTGCGCCGAAAATCCCTGCTGGAGATTTTCTGTGAGGCAATTGCAGATGCGGCGACCGGTGGATTGGCGGCCATGGCGTCGAATGACGAAACACCAGGCACGCATTCAGAGTCGTCTGATTTGAGTCAAAAAATCATGTGCGATGCAGCGACATCCACGTCTGATTTGGAGCTTGTTATCCCAAGAGATTCGCTTCAACGTAAGTTGCAGGCACTAGATGAAGCCGCGCGTGCACGTCTTGAACGTGTCGAGGCAATGGATGCAGGTGGCGAGAGTTTCGAAGTACGCCTCATGCGGGTGCAGCGGGAAGCCGAAACTCGTGCGAGGAAGGAGATGGAAGAGCGTTTGCGTGTATTCGAGGCCAAGAGGGTAGAGGAGATCCGCAGGGAAATTGGTGCTTCATATCGTGTTGAGCTGGCGGCTCAACGAGCTGAACTCGAAAGAGAGTGTGAAAAGCGGATTCGAGAAAGTCAGAAAAGAGCACAAGAAGCTGAGGAGCGCGCTCGAACCGCGGAGCACGAACTAGAACGGGTGCGATATGATGCTCGTCAGGAGTTGCTATCAGAAGTCCAAGCGATGCGTCGAAGAGAGGATGAAATCCGCGCAACGCTTGCCTCTGAGCGTGCACTTGTTCAATCGGAACTGAAGCGCCTAGAGCGTGAGCTCGAGGCTGCGATGACGACTAAAGCAGAGGCAGAAAAGCGATTGAAAGATATAACCTCAAAGGAGCAGACGATCGATTCTATCCTTCGTTCAGAAGTCGAAGCTCGCACATTAGAACTCAACTCGCGAACGAACAAGGCTGAAAGCCGTGCCGAGTCCCTAACAACGGCACTTAAACAGCAATCTGGAGAGTTGGAATCCTTGCGCCAGGAGTTATCATCGTTACAAACGGCTCTTGCAGGCGTATCAGAGCAACAAAAGGCAGCCTTGAAGCGCGCCATTGAGGCGGAAGGTACCAAGTTTCAGCTAGAGGCTGAACTCGCCGATGTGAAGGCGCAATTACGGCCGCTCAAGGAGCGATTTGAGCAAGAACTGCGACGCGCAGTCGATAGCGCTGCTGGAGTGGCTTCCGCTGAGACTTTGAAGGAACTAGCCAAGGCTCGCGCTGAGGTAGTCACAGCAGCCGCTGCGGCTCGTGTGGAGGTCCGTAATGCTCTTGAGGAAGAGCTCTCCAAGCTGCGTTCGCAGCTCCATGAGGCTCGAAGCAGGGCATCTCAAGCCGTTGCCTCTCAACGCACGTATGAGGCTCGTCTAAAGGAAGTCGAGCAATCACGTGATAGTCTGCTCAGTCAACTAGAGCAGGAGGTAGCCGAGCGCCGGCATTGTGAACGCGAAATCCACAGACTCGAACGTGAGCTCAGCTCTCTGCGAGCACAACTTGAGACGTCGATGTCCACTCCTTCGGCCAGCTTTGGTCAGGGGCGCTCGCAGATTATTTTGAATGCGCCACTGTCCGACACGTTGGGGAGAGCGTATCCCCCAGTAGCGAGCAAACCAGACTTAGGAACTTCAACGGTGGAGGTGCCCATCGTGCCATCTGGCCCGTCGCTACAACGTGCTCTTGACTCAAGAAGTGCGAGTACACCAGCGGTGGATATTGAAAAGCTCTTCCCAGAGATAGAGGAGGAAACGGCGCAACTACTAAAACAACTCAGTCAGCCTGTGCCTCGTGTAAGCACCTCAACAACGAGCGCATCAACACATAAGCGTTCAGCTCCTCGGCACGAGCGTGGGCCCCTGCAGCTAGAAGATGAGAGCTTAGATTCTGTGCGAAGCATATATTTTGATGACTCATCACACTTTAGCAGTCGTTTAGCCGAGGAAGCCGATGGCCAGGGGATTACACCTGACGAAGCAGACGAAGGGAAGAACTCAGAACCAGGTTCAGGAGGAGGAGTGACAATGCCATCAGAAGCACCCTCTGGAGTCCGAAAGCAGTTCACGCCATCCAATCATCCCGCGGCCGTAATGACTGCGAAACCCGACGGTAAGGTTGCACCTCAGCAAGCTACTCGGAGGCCTGTGATGGGGGCGAGGCAGCAACTATCCACGACTTCTCGCGTGAACTCTTCACTCTCTGAAGTCCTCCAGACCTTTAGCGGCTTCGAAGAAGACGAGAACGAGTTACATAGCTGCGTCCAGGGTGTGCTGAGCAGTTTCCATGACACCAAGCTCCGGTTGAAAAATGCAATTGAGAGACCGCTTGTAGTGGAGCAAGCACATACACCGACAATTCAAGAGCATCACCACCATCACTACCATGTGACACCGATGCAGCCTGAGCAGTCGAGCTTAGTGCAGACGAATGCGACCACCAAACCACAAGCGGAGCCAGTGCCCATCCCCGTAGCTGTCCAAGCCTCAACCGTCGAGCCGTCACTGGCGAAACGAGAGAGCCAAGGATTGAGTGGACCACACACAACAGCAGTGACAAGGACTCAGGTACCTTCAGAGCAGCAGGCTGTGGCTGAACAGTCTCGCAGATCCAGTATGGAGACACGACCTCCAGGCCAACTCCACCCTGTGACGACAGCAGTTATTAACTCGGGCACTCGGCCAAACGAGCAGGTAGCCGAGTCTAGTCAGCCACTAGCTGCTTCAACTGCCTCAAGACCGAATGATGTAACGAATACCCCTGCCACTACTGTAGGCACTACACCGACAATGGCCGTGCAGCACCCTGTAGCGCCCTCAACGACATTGGCGAGCCCCGTCCTGTTCGTAGGAGCCTCTCCACTAGCCAACGACACCATTCACATCGAGGATTCGGATGACATCATTATTGAGGATTAAGCGCCGTGACCCGTGTAAGCTATTGTTTCACCAGCGGACCACTGCTCTGATCATACCCTAGATGGTAGGCAGTGCTGTGGATCCATCATAAAGCTTCGGTAATTTGAAGCGAAGCTGAAACTGTTTGTTTTATCTCAGGATGTGTTGGTGACGCACAGCTGAGGTGTAAAGTGCGCAGTGCAAGAATAGAGTTCTAATGATACATGTGAATGCCATTCTCACGGCCGTCTTTGCTAGCGTGAGTGTTGCATACGTGCGAGACACCCTCCCCATCCTCATCCTGCCCCGTCAACTTGACGGAGACTTTGGCCCAGTCAGCTTTCCAGTAAAATTTCCTCAAACGAGCATATTTACAGGAATAGGAAGTCCCAGCATCTATCGCGATTTTTCACATTCTAACCACATGTATTTATCGAGTGTGGCAACCTATTGCAAAATACTATTCTTTGTTCCGGATACATCTGCAGAATCTCACCAGAGGTCCGATCTTCTGCTTCGCTTCTACTCCAGGTTTTGTAGCGACCGAACTGCCGGTCGCTTTGGGCGTAAGATGGCTGATGACGATGGTTTTTACGATGACTTCTACACGGGGTATGATGGGTTCGAAGAGCCTGAAGCAGTCAGCTTCAATGACAACTGGAGCGACGCCCCCAGCGACGAAGTCAAAGAAGGAAACACTGCTGGTGGAGAGCCTGAAGAGAAGTTCGAGATCAAGACAATCGCTGTGAAAGACACACTAGGAAATGTACGTTTTTATTCTCCTTGTCCTCCCTTGCTTCCTCGCTCAAAACCCACTTGCATGTATTTCGGCTTTCTGAACTTAGGTGACGTTATTTCCAACCTCCCTCTCTCCGACACTCTTAGGTCCCGCAACATTATCAAGTCCTGGACGCTGAAGGGCTTGATCAGGAGCGACTAAAGGCCGAGAAAACAGTAGCAAATCGATGCGGGATGACTCTGGAAATGGCATCAGGTCTGATGCGCCACTATGAGGTACGTTTGGATTGGAGGGGATGCAGAATGACGGTTTCTCTCATCGATACATGCTGGCCGTGCGTTGGTTGGGGATGTGGCGTACGACACCTTTGGTCTGCGTTTTCTTTCAGACACTCATCATTGAGCTATCTATGTTCGTCTTTCATTACCTCTCATGTTATTCCAGTGGAACGAAGAGAAAGTTGTAGGCCTCTGCCTCGACGATCTTGCTGCTGCAAAGAAGGAGTCTGGCCTCAGCGATTGGCCGAGCGACATCTCTTACGATAGTCAGTTTCTCCCATCACCAACAGCTCCTGGAGGTGGGTTTACCTGCATGGTCTGTTTTGATGACTTTAGTGACTTGCACCTTGGTGCTCGTTCTCCATGCGGACACTCATTTTGCAATGCCTGCTGGTACCAGTATTTCATCACATATCTCTCTGGGCGTGCCGGAGGTAGCAGTGGAAGAAAGCCTCCCCGATGTATGGCACATAAGTGTACTTGCCAGCTTCCGAATTCATTTGTGCGCTGCGTCCTGCTCAACACGCTAGCTAAGGAGCGCCAAGACACTGAGGGTTTGGACTGGGATATCGCACTGGAGCGCGCAAAATCAGAGATTCCAGAAATCACATTTGATGCCGTCATCGGTGGTCGTTTTGCTGGCATGTACAATCAAATCAGAGAATCGAGTGCCGCCGCGAGGAGTAATGAGACGGAGGACGCAAGCGACAATCTATTCAAGCTCTGGCAGAGTACATCCCCTAAAGCTGCGGTACCGAGCGCCCCGCGGCCAGCATCGGCACAGCCTTCCGCAGCCCAAAAGACGTCAACTACTGTCTCTAGTAACAGTCAGAAAGCGAAGCAACCCGACACGCCACAGACGATTTGGTATCAATGGCTTGGAAAAATCCGTAGGGCATACGTGGATGCCAATCGTCACACACGATGGTGCCCAGCTCCAGGTTGCGAGTTTGCCATTCGAAGACTTGCTGAATCCACCGAAGCGGCGATGATTGAAGTTTCCTGCGCATGTGGCCATCGCATATGTTTCTTGTGTGATGCGGCGGAGCCCCATTCCCCCGCTCCTTGTTTCATTGCTGCGATGTGGCGGCTCAAATGTAGCCACGAGAGCGAAGCCGCCCATTGGATTATGAATAACACAAAACCTTGTCCCCGTTGCAGAGTCAGGATAGAGAAGAATTCAGGTTGCAACCATATGACATGCTCTTCGTGTCAGTATGAGTTCTGCTGGGTCTGTGATGGCGACTGGAAGGCTCATATTGAGAAGAGTGTAACTGAGGCATACCACTGCAACAAATTCAATCCAGCAAAGAAAACTGTTACCAAGGGCGATCTAGAGGCTGCCCAGCAAGCTCCTACCCAGGATAGTCGCGAATCAGTTGTGCGATACCTCTTCTATTACACTCGTTACCACAACAATCATATGGCACAGCATTTCGCTGTTCGTCAAAGGAAAAAGGTTGAACAACGCATGGCTGAGCTTCAGCAAAACAACGAAGACATTGAGTGGAGCGATGTGGAGTTTATGCGCGAAGCGAATGAGCAGATCATTGAGTCTCGCCGCATTCTCAAGTTCTCCTATGTCCTGGGCTATTTCCTTAAGGAGGGGAAAGAGAAGAACTTGCTCGAGTACCTTCAACAACAGCTTGAGCAAGCGACCGAGCTGCTGACCGAGAATGTCGAGCGCGAACACACCATTGATTCGGGCAAGCTAATGTCACTCGCGCGTGTGTCTAAGCAATTCGCGCAGAAACTGATCGAGGGTGTTGAGAGAGGTCTAACCGCGGGCGAGGACAATTACAAGGGTGGAGTTAAGATGGAGCTCTACAACACATTTGGCTTGGATCAAGAGTATGAACGTGAGATGGAAGAACGCCGCCGCAGAGATGAGGACGATTCTGACGCAGGCGGAAGCGAACAGAATCAAAATGATGGCCAAAGTGCGGAGGCAGAGCACAAGTCCGACTCGAATGGTGCCTCAACGACAGCAACCGAGCCCGCAGCCGCTTCCGAAACATCCACCCAAGGAAGTGGCCAGCTGCAAGATGCACAGGGGTCAGGAGACCGAGTTGACTCTGAGAAATCTAAGAAAGGTGGTTTGTTCGGGTGGCTGAGGTCATGATTGACCAGCAAAGGATATTCAAACACCTCTTGCTCGTCGTTACCAATCAGCAGACCAAGTTGATCATACACTTCCTGAAAGCTTTGTTGTGCGTGGTGATGCCTGCTAGATGTGGGCAGTTACTATGCAACTCTTCATCAGTAACTGCGTGAGTGAGCTCGACCTATCCATCACCCACAGTCCATACCAGTGGGAACCTGAGCCTGAGCCAGTTTGGACCGGACTTTTTCTCTGAATTTGGCTCAACTCCGCCCAAGGGATATTCGGCGTTGAGGCAAGTGTGTGAACATTACAGTCTACTATTACGATATAGCTTATGGGTATACACTTGAAACTTAAATATCTAGGCCAATGCATCCTGCATTCAGGGGAATAACCTCGAGTTTCCACTCAAGGGGAATTCCGAGGCTAGCGGCTCTGTCTAACGAGCTATTTTGTGCAGTACCAGGTGCCCAAATGCATTCTCGAGCCGTGGAAGTGCCTCAAACCTCGTCGAACTATCGTCCTCTTGATTTTCAGGAGATCACTCGTCTTGCGAAACACCGAGGCTTCGTCTATCCGGTACGTGTGAAAGCCCACTTGAACTCACACTACTCTCAAGAGCCCCCTGCCAGTCCTGCATCGCCTATGCTCACGATCTATGTGCAATCTTTCGCGCCTAGCACGCTCTATCCCAACAATTAACCTTAAGACTCACCATCCTTCACCTCACAAAACCTTCCATCTAGTCCTCCGAAGTCTACGGCGGCCTCAAAGGTACATTCGATTATGGTCCTCTAGGTGTTCTAACGAAAAGGAAAATCGCTCAGAAGTGGTGGAAATGTTTTGTGCAAACTGCCTCCGATGTTGTCGGCCTCGACTCAGCAATTGTACTACACCCTGAGGTGTGGAAAAAGGCAGGACACGTCGACAACTTCACAGATCCGCTCGTTGAATGCAAGTCATGCCACCATCGCTTCCGAGTGGACAAGATCATTGAAGATAAAGGGATGACCATCAATACCAAACTTGCTCCTGACACAACACAGGCTTGGGTGCAGGAGCTTAAAGAAAAGCTCAGCAAAACTGGTTTCAAATGCACCCATTGTGGGAAGGACGAGTTCACTGACCCACGTGCATTTAACTTGCTCATGACAACCAGCGCTGGAGAATTGCCAACATATCTCCGTCCTGAGACGGCA
>Ga0182741_1004398_pt1 | contig 13923 bp, 11 predicted proteins | sample eDN5th37CBELigOP_FD_128874 | JGI IMG/M metagenome (GOLD analysis project Ga0182741, IMG submission 128874) | Enriched Organic Plus compost microbial communities from Emeryville, California, USA - eDNA 5th pass 37_C BE-Lig OP (version 2) (version 2) ...
AAGGCGCGCATGAAGGACGTGCTGACCGATATCCAGAACGGCACCTTCACCAAGAACTGGGTGGCCGAGTACGAAGCCGGCCTGCCGAACTACAACCGGTTCAAGCAGGCCGACCTGGAGCACCCGATCGAGAAGGTCGGCAAGGAACTGCGCGCCAAGATGGTCTGGCTGCAGGCGCAGAGCGCGTAACCCGCGGTCCCCCACCCGCAAAGGCAAAGGTCGCTGCATGAACACTCCCACCCACGGCGCGCTACGCAACGGCGCACGCTGGTTGACGCAGGCCCTGGAGGCCGAAGGCGTGCAGACGCTGTTCGGCTACCCGGGCGGCACCATCATGCCGTTCTACGACGCATTGGTGGATTCCACCCTCAAGCACATCCTGGTGCGCCACGAGCAGGGCGCGGCGCTGGCGGCCAACGGTTACGCCCGCGCCAGCGGCAAGGTCGGCGTCTGCGTGGCCACCTCCGGCCCCGGCGCGTCCAACCTGGTCACCGGCATCGCCGACGCGATGCTCGACTCGGTGCCGATGGTGTGCCTGACCGGACAGGTCGGCACGCCGCTGCTGGGCACCGATGCGTTCCAGGAGCTGGACGTGTTCGGCATGACCCTGCCCATCGTCAAGCACAGCTGGCTGGTGCGCCGCGTCGACGACCTGCCGCAGGTGGTGGCCGAGGCGTTCCGCGTCGCCCGCGAGGGCCGCCCCGGGCCGGTGCTGATCGACCTGCCCAAGGACGTGCAGCTGGCCGACGCCTCGCACCTGCCCGACCACGTGCCGGCCTCGGTCGACCCGCTGCCGGCGCCGGACGCGCAGCGCCTGGCCGCGGCGGTGGAAATGATCGCCGCCGCCGAGAAGCCGGTGATCTACGGCGGCGGCGGCATCGCCCTGGCCGGCGCGGTGGAGGAGTTCCGCCGCTTCGTCGAAGCCTCCGGCATTCCCACCGTGCTGACCCTGCGCGGGCTGGGCGCGCTGCCGGCCAACCACCCGCAGTACCTGGGCATGCTGGGCATGCACGGCACCCGCGCCGCCAACATGGCGGTGCAGGAATCGGACCTGCTGATCGTGGTCGGCGCGCGCTTCGACGACCGCGCCACCGGCAAGCTGGCCGAGTTCGCGCCGTTCGCGCGGGTCATCCACCTCGATGGCGACGCCTACGAGATCGACAAGCTGCGCGGCGCCGACATCGGCGTGCCCGGCGACCTCGGGGCCGGCCTGCGCGCGCTGTCCGGGCTGCGCGGCAACTGCAATGCCTGGCGCGCGCGCTGCGCCGCCAACCGCGAGAAGTTCGCCGCGCGCTACGACGCCCCCGGCCAGGACATCTACGCGCCGGCGCTGCTCAAGCGGCTGAGCGAGATCGCGCCGCCGGACACCGTCATCGCCTGCGACGTCGGCCAGCACCAGATGTGGGTGGCCCAGCACTGCCGCTTCAACCACCCGCGCAACCACCTGACCTCCGGCGCGCTGGGCACCATGGGCTTCGGCCTGCCGGCGGCGATGGGCGCGCAGTTCGCCTGCCCGGACCGCACCGTGGTGCTGGTCTCCGGCGACGGCAGTTTCATGATGAACGTGCAGGAGCTGGCCACCATCGCCCGCTGCCGCCTGCCGGTGAAGATCGTGCTGCTGGACAACGCCTCGCTGGGCATGGTCCGCCAGTGGCAGGAGCTGTTCTTCGCCGAGCGCTACAGCGAGATCGACCTGTCCGACAACCCGGATTTCGCCGCGCTGGCGCAGGTGTTCGGCATCCCGGCCACGCGCATCACCCAGCGCGCCGACGTCGAGGACGCGCTGGCCGCGCTGCTCGACACCCCCGGCCCGGCGCTGCTGCACGTGGCCATCGACGCGCGCGCCAACGTGTGGCCGCTGGTGCCGCCGAACAACGCCAACAGCACCATGCTGGACGGCAACCCCGCCCATGCCCGGGCCACTCAGGAGAGTTCCAATGCAATACCGGCTTGACCTGGTGCTGACGCCCGCCGAAGGCGCGCTGCTGCGCGTGCTGGGCATGGTCGAACGCCGGGGCTTCTCCCCCCGCAACATCGCCGGCAGCCGCCAGGCCGCCGACGCCGGCCGCTGGCACGTGCAGTTGGAAGTCAGCGGCGAGCGCCCGCCGGAAACCCTGTGCCGGCAGCTGGAGAAGGTCTACGACTGCGAGTCGGTGCGGATCGTGCCGCTGGACCCGGCCGGGGTAGCGGCATGAACCCGGACGTAGCCGTAACGCCGCTGTTCCCTTCTCCCATCGGGAGAAGGTGGCGCGCAGCGCCGGATGAGGGGCAAACGGAGTCAGTGCGTCTGAACCATACGTACTCCATCCCCCCTCACCCCAACCCCTCTCCCGCAGGGAGAGGGGCTTCCACCTCCCTGCTGCGGAGGCGTCTTCTTCAACGCCGCACGACGCCTCTCCATTCCCTATTTCCCGTTCCCTATTCCCGGCCGCTCCATGCCTGACCGCGGCCGCGCCACCGCAGGAGCCGACAGCGCCGGCGACGTAACCGTCAGCGTCGCCGACGTATTGGCCGCGCAGGCGCGCCTGCGCCGCTTCCTGCCGCCCACCCCGCTGCACTACGCCGAGCGCTTCGGCACCTGGCTCAAGCTCGAGAACCTGCAGCGCACCGGCTCCTACAAGGTGCGCGGCGCGCTGAACGCGATGCTGGCCGCGCTGGAGCGCGGCGACGAACGCCCGGTCATCTGCGCCTCGGCCGGCAACCACGCCCAGGGCGTGGCCTGGGCCGCCTTCCGCCTGGGCGTGCAGGCCATCACGGTGATGCCGCACGGCGCGCCGGCCACCAAGATCGCCGGCGTGCAGCACTGGGGCGCCACCGTGCGCCAGCACGGCAACGGCTACGACGAGGCCTACGCCTTCGCCCGCGAACTGGCCGGACAGAACGGCTACCGCTTCCTGTCCGCGTTCGACGACCCGGACGTGATCGCCGGCCAGGGCACGCTGGGCATCGAGATCGCCCCGCACGCGCCGGACGTGGTGATCGTGCCGATCGGCGGCGGCGGCCTGGCCTCGGGCGTGGCCTTGGCGCTGAAATCGCAGGGCGTGCGCATCGTCGGCGCCCAGGTCGAGGGCGTGGATTCGATGGCGCGCGCGATCAAGGGCGACGTGCGCGAGATCGCGCCGGTGGCCACGCTGGCCGACGGCGTCAAGGTCAAGATCCCCGGCTTCCTCACCCGCCGCCTGTGCGCCAGCCTGCTCGACGACGTGGTCATCGTGCGCGAGGCCGAGCTGCGCGAAACCCTGGTGCGGCTGGCGCTGGAAGAACACGTCATCGCCGAGGGCGCCGGCGCGCTGGCGCTGGCCGCCGGCCGCCGCGTGGCCGGCAAGCGCAAGTGCGCGGTGGTCTCCGGCGGCAACATCGACGCCACCGTGCTGTCCACGCTGCTGTCCGAAGTGCGCCCCAGCCCGCCGCGCAAACCGCGACGGCGCAACGCCGAACGACTTAGAAGCCGCGTCGCCCCCAACGCGCCGCGGCCCACCCGAAACGAACACCCCAACATCATCGCACCCGCTGTCGAGGAGACCCTTTGGTGACTACTCCAACCATCAACACCCCCCGAATTACCATCTTCGACACGACCCTGCGCGATGGCGAACAGTCACCGGGCTGCAGCATGACCCCACCGCAGAAGCTGGTGATGGCGCGCGCCCTGGCCGAGCTGGGCATGGACGTGATCGAAACCGGTTTCCCGGCAAGTTCCCAATCCGACCGCGAGGCCATGGCGCTGATCGGCCGCGAGGTCCGCGAGCCGGTGCTGGCGGTGCTGTCGCGCTGCCTGGCCGCCGACATCGAGACTTCGGTCAAGGCGCTGGAAGCGGCGGCGCGCCCGCGCCTGCACCTGTTCCTGTCCACCAGCCCGCTGCACCGCGAGCACAAGCTGCGCATGAGCAAGGAGCAGGTGCTGGAATCAGTGCACAAGCACGTGACGATGGCGCGCGGCTACGTCGACGACGTCGAGTTCTCGGCCGAGGACGCCACCCGCACCGAGCTGGAGTTCCTGACCGAGGTGGCGCAGGTGGCCATCGCCGCCGGCGCACGCACCATCAACCTGCCCGACACCGTCGGCTTCACCACGCCGGACGAGATCCGCGCCATGTTCCGGCACGTCATCGGCAACGCCGCCGGCGCCGACAAGGTGACCTTCAGCGCGCACTGCCACAACGACCTGGGCCTGGCCGTGGCCAACTCGCTGGCCGCCATCGAGGGCGGCGCGCGCCAGGTGGAAGGGTCGATCAACGGCATCGGCGAGCGCGCCGGCAACTGCGCGCTGGAAGAGATCGCCATGGTGCTGAAGGTACGCAACGCCTTCTACAACTTCGACACCGGCTTCGACACCCGCCGCATCGTGCCGACCTCGCAGCTGCTGCAGCGCCTGGTGGGCATGCCGGTCCAGCGCAACAAGGCCATCGTCGGCGCCAACGCCTTCGCGCACGAATCGGGCATCCACCAGCACGGCATGCTGCGCAACCGCAACACCTACGAAATCATGCGCCCGGAAGACGTGGGCTGGGAGTCCTCGCAGATGGTGCTGGGCCGCCACAGCGGCCGCGCCGCGGTCGAGGCGCGCCTGCGCGCGCTGGGCTACTGGCTGGAAGAGGAAGAGCTGAAACTGGTGTTCGACCAGTTCAAGACGCTGTGCGAGCAGCAGCGCGTGGTCACCGACGCCGACCTGCAGACGCTGATGCAGGGCAACTCCGGCGGCGACGGCTACCGCCTGGCGTCGATGACCATCAGCGACGTCGGCAGCCGCGCCAACGCGCTGGTCGAACTGTCCGACCCGGATGGCAACCGCGTGGCCGAGACCGCGCAGGGCGACGGCCCGGTGGATGCGCTGTTCTCCGCGCTGTCGGCCGCCACCGGCGTGCAGCTGACCCTGGACAGCTACCACGTGCACAGCGTCGGCATCGGCGCCGACGCGCGTGGTGAGGCCAACCTGGGCGTGCGCCACGAGGGCAACATCTACGAAGGTACCGGCACCAGCCGTGACATCATCGAGGCCAGCGCGCTGGCCTGGCTGGACGTCACCAACCGCCTGCTGCGCCAGCGCGAAGGCAGCAAGACCCAGGAAGCCGTCAGCGCCTGAGCGCGACGGCCCCACCAGGCAACGGAACAAGACGCAATGAGCTCCGCACCCAAGACCCTGTATGACAAGCTGTGGGACGCGCACGTCGTCGTCCCCGAAAGCGACAGCGCGCCGGCCGTGCTGTACATCGACCTGCACCTGATCCACGAAGTCACCTCGCCGCAGGCCTTCACCGAACTGCGCGAGCGTGGCCTCAAACCGCGCCGCCCGGAACGCACCAAGGCGACGATGGACCACTCCACGCCGACCCTGCCGGCCGGCGCCGACGGCAAACTGCCGTACGCGAGCAAGGCATCCGAAGCGCAGGTGGAGATGCTGGCGAAGAACTGCGCCGAGTACGGCATCGAGCTGTTCGACATGGCCTCGAGCAGCCGCGGCATCGTGCACGTGATCGCACCGGAACAGGGCTTCACCCAGCCGGGCATGACCATCGTCTGCGGCGACAGTCATACCTCCACCCACGGCGCGTTCGGCGCGCTGGCCTTCGGCATCGGCACCAGCGAAGTGGGCCACGTGCTGGCCACGCAGTGCCTGCTGCAGCGCAAGGCCAGAACCATGGCCATCACCGTCGACGGCGAACTGGCCCCGGGCGTCGGCGCCAAGGACGTGGTGCTGCACATCATCGGCGTGATCGGCGTCAACGGCGGCACCGGCCACGTCATCGAATACCGCGGCTCGGCGATCCGCGCGATGGACATGGAACAGCGCATGACCCTGTGCAACATGTCCATCGAGGCCGGCGCCCGCGCCGGCATGGTGGCGCCGGACCAGCTCACTTTCGATTGGGTGGCGAAGACCCCGCGCGGCCCCAGGGGCGCCGACTTCGACGCCGCCGTCGCCTACTGGAAAACGCTGCGCAGCGACGAGGGCGCGCGCTTCGACGTCGAAGTGCGCATCGACGCCGCCGACATCCGCCCCACCCTGACCTGGGGCACGCACCCGGGCACGGCCATCGCCGTGGACGCACCGATCCCGGCCGCCAACGACGCCGCCGCGCAGAAGGGCCTGGACTACATGAAGTTCGAAGCCGGCCACGCTCTGGCCGGCACGCCGGTGGACGTGGTGTTCGTCGGCTCCTGCACCAACGGCCGCCTGAGCGACATGCGCGAGGTGGCGCAGGTGCTGCGCGGCCGCCGCGTCGCCGACGGCGTGCGCATGCTGGTGGTGCCCGGCTCGGAGATCGTCAAGCGCGACGCCGAGGCCGAGGGCATCCACGAGATCGTGCGCGCCGCCGGCGCCGAATGGCGCGAACCCGGCTGCTCGATGTGCATCGCCATGAACGGCGACCTGGTCGCGCCGGGCCAGCTGGCCGTGAGCACCAGCAACCGCAACTTCGAGGGCCGCCAGGGCCCCGGCTCGCGCACCCTGCTGGCCTCGCCGCTGAGCGCGGCGTGGGCCGCGGTGAACGGCAAGGTCGCCGACCCGCGCGAACTGTTCAACCAGGAGGTGGCGTGATCGGTTCCCTTCTCCCTGCGGGAGAAGGTGCCCCGAAGGGGCGAATGAGCGCCGCCGCTCGCGCCCCCTCTCCGGTCGTCCCGCCAACCACGCAACCGCACCCTCATCCGGCGCCATGCGCCACCTTCTCCCGCGGGGAGAAGGGCAACGCCCAGGAACTGCATTGATGGCCGCTTTCACCCAACTCGTTTCGCGCAGCGTGGTGCTGCGCCAGACCAACATCGACACCGACCAGATCATCCCGGCGCGGTTCCTGTCCACCACCGAACGCGCGGGGCTGGGCAGGAACGCGTTCAACGACTGGCGCTGGCAGGCCGATGGTTCACCGAACCCGGAGTTCGCCTTCAACCAGCCGCAGAACGCGGGCCGCAGCATCCTGCTGGCCGGGCGCAACTTCGGCTGCGGCTCCTCGCGCGAGCACGCGCCGTGGGCGCTGACCGACCTGGGCCTGCGCGCCATCGTCAGCAGCGAGATCGCCGACATCTTCCGCGGCAATGCGCTGAAGAACGGCCTGCTGCCGATCGTGCTGGACGAAGCCGACGTGCAGGAACTGATGCAGCGCCCCGACGACGAACTGACCATCGACGTCGCCGCGCGCGAACTGCGCACCCCGGCCGGCAAGGTCTATGCCTTCCCGCTGGACGGCTTCTCGCAGACCTGCCTGCTGGAAGGCGTGGACCAGCTGGGCTGGCTGCTGGGGCGGGTGCCGGAGATCGAGCGCTACGAGGCGTCACGCGCAGCGTGACCCTAAATCCCTTCTCCCTCCGGGAGACAGTCCGGCAGGATTGCCGGGCTGCACGGCGAAGCCGCCCGAAGGGTGAGGCACAAGGATGTGCCGAATGCAGGTGCCCCGAAGGGGCGGATGAGGGTACGAGCGAAGCCTCTTGCACCCAACACCGCAGGGCTTCGCCCCCTACCCTCACCCCAACCCCTCTCCCGGAGGGAGAGGGGCTATACGACAAAATCAAAAACAACCGGAAACCCCATGCAAGCCAACATCGTCGTACTGCCGGGTGACGGCATCGGCCCCGAGATCACCGTCGCCGCGGTGGACGTGCTCAAGGCCATCGCCGCGCGCTTCGGCCATGACTTCACTTTCGCCGAACACGACATCGGCGGCATCGCCATCGACAAACACGGCGAGCCGCTGCCGGCCGCCACGCTGGAGGCCTGCAGCAAAGCCGACGCCGTGCTGCTCGGCGCCGTCGGCGGGCCCAAGTGGTCCGACCCCAACGCCAAGGTGCGCCCGGAACAGGGCCTGCTGGCCATCCGCAAGGCGCTGGGCCTGTTCGCCAACCTGCGCCCGGTGCGCACCCACCCGGCCGCGCTGCACGCCTCGCCGATCAAGGCCGAGCTGCTCGCCGACGTCGACTTCGTGGTCGTGCGCGAGCTCACTGGCGGCATCTACTTCGGCGACAAGACCCGCGACGCCGACAGCGCCAGCGACCTGTGCCGCTACACCGTGGCCGAGATCGAGCGCGTGCTGCGCAGCGCCTTCCGCCTGGCGCAGCAGCGCCGCGGCAAACTGACCTCGGTGGACAAGGCCAACGTGCTGGAGACCTCGCGGCTGTGGCGCGACGTGGCCGCGCGCATCGGCCGCGAGGAATTCCCGGACGTGGAACTGGAACACCAGCTGGTCGATTCCATGGCCATGCACCTGATCGCCAAGCCGCGCGCCTACGACGTGATCGTCACCGAGAACATGTTCGGCGACATCCTCACCGACGAGGCCTCGATGCTGGCCGGCTCGCTGGGCCTGCTGCCGTCCGCCTCGCTGGGCGAACAGGGCAAGGTGGGCATCTTTGAACCGATTCACGGCTCGGCACCAGACATCGCCGGCAAGGGCATCGCCAACCCCTATGCCACCATCCTCAGCGCGGCCATGCTGCTGCGCCACTCGCTGGGGCTGGAAGCCGAAGCCGCGGCCGTCGAGCAGGCGGTGGCCGCCGCGCTGGACGATGGCCTGTTCACCGCCGACCTTGCCGCGCAGGGGCGAGCGCTTTCCACATCCCAGGCGGCGCAGGCGGTACTCGCCCGCCTGCAATGACTCCACGACGCGGCCTACGGGCCGCGTTTTCGTTCCGGCTGTCCATTTGCTGTCCCTTCCCCGCCTTCAGGAGGAATGCCCTTGAACCACCGCAGTCCCGAAGCCTTCCTGGCCCATGTCGCCCGCCGCGACCCTGACCAGCCCGAGTTCCTGCAGGCGGTCAAGGAAGTCACCCACAGTCTCTGGCCGTTCCTGCAGCAGCACCCGCAGTACGCGCGGCATGGCCTGCTCGAACGGCTGGTGGAACCGGAACGGGTCATCCAGTTCCGCGTGGCCTGGGCCGACGACAGCGGCCGCACCCACGTCAACCGCGCCTTCCGCGTACAGCACAGCTCGGCCATCGGCCCGTTCAAGGGCGGCATGCGCTTCCACCCCTCGGTGAACCTGTCGATCCTGAAGTTCCTGGCCTTCGAGCAGACCTTCAAGAACGCGCTGACCACCCTGCCCATGGGCGGCGGCAAGGGCGGCTCGGACTTCGACCCCAAGGGCAAGAGCGAGGGCGAGGTGATGCGCTTCTGCCAGGCGCTGATGCTGGAGCTGTACCGCCACCTCGGCCCGGACACCGACGTGCCGGCCGGCGACATCGGCGTGGGCGCGCGCGAGGTCGGCTTCATGGCCGGCATGATGAAGAAACTCAGCAACGACGCCGCCTGCGTATTCACCGGCAAGGGCCTGGCCTACGGCGGCAGCCTGATGCGCCCGGAAGCCACCGGCTACGGCACCGTGTACTTCGTCGAACAGATGCTGCACCACGCCCGCCGCGAAACCCACGGCGCCAGGGTACTGATCTCCGGCTCAGGCAACGTCGCCCAGTTCGCCGCGCTCAAGGCCGCCGAACTCGGCGGCAAGGTGCTCACCTTCTCCGACTCCGGCGGCACCCTGTACGCCCGCGACGGCTTCGACGAACAGGGCATGCAGGACGTGATGGCGCTGAAGAACGAACGCCGCGGCCGCCTGTCCGAACTGGCCGGCGACAAACGCTTCGAATTCCTCGAAGGCCGCCGCCCCTGGCACATCCCCGCCGACATCGCCCTGCCCTGCGCCACCCAGAACGAACTGGACGAAAGCGACGCCCGCACCCTCGTGCACAACGGCGCCCTGTGCGTGGCCGAAGGCGCCAACATGCCCTCCACCCTGGAAGCGGTGGACGTCTTCCTGCAGGCCGGCACCCTCTACGCCCACGGCAAGGCCAGCAACGCCGGCGGCGTCGCCACCTCCGGCCTGGAAATGAGCCAGAACGCATTGCGCCTGTCCTGGCGCCACGCCGACGTGGACGAACGCCTGCACGTGATCATGAAGGAGATCCACGCCAACTGCGTGCAACATGGCAAGCGGGCCGACGGCAGCGTCAATTACGTCGATGGCGCGAATATTGCGGGGTTCGTGAAGGTGGCTGATGCGATGTTGGCGCAGGGGTTGTATTGAGGTTCGCTGGTCCCTTCTTCTGATCGGAAGGAGGGACACTGCCGATATCCGGTTCAAAGCAGCACATCCCTTCAAGGGCCTGAGAGCTTGCGTTATGCCGAGCAATTCGGGGTGTAACCGATATGGCCGCAAACGCGCGGTGCTTGCCCTCTGGCTCGGGGCCGCATCATGTCCCCTACCCTCGCCAAGCTACTTATCTTCCTGGCATTACCATATCTTCACATTAGCGCCGAAAAACGAGACACTTGGGCAAAGCTGCGATGAGGCGGCCGAATAGGCGCTGGGCCGCAACCAGATCATTCTGCGAGAGCCAAGGGAAAAATGAGAAACGATCAGATCACATCTTTGACACCCTCACAGGTTGACCTCATCCGCAGGCGGTGGTTTCGGGACTCTTCGTTCATTGGCTACCCCAATGCAGAACGCGATTCCGCCCAAGAAAAGTGGTATGAGCACCTACTAGTTCAACCAGACTGGTTCGTAAGAGCGACATCCGCTAGTACTACGGTAGCGGTTGCTCGCAAAGGAGCAGGAAAGTCCGCAGTCCGAATTGCAAGCATGGAGAAACGAAGGTCCGACGCAAAGACACTGATCGTAAGTGCTTCGGCGGATGAGCTTGCATCTCTACACGCGGATCGTCTCGCACGAGCAGCGACCAGAGGCTACGGTGCAGTATCCGACTGGATGCAAATCTACGCCGATTTAATCGTTCGTCATCTTGCCCGTGATATGAGCGGAACTCTACTAACAAGTGACGACGAGATCGCCATTCGCGCCTGGGCCAAAACTAACGGAATCACCGAGCGTGACTTTGGGGAACGAATTGTCGACGCTATAAAAACGCTAGTCCCTTGGGCAAGAAAACTCGCGTCGGAAAACGAGGAGCAGCAGAAGGAGAGCGATGAACGGATCACTCGCGTAGCAGGAGCGTCCGACTTTGTACTGTACGTGGATGACTTCGACAACCTTCAAGAAAAGGGTGGTGCGGCTAGCGTTACACTGGTGCGAGATGCTATTGAGGCGGCTGACCGGATCACTCATAGCAACAGGAGCGGAGAAGTTCATTTATTTGTACGTCAAGACCTGTGGCTCAACATCAACCCCGGATGGCACTATTCCGACAAAGTATCCGGCGTAGTTCATCTTAATTGGGATGTTGGCGACCTACGAAAGTGGACGCAACAACGCCTTCGCTTTGCCGTCGGAACGGCATTGGGACTGAACCCTCGACTAGTCAATGTGCCATTCGATGACATGTGGCACGTCTTCTTTCCACCGGAAGTCAGGCTAAAGAACAAGACTGAAAGCGACTCTTTCAGCTACCTTGTGCGGAGATCTATGTATACGCCCCGCAGCTTGCAGAGCATTATTAAGTTTGCGCTTGACGGAGCAGATCGCCTGCCAGTTTCTGGAACGGTAATCGAGGAAGCGGAGTGGAGCTACTCAACGGGCCAGCTCGAGTTCCTAAAAACAGAATTTGGGTCACTCTGTATCGGCCTGGATATTTGCCTCCAATCCTTTACCGGCAAGCCGCTCGAATGGGTGGCATCAGAGCTTTACAAACATCTCAGGGGCCTCCTTGGGAATGGCCAAGTCAGACTACACAAGGATGTATCCTACGGGGAACCAGATATAGCACTCGCTAGGTTTTTATATCGAATTGGATTTCTTGAAGTTCGATACCCCCAAGATGGTCGCTACGAAGTGAGAGACGTGATGAGGCACCCAGACCATTGGAAGAGCATCAGAACAGATGACGCGGTGCGCTGGGCTGTTCGTAGCGCCTTCTTCAACGGTCTAAAGTCATTCGGTCGCTGACTAATTGCCGCCCAACAAATCGTTCATGCCGACGCCGCTTCGAGGCGCAGCTTAATTCAGGCATTAGCCGCCAGATTTATGTCGAAAATGCCATGGGCGGCTTTCGTCCGCCCATGGCATCAAGCAAGGTTATCCTCAGCAGCAATCACTATTCCCCGCCGAGTCACTATCACCCGCGCGTTCTGGCCGACTTTGAGGCCCGCAGCCTCCAGCCAGTCGCCGCACAGTCGCAGGTAGGGCACCTGTCGGGTCTTGAAGCGGCGGTCCTTTTCCTTGGCTCGGCTCTCGTAGTACTGGCAGCCGACTTTCAGGATGCGCGACGTAAACCGGGGTTCGACCTGTTCGGTCATGACGATCTCCTAGTAGTCGTTGAATGATCAACTTTGCCTCCTGTTGAGAGAGGCGGCCGGGTGCTTCAACACGGTACTAGGTCCGCCCGCAGATTTTCCCTTTCGGGTGTTGTATAGCTGCGCGCCGCCCGGCCATAGGTGTGAACCATGGCATAAAAACAAAGCCGCATGGCTTTCGGGCGCGGCGACCGCCTAGTAAAGGTGTGTTGAGCACCTGTGGCGATCTGATCACCGCACCCGTGCAGGGTCAACGTCAGGAAATCCCCCGCAGCCGCCCCAGAGTTACCCGATCCCGCTGCTCCAGGTCCTGCACGGTTTCCACTTCGTCAAAGCCGCCCTGCTCCAGCAGCGCGCGGATGGCCAGGCCCTGGTCCCAGCCGTGTTCGAGCAGCAGCCAGCCGCCGGGGACGAGGTGGGCGGGGGCGCCGGCGATGATTTCACGGATGGCGTCCAGGCCGTCGGCGCCCGAGGCCAGGGCCGGGGGCGGTTCGAAGCGCAGGTCGCCCTGCTGCAGGTGCGGGTCGCCGGCGGCGATGTAGGGCGGGTTGCTGACGATCAGGTCGAAGCGGTCCGCGCCCAGCGCGGCGTACCAGTGGCCGCGGCGGAACCAGACATTGTCCAGGCCGTGGGCCTGGGCGTTCTTCACCGCCACCGCCAAGGTGGGGCCGAGCAGGTCGGTGGCCATCACCGTGGCCAGCGGGCGTTCGCTGGCGATGGACAGGGCGATGGCGCCGCTGCCGGTGCCCAGGTCGGCGACGCGCGCCATGTCGTCGGCCGGCAGCCGCGCCAGCGCCTGTTCCACCAGCAGTTCGGTCTCCGGGCGCGGGATCAGGGTGGCGGTGTTGACCTGCAGGTCCAGGGTCCAGAAGCCGCGGCGGCCGGTGAGGTAGGCCAGCGGGTGGCCCTGGGCGCGGCGCTGCAGCAGCACTTCGAAACGCTGGCGGGCGTCGTCGTCCACCGGGTCGGTGGCGTGGGCGAACAGCCAGGCGCGGTCCACGCCCAGCACGTGCAGCAGCAGCTGTTCGGCCTCGTGCCGGGCGTCCTCGCCGGGCAGCGTGGCGGCGCCTTCCCGCAACAGCTCGGCAACCTTCGGGCTGGACACTTCACTACCTCTTCGCGGGACGTTTCCGGGACCGGGAGGATAGTCACCCGGCCTGTCGCTGCCTACCGCGGCGAGGCCGGCCGGGATCGAGCCTGCCTATGCCTGCCCGTTCAGTTTGGCGGCCGCGGCGGCTTGGAAAGCCGGAAAAGCGCCCGATATCGGGGTCAGGGCCTGCTTGGCGGGCTGAATCAATAGTCAATATCTATTGATGCGATGCATTCAATTCATTTGTTTTATTAGGCACTGCCTATTAGCCTGTGCTCCACGGTTCACCACCCGTCCCTTCAACCAAGAGGAAGTTCCATGTCCCTTATCAACACCCAGGTCCAGCCGTTCAAGGTCAACGCCTTCCACAACGGCAAGTTCATCGAAGTCACCGAGGAAAGCCTGAAGGGCAAGTGGTCGGTGCTGATCTTCATGCCGGCGGCCTTCACCTTCAATTGCCCGACCGAGATCGAGGACGCGGCCGAGCATTACGCCGAGTTCCAGAAGGCGGGCACCGAGGTCTACATCGTCACCACCGACACGCACTTCTCGCACAAGGTGTGGCACGAGACCTCGCCGGCCGTGGGCAAGGCCAAGTTCCCGCTGATCGGCGACCCGACCCACCAGATGACCCGCGCCTTCGACGTGCACATCGAGG
>Ga0182741_1004399_pt1 | contig 13920 bp, 17 predicted proteins | sample eDN5th37CBELigOP_FD_128874 | JGI IMG/M metagenome (GOLD analysis project Ga0182741, IMG submission 128874) | Enriched Organic Plus compost microbial communities from Emeryville, California, USA - eDNA 5th pass 37_C BE-Lig OP (version 2) (version 2) ...
CGCGGTCTGCGGCCGCGCCGCCGTCTCGCCGACCCAGCCGACCGCGGGGCCTGTGGTCATGAACGGCTTCTTGTAGACCGCGGAGGAGACCTCCCGCACATCGGCGATGGAACGGATCGGCGACACGGCGACGAGGCGTTTGCCGATCTCGTGCTCGAGCTCCGGCGGCACGAGGTAGCCGCCGTCGGGATTGGAGCCGACCGACAGTGCCTTGACTTCCAGCGGGCGCAGGCCGGCGCTCTCGCCGGTGCGCATATAGGCGTCGAAGGCGCTCTTGTGTTCGCGGCGGGCACCGGCCTCCGCTTCGCCGCGTCCGAGCGGCGGGCGCGCGCTACGGGCGAGCACGTCGTCGAGGCGGCGCTGATGGGTCTGCAGCGCGGCGTCGATGCGCGCCACCTTTTCCTCCAGCAGCACGTCACCGCCGCGCTGTTCGAGCGCGGCAAGCCGCGCGTCGTTCGCCTCCTTGAAGGCCTCGAAGGCGCGCATCAGCTCGCCATGCGTAACGGCGGCCTCGGGCAGCGCCTTGGTCTCGAGCGGATCGTGCAGGCCGAGTTCCATCTGTCTCTCCTTGTGAGCAGGCGCGCGCGTAAAGCGAGCGCATGCGCGCGGCCCCGGCCGCGCGGGCGAAGTCTGCGAATGATGCTGTGTCGGCTGGCCGGCACTCAGCCGATGCCGATCACGACGAAATCGCTGTCGAGATAGCCGTCGGTCCAGATACGGATGCGGACGGTGTCTTCGGGAGCCGACCTAGACATGATCACCGTATCGGGAACGGTCACCACGTCGAACTTGTGGCGCGGTGTTCGAAGCGTGCCGTCGAACAAGGGCTTGTTTGCACGCGCCGCGGTCGGCGACCGGTGATCTAGGAAGAGCTCGCCCCCTTTCGTGCCCGGATTTTTTGTGCCGCAGGTATGGCATCCCGTCACGGCGTCAGCCCCGGCCGCCGCGATGAGCGAAAACGAGCGTGCCCGAAGCGCCAGTCGCGCGGCGCCATTCCCGCTCCGCGCGCGTCCGCACGGCGGAGAGCGGCCGGGAGGGACGCCGCTCCTTGACCGCATGAACACGCGCGCCGGCGAGCAGCGGGAAGGTGACGATCGAAATCTCCCACAGGTCGACCTGATCGAGCCGGCGGATGCGCGTTTTCGGATCGATGCGGCCTTTCACCGTCCGAAAGCCGATCGAGAGACCGTCGATCGCGCCCTGGCGCAGCAGCGCCATCACTTCGCGGCCGCGTTGCACGTCGGGAATGAGCCGGCCGCGGGCATAGAGGCCGCGCCAGTCCTCCTTCAGCTCCAGCCAGATGCCGATCGGCTCGGCCGGGTCGTGCTGGAACAGCATCGGGATGCGGTGGCGCCCGCGCGCCCTGAGCGTGTGCGCGAAAGCGCCAGGCATGACCATGTCGCGCGATGCGTCGACCGCGCCGAACAGGCTGGCATAGCCCTCCACGGTGCCGTCGGACGACAGCGCAAAGGAGGGCGTCACGGGCGCAGGCGCGTCCATGGGAGGCTCGATCGAAGATGAAACGGAGATGTCGGAGGCGGATTAGCGCCGGGTGCGCGGGCGCCCTTGCGGACGGCGCGCGGGCCGGCGCATGGGCCGGGCGGCCTTGCGGCCGATGCGGTCGAGATGATCGATGAACTCGCGGAAGACGGCGAGGTGGTCGCGGCGGGCGCGCGGTTCACTGCGGATCGAACGCAGCACCGTGTGCAGGCTGTCCATCAGCGTCGGGCTCCGAAGATGTCGTTGAAGCGGGCGAGCTCGCGCACGAAATCGTCGAACCGGCGGGTGCTGGCGGCGAGCTCGCGCAGCACCCAGATGAGAAGACCGGACGACGCGCTCGCCCACAGGAACAGCGCCAGATGCGCGAGGTCGCCGCGGGCGGCGAAGGTCCGCACCAGTTCGTCCATGTCACACTCCATCTGCAAAGGTCAGGTCGGGGCGTCGCTGTCCGCGAGCGGCGCGTAGCCGACGGCTTCGCGCTTCTCGTTCACGGTCAGGAACGGCGCTGCCGCGACGCGCTGCCACAAGGCGGCGCGGTCGGCCGCGAGCGCTTCGATGCGATCCGTGTCGACGTCGAGGCGCAGCGCGCCGAAGGCGGGCGTCAGCCAATGCCCGAACGCGGCGGCGAAGCGCAGCGCCAGCGGCAGCACCGCCTGGCGCCAGAACACGCGGTTGGCCTCCTGATAGTTGGCGTAGGTGTTGTCGCCGGGAATGCCGAGCAGCATCGGCGGAATGGCGAAGGCGAGCGCGATCTCGCGCGCGGCGGCGTGCTTGGCTTCGAGGAAGTCCATGTCCTTCGGCGTCAGCGCCATCGGCTTCCAGTCGAGCCCGCCTTCGAGCAGCAGCGGCCGGCCGGCATTGGCGGCGCCCTGATAGGTCGTCTCGAGTTCGGCGCGCAGGCGCTCGAACTGCGCCTCGGAGAGGATCGCGCCGTCTGGTCCGGCATAAACGAGCGCGCCGGACGGCCGCGCGGCATTGTCGAGCAGCGCCTTGTTCCAGGCCGCGGCGGCGTTGTGGGTGTCGAGCGCAGCGGCCGCGGCTTCGAGCGGCGCGAAGCCGTAATGATCGTCGAGCGGATGAAAGAAGCCGAGATGCAGGATCGGCGTCGGCGAAAGGCGCTGATCGAAGCGTACCGTGCGCCCGCCGACGACATATTCGTAGGACTCGGGCCAGCCGTCGGCGCCCGGCACCACGCGCATGCGGTCCGGCCGCAAGGCATAAAGTTCGCGCACGGTGCCGTCGACGCTCACCGCCTCGACATAGGCGTTGCCGGCGATCAGCAGATGCGTGAACAGCGCTTCGAGAAAGGCGGTGCCGTCCTGGCGCGGATTGGGCCGCGTTAACAAATCGAGCAGCGGGTGGCGGTCGTGTACGCCGGCCTCGTCGTAGACGAGAAAGGTGACGGAAGCCGCGCTGCCGGCGAGCAGGCGCACAGCGCCGTGCACCACCGCATTGCCGAGATAGCCCTGCTTGGTTAGCGGCACCGTCTCGCGCGGCGTCCAGCGGGCGCGGCCGGGATGTTCGAGCGCGATCAGGCGCGCGGTGCGCGAGGCCTTGGCCTCCGGCGCGCGCAGGAAGCGGCGGAAACGATGCAGCATGGACGGTTCCGAGCGAAGCGAAGCGCGTCAAACGACGTTCTCGTCGTGACCGCGTTCATCCCGGCCATCCACGTCTTCAGGCGCGGCATTCGCGCCTAAGACGTGGACGCCCGCGACAAGCGCGGCCATGACATTGTGGCGAAGCGCGCGTCTCCCACGATAAGCGCAGGCATGACACGGGCATGGGCACGGGCATGAGGGACGATGTCTCTCGTTGTGCCCCGGACACAGCGCAGCGCGCAGCGGTGCGCTGCAGAGCGGGGCCACGGCGGGCATTTTCAATCGCAGTCCCATCGCGAACGGCGGCGTTCGTGCCGCGCATCGCATCGGCGCCGCGTCATTTCATGCCGCGTCGCGTCCAAGGCACGATCGAGACAGCGAAGCAAGTGCCGCTCTCCTTCCTCACAAGCCGCGCAGACGCGGACCGGGGCCGCCGGCGAAGGCGAGCGAGGCGATCGCCCAGACCAGGGCATCGAGCCGGTCGGGCGAGCGCCCCGAGGAGAGACCGTCGAGGCCGAAATCGCACATCTCGTCCTCCAGTGCCGGAAAGATTCCGGCGTGGCGCACGCGGCCCTGTTCGTAGAGCGCGGCGACGGGCTCGGCGCGCAGCCACTTGCCGCGGCTCGCGCGCACCGCCGTCACCGGCACGGTGCCATCGACCTCGCGCAGCACCTGGCGTGCCATCTCGCCGCCCTGGTTGACCTCGACCACCAGCGCGTCGGCCTCGAGCCGCCGCCACAGCGCGATCGCCTTGGCGGCCCAGCCGGCCGGCGACAATCCCGCCACCGTTTCGTCGGCGAGCACGTGAACGCCTCCCTCGGCGTCGCGTCCGGCGGCGACGAGGCCGCAGGCATCGGCGCGGCGCCCGATCGAGGCGGGCGGATCGACCGCGACGACGATGCGCGCGAGCGGCGGCGAAACGTCCTCGCGGCAGCGCTCGATCACTTCGCGCGTCCACAACGCGTCGGGCCGGTCCTCGATCAGTTCGCCGTCGAGTTCCTGACGGCCGAGCCGCGTGCCGGCATAGCGCGCGACCACCGCGTCGAGGAAGCCCGGCGCGAGATGGCGCGCATTGACGTCGGTGCGCGCCCGCGTCAGCGCCGTGCGCTTGTCGGCGATCAGACGCTTGAGCAGCGGCGTCGGCCGCGGCGTCGTCGTGATCACCTGGCGCGGCCATTCACCGAGCCGCAGCCCGAATTGCAGCATATCGAACGTCGCCTCCGCCTGGCGCCACTTGGCCAGTTCATCGGCCCAGGCGGCAGCGAATTGCGGCCCGCGCAAGGCTTCCGGATCCTCGGCCGAGAACAGCTGCGCCACCGCGCCGTTCGGCCATTGCAGGCGTCGGCGCGAGACCTGCCATTCGGGCCGCTCGCTGCGCGGATGGATCGCGAGGAGCCCGGAGACGCCTTCCACCATCACGTCGCGCACGTCGGCGAAGGTCTCGCCGACGAGCGCGATCCGCCCCAGTGCGCCGCCCGGCAGGCGGCCGAGCGCGGCGGCGCGCACCCATTCGGCACCGGCGCGGGTTTTGCCCGAGCCCCGGCCGCCGAGGATCAGCCAGGTCGTCCAGGGCGAACCGTCCGGGGGATCGGGCGGCGCGCATTGATGGGGGTGAGCGAACTGTTCCCAATCGGTGAGCCAGGATTCGATCTCGGCGAAGGAGAGCCCGGCGACGAGCTCAATCCGTTCGTCCGGCAACAAGCGCATCCATCTTTCGGACAAGCTCGCGACGGAATTCCTCGACGTCGCGCGGCGCGCCATCGGCATTCTGCTTCGCCCCTGCCCCGTCCTGTTCGAACCGCGCGAGTTCGCGCAGGGCCCGCACCAGAGTCGCCAGTGCGCGGGTGTCGGCGGGCGGCGCCTCGCCGCGCAGCCGCGTCAGCCGCGCGTCGATGTCGCGGATGTGACGCGCGGCGGTGAGCCAGAGCTGCGCCACCACCGCCTTGCGATCGAGCGGGCGGCGCGGGCCGCGCACGCCGCGGCGGATGTTCGGCCGGCGCAGCGGCACCGGCGGCAGCGGCTCGCCGTCGGGGCCGGTCGCAGTGCGGAGGCACGCATAGAGGGGTTCGTTGTTGATGCCGAACTCGGCCCGGATCGCGGCCAGCGGTACGCCCGCTTCGTAACGCGCGCGCACGGCAGCGACGATTTCTGGCGCGAGCCTCGGCACCGGTCCTCGCCTGCGCAATCCGTGTGATGATCGTGGGAAAAGTGGTTCGGGAAAACCGCTCCGCGCCGGCCGGGGCCGTGACGCAATGGTGGAGCATGGCGCAACCCTAGCGGGGCAGCGTCACGGTGTCAAGGAATATTTTCCTGTGTTCATACGCTTGTCTCGTGAGGCCCGATACCCACGCAAGAACAGTCGAACAGACGTCACGAAGAGACAGCCTTTCCGACGTCAGAGATCGACAGAAAGAGGGTTAGGTCCCCCTCTGGAAACGGCCGGAAGCCGTATGTTTCATAGAAGGGGACGACATCTTGGTCGATGGCATGAACAAGAATGGCTCTCGCGCCAACATTCCCGGCAACAGTCAGTGACCGCTGAAGAGCATCTCTCAACAAGAACGACCCGATCTTCTGCCCTTGGTACTTGAGATCAACCGCCATACGCCCCAGGACCAGAACGGGGATTGACGATGGCATATTGCGCGATAGTGCCTTTGGTACTTCCTGGTGCCGGACCGAGCCTGCTGATAACGCATAGAAAGCAATAACGTTCTGCCCCTCGCAGACGACAAACGTTCTGGACGCTCTGCCCTCATTTTTGTGGGCTCGCTGGCGGAGCCAATCATTTAGCGGAGGTTTGCCGCAGTCAAACTGGCTAACGTCATGATGTGCTGCAATCGGCGCTGGCGCTGTTAGAACGGGTCGCGCCGATTGCAATGACGTTATGCTTCCCATGGTGCCTTGGCTGCCATGAGTTGCTTCAGCTTCTCGTTTGGCGCGGGCGGCGCTTCTAAAGCCTGTATAAAGGCGTCATATTTTTCGGTATCCAACGTGAACAAGCGTTGGTCCAACAGAACATCCACCGCGTGTGCGCGAGCGCTTTCGAGAATGAACTCCGTTCGGGACTTCCCGATAGCATCTGCGGCTCTATCGATTAAATCCCGCAGTACGCGTGACACACGAACATTGATCACGGTGTCACGACGGCTATGCGCGGATTGCGTGGCTAGGGCTGTCATGACTCTCTCCAACTTTCTGAACCCTGGGGTTACCCTCAGGGTAACGCCCTGTGTGCACGATGTGTATATGGCATTCGTGTATACATCGTCAACACGGGTTCAACTGGACTGCTGAAAAATCGTTCCTTCATGAATTTTCATCATAAATTTCAGCACCTTATCAACTCTATCTCGATCAACCGCTGAGCCAGCACACTCTCCCGCTTCCTCTAGCCGCAACCTTCCTCCCGCCCCGCCGTTGTCCTGGGTTCACCCGGCACAGGAGGCGGCCATGGGCCTGCTCGATCAGCTTCTCGGCGGCGACGCGCGCGACGGCAAAGGCGACAGCCAAGGCGGCGGCATCTCGCCCGTCACGATGGCGTTGCTGGCCATCCTCGCCTACCGCACCTATCAGGGCAAAGGGCGGCTCGCCGACATGCTCGGCCGCGGCGACCAGGACGGCGATGCGGCGGGCAACGCGCCCGGCGCCAATCCGACCGGCGGCAATGCCATGGGCGGCAATGCGGGCGGGCTCGGCGGGCTTCTCGGCGGCAGTCTCGGCGGTCTCGTGGCCGGCGGCGCCGCGGGCGGTCTGCTCAGCGGCGGGCTCGCGGAGATCCTGAAGCAGTTTGAGCAGCACGGCCGCGGCGAGGCGGCGCAATCCTGGATCGGGCGCGGCGAGAACCGGCCGCTCTCCGAACAGGACGTGGAGGAGACGCTCGGCGCCGACACGGTGAATTCGCTGGCGGAACAGGCCGGCATGCCCCGCGACGAGATCCTGCGCGGGCTGAGCCAGGGTCTGCCGCAGGCGATCGACCAGCTGACGCCGGACGGCCGGCTGCCGACCGACGACGAAGCCGGCCGCTGGGTCTGATCAGCCGTCGAGTTCCGGGTAGCGGCGGAAGATACCGTCCTGGTTGAAGGGAACGCGCCGCTCGGAGGCGAGATAGCGCGCGAGGCGCGGGCGCGCGGCGATGCGCTCGCGCAGCGCGACGAGGCGCGGCAACTTGCGCTCGGCCCGGCGCATCGCTTTCGGGAAGGCGTAGCGCAGGCCTTCGACAACCTGGAACAGCGACAAGTCGGCATAGGTGCGGGTGCGGCCGAGAAGATGCGGGCCGCCGCTCTGTTCCAGCACGCGCTCGAAATAGCCGAGAAACTTCGGCAGCCGCTCGGCGCGGAAATCGGCGGCGCGGCGCGCGGCCTCTTTTTTCTGCTCCTCGTAGTAGAGGCGGACGCCGATCGGATGATGGGTGTCGTGCGCCTCGACGACAAAATCGGCCATGGTGAGCTGGAGCTGATGCGTCCACAGCCGCCCGGCGGTGGCGCGCGGCGCGAGGCGATGACGTTCGCCGAGGAACATGAGGATGTTGGCGGTCTGGCCGATCAGCATGCGCCCGGCCTGCAAAAATGGCGGCGCGAAAGGTGGCCGCGGGCCGTCCTGCATCAGCGCGAACATGGCGTCCATGCCGCCCTCCCCGCGCGCGACGTCCTCGTAGGCGATGCCGGCGTCTTCCAGCGCGAGGCGGACGAATTCGCCGCGTCCCTGAATGCCGGGCCAGTAGTAGAGGCGATACATCGGCGGCTCCTTTTTCGCGGTGCCTGTTCAATCGTCGTCGTCCTGCTGCGGCCAGCGCCGCTCGATCCAGGCGAGAAAGCGGATCAGCGGCGGGCGCAGGAACGGCACGTCCTGCGCCACCAGCGCGAGGCCGAGCGGGATCATCCAGAAGCCGAGCACCGGCAGGAAGCCGACGAACCCGGCAAGGACAAGGACGATCGCGAGCGGGATGCGGACCCAGCGCGAGGACGGCCCACGCAGCCAGCGACTGACGCGCGCCATCGTCGCGGGCAGGCGGCGCTCGAAACGGGCGAGATGGCGGTCGAGATCCTCACGGCTCACGGTGCGTCAATGGCGAGCTGCCGCGCGCGTTCCATCGGATGTCGCACGCATCTCTCGGATGCGCGGAGCGCACGACATCACCCCGCTCTGGCGCCGAGCGCCGCCATCCGCCGCAGGGCGCGCATCCGGCTGCTTTCACTCATGACATTGCCGACGACGCTGCTGCGCACCGGGCCGATCCCGCAGAACTTCAGGATGTTGCGTTCGAGCAGCTTGAGGCCGTGGGCGCGGAAGTACCAGCGGTAGACGAAGCCGGGCATGCCCATGGTGACGACGACGCGCGCCGTGCGGCCGCGCAGCAGGCCGGGGTTCAGCGTGCGGGCGCCGCGGGCGATGGCAAAGCCCGGGCGCAGCGTCTGTTCGAGGAAGCCCTTGAGCAGCGCCGGCATGTCGCCGAGCCACAGGGGATAGAGAATGACGAGATGCTCGGCCCAGGCGATCGCCCGCTGCGCATCGGCGATGGCGGGCGGCGGCGTGCCCTCCTCCCAGTCGGCGGCGCGGCGCAGCAGCGGCACGTCGAGCGTCGCGAGTTCAACGCGCCGGACATCGTGGCCGGCTTCGGCCGCGGCCGTGGCATAGGCGTCGGCGAGCGCATGGACGAAGCGGGCGCGATCGGCGTCGGGATGGCCGTCGAGCAGCAGGATCCGCGCCATTGCACTTCCGCGTCAGTGCAGGCGCGGCCCCTTGAGGAAACGGCTGCGGTCGGACGAGGCGACGGTGACGTCGAAGGTGCGGCCGTCGCGCCAGACCTTCAACGGCACGGGAACGCCGGCTTCCCCCAGCGCCCAGATGCGGCGGAACAGCTCGGCGAGATCCGCCACCGGCGTGCCGGCGACCGCGATCAGCACGTCGCCGGTGCGCAGGTCCGCCTGCTGCGCCGGGCCGCCGCTGGCGACGCCGATGACGACGACGCGGTCGTCGGCCTCGGTGGCGTAGACGCCGAGCCAGGGACGCGGCGGGCGGTTGGGCCGGCCGCGGGTCATCAGATCGTCGAGGATCGGCGGCAGCAGGTCGATCGGCACCGCCATGTTGAGCGGCTCCGGGCGGCCGCGGGCGCGCTCGCGCTCGAGCTGGAGCGAGCCGATGCCGACCAGCTCGCCCTGCGGGCCGATCACGGCGGTGCCGCCCCAATGGGGATGCGCCGGGGCGATGAACAGGGCCTCGTCGAGCACGTATTCCCAGTAGCCGGCAAATTCCTGCTTGCTGATGATCCGCGCCGCCACCGAATGATTAAGGCCGCCGGCGCCGGCAATGACGACCGGATCGCCCACGGCGACGCTCGCCGCGGAACCGATCGGCAGGACCGGCGTGTCGATGTGGGCGAGCAGCTGGACGAGGCCGAAGCCGGTGGTCTGGTCGTAGCCGAGCGGGTGGCCTTCGAAGACGCGGCCGTCGGCGAGCCGCACCCACAGCGTCTCCGCTTCGGTGATCAGATAGCCGATGGTCAGGACCAGGCCGGGCCGGATCAGCACACCGTGGCCGCTGCGCTCGGTGCCGAGCGTCTCCGCGGTAAAGGCGTCGACGGGCACGACGGCGCGCAACGCCACCACGGCGTTCAGCGCGGTGTCGAGATCGTAGGCGTAGTCCTCGGGGTGCGGTTGCAGGCGCGCTGGCACCTCGCCCTCCTCGCGCGACGACATGACGCCTCCTCGCGCCGCCGCGGGACGGCGCAACCGGACGTTCGACGATTGCCCGATTAAAGCGCGCGCGGCACGAGGGGAAAACCCCTATTCCGCCGGTGCCGCCTGGGCGCCGCTGCGCAGCGGGCGCTCCTCCATCAGCAGCAGGAAGGCGAGGCTGAGCGCCAGGAACAGCGCCGCCGCGGCGAACACCCAGCGGAACGCGTCGACGAGGGCGGCGGCAAGGTCGGGCGACTGGTGCGCCACCGCTTCCAGCGGCACGCCGGCCGGCAAACTCCCCGCAGTGAAGCCGAGCACGATGGCACCGAAGACCGCCACCACCACGGCACCGCCCAGCGAGCGGAAGAAGTTCATCACTCCGGTGGTGGTGCCGAGCTGATGCGGCAAAACGGCGTTCTGCACCGACACGGTCGTCACCGGGAACACCGTCCCGAGTCCGCTCCCGACGACCGCCAGCAGGACGAGCACGGCCCACAGCGGCAGCCTTGCATTGTCGGCGGCAAGCAGGAGGCAGGCGGCGCTCGCCAAGGTGAGCCCGATCGTCGGCAGACGCTTGTAGCGCGGCGTCAGCATCATGAGGCGGCCCGACGAGACCGCGCCCGCGACCGAGCTGCCCATCAGGGGGATCAGGGCGAAGCCCGAGCCCGACACCGACACGCCGCGGATCAGGTCGAGATAGAGCGGCACGAAGACCGACAGGCCGATCAGCGTGCCCATCGCAAAGGTGACGGCGGCGATGCCGGTGGCGACGACGCCGTTGCGCATGACGTCGAGCGGCAGGAACGGTTCCGGCGCGGTCTGCTGGCGCAGGAAGAACAGAACGCCGAACACGACCGTGCCGCCGAACAGGCCGAGCGTGGGCAGCGACAGCCAGGGGAAGCGCGTGCCGCCCCAGGTCAGCCCCAGCAGCAACGCGACGCAGGCGGCGACCATCAGGGCGGCGCCGATCAAGTCGATGCGGTGCGGCCGGTCGTGGCGCGGCAGCGCCTTGAGGCTGTGATAGCTGATCGCCAGCGCCAGGAGACCGAGCGGCAGGTTGATCCAGAAGATGAGCGTCCAGTGCAGGTGATCGGCAAAGAAGCCGCCGAGGATCGGGCCGCCGACGCTGCCGGTGGCGAAGACGCCGCCGATATAGCCCTGGTACCGGCCGCGCTCGCGCGGCGCGACCACGTCGGCGATCACCGTCTGCGCCAGCGAGATCAGGCCGCCGCCGCCGAGCCCCTGCAGCGCGCGCGCCAGGATCAGGGCCGTCATGGTCGGTGCCAGCGCGCAGGCGGCCGAGCCGACAACGAAGACGCTGATGCTGACCAGCAGCATGCGGCGCCGCCCGTGCACGTCGGAAAGCTTGCCGTAGAGCGGCATCACCGCGGTGCCGGCGAGGAGATAGGCGGTTACCACCCAGGACAGGTCGGCGATGTTGCCGAGGTCGCGGCCGATCGTCAGCAAGGCCGTGGCGACGATGGTCTGCTCCAGCGCGCTCAGCGCCATGGCGAGCAGCACGCCGAAAATGATCTTGCGCACGGCCGCATGATCGAGCGGCGGCGTCGCGGCGGAGGAAACGGTCATGCAGGTCCAATGCGGCGCGTCATGCACCGGCGGTCAAAGCGGCCATGGCCGCGGGCTGGCGGGGAATGGCATCGTCATCGCAAAGATGCGACATTCCACCGCGCCTGGGCGCAGCCGGCAAGGGCCGGATCCGCAGGGCTGCCATGAGCGTCCGGCGGCCGGTTTTCCTCACGTCGTCTCAACCACTTGCGCACAGGCTGCGGTACCGGAGCGGGCCTGCAGGGCTTGCGGGAGCGGCGGCGGCAACCGATAATAAGGACGCTCTGGGGTGCCGCGCGTCGCGGCTGAGATCATACCCATTGAACCTGTCCGGGTCATGCCGGCGTAGGGAGAAGCGATGACCGGGCCCTCCCCCACATCTGCCGTGACACATTCTGCCGCAACGTCCCGTCCTGCCGTCATCGTCGCCGGCGGCGGCGTCATCGGCCTGTCGATCGCCTGGCGGCTGGCGCAGGCCGGCGCGCGCGTGACCGTGTTCGATTGCGGCGAGAGCGGGCGCGGTGCGAGCCACGCGGCGGCCGGCATGCTCGCCGCCTGCGCCGAGGCGGAGCCGGGCGAGACGACGCTGCTGGCGCTCAACCGGGCGTCCCAGGCGATGTGGCCCGACTTCGCCGCCGAGCTGGAAGCCGCGAGCGGCGAGCCGGTCGACTTGCGGCGCGAGGGCACCTTGCTGGTGGCGCTCGGCGCCGACGACCAGGCGCGGCTCAACCACCTCCTGCAGTTCCAACGGGGGCTCGGCCTGCCGGTGAAATGGATGACCGGCGCCGAGGTGCGGCGGCGCGAGCCTTACCTTTCGCCGAATGTCTGCGGCGCGCTGTGGAGCCCGGAGGACCATCAGGTCGAGAACCGCAAGTTGGCGCGGGCGCTGCGCATCGCCGCGGTCCGCGCCGGCGTCACGCTGATCGAAGGCTGTGCGGTCGAAGCGATCGACATCGTCGACGGGCGCGCGCGCGGCGTCGTCGCGGGCGGCGCGCGGCAGGAGGCCGACGCGGTGGTGCTCGCCGCCGGCGCCTGGTCGCGCACGATTGCCGCGCCCGGCCTGCCGCGGCTACCGGTGCGGCCGATCAAGGGGCAGATGATCGCGCTGCAGATGGATCCGGCGTCGCCGCTCCTGCGGCACGTGGTCTGGGCGCCGGGCATCTACCTGGTGCCGCGGCTGGACGGCCGCCTGCTGCTGGGCGCGACGGTGGAAGAAAAGGGCTTCGACACGACCCTCACCGCCGGCGCACAGCTGGCGCTGCTGGAGGCGGCGTGGCGCACCCTGCCCGGGATCGAGGAACTGCCGATCGCGGAGAGCTGGGCCGGGTTCCGCCCGGGCAGCCGCGACGACGCGCCGATCCTCGGCGCGGCTCCGGTCGACGGCCTGTTCTACGCGACGGGGCATCACCGCAACGGCATCCTCTTGACGCCGATCACGGCAAAGGCGATGGCCGAGCTGATCACGACCGGACGCACCGATCCGCTGATCGCCGGCTTCGGCATCGCGCGCTTCACCGCGAAACAGGCGGCCGAATGAGAGGCCAAACGTGATCTTGGAAGGCATGGAACGCATGACGATCGCCCTCACCGTCAACGGCAGCGAAGAGAACGTCGCGGCCGGCACGGTCGCCGAACTCCTGGCCGCGCGCGGACTGGAGGGCGGGCCGCGCGGCGTGGCGGTCGCGCTGAACGGCGCGGTGGTGCCGCGGGCGCGCTGGGCCGAGACGCCGCTCGCCGCCGGCGACGCGGTGGAAATTGTCCACGCCCTGCAGGGCGGGTGAAGGAGAACGACGTGACGCAGACCCCCGCCGATCCGCTGGTGATCGCCGGCCGCAGCTTCCGCTCGCGGCTGTTCCTCGGCACCGCCGGCTATCCCAATCGGCAGATCATGCTCGACGCGATCGCGGCGAGCGGCAGCGAACTCGTGACCGCCTCGATCCGGCGTATCAGCCTCGCCGGCGAGGAGGAAAGCCTGGTCGAACTGATCGGCGACCGGGCGCAGTTCCTGCCCAACACCGCCGGCTGCCAGACCGCCAAGGACGCGGTGCTCACCGCCGAACTGGCGCGCGAAGCGCTGGATACGAATTGGGTGAAGCTGGAAGTGATCGGCGACCGCGAGCTGCTCTATCCCAATGTGGAGGAGCTGCTGATCGCGACCGACGAACTGGTGCGCAAGGGCTTCGTCGTGCTGCCCTATTGCAACGACGATCCGGTCACCTGCCGCAAGCTGGCCGATCTCGGCGCGGCGACGGTGATGCCGCTCGGCTCGCCGATCGGCTCGGGCCTCGGCATCAGCAATCCGCATCTGATCGAACTGATCTGCGCGCGCAGCCCGGTGCCGGTCGTGCTCGATGCCGGCATCGGCACGGCGTCCGACGCGGCGCTGGCGATGGAGCTCGGCTGCGCCGCGGTGCTGCTCAATACCGCGGTGTCGAAGGCGCACGATCCCGTCGCGATGGCGGCGGCGATGCGCGCGGCCGTCGAAGGCGGCCGCCTCGCCTATCGCGCCGGCCGCATCCCGAAGCGGCGCAACGCCGAGGCGTCGAGCCCGCAATTCGGGCTGGTGGGGACGTGAGGCA
>Ga0182741_1004400_pt1 | contig 13918 bp, 18 predicted proteins | sample eDN5th37CBELigOP_FD_128874 | JGI IMG/M metagenome (GOLD analysis project Ga0182741, IMG submission 128874) | Enriched Organic Plus compost microbial communities from Emeryville, California, USA - eDNA 5th pass 37_C BE-Lig OP (version 2) (version 2) ...
ATGAACGCGATCAACCGTGAGGCGGTGAGGTTCGCGAACGGGGCGCTGATCCAGTTCAAGGCGCGGACCTTGGCGGGTGGCCGGGGGTTCTCGTCGGACTGTCTGCTGTTGGATGAGGCGCAGCGGCTTGGGCGGGCGGCGTGGGCGTCGATCAACTCGACGATGTCGGCGCGCGCGAATCCGCAGGTGTGGCTGCTTGGGACGCCGCCGACGCCGGAGGATGACGGTGAGGTGTTCGAGTCTGTCCGCGCCTCGGCGGTCGAGGGTGTGTCGAGCACGTCGGCGTGGCTTGAGTGGGGGCTCGACTCGGACCATCCCGCGTACCTGGCCGCCCGAGATGCGTTGCTGGCGAACCCGCGGAAGTGGACGCCGGAGATCGAGGCGGCGTGTTGGTGGTCGAATCCGGCGTGGAACACGCGGATTAACCGCGAGGTGGTCATGGGCGAGTTCGAGACGTACACGCCGGACCAGTTCGCGTTGGACCGGCTGGGCATGTGGGCGTCGGAGCTTCGCGCGTCCCGTTTGATCACGGTTGCAGAGTGGGAGGCGACGGAGACGACGACGGTCCCGGATGGGGTGCGGTCGTTCGGGGTCGCGTTCAACGTCGATGGCTCGAGGATGTCGCTCGCGGGTGCGGTGAAGCACCCGGGGGGCGTGCACGTTGAGGTCATTGATGCGCACACGGGCGAAGTTGAGTCTGGGATTGGTCCGCTGGCCGATTGGCTGGCCGAGCGGTGGCGGCAGGTTGCGGCGATCGCGATTTCGGGTCAGGCCGGCGCGGCCGCGCTCGAGCAGGCGTTGCTGGATCGCCGAGTTCCGCAACGCGTGATTCATGTGCTGTCAGCCCCGGAGGTGTTCGCCGCGACGTCGATGTTCTACGACGCAGTGCGGGATCGGACGGTGACGCACCCCGTTGGGGCGCAGTCGGATCATCTCGAGCGCGCGGTGGCCGTGTGTGACAAGAAGCTCCGCTCGAGGGTCACTGGGGCGTGGAGTTGGGGCCCGACGACCGAGGACGGCGACGAGACGCCGCTGGAGGCTGTGAGCTTCGCGCACTGGGCCGCGCGGACGCGGAAGGTCAAGACGGGAAGGGCGGTGTTTGTTTGATGGCTACCACCCTGATCGAGAACGATGTTGACTCCTCCGAACTGACCGCTATTGCCCGGTCTGCGATCTGGAACGGCTTCAAGGGGTTCGAAGCGCAGGCGAAGATGAGCCGACTCCTGGACTATGCGGACGGTCGGGCGGGCATCCCGGAAGTGCGTGAAGGCGCGTCGGAGGAGATCAAGGAGCTCGCCCGTCAGTCGGTGCGGAACGTGTGTGGGATCGTCGTGGACACGTTCGACCGGGGCTTGACGGTGGTGGGGTTCCGGTCGCCGACCTCGGCGGATGATGAGCCGGCGTGGGCGTGGTGGCAGCGGAACCATCTGGACGCGCGTCAGCACGAGGTGCATCGGGCGAGCCTGATCTACGGCTGGTCGTGGGTGTCAGTGCTCCCGGACGACGAGCGGGCCGATGGGAAGCCTGTGCCGGTCACCTGGTCGCCGCTGAACGTCTATGCGGAGTGGGACGACCCGCGGAGGGATATGTTCCCTCGTTCGGCGACGCTCGTGCGGGAGGTGCGTCATCCGCTGCTCGGCAAGGGCTGGTCGGTGATGGTCCTTGATGAGTTCACGGTGACTGAGGGATTCATCCCGAAGAAGCCGAAGGGGCGTCCGTCAATCCACGACGCAATCCAGACGAAGGAGACGTGGGCGCACGGGGCGACGTACGACGGCGAGCCCGTGGTGCCGCTGGTGTGGTTCCCAAACGAGCTTACTGCGGATGACCGGCTGCCGCGGGGTGAGGTTGAGCCGCTGATTCAGGAGCAGCGGGCGATCAATTCGGTGAACTTCGACCGGCTGGTGGTGTCTCGGTTCGGGGCGTTCAAGCAGAAGGTGATCATCGGATGGTCGCCCGCCGACCAGGCCGAAGCGATGAGGATGGGTGCCTCGGAGACGTGGATTTTCGAGGACGACGACGTGAAGGCGTCGCAGCTTGACGCTTCACCGCTCGCGCCCTACGACAATCTGCTCCGCGAAATGACTGAGCATGTTGCTTTGGTGTCGGGTGTCCCGGCGTATCAGATCACTGGTTCGCTTCAGAACGTGTCGCAGGAGACCGCGGCGCTCGCCGAGGCTCCGATGCAGCGGAAGCTGAAGCTCAAGCAGGACATCTTCGGGGAGCAGTGGGAGGTCGTCATCCGTCTGGCGATGGCGATGTCAGGTGAGGACGCTCCGGATGAGGCAGCCGAAGTTCTCTGGGCCGAGACGGAGGCGCGTTCGTTCGCTGGTGTGGTGGACGGCATCTTCAAGCTCGCGACGATCCCCGCCGACGCGCAGGGCATCCCGGTTGAGGAGCTGCTGGACCTGATTCCGGGGATGAATCAGCAGAAGCTGCTGGCGATCAAGAATGCGATGCGTCGCACTCAGGTCTCCGGCCTGCTGCGATCGCTCGGAGAGCTCGTGCCCGCGTTGCAGGAGTCACCGATAGAGGAGCCGCTCCTCGAGGCTGAGGGCTGATGCCCTCGGCGCTTCAGGAGCGCGAGTTCCAGCTCGCGCAGGCGGGGATCCGCGTAGCCGTCGAAGGTCGCCTGTCGGCGGCGATCACCTCCATGGCCGAGCGCGGCTATTCAGACCCGCGCGGCTTCCGGAACGCGGTCATCGGGATCACGCAGTTGATGGTCCGCGAGTACGGGCAAGCTGCGGGTGAGTTCGCCGCCGAGTGGTACAACGACGTGCGCCTGTCCGAGGGTGTGCGCGGGAACTTCACCGCGGCAGCTGCGGTGCAGTCGTTCGATGAGGCGATAGATCAGACGGTGCGGCGCTCGGTGGCATCGCTGTTCACTGACGCTCCGGACCTTTCCGAGGTGATCCGTGCGGTCACGTCGAAGGCGGCCCAGTACACGGTTGATGGTGCGCGGAACACGGTTCGGTCGAACGCAATTCGTGACCCGCAGGCTTCTGGGTGGAAGCGGATTGCTCACGGTGAGACGTGTGACTTCTGCTTGATGCTGGTCGGACGTGGTGGCGTATACAAGCGCGAGACGGTGACGTTCAAGTCGCACGCCGGCTGTAACTGCACGGCGGCCCCGTCGTGGGATCCGGATGCGTCGGAGGTGCCGACGATCGCCTATCGGGCGTCTTCGAGGAGAGGTTCGTCGACCGCTGCTGTTCGCGCCTGGATCGCGGAGCACCGTTCTGAGCTGGACGACCTTCGCGCGTCGCTCAGTACTTAGACCTACCGCCAGCGGGACGCCGCCTGCTGGGTGAACGGGCATCGGCGGTCACTCCAAGAGGAGGTCTTCGGCATGTCCGAGGAGAACGAGAACGGCGACAAGCCGGAAGTGAAGACGTTCACGCAGGAGCAGGTGAACGCGCTTATCGCACAGGAGAAGCGGAAGCTCGGCGAGAAGTTCGCCGACTACGACGATCTCCGCGCGAAGGCGGCGAAGCTCGACCAGCTCGAGCAGGAGTCGAAGACCGAGTTGCAGAAGGCGCTCGACAAGGCCGCTGCGCTCGAGACCGAACTCACCGCCTACAAGACCAAGGAGCAGGTGGCTGCTTGGGCGTCCGAGATCGTCAAGGGCTCCGACATCCCGGCATCCGTGCTCCGCGGCTCAACGAAGGAGGAGCTTGAGCAGCATTTCGAGCAGCTCAAGAGCCTTGCTCCGCTGAAGCCGACGCGGACCTCCGCCCCGGCCGGTCAGGTGACCGGCAGCGGGCAGGGGTCGCGTGCCGTCGCCGCTCTCCGCCAGCTCGGATTCGGTAGCGACTAACCCAAGACCCCCGCGAGGAACGGCCTCAGCGGGAAACCAAGCCTCCGCAGATGTGGGGGCTTTTTCTATGGAAGGAGTCAGCATGGCTGACATCACCCGCGCTGAGGTCGCGTCTCTGATCGCTGAGGAGTACGCGCCCCAGATCATCAAGGCGGCGACGCAAGGCAGCACCGCGCTGTCGGCGTTCCCGACGATTCCGCTCGGCACGAAGACGACCAACGTCCCCGTCCTGGCGACCATCCCCACCGCGTCCTGGGTGTCCGACACCGACAACACGGGCGTCAAGCCGACCTCGCAGGCGACCTGGGTGAACAAGACCCTGGTGGCCGAGGAGGTCGCCGTGATCCTCCCGATTCACGAGAACACGCTCGCGGACGCGACGGAGGACCTCCTCGCGCAGCTCGCCGACCTCGCGGGACAGGCGATCGGGAAGAAGCTCGACCAGGCGGTGTTCTTCGGCACGGACAAGCCGGTGTCGTGGACGTCACTCGACATCCTCGCCGCAGCAGTGGCCGCGGGCCAGACGTTCCAGGTCGGTGCCGCGGAGGACGACCTGTACGGCTCGATCCTTCAGGGCGCGGAGGCGATCTCCGACGCTGGCTTCGACCCGCAGACGTTGATCGCCCGCCGCGGTCTGGCGTTCCAGCTCGGCAACATGCGTGACGCCGAGGACCGGCTGCTCCTGAACGGCAACTACTTCGCCGGCCTGGAGACGCACTGGTCTCGGAACGGCGCGTGGGAGCCCGACGAGGCGACCGCGTTCATCGTGGACCCGTCCACGGTGCGGATCGGCGTTCGCGAGGACGTGACCGTGAAGTTCCTCGACCAGGCGACGCTCACGGACGGCGAGAACCAGATCAACCTCGCCGAGCGCGACATGGTGGCGTTGCGCGTCAAGGCCCGCTTCGGGTACGTGCTCGGCAACCCGGCGACCCCGGAAGCCGGTGCGGCCGCTTACGGTGTCGCCGCTGTCGTCCCGGCTGGTTCCTGAACGTTCGCGGGTGGGGGGCGCTACGGCCCCCACCCCGCCCTGGGAGGTGATCCGCGATGGCATTTGCGAGTGATGCTGATGTCGCCGCCGCGCTGGGACGGTCGTTGACGTCGACCGAGACGACGTCGGTGGCGACACTCCTCGAGGAAGCCACCGATCTCCTCACCGGGTACCTCGGGTGCGCTCCGGATCCGGTGCCCGACACGGTCCGGCGGGTCGCCGCCCGCGTGGTCGCGCGAGTGTTCTCGCAGGCCGCGTCGGCGGCGTCCCCGCCGGTCGGGGCAACCCAAGTGCAGCAGACCGTCGGCCCGTTCTCTCAATCGACGAGTTTCCAGGCAGGGACATCCACTGGCTCCCCGTGGATCGCAGCGGCCGACCGGATCGCGTTGCGACCGTTCAGGTGCGGTGCCGGGTTCCGATCCGTCTCACTCGAGTCCGCTCAATCGGGCCGGTACGGCGTGGAGCCGTAGATGCTCGCGTTTGGCGAGACGATCACGGTCACGCGGCCGGGGGTGACTCCGACCGGGGAGTTCGACGACGTGGGCAACCCGATCATGTCGGGAGGGACCACGTTCACCGTCGATGGGGTCGGCGTCGCACCGTTGACGCCGCAGGAGTCCGCCGAGCTATGGGGGCCGGAGAACAGCGGCGGGTTCACCCTCTATTTGCCGTACGGTACCGAGTTGCGGTCAACGGATCTCGTCGAGGTCCGTGGCGTGGCGGGGTTTCAGGTGCAGGGTGCCGGGGACCTCGTGCAGTGGCGGTCGCCGTTCACCGGCTGGGAGGCGGGTGCGGTCGCGATTGTGAGGAGGGCGTCCTGATGCCGAGATTCGAGATTCTTCGCGGTGGCCGTGGTGCGCCCGCTCGGCTGGCGAAGTCTCGCGGCGTCGTCGATGCGCTCGAACCGGTCGCTGATCGTGTTCTCGCGGAGGTGCGACGCGATCCCAATCGGAAGTACTCGGACGCGGTGTATAAGCGTGTCGACCGGAAGAATCCGACCCGGGCCCGGTGGATCATCACCCTGCCGCCGTACCTGGAGCGTCTCGCCCGGCGCGTCGAGGCGAAGCGGGGCACGATGCGGCGCGCGGTGAAGGGTGTCTGATGTTCCTCGCGGAGTACCGGTTCCCGATCGTGTCCGGCGCGGTCCTCGCGCACTACCGGGAGCGGCTCGATCACTGGGCGGGTCTCGAATGCGCCCCGAAGCGACCCGCGGTGATGCCCCGCCGTCTCCTGACCCTGCGGGAGGACGGCGGTCCCGACAGTGTCGGGGTGGCCGTGTGGGGGTACGGGGTGAACGTGTGGGCGGACTCGCCCGTTGATGCGAAGAGCATCGCGCTTGACGCCCTCGCAGCGTCCCTCTCCCTGCCTGGGGTTTCCGCTATCAAGGCGGTGCGAGATGTCGTCACCCCGTCGGAGGTCGACGATGACCCGTCGTACACGGTCAACGGCACCCCACTCGCGCACTACTACTTCAGTTTCGACGCGGTCGTGAAGGCGGTCGCGCTTTGACCCGGTTCCTCCCGCCGGCCCGAACCCGCCCCGTGTGGGGCTCAACCCATTGAGGGAGGAATCGAATGTCTGGCATCGATGTGGACGAGGAGATCGTCGGCCTCGACGGAATCGTCGCGACCGGCGTCTACGGTGAGGCGGTCGCGCCGACATCGGCGGACGCGGAACTCGGCGATTCGTGGGTCGATCAGGGACTCACGACGTCGGCGGGTGTGACGCGCACGACGCAGCGGAACGCGACCGTGCGGCGGGCGTGGCAGAAGAACCGGAAGCTGCGCACGATCGTCACGGAAGCGGCGGTGCGGTTCCAGTTCGTACTCGTGCAGACGAACCGCGACTCCGTCGAGCTGTTCCATGGCGTGCCGGTCGACCCGGTGACCGGGTCGGTCGTGGTGGACCCGTCCCAGGACTGGCCGCGCATCGCATTCGACCTGGACATCATCGACGGCGACCGGGTGATCCGCGAGTACGTGCCGAACGCACGAGTGGTCGAAGTGGGCGACCAGGTCGCCGTCGCGGGTGACACGTTCGGGTGGCCCGTGACGATCGAGTCCGACTACGACGACGACATCGACGGCCACACGGTGCGGTTCTTCTCGGACCTCGTCGGCTCTTGATAGGCGGCGCGGGTCGGGTTTGGGAGGACCCGGCCCGCGCTCCACACTCCACCTCCCGCACATCTGGAAGGCGCCTCCCATGATCGATTTCGACGCCGACGCGAAGACCACGTTCCGTGTTCGCGGCGGCCGCTACTACATCGAGCCCGTCAGCCTCGAGGACGCGGCCGCGGTGATGCGGTTGCAGAAGGCGAAGCAGCAGGAGCAGGTCGCGGCGATGCCGGAACTGCTGATCGCGAAGGCCCGATCGAAGACGCCCGCCTGGTGGCTGCGGGTGACGGGTCGGTTGAGCCCGCAGGACGCGGTCCGGTCCCTGTCGGCGGTGCAACAGGCGCGCTTGTTCGCGAACTGGATGAGCGAGTTCTACGGGCGCGGGGTGGGGCCGGGGGAATCCTCCAGCTCGGCCGACTGACGGTCGAGCACCCTCATGAACTCTTCGCTGACTTCCGGGAGCTGTTCCACGCCAGCCCGGCCGCGTTGCCGATCTGGGAGGCCGCGCTGCTCGCGCAGGCGCTGCTCTCCGATTCGAGGTCACGGGTGGCGGCTCTGGTCGCCGGGTGGGATCACCCGGTGTCGCGCGAGTGGATGATGCTCGCGCAGGTGCATGACGCCGTGATCGACACGACGCACGGGTTGAAGAACCCGGAGCGGCACCACGCAATCCGGCCGTGGGACCGCCGCCGCACCCGCCTCGGCGGGGGCACACGCCGCACGGTCAAGCAGACGTTGGCGATTCTGCGTCCGAACGGTCTGAACACACGTTAGGGCTCCTCCCGGCCCTGCTCCACCAGGGGAGGAGTCTCATGGCTGACGCCGACGCCGACTACCGCGCCTGGGTGGAGGTGCTTCCCGATTTCCAGCGGTTCAACCAGCGGGTGCAGGAAGCCGTCAACGCGCCGATGGCGCAAGCGGGCACCACGGGCTCTACCGCGATGGGTGGTGCGCTGGTCGCGGGGATCGGGAAGTTCGCCGCACCGATCGCGATCGCGGTGGCGGGTCTCGGCATCGGGACGGCGATCTACGACACCGTCAAGACGGGTGTCGATTCGGCGGTCGCGTACATCAAGGACTCGGTAGGGAAGGGCTCGGACTACTACGAGTCGTTGAACGCGATCCGCGTGTCGTACGGCGAGTTCGCCGACGAGATCGGCGAGATCTCCGAGCGCGCTGCCGACGATTTCGGTCTGTCGAAGGTCGACTTCAATCAGATCGCGACTCGCTTCTCGGGGTTTGCGGCAACGATCCGTCGGGACGACCCGGCCGGCTTCATCGAGGAACTCACTGCGCGCGGTGCGGACTTCGCGTCGGTGTTCAACATCGACGTGAACGAGGCGCTCACGTTGTTCCAGTCGGGCCTTGCCGGGGAGACGGAGCCCCTGCGCCGGTACGGCATCGACCTGTCCGCCGCCTCGGTCGCAGCGTACGCGTACGCGAACGGCATCGCCGAAGCGGGCACGGAGTTGAACGCTACCCAGCGGCAGCAGGCCGCGTACGGGCTGCTGCTCGAGCAGACGGACAAGGTCCAGGGGGACTTCAAGAACACGTCGGATGAGCTCGCGAACTCGCAGCGCATCATGCAGGCGAACCTGGCCGACATTCAGGCCGAGTTGGGGACCGCGTTCCTGCCGACCCTGACCGAGGTCATGGCGTTCGCGCGTGATGATCTCCTGCCGGTCTGGCGGGAGTTGAACGAGACCGTGGGCCCTGCGCTCGCGGCCGCGCTGGACATGGTGTGGGGGCCGCTCGAGGACCTCGGGACCGAACTGACGGACCTGTTCGAGGGCGTCCTGCCCGGCGGGATCTCCGTGTTCGGGTTCCTCGCTGGACAGATCATCATCGTCGCGGCCGGCCTCGCCACCCTCATCTCTTGGGTGACGTACACGGCTGGGATCTTCGGTGACCTGTTCGCGTTGCTGCGGGGCGATATCAGTTTCGACGTGTTCGTGAACCGCACGAAGGCGCGGGCGAAAGAGTTCGCGGAGGACACGCAGCGGCGCACGAAGGAAGTCGAGCAGGCGTTCGTGAACATCGTCGGCCGTGTCGAAGGGCTCGGGCCGAGCATGTACGCGGCGGGCGAGCGTGTCACGAAGCAGTTCGCTTCCGGGTTGCAGTCGTCGGCGGCGGTGCGGGCGCTCGAGCAGGGCGCGGACAACGTGCTCATGCGAATCCAGAACCGGCTGCCCCGGTCTCCGGCGAAGGAGGGCCCGTTCTCAGGTGCGGGCTGGTGGGGGCTGCCGGATTCGTCGGCGTCGCTGCTCGAGCAGTGGGCGTCAGGGTTTGATCCGCGGATCGTTGAGGACGCGGTGGATCGCGCGTTGAACGTCGACTTCGCGATGCCGTCCCCGCCCGCACCTCGACCATTGGAGGTGCCGCTGTCGGCTCGAGTGTCGAACCTGGAGGGTTCGCTGTCCGGCGGTCTCGGTGCGGAGGCACTGTTCCCGCAGACCGTGACGCTCGTGGATCGTGACGGGTCGCTGCTGGGCCACATGGATGTGCGGATCGGCGACGCGCTCGGGGATATCGCTGTGGAGCTCGTGGGGGGTCGCGCGTGATCACTGTGACTCCTGAACCGAACGCGTCGCCGCCGCGGAATGTGATCACGGTGTCGGTGTCGGATCCGGTGAACCCGGACGAGGTGATCCAGAGCATCAGCGTGTACCGCCGGGTCAGTGGCGTGCGGGAGTTGCTTCGGTCTCAGCCGACGCCGGGCGGGTCGGTGGCGGTCGCGATCGACTACGAGGCGCCGTACGGGGTGCCGGTGACCTACGAGGCCGAGTACACGTGGTCGGACGATTCCGGTCTGACGGTGGTGTGGTCGGAGGACTGGTCGTCCCTGTCCGAGTGGACGCAAACGGGCACCCTGACGTGGGGTGTGAGCGGCGGCGCGTTGACGGTCGGCTCGGTCGGTTCGGACCGGGTGGGCACGATCTCCCGGGCGTTGCCGACCGGCCGGTATCGGATCGAGTTCTCCACTCCGTTGACGCTGCCGCCTGAGATTGCGGCCGCCTACCTTCAATGGCCGACCGCAGGTGATTGGGCCATCGCAGTTGAGGGGGGTCTGTATCGGATCGTTCCGAGTCCAGCGTTCGATCCCGGCACTGGCGCGTGGTCGATCGACATGCTGGCCGGGCTGATTCGGGTGACGACGACCGCTGGCGTGTGGACGGCGGCGGTGGACGACTCGTCGATCGTTGACGGGGTGTTCCGGTTGACGGCGGGCGCCGCGACAGGTGTCTCTCCGACGTCGGTCCTCGGCGCTATGACCGTGTACGAGTACGGGGCGATTGAGGCGGCGTCGGATTCGAGCGCCCCGGTCACGCTGACCCCCGTGAACGGGTGGCTGATCCACCCGACGAAGACGAACCGGTCGGTCGAGCTCACCCGCGGGTGGGATGGGATCGACGTGGCATCGGCGGGGCCCGTGCGGAACGCCGCCACGTCGACGGTGCACCGGGTGATCGGCGCGCGCCGCCCGACGGTCACCGCGGCGGGGGTCCGGCAGGGCGACGAGTTCACGCTCGAGCTCACGACATCGACGCTCGAGCAGCGCGACCGGGTGCGGACCCTCGTGGACGATCAGGTGCCGATCCTGATCAACCTCCTCCCGGAGTGGGAGTACGACCTCCCATACGGGTTCTACGCAGTCCTGGACGTGGACACGACCCGGCTGGTGCAGGGCGGTGGGTTCCCGTACCGGTATATCCGTCTGCCGTTGGTCGCGGTGGAGCCGCCAGTCGCGTCCCTTGAGGAGACCGGGTGGTCCTGGGCGCAGCTCGCGGTCGAGTTCCCGACGTGGAACGCGGTGCTGGACGCGTTCGAGTCGTGGAACGACGTGCTGCTGAACGTGCGCCGCGAGGGGTTCTGACCGTGTGGTCCGTCGACCCGGCGTGGCTGTCCGCGCTGGCGGGGTTCCGGCGTCTCGTCACGACCGTGACATGCACGCCGCCGGATGCGGAACCGGTGCCGCTCCGGCTCACCGCAGGGACGGTGACGGTCGACTCAGGGGCATTCGTGCGCCGCCGTGTGGACCTGCGGCTCACGACGACTGCGGCGGAGTTCGCCGCGCTCAAGACCCCTGGCGCGGTGCTCACGGTCGAGACGGGCTACCGGGATGGGAATGCGGACCGTCTGATTCCGGTGTTCACGGGGGAGGCGGTGCGGGCGTCCCGTGACCCGGAAACCGGGGCGACCACGCTCGCCGCCTCCGACCTTGGGGTGTGGTTGCAACGGTCACGGTTCCTGACCGCGTTCTCGGCGACGGTGGGGGCGACCCGGGCGGGCATCATCTCCGCACTCGTGGTCGACGCCCGCCCGGGCACGAGCGTTCTCGACGAGTCCGGTGACACCGGGGTCGTGGGCACGGCGGCGACGTGGGATGAGGACCGCACCCAGGCGATCCGCGCCCTCGCGACCGATTCCGAGTTGGAGACGTACTTCGACGCGGGCGGGCGGTTCGTGATCCGCAAGGTCCGCTCCCTGCGGTCGACCCCGGTGTGGACGATCCGGCCGGGCGACGGCGGCACGTTGACTCGCGTCGAGCGGGTCATGCCCCTCGACCGCCTCTACAACACCGTCGTCGTGCGGCCGTCGGCGGTCGACGGGTCGCAGACGTGGACGCAGCAGGTGGTCCAGGTGACCGACCCGACGCACCCGCGCCACCCGGACCGCATCGGCGTGGTCCCCTACTTCTGGGCGTCCCCTACGATCACATCGGCGGGGCAGGCGATCGCCGCGGGCCGCACGATCCTGAACCGCGTCCTCGGTACCGCTGAGACGCTGCAGTTGGAGGCGATCGGGAACCCCGCACTCGAGGCGGGGGACGTGATCCGGGTGATCACCCCCACGATCGCGGGCGACGCGGCGGACGCCGTCACCCACTACATCGACGCGTTCACCCTCGACCTGCCGTCCGGGGGGATGCGACTGTCAACGAGGAGCGTCGTCGATGCGTGACGTGTCGCGTCTCATCCTCGAGTCGATCCCGGATGAGGCGGTGCGGATGGTGCCGTGCCAGATCACCGGAACCGCCCCTCTCACCGTGTCGTTCAACGGGGGGCCTGGTATCCCGGCGGCGGGGATCGCCGGGGTGACCTATTCCACCGGGGCCGGGGTGGCGTTCGTGTCCCCCGGTCGCGTCCCTGTCGTTCTGCGTCTCGCCTAGGAGGATCCATGGCTGGCATCTATAACTTGCCCGTGCCTGCGGGGACGGCACCGCCGGACGGGCCGGGTGCGTTCCTCGCGCTCGCGAACCGGTTGACGGATTTCCGCCTCGTCGAGCCGTTCGACTCGGCCACGGACCGGGACACCGCGCACCCGTCACCTGTCGACGGGCAGCTGTGCTACCGCACGGACCGCGGCTGGTTTGAGGCGTACTGCGAGTCGGGTGTGACGACGCCGGACTGGTACCCGGTCGCGCGGCTGCCGTTCGCGAGGGCGTCGTCGGCCGCCGCGACGATCCCGGATTCGACCGCGACAGCGATTGGCGGCACCGGGCACGCGTGGACGGAGATCTCGGATGTGCAGGGGTGGCACTCCCCATCGTCGAATCCGACCCGGTGGACGCCGACCGTCGCGGGACGGTTCGCGGTCACGTTCGGGGCGCAGTTCGGCCTGTCGGGCACCGGGATGCGGTACATCCAGATTCGTCGCAATGGGACCGCCGTGCCGGGCGCGATCGCGCACACCACGCAGCCGGGTTTCGTGAGTGACCTGACGCTGTCGATGCGGCTCACCCTCGCCGCCGGCGACTACATCGAATGCTACGCGTGGCAGAGCTCGGGGGGCGCGCTCACGGTGGAGACGACGCTCGCGATCGACTATCTCGGGCCGGTGTGATGGACGCCGTCGCGCTCTCCCTCGGCGGTTGGCTCGACGCCCCGGCCGCGGCGTCGTTCGAGCGCATGGCGGCGGCCTACACCGCCGAGACGGGTAGGCCGTTCCCGCTGACCTCGGCCGGCCGCACCCGTGAGGAGCAGCAGCGCGAGTTCGACCGGGTCGGCCCGCAGTTCGCCGCCGCACCGGGCACGTCCGTCCACGAGTTCGGGCTGGCGATTGACACGGACGCCTGGGCCTGGGTGCTGGCGCACCCGGAGTTCGGGTGGCTCCGGCCGACCCGCGCCCCGTTCGACGACGCGCTCCGGTACGAGCCGTGGCATGTCGAGTACGACGCCGCTCGCGACGTGGTCCTGACGACCCTCAACCGACGAAAGAAGGCACCGATGTACGTGAAGTTCAAGGATCTGCCCGCGGTCTACGCGGTCTACACGGACGCGACCGGCCACCCGCGCATGCGCGTCTGCGGCCCGCATGAGGCGGCGTTCGCGACCTCCGGCGGGCTCGTCGTCGCCGGGGACGAGGCCACGACGAAGGGGCTCGCCACGGAGACGGGCTACCCGGCGCGTCCGGCCGCGGGCACGGCGCCCGGCCTCACGGACGCGCAACTCGACGCGCTCGCGGAGAAGGTCGCGGCGCGGCTGAACGCCGACACGTCGTCGGCGGTCGCGGACGAGCTCGCGAAGCGCCTCGAGAGCTAGGAGATGATGATGGAACCCACGCAGGTTGAGCACCCCTGGAAGGCGACCTTCCGGACGGTGGTGCAGACGTTCCTCGCGGCCGCGGCGGTCCTCGCGCTTGTCGCGCCGATGATTCAGGAGTTCGTGGCCGAGTGGTGGCCGGGCTCGCCGGTGGTCGCGTGGATCGGTGTCGGGGCCGCGTTCATCGCCTCCGTCGCGGGTCTGGTGACGCGGATCATGGCGGTCCCCGCGGTGAACGCGTGGCTGACCAGGATCGGGCTCGGCGCGACCCCCAGGGCTGATGCCTGAGATCCGCGTCCGGTCGCTGGTCACCGCGCTCGGCGTTCCGGAGCCGGTGGATGCGCTGCTCACGGCGGACTTGATCGCGTGGGGGCCGGGGTATCCGGTGGCGGCGTCCACGGTGTCCGGTGAGGATGTCGTGCTGGCCCGGACGGTGCGGGTACGGCTGGTG
>Ga0182741_1004404_pt1 | contig 13911 bp, 6 predicted proteins | sample eDN5th37CBELigOP_FD_128874 | JGI IMG/M metagenome (GOLD analysis project Ga0182741, IMG submission 128874) | Enriched Organic Plus compost microbial communities from Emeryville, California, USA - eDNA 5th pass 37_C BE-Lig OP (version 2) (version 2) ...
ACCTGCTCGCGGTCGAGCCGCTCGACGAGCGCGAGCCGCTGGGCCGGCGTCGCCGACAGGAAGGGCGCGTCGTTCGCCTCCCGCGAGAGCGCATCGATCCGCGTCATCCCGTCGCGGAAGATCTGCGCGTCCTTCGGATCGTACGTGTCGGTCACCATCAGCGCCATGAACGCGCCGACGCGCGCCGCCTTCGCACCCGGACTCTTCGGCGTGTCGGGGAGGATCGTGTCCGCGATCTCGTCCAGCAGCGCGATCTGATCCGGCGTGAACCCCGGATCCCCCGCGACCCCCTGCTGTTGCGCCGTCTGCCGATCGCGATCGCTGCACGCGGAGAGCAGCCCGCTCCCGCCGACCAGCGCGATCCCGCCGAGGAGGGCGGAGACGCGCAGCAGCGCTTCACGTCGATCGATGAGCTCTGAGGACATGGGTGGCCTCGATAGGGTCGATGTGATGGACTGCGACCTGCGAACGGTTGCGTCCTGCGGACTGCGAACGGCTGCCACCTGCGGACTGCAGACGGCTGCGTCCTTCGTCCTGCGTCGTCACCCCCTCGGGACGCTCCTGACGCAGGTCGCAGGTCGCAGGACGAAGCACGCAGTCCGCAGGAGTTCTCAGCCCCGATCCCTCACAGCTCTCGCCGGTTCAACGCGCCGACGGCGAAGTCCGCCGCGCGTGCCGTGAGCGCCATGTAGGTCAGCGACGGGTTCTGACAGGCGGCCGAGGTCATGCACGAGCCGTCGGTCACGAAGACGTTCGGCGCGTCCCACACCTGGTTGTGCGCGTTCAGCACCGACGTCTTCGGGTCGCGCCCCATGCGCGCCGTCCCCATCTCGTGGATCCCCATCCCGGGGAAGTAGCCGCCGTCGTAGGTGCCGACCTTCTTCACGCCGCACGCCTCGAGCATCTCGGCCATGTCGGCCTGCATGTCCTTGCGCATCCGCGCTTCGTTCTCGCCGGTCGCGCAGTCGATCTTGAGCACCGGCAGCCCCCACTTGTCCTGCTTCGCCGTGTCGATCGACACCATGTTCTTGTGGTCGGGGAGCATCTCGCCGAACGCCGTGGCGCCGATCGTCCACGCCCCCGGCTCCGCCGCTGCGTCCTTGAACGCGCCGCCGACCCCCAGCTCCGCGACGGCGCGCGACCACCCCTCGCGCCCCGCGCCCCCCTGGTAGCCGAAGCCGCGCAGGTAGTCGCGGTTGTCGCCGAACAGGTTGCGATAGCGTGGGATGTAGAAGCCCGTCGGCCGGCGCCCGTAGATGTACTTCTCGGCGAGCGACGACTCGTCGATCGTCCCCGAGGCGCCGAGCCGGAAGTGATGGTCCATCAGGTTGTGACCGAGCTCGCCCGAGCTGCTGCCGAGCCCACCGGGCCAGACGTCGGTCGCCGAGCGCATGAGCAGCCAGGTCGAGTTGAGCGTGGACGCGCACAGGAAGATGATCTTCGCCGTGTAGTCCGTCGTCTGCTCCGTGACCGCGTCGAGCACCCGCACGCCGGTGGCGCGCTTGCGATCCTTGTCGTACAGCACCTCGCTCACGATCGACCACGGCTTGAGCGTCAGCCGCCCGGTCGCCATCGCCGCGGGGAGCGTGGAGCTCTGGGTGCTGAAGTACGCGCCGTACGGGCAGCCGAGCCAGCAGGCGTCGCGATACTGACAGGGGTGCCGGTTGGGGAGCGCGCGCGTCGCGTTGGCGGTGCGGCCGGGGATGATGCGGCGGTTGCCGCCGAACTGCTTCGCCAGGCGCCCCGCGATCAGCTCCTCGGCGCAGTTGAGCGGCATCGCCGGCTGGAACTGCCCGTCGGGGAGCTGCGGCAGCCCTTCGCGCGACCCCGCGATCCCCGCATGCTTCTCGACGTGATCGTACCACGGCGCGATGTCGGCATAGCGGATCGGCCAGTCCACGGCGACGCCGTCCTTCGCGTTCGCCTCGAAGTCGTACTCGCTCCACCGGTAGCTCTGCCGTCCCCACATCAGCGAGCGCCCGCCCACCTGATAGCCGCGGTACCAGTCGAACCGCTTCACCTCGGTGTACGGCGACTCCTGGTCGTTCACCCAGAAGGCGAGGTTCTTCTCGTTGAGCGGATAGTCGCGCTTGAGGACGGGGTACAGCTCCTCCATGGCGCGCGTCCGCCCGCCGCGATGCGCGTACTCCCAGGGACCCTTCGTCGCGTTGACGTAGTCCTTGATGTGCTCCACGTTGCGCCCGCGCTCGAGCAGGAGCACGCGGAGCCCTTTCTCGGTGAGCTCCTTGGCGGCCCAGCCGCCGGAGATTCCCGATCCGACGACGATCGCATCGAAGTCTCGAGCCTGCACGATCCCTCCTCGCGATGACGGTGTGGATCCAGCAGCGCCGGAGGCGAAGGCGCCCCCGCCCGGCGGATGGCCGAATATGGAGAGCGGTCCTGGAGTTGGCGAGACGCCCGCGCGTCCGGTTCTCGCGGTCCGATCCGCATGAGAGAGTGAAAGGGTACGAGGGTCGTCGGTCCGGGGGGGCCGGCACCCGGTCACGATGCGCCGCGCCACGCAGCAGGCGCCCGAGCGCTGCAGTCATAGAACCCGCACTGTCGGGAAAGGGAGCGGAAAGGGCCTCGCCCGATCCGCTCCTTTCCACGTTCGCGACGCACGAGTCTCCCAGCACACGGCTGACCCTGCCTGGGACTGGACGGCAGGTGCTAGGCGTCAGGTGTCAGGTGCGAGGGAACACCCTCGGGAGGGTCCGTCGCTCGTCCCCGAGCGCAGCGAGGGGCCCACTCCACCCGGAGTAGCCCCCTCGTCGTGTTTCCCGGCACTCGGACGTGCAGTCCCGAGCACCGAGCACCGAGTCCCCAGTCCCCTAGCCCCCCGGGAACCCCGTGCTCCCCGCCTGCTGCTCGTCCTGTCGCGGCTGGCGAACGCGCGGCGTCTGGCCGTAGGTGAGCTGGAGGTTGAGGAAGATCGCGCGGACGCCGAACTGCCGTTCCGTGAACTGCATGATGTTGTCGTCGCCCGTCGTGATGCGGAAGCGCTGCGTGTTGAACGGGTCGGAGAAGCGCAGCGTCGCGATCGCCTTGTCGCCGCGGAGCTTCTGCCGGAGGACGAGGTTCACGGACTGCACGCTCGAGAACTCGCCGCGCTCGATCTTCATCGGCGCGCGATAGAACCACATCGCCTGGACCATGAACGACTTCGTGAGCTCCGTGCTCGCGTTGAAGCGCGTGGACCACGCGATCGCGTCGGAGCCCACCACCGACGACGAGCCGCCGTCGGTGACCATGCGGAAGACGTTCAGCGCGCCGAAGGCGTTGAGCCGGGGTCCGAGACGCAGCGAGCCGTTCAGATCCGTCCCCCACGAGTTGCTCGTCGCCAGGTTCCGGAAGCTCACCGACGTCACCTCCCGTCCGTCCACCGTGTCCGCCGTGTTGATGTCCACGCGGATGACGTTCTGCGTCCGACGGTAGAAGGGGGAGAGCTGCAGGTTCCCCTTCCGGAAGGTGCGCATCAGCCCCAGCTCGAGCGCGTCGGTGTACTCGGGACTCAGGTTCGGGTTGCCGAGGAAGACGTTGTGCGTATCGAAGAACGACGGGAACGGATTGAGCTCCTGCGACCCCGGGCGCCGAACGCGGCGCGAGTAGCTCGCCTTCGTCTGGAGGAACTGGCTCCAGTTGTAGGTGACGACGCCGCTCGGATAGAGGCTCCGATACGCGAACGGATACTCGTCGCCCGCCAGCGACACCTGCCGGTCGGCGTACTCGGCGCGCAGCCCCGCCTGGAGGTCGAGCTTCCCGCGCGTGGCGCTCGCCACGCCATAGACCGCGTGCACCTGCTCCTCGAAGTCGAGGGCGTTGCTCAGGTCACTCGGGATCCAGTCGCCGGTGCCCAGCGCGTCCTTGCGCACGAGGAAGTCGCGATCGAGCCGCCGGGCGGTCCCCTTGTACCCGGTCTCGAGCTTCGCCTTCTTGCCGAGCGGACGCACGTAGTCGAGCTGGCCGCTGAAGTTGCGGACGCGCGAGTCGGTCTCGTCGATCTCCCCGTCGTTGCGTGCCACGGTGCCGCCGACCGTCTGCCGCCAGAGCGTCGAGACTTCCTCGTCGTGCGAGCCGCTGACGCGGAGCTCGGCCGAGAGCTCGTGCGTGCGCGGCGTGAAGGAGCGCTTGAACGCCGCCGTGTAGTCGAGCATCAGGGCGCGCGAGTCGGTGGTGCGCAGCCGATCGTAGCGGTCGGTCAGCGTGCGCGCGCCGTCGCGCTCGAAGTACGCCGACGAGGAGGCGTCGATCCCGTCGCGGTGGTTGACTGTGAACGCGTTCGAGAGCAGGTCGCGGGCGTTGAGCTTCCAGTCGATGCTCGTCGTGAAGTTCTGGCCGGCGTTGTCCTGCTCGCCGTCGATGTCCTGGTCGGTGAACGCGACGGCGGCCCGCAGCGCGCCGAGCCGCTCGCGCTCGTTCACGCCGGCGATGTTGCGCACGTCCTTGTTCACGCCGACGTTCGACATGGACGAGAAGCGGCCGCGCTGGTAGCCGACGTTCCCCGACGCGTTGTAGCGATCCGTCTGCGCGGCGCCGACCATGAGCGCCGTGCTCAGTCCGAGGTCGGTGTTCTGCTTGAGGACGATGTTGATGATCCCCGCCATCCCTTCCGGGTCGTAGCGCGCCGAGGGATTGGGGACGACCTCGACCCGTTCGACGATGTTGGCGGGGAGACTCTTGAGATAGGACGCGAGCTGCGCGCCGGTGATCGGCGTCGGACGGCCGTTGATCTGCACCGCCACGTTCTCGTTGCCGCGGAGGCTCACCTTGCCGTCGCCGTCCACCTGCACGCTCGGCACGGCGTCGAGCACCTCGCTCGCGTTCGTGGCGGCCGGTGCGACTGCCTTGGCGCGGTAGCTGTTGCGGTCGGGCTCGACGGAGACGGCGTCGCGCTCCTCCTGCACCGTGACGCCGGTGAGCTGCACGGCGACGCGCGCGAGCTTGATCGTGCCGGCGTCCACCAGCGGCGCGGCCGGAGTGATGGTCACCTCCTGCACGACCGGGCCGAATCCGAGGAAGGTGGCCCGGAGCGCGTAGCTCCCCGGCCGCAGCCCCTGAATGCGGAAGGCGCCGTCCGGGCCCGCGATCGCGCCGGCGGCGATCACGTTGGCCTTCGTGCGCACGGCGACGGAGGCGCGGGGGATCGGGGCGCCGCTCGCGGCATCGACGATGACGCCGCGGACCTCACCCGGACCGGCGGCGGGGGGCTGGGGAGCGGGCGGTCGTCCGGCCGTCGGCGCCTGCGCACCAGCGGGGAGCGTGCCGGCGAGGAGGAGGCCGGCGAGGGTGATGAGGGCGCGTCGCACGGGAACCACTCCAGGGAGAGAGAGGGATCGGCTGCTCGGCACACGACGCGTCTCGCGTCGGCGCCGCCCCTACGCCCGTCGCTGGAACCCCGGTTTCGCACGAACCGCGAGTTATCGGAACCCTTACACGTGTATGGACGCCCGGCCGCGGCTCAATCCTCGAAGCCGCGCTTCCGCATGAGCGCGTCCACCGACGGCTCGCGTCCCCGGAAGCCCCGGTAGGCCTCCATGGGATCCTGCGTGTTGCCGATCGCGAGGATGCCGTCGAACAGCCGTCGCGCGACATCCCGATCGTAGAGACCGCCCGGCGCCTCGGCGAACGCTTCCGCGGCGTCGGCGGTGATGACGTCGGCCCACAGGTAGCTGTAGTAGGCGGCGGAGTAGCTGTCGCTCGCGAAGATGTGACTGAAGTGCGGCAGCCGATGGCGCATCACGATCTCGGGCGGCATGCCGAGCCGCGCGAGCGTGTCCCGCTCGAAGGCGCGCGGGTCGACGTCGCCGTCCGGGCGGACGTGCAGCGCCATGTCCACGAGCGCGCTGGCGAGATACTCCACCGTCGCGAATCCCTGATTGAAGTTGGCCGCGCGCTTGATGCGGTCCACGACCTCGGGCGAGAGGGGCGCGCCCGTCGCATGGTGGCGCGCGAAGCGCTCGAGCACTTCGGGCGTCGAGAGCCAGTGCTCGAGGAGTTGCGACGGGAACTCGACGAAGTCGCGCGCGACCGCGGTGCCCGAGAGCGTCGGATAGGACACGTGCGACGCCAGGCCGTGCAGCGCGTGGCCGAATTCGTGGAAGAGGGTGGTCGCGTCGTCCCACGAGATGAGCACGGGCTCGCCCGCGGCGGCCTTCATGAAGTTGGAGTTGTTCGAGACGATGGTCGTGACCTCGCCGTCGAAGCGCTCCTGGATGCGGTACGCGCTCATCCACGCACCCGAGCGTTTCCCTTCGCGCGCGTACGGATCGAAGTACCAGAGCCCGACGTGACGTCCGGTGCGCGCGTCCGACACCGCCCAGACGCGCACGTCGGGGTGGTAGACCGGAATGTCCGCCGCAGGGGAGAATCGCAGCCCGAAGAGCTGCTCCGCGACCCAGAACATCGCGTCGCGCAGCGGCTCGAGCTGCAGGTACGGACGCACGTCGTCCGCGTCGAGGGCGTACTTCTCCGCGCGCACGCGCTCGGCGTAGAAGCGATAGTCCCACGGCTCGATCGTGATCCCGGCGCCGTCGCGGTCGGCCATCGCCTGCATGTCGGCCACCTCGGCGCGCACGCGCGCGACCGCGCGAGGCCAGACCGCCTCCATCAGCGCCGTCGCGCGATCGGGCGACTCCGCCATCGCGTTCTCGAGCCGCCAGTGCGCGTGGGTCGCGTAGCCGAGGAGCCGTGCGCGCTCCACCCGCAGCGCCAGGATCTCGCGGATGATCGGCGTGTTGTCGGTCGCGCCCGCGTCGCCGCGGTTCACGAACAGCCGCCACGCGGCCTCGCGCAGGTCGCGGCGCTCGGCGTAGGTGAGGAACGGGTCCATCGCCGAGCGCGTGTTGGCGATCAGCCAGCACCCGGACATCCCCTTCGCGGCGGCCGCAGCGGCGGCGGACTCGCAGAGCGACGCCGGGAGCCCGGCGAGGTCGGATTCGTGCCGCAGCACGAGCGCCTGCTCGTCCTCGTCGGTCAGGATGTTCTGGGTGAAGGTGGTGAAGAGCGAGGCGAGCCGCTGGTTGATCGCCGAGAGCCTGGCCTTCGCGGCGGCATCGAGGCGGGCGCCGGCACGCACGAAGTCGGTGTATTGCTTCCAGACGAGCCGCTGCTGCTCGGCGGTGAGCCCGCTCGTCTCGCGCGCTTCGTACACGGCGGCGATGCGCGCGAAGAGCGCTTCGTTCTGCGTGATCCGGTCCTGGTAGGCGGCGAGCTTCGGCGCCAGCGCGCGCTCCACCTCGCGGAACGCCGCGCTGCTCTTGGTGCCGCTCCACACGCCGTACACGGCGAGCGCGCGGTCGAGCGCGCGACCGGAGCGCTCGAGGGCGGCGAGGGTGTTCTCGAAGGTCGGCGGCTCGGGATCGTGCGCGATCCGGTCGATCTCCGCCAGATGCTCGTCCATCGCGCGCTCGATCGCCGGCGCGAAGTCTTCGACCCGCTCCTGACCGAAGGGGGGCACGCCGTCGTACGGCCCCGACCAGGGGCGCAGCAGCACGTTCTCGGCGACGGGATCGGTCGGCGTATCGACGGGAGTGCGGGAGGTGGCGGTCATGAGAGCGAGCGCTCGGAGTGGTGCGTGAACGGCCCTCGCAATTGAGCGACCCGGCACATCCCGGCGCCAGTGCGCCCGCGCGCTCCGGTCGTGGCGGGTCGCGGCGACGTCGTGGGTGCCGTTCACCCCTGTCGCTCGTGTCCGCCGAGGGCAGGAACGGCAGCAACGGAATCTGGGCCCCCAGTCTACCTGGCCGTCCGTGTCGTCCGTGCCGTTGTCCGTGTCGTCCGTGTCAACTGACAGCAGTGGGGCCACTCGAGCGCACGGAGTTCGCCGGGGGAGGAATCAGCGTCTCCGACCCGGAACGCTCCGTATCACCCGACCAGCCGGCACGACGATACGACGGCGGCAGACACGGACGAGCTAGGGCACGAGCAGCGCCGGCGTCCCCGAAACGTCGTCGTGGAGGCGGGTGGGCGGACGCGGAGGGGCGACGAGGGCGCGCACGGCGCTCCGGGCAGACGACGCGGCGATCCACCGCGCGAACGGATCGGCGCCTGCCGGACGAACATCGTAGCCGAGGTCGGCGAGCGCGGCGACGGAGAGGACGCTCAGCGCGCCGTCGCCGTCGATCCACCCCGTCATCAGCTCGTCGGCGAACACCGACTCGCGCCAGTGCAGGGCGCGCGTCCCCGCGCCACCCTCGCTCTCCAGCGGAACGGCCGCCGCGTCGCCGTCGGTGAAGCCGAGCCACGCGGCGGCGGCGCGGACGTTCGCCCCGACGTAGGCGGGGTCCCGGGCCTCGGCGTCGGCGAGCAGTCCGAGCACCGGATCGCGCCACCGCGGGCCGATCCCCAGCACGTGGCCGATCTCGTGGGCGATCACCGCCTCCAGCACACCCAGCGCGCGCATCGTCGCCAGATCCTCGGCGTCGAGCCGCACGACGCCGAGCACGGGGAGCCCGCTCCGCTGGCGCGCGACACAGGTCGACGCCGACGCGATCGTCCCCTGCGGGCCGTCGAGCGTGTCGACCAGCACCACCACCAGCAGGTCGTCCACCGTGCGCGCGATCGCGGGGACGCCGATACCGCAGAGCGAGGGAGGGAGCGCCAGCGCGACCTCGGAGAGGTCGCCGCGCACGACCTGCTCCCACCGGCTCGCGGCCCGCCGGATCTCGGCCGCCAGCGGCGCCGCCTCGCCGACCGCGAGGACGTCGATGGTGAAGGCGCCGGCCGGGGCGGGATCCACCGCCACGCTCGTCTCGCCGCGCACGTCGCCGACCGTGGCGGCGATCCGCGCCACGCCCGACGCCACCGCCGCCACGCGGCCCTCGGCATCGACGGTGGCGATCGACGGATCGGACGACTCGAAGCGCACGCCCGTGGCGGCGATCGGCGCCCCGGCGCCATCGAGCGCCACGACGACGAGCGGATGCCTCCCGCCGGGGGCGAGGACGACGCGGCGCGGTAGCAGCTCCACTCGGCGGGGCGGTGCGCCGGCCGGCTCCCGGACGACGACCAGCACGCTGGCCGAGTGCCCCTCGCTGGTCGCGGTGGCGAGGAACGCCCCCGGCGCGAGCCCACGCACCGCTCCGTCAGGCGCCAGGATCGCGAACGTCTGTACGGAAGCGGACCAAATGACCGGTCGATCGACGAGCGGGGTGCCGTCGGCGGCGACTGGCATCGCCACGAGTCGGCCGCTCTGACCGACTTCGATGCTGTCCGCGGCCGACGTCACGCGGACGGCGGCCACGATCGAGCGCCCCTCCGAACCCGGGGAGGGGGACACGCTCGTCGGCGCCGCATCCGGCGCGGCGCAGGCGGCGGCGAGCGCCAGCAGGGGCGTCCGGATGAAACGACGCAGGTCGGGGCGATACCGGGACATCGATGGGTGCTCGAGGACTGGGCCAGCGCTCCTCTCCCCATCTGTGTCGGAATTGAACGTCGTCGCTGCACGAAATGAGGCGAACTGTCCCCGGGACTGACGTTCCATGCCTCGGTGGGCACATTCCGGGCGCGGATCGTCGAGAAAATGGACGGTGGCTCGCTGCGTGACGTATGAGAACTGTTCATCGTCAAGGCATCGCACATCTGGCGAGTCGATGAGCCTGCTTCCCGGCTCGATCGCCCGCTCGACACACGCCCATCTCCCGCCCGGGCGTGGACCCTCACAGGAGAAGTCGCATGACGTTCGTTCGCCGCACCCTCGCCGCGCTGGCGCTCGCCGTCGCCGCGCGCGCCGAGGCGCAGCTCTCCGGGAGCGCGCCCGAACCGCGCCCCGAGCTCACCATCGCCGTGCAGAATCGCACCGCGGCGGCCGACGCCGCCCGCGGCGCGGCGCGCCGCGACTCCACCGTGCGCCCGGGCGACGTGCTGCGGTACACGCTCACGTTCGTGAACGCCACCGAGCGCGCGATCCGCAACGTCCAGCTCAGCAATCCCCTCCCCAGGGGGCTCGAGCTCCTCGCGGGGACGGTCACGGCGAGCCGTCCGGACGCGCAGGCGGAGTACTCCGCCGACGGCGGCCGGAGCTACGCGACGACCCCGACCGTCGAGGTCGTGGTCGATGGCAGGACGGTGCGGCGTCCCGTGCCGCCCGCGCAGTACACCCACGTGCGCTGGATCGTGAACGGGTCGGTCGCCCCGCGGGCGGTCGTCACGGCCGAGTATGAGACGCGCGTGTCCACCGGCTCCCGCGAGGTGCGTGGCGCCACTCCCTCCTCGCCGAGCTCCGGTAGCCGGTGAGCCGTTCTTCCCTCCCTCTCTCTCCCCCCACAATGCGCACACTTCTCACCAGGACGCTCGCCAGCGTCCTCCTCACCGTGGCGGTGGCCGCGGCGGCGGGCGCGCAGAGCCCGACCCCCGAAGGCACGGTGATCACGAGCACCGCCACCGCGACCTTCACCGACGCCAACGGCAACAGCTACGCGAACGTCACCGCGAACGTCGCCGTGACGGTCGGCTTCCAGGCCGCGGTGGACGCGCAGTCGCCCGCGTCGCAGTCGCCGGTCGCGGGCAGCACCGGGAACTCGGTCGTCGTCACGATCGTCAACGACGGTAACGGCACCGACCAGTTCACCCTCGCCGCCACGCCGCCGTCCGGCGTCACCCTCACCGGCTTCGTCTTCAACGGCACGCCGTACGCGTCGCTCGCCGCGCTCAACGCGGCGCTGCAGGCCGCGAACGTCGCCGCGGGGGCGAGCGAGCAGGTGACCGTCGAGTACAGCGTCGCCGCCGGCAACACGGGCACGGGGAACCTCGCCTTCACCGCCACGTCGGTGCGCACGACCACCGTGACCGACGTCGCGACGACGGTGCTCAACTACCAGGCGCAGGCGATCGTCGACGTGACCGCGGGCGCGGCGACGAGCTCGCGCCTCCCCAGCGCCACGGCCGCGCAGACGTACACCCAGACCTTCACCGTCGCCAACACCGGAAGCGCCTCCGGCGACTTCACGCTGAGCGTGACGACGAACGCGAACATCACCAACGCGACGCTGAGCGCGCCGACGGTGACGCTCGCGCCGGGGGCGAACCAGGTCGTGACGGTGACCTACAACGTCCTCTCGTCGGCGGCCATCGGCGCGACGGGAACGATCACCCTGACGGCGACGCACACGACGACGCCGTCGATCACCGACAACGCGCTGCACACGGTCACCGTCATCCGGCCGCAGCTCGCGATGACGAAGGCGGCGTTCCGCGCCGACGGCACGACGCCGATCACCGCGGCCGATCGCGTGCTGCCGGGCGAGATCATCACCTACCGCATCGCGATCACCAACTCGGGGTCGGCCGAGGCGGCGACGGTGAGCATCTCGGACGTGCTGCCGGCGGAGGTCACCTACCAGGCGGCCTCGCTCACCCCGGATGCCACGGGGTGGACGCTGAACGAGGCGGCCGGGACGATCACCGGTGCGCTCGCGACGCTCCCGACCGCGACCACGCGCTTCTTCACCTTCCGCGTGACGGTCAAGTAAGGCGCGCGTCGGACCGGCAATTCCTGAAATCGTGTTCCGGACCTCGCGTTCCGCCTCTCCCGAGGGAGCCGTCCGCCCCATCCGCCAGGCGCTCGCCGCCTGGCGGATGGCGGCGGCGGCTCTGCTGGGTGCCGCTCCGGCGGCGGCCCAGTCGGCCACGAGCCCGGGCACACAGATCGTCAACGTCGCGCGCGTCACCTTCCAGGACGCGAACGGCAACGCCGCCACCGCCGACGCCACGGCCGTCGTGACCGTCGGCGGCGTGCGGGTGGAACTCGATCTCACCCCCAACCGCGAGGCCGTCGTCGCCGCCGGCGGGCACTACGTCTTCGCGCATCGCCTCACCAACCTCGGCTCGCACGAGGACCGCTTCTCGCTCTCGGTCGCGAGCCTCCCCGGCTGGACCGTCGAGCTGTTTCACGATCTGGACGACGACGGCTCGCTCGGCCCGGGCGACGGCATGCTGACGGAGATCACGCTGGCCGCGGGCCGCGGGGCCTCGATCCTCGTGCGCGTGACGCCGCCGGCGAGCGCGCCGGTGGACGCCGTCGGCAGCGTCACCGTGATCGCCACCAGCCGGCGCGAGCCCGGCACCAGCGCGTCGGTGCAGGACCGCATCTCGATCGCGCGTCCCTCGTCCGAGCTCTTTCTCGCCAAGACCGTCGACCGGCAGGACGCCGCCGCCGGCGACACGGTGCAGTACGCGCTCGTCGCCCGGAACCAGGGCGGCGGCGCGAGTCCGGCGGCCACCCTGATCGACACGCTGCCGCGCGGCGTCACCGTCGTCCCCGGCACCGTCCGCGTCGACGACGCCGCGCGTGCGGTCGCGCCCTCCCGCACGGCGGACGGCCGCGACGTCGTGAGCATCCCGCTCGGCCCGCTCGCGGCAGGCGGGCGGGTGACCATCACCTTCCGGGCGGCGATCGGCGACGGCGCGAGCGAGCTGGCGCGCAACGTCGCGCAGCTCGTCGTCGGCGACGATGCCGTGAGCTCCGCCCCCGCCGACGTGCGGCTCGCCACCGCGACGCTCGAGCTGCGCAAGGAGGTCGTGGGACGCGCCGCCCTGTTCGTCGGCGACACCGTCCCGTATCGCATCCACTATCGCAATGCGTCGGCAGCGGTGCGTGCGCGCTCCGTCGTGCTGACGGACACGCTCCCCGCGGCGCTCGAGCTGGTGCGCGCCCCCGGCGCCGACGTGCGCGGCAACGTGATCCGCTGGTTCCTCCCCGACCTGGCGCCGCACGACAGTGGCTCGGTGCTGCTCGTCGCGCGGGTGCTGCGCCGTCCCGACGCCGGCGACGTCGTGAACGTCGCCGTGCTGGACGCGGGCGCCGCGCGCGCCGCCGTCGCGCGGGCCGTGGCACTCGACATCCGCGCGGGCGACTCGCCGCTGCAGCTCGTGAAGTCGGCGGGCGTCCTCGAGGTCGGGGCGGGGGAGGCGATCCCCTACTCGGTGCGCGTGCACAACCGCGGGGCGGTCGCGCTGCGCGACGTCGTCGTGGAAGATCGGCTCCCCCAGGGGGTGCGCCTCGTGGGCACGCCCGTCGGCGCCGACTCCATGCACGTCGCGGGCGGCATCGCGCGCTTCCATGTCGCCGCCGAACTGTCCCCCGGCGCGACGATCACGCTGCGCTACGCGGCGGTGCTCGTGCAGCCCGGCCGCGCGTCGACGTTGCGCAACGTCGCGACGGCGATCGCCGACGGAGGGCTCGTGCGCTCCGACACGGCGACCGCCGACGTGCGCACGCGCGGCTTCGAGGTCCAGGGGCGCACCGTGGTCGGCAAGGTCTTTCTCGATGCCAACGACAACGGCCGCCAGGACCCCGGCGAGCACGGGGTGAGCGGCGCGCGCGTCTGGGGCGCTGACGGCGAGGTGGTCACCACCGATGCCGACGGGCGCTTCTCCTTCCGCGACGTCCTCCCCGGGACGCACGTCTTCCGCCTCGACACCCTCTCGCTCGCCGACGGCGTGCGCGTGCCTCGTGCGAGCGACCTCGTGCAGATGGTCCGCACCGACGGCTGGACGATGCCGCGGCTCGTCTTCGCGGTGCGCCCCGGCGCGGAGCCGGCGGTGACGACGCGGCGGGGCGGCGGCGACGGGCTGGCGGTGCGGCAGGCGGGGGACACGCTCGTGCGCGCCGACAGCGTGCGCGTCCCCGCACTGCGGAGCGACGAGGAGCGCGAACGCGACGCCTCGCAGAGCTTCGTGCACGGCGCGCCGGTGCGCATCTTCGCTCCGGCCGACGGCGCCGTGATCTGGACGAACAGACTCTTCGTCGGCGTGCGCGGCGAGGCGGGGATGCCGGTGCGCCTGTACGACGGAGACAGCCTCGTCGCGCAGGGCGTGGTGCGCGCCGACGGCGTGCACGACTTCATCGGCGTGGAGGTGGCGCCGGGGCGCCATCGCTTCCGCGCGTGGATGAAGAACTCGATGGGCGCCGAG
>Ga0182741_1004410_pt1 | contig 13896 bp, 30 predicted proteins | sample eDN5th37CBELigOP_FD_128874 | JGI IMG/M metagenome (GOLD analysis project Ga0182741, IMG submission 128874) | Enriched Organic Plus compost microbial communities from Emeryville, California, USA - eDNA 5th pass 37_C BE-Lig OP (version 2) (version 2) ...
CGTGCTTGGTTACTTCCTTCTCGGTGAAGCCGGGTCAGATCTTCGGGTCTGACCCGGCTTTCTGTATATGCCACAAAAAGATTGGAGACACCAATGGAACGCAACATCGAACGCCCGACAAGACGGGCCATCACAATTCGGGGACTGGTGATTGGAGGGTAGCAATGCTGGGAGTTCGCTTGGGCATCACAGGTTCCCGCAACGGCTTGAGTCCCCGGCAGTATGAGTTCGGTCGTGGGTTCCTTTACGGCGTCTACCCAACCGAGATGCATCACGGGGCATGCATCGGTGCCGACGCTGAGATGCACTTCATGGTTCTACGAACACACAACTTGCGCAATCGAATCCACGTCGTCGTCCACCCGCCCGTCGAGAAGTATTCCCTGGCAGAGGGTTGCCTCGAAGAGTCGAAGTGGACCGCAGTGCTGCCGCCCAGGCCCTACCTGGAGCGGGACGCGGCAATCGTGGCGCATGCCGACCGACTGCTCGCGTTCCCAGACGGCCCGCCGCGCAACAGAAGCGGCACCTGGTACACGATCAGATGCGCTCTGCGCAAAGGTATTCCAGTCACCGTCTGCTTCCCGGATGGAGCTATCGATGAACATCGAGCTGATGATGGCGGCACGTAGGACCCGCAAGAGAAGGCGCAGCATGTGGTCAACCCCACTGCGGCGCAACGAGATACACCGGAGACCTGTATGACATACGAAGATCCCACACGGGAGTTCATGCGCCTCGCAAACGGATTGCAGGCGGGCCTGATCGACTTCGATGCCAATACTGGCGACAGTGGCGGCGAGGACGGACTCAACGTCGAGAAGCTGATCAAAGAGACGCCCATCCAAGATGCGAATTCGGTATCCAGTAGGCGTATCAACGCAATTGGACAGAAAACCGGCAAGCACATGGTGGTGCTCGACATCGACATGGAGGCAGCCCTTGTGCCGTCGAGCACACCCGGTCACTATCACCTGTTCATTGACACCCAACTCGATTGGGAGACATACAAAAACGTGCTGCGTGCCCTCGTTGACGCCGAGATCATCCAGCGCGGCTACTACAACGCAGCAATGGAGAGGAAAGCCACATGGGTGAGAACACCGTGGACCCGAAAAACATAACGGGACAGTTCACCTCGTTCCCGTACCAAGACGATCTGGTCGACGCACGCAAGCTGGTCAGCCCTCCCACCAGAGGAGGAAGCGTGAGCAGCGAAGCCCAGAAAAACGTGATCGCCGACGTGATCGGTAAGCATCGCCCCATCGACAGCCGAGACGGCGAGGATGGGCTGTGCTCCTGCGGGTGGCAGGAGGGGGTTCGCTGGGGGCCTCCCACATGTGCCGAGCACTTGGCCGAGGAAATCGACAAAGCCCTCGGAGGGGAACCCGCCAGCAAAGAGGCGGCAATGACGTTGGCCCTCATTGACATTGCGTACACGCTACGCGAGATCCGACAGATACTCATCGACAGGTAGGAGATCCAATCATGAAGGTACTCATCGCAGCGGCCATCGCCGCACTGGGGATTGCGTTGGCCCCCATCGGAACCGCCGACGCCGCGCCCAAGTTCTGCGACAACCACGGCTTCGGCCACGGGCAGGTCTACAAGCACGCCTGCGCAACCGGCCCTGGCGGCACGGACGCTGAGTGGGCGACCGTCTACAGCGAGGACGGCACACCCAAAAAGATCACCGACGCTGACGGCGTCGAGCACACGGTGAAGAAATGCAAGCGGCACTGCGGCGGTGGCCGTCACGGTGTCGAGACCCACAAGCCCTGGTAGTTCAAGGGGGACAAGATGATCAAGAGACTGGCACTCGCACTCGGCGCAGCTGTGATCACGCTCGCCCTGACGCTGGCGACGTACGCACTCCCAAAAGCCGACGCCGAGCCTTCTACCGAGACCCAGTACCTAGAAACGTTGGAAGCCAACGGGTTCGAGGTGGTCGACACGAAGATGACTGTGGGACACGGATGGTGGATCTGCGCTGGCTTGGTGTTGGGAACACCGGCCAAGCTGATCGAGGAAGCCGTCACCTACCAGCTCGACCTGACGCTGGCTCGCGCCGGAGATCTGGTGTCCATCGCAGCATCGACCCTGTGCCCAACACGAACGAGCTTGGGCACCATCAGGTCATGAGCGACGGCGGCGACGACGACGAGGTCGTAAAGTGCGTGTGCGGCTGCATCGATCACCGCGACAAAGAGCAGTGCCCTTGCGGCTGCACAATTTTCGAAGAGGACGTTGGGAGCTTCTGGAGCCCAACGTGTACCGGACCTATCACAGCGGGAGGTCAGTTCCCCTATGACGGGAAATACAAACACGTCCCACGGTATCCCTAAGCCGCACATGATCTTCGACGGCCTGGTCCCGGTCTACAGCACGTGCCGGGACTGCGGCGAGATCATGCGCGTCACGAAACTGGGGGACACGGTTCACCCTGGCTGCACACCACGCCCGACGCGGATCGAGAAGTGGGAACAGAGCTGGAAGCAGATCGCCGAAAGCATGCCCTACGAAAAACTTCCGGCCCATCTCAAACGCAAGATGGACGAGCTGGAGTTCAAGATCGACGTCGCTGCCGACGAAGATCGGGTGACTGCACTGCACAACGCGGCGATGCAGTACGCACAGTGGGGTTGGCCGGTATTCCCACTGGCCCGCAACGCAAAGGTGCCAGCCATTCGCAAGGCTGACGGTGGCAAGGGCGTGCTTGACGCCACCAACAACCTTGAATGGGTGTGCAAGTGGTGGTCCGGTCACCCAGAACACAACGTGGGCATAGCGACAGGGTTTGCGTTCGATGTGATCGACATCGACCCGGACGCAGGCGGCGTGGAGTCGTTCACCCATCTGTTGAAGGTGGGCCGCATCCCAGAGGTGCATGCCGTCGTCGTGAGTGCCGGTCGGGATGCTGGGCAAGGCAAGGGGTTCCGAACATCGGGGCTTCACCTGTACGTCAAGCCGACCGGCAGAGGCAACTACGCGGGGGTCATGCCTGGCGTCGACTACAGGGGCAGGGGCGGCTACGTCGTTGGCCCCAGCTCGACGCTGGGCACCCGCGTTCGCACATGGACATGGGCGGTCGAACCGTCTCCAATCATCAAGGCAGGTAACAACAATGAGCAACGTCAACATCGAGAACTTGAACGTCAACCCGCCAGCGACCGAGCTGACGGCCCAAGAGATCTGGGAACTACGCGAGATCCTGGCCGAGCGCCGCGACTCCGACCCGAATATCCAGCGCGTCGCGCCAAGGCATGCTGACCGCTTCCACGAGGCGTTCGACAACGAGGTCTCCCGCACGCGAGCTGTGTTGCGGCACTTGCTCGCAACACATCCGGCCAACAAGGCGGATCTGGGTGCCATCGGCAACGTGGTCGAAAGCAAGGTCTGGGGTCTCATCTCGTGGCAGAAGTGCGGGCTGGCGCTCAACGCCCAGTTGATCTTCGCTGATGGGTCGGCGAAGACGTACTACATCCCAGTTCGACTGTTAGGCAGCATGTTCGAGGCGGAATGACGGCACGCGGCAAGTATGTCCGCACGCCAGAAATCCGGGAACGCAACAGACGCAATGCATTCCGTGGGACGCAGCCGTGTCCGTGGGACTGCACGTGCGGCAAGCACACGAACCGCAGTGGCGGGCGGAAACCCTGCCCGCCCAACTGCACATGCGGAAACCACTACCGCACAGAGGAACACAACCGCCGCATCGGAGCTTCCGTTGCGGCAGAGAGATGGCGAAAGAGGGTCAATGGGCAAGAGCATCGATGAGCCCACGACGGTCAACCTGGTCGACCCGGTCGCTGAGCTGACGCTCATGACAGACAAGGGGCCGATGAAGGTCAACATGAAGCGGGTTGCTGAGGTAGCCAAAAAGCTTGGGGTCGACAAGTTCGACCTGCTCAGCATCCCTGGCCACCGTAACGCACGCGGCGAGCTGGTGCCCGACTACGACCTTATCAGGTTGGAACGTAAAGCGGGAGAACAAGAGTGATCACAGTCTACACCAAACCCAACTGCGTCCAGTGTGAGTGGACGAAGAAACTCATGGACAAGCTGGACATCGAATACAAGGCGGTCGACGTCACGCAGGACAAAGACGCCGAAGAGACGGTGATCTCGTTGGGCTACACGGCATTACCCGTCGTCGTGGTCGACATGAACACACACTGGCAGGGCTTCCGAATGGAACGAATCAAGGGGTTGAAGAGAAGTGGAAGACACTGAGCACGAAGGCTTCTGGCTCTTCTGTGAGCGGTGCGACCGGCTCATGCGGGGCTCTAAAGTGCTCCGACTGTGCTGGCACTGCCGAGATGCCAGTCACAGCGCTGGGTTCCACCCGCACGTGGGAGGGGCTGGCGGTGAGTGAGCCGGATATACGGGTCTACGTGCGGCCCAACGATCCAAAGTCCGAGTGGACACTAAAGCTGTTGGACCGCCACAACGTCGAGTACGAGACGGTCGACGCCACAATGGAACAGGGCCAGGTCGAGCTGGCCGCGTTGGGGTACGGGATCGCTGACCTGCCAGTGGTTCTCACGCCGCGAACACACTGGACAGGGTTCGACAAAAGCAAGGTGCTAGCCCTTGCCAAGGCACGTCATCGTGAGCCGAACGAGGGCTAGCCGGGGCAGGTGCAACACCAATGACCGTGGCAACACAGCGCAGCGACGAGCACGCAAGCTCTGGCTGTTGAGTCACGAAGCAGGCTGGGGCGGTGACGGCGAGACCGTCCCGTGCTGGGAGTGCGGAATGCTATGTGAGTACGAGGATTTAGTGGCCGACCGGATCATCTCGGGGGAGAACGGCGGTCGCTACACCCGCGACAACATAGCTCCGCACTGCCAGCTCTGCTCGTGCCGCCAAGGTCAAAGGCGCACAACGGAGTTGAGATGTACGAACTAGTACCGGAGATGGTGCTGGTGCTCATCGTGTACGGCACGATGGCGCTGCCCAGCGCGTTGTTCATGCTTGCGTCCCTTTACTTCTGGATACGACACAAGATTGGAGACAAAGATGGCTGACGTTATGAGAACGACAATTGGGATAAAGCTCCCGGTCAGCATGCGGGTGTTCAACGGGTTCATCGGTGAGGCAATGCGAGCCACGGGTAGTGACATGAACGCTTGCGTTGCCACTCAGCCCGTCGACGGAAGCCTTTGGCTGACAGTCACATCCGATAGGGGTTTGAATGAACACGGACGGCCCAGTACGTCGTTGCCTGTGTGTGATGACGAGGGCGGCAGCCAAGATGGATGAGATCATGCGTGATGCAGGTGCATCACCTGAACCGAAGAGGGTCAACGGGTTCGCCGAGGGCGACCGGGTCGGGATCGTGAACTGCGAGCTGGCCGGTGCCTACGGCAAGGTTGTCGAATCGTGGGGCGGGTGTCGCAGCGAGTGGTGTGTCAAACACTGCCGCATCGTCTACGTCAGACTGATGAAAATTCCGGGAGGCATTGAGCCTGACAGGTTCCGTCGCAGCTTCACGCCCAACGAGGACAACATCTACCGCTTCAAAGTCAACGAAGTGACCCACATCGATTGAGGGACAACAACAATGAAGCTAATTGAGTTCGACCGCCGCAACGGCGAAACGCCCGTATGGGTTGTGCCCGAAGAGATCGAGGCAATAGCCGCGAATCCCACTGGCGGCACTGTGATCTGGATGAAGTCGGGCACCCGGCACTTTGTGCAGGCCGTCCCGCATAGGGTGATCGAGACATTGAAGCGATACAGCAACGTATCTCACGCCGTCGAGATCACGACGAGGCCGTGAGGAGTCTCGATGGATGAAATACGTTGCGGTCATTGCAGAACCATCCACGATGAGCATCCGATCATCAGCGACCCGGAGTGCCCACACTGCACGGGGATCTGTGCTAGCTGGTGGTCGGACTGGGAGGGCAACTGGATCAAATGCGAAGTGTGCCACAGCAACAACGCTGTGACCACGGCGGCGGTCCCGGCCATCCCGCACACGGCTGCCTACTGCCAGGTGTGCTTGAAGGCCAACGCACATCCGTGGTGGCTGCTCGTCGCCAACACCGCCGAGTGCGGCGGGCTGGCCGACTGCGCCTCGTGGTGGAAAGACATGGTGTCGGCAACATGCGCTCGACTCAACAAGACCCTCGAAGAGTTCGACACCGAAGTCTTGGCCTACCAGTCGAATCGGAGGTACGGATAATGCCGATACCACCGAGGGGCGACATGCGCGCCGTTCCACAACGGCCCGACCATCGAGATTTCCCAATGGGTTTCGAGACGTCGACCGCTGTGCGCATCGAGTGCCAAGAGTGCGAGACATCGTGGCGATACGGCTGCCCCGACTGTGGGCAGCAGTTCGCCGACTACCACCGTGACCAGACGGGGCACACAGTGGAAGTCGTTGCGGCACACGCGAGTCGGTTCAGCCTAGATCAGGTCAAGGTGCGGGGTGTGCGACGACGACGGAACAGGCAGTGGCCGTGAGGTTCTACGAGCCACCAGATTGGCGGTCGTTGGCGTGCAAGCACGAAAGACATGAAGGCTGCCACATCTGTTGCGACCACTGCCGAGACAATACGCACCGCTGCGGTGGGTGCGGGACACCAATCGACCATCAACACTGCGGTCACAGCCAAAAGGGCACGTGCCCAAAGTGTTTCAAAAGATACTTTGGAGACAGGGATGAAGAGTGAAGCCTCACAGCGGTACTCGAAAGCGTGGCGGGAGTACAACAACGCACGAGATGATCTGATCACGGAGCTGGGGCAGGCTGAGCCTGGCACTCGATCAGACGTTCTGTTCCGGGTTGCAATGACGTTGAGCCGCTTGCAAAGCGAGCTTCGCCGGGCCGAGGATGAGCGGCTGGTTGAGATTCTTCTCAAGGCAGCCAAGCGAAACGGCATGCTCAACGATCACAGTGCAACAGTCGTGTCCGAAACCATTACCCGCGCCATCGCACAGGGGCGGGTCATAACTCCGAACGACACAGTGGGGTGAATCATGCTGTTCCGCAACCCAACCCATCAGGGGGTGTGGGTGGACCGCTGGTGCCACTCATGCTTTCAGCCCGACGAGGCCGCACGGCGACTGCAAGGCAAGGACACCCAGTGCCCGATCTTGGAACGGGCGCTGCGCACGGGCCGCAAGCCGGTCGAGTGGGACCGCACTCGCAACCCGGACATGGAGCGCTCCATCAAATGCAATGCCTACCTTGCCCGTCCGCAGGCGGTGACTGCGCGACCTGACAAGGCGTTCGAGGACGTTCCCATGTTCGACATCGAGCCGCATGAGGTTCACCTTGTGCCAGTTGAGGGCTGGCCCGATCCGCCGACCGATGGCGGGGTCGACCATGCGTAGGCCGATCACCCTCGATCCGCATCCGGGAGACCTTGCCTACGAAGGGGCTTGGCGGATGCACTGGAACGCCGACCACAACGACATCGACTACATCGAGATGTGGGACGGCGGCAACAAGATCTGGGTCTATCGCCACGACAAGCGGCGGGAGGTTTTTGTTCTCGTGGCTGTCAACACGTTTCGAGGATTCATCGAGAGGCAATCATGACCGACGACTCACTGGCGGCGCTCGACAAAGAGCTGGACCGCCAAGCCCGAAGGTGGCGTTGCAAATTGGTGCGGGGGTTCCGCATGTGGGAGCTGGAGCCTCCCGCGTCGTCGGCCCTGTTCACCGACTTCCATCCGACGCCGGTCGCTGACCTGGAGGTGGCGCTCGACACCGCAAGGATGTTGGCGACGGCTGAGGCTATGGACGCCATCATGGAGATCTGCCCGCGTTGCAGTTGCGATGAGGTCAACATCTATCCCGCGACCGCCCAACGGGTCCTGATCATCCAGTGCCGCTCGTGTGAGCTGGTCCAGCATCTCTCGTTCAAGTTCATCAAAAAGTTCAGGGATGACGAATGAACAAGCCGACCACTGTGTTCCGCGCGCCGTACAACCGTCACTGCCAGGCGGTCCACTGCGTGTACGGGGGGCACATTGCCGAGGGTGATCACGCCTGCTACATCGACGGCGAGCTGATGCATGCCGAGTGTGCGAAGGCGTCGAAACAGCAGAGCCCGCGCTGCCCAGAGTGCGGGCTCAATCACAAGGGAGAGTGTTAGATCCGATGACCAATCCACCTGACGACTTCGTCGGGGCGGTTGAGGCCAGCAGGGCAGCGGAGGCAGCCCGTGAAGCGGCGCTTGCGCCGCCCCCACGGCCACAGAGACGGACGAACGAGGCTGCCCGAGGGTCATATACCCAGACCGCCCTTGAAAACGAGCTACAGGCCGTCCGAGACGCCCCGTTCGGCCAGCAGAACGACACCCTCAACAAGGCGGCATTCAACTTGGGCCAGTTGGTCGGTGCCGGGGCGCTCGATGAGGAGGAGGTCAAGCGCCTGCTCTTCGAGGCGGCGGTCTACTGCGGGCATGTGAAGCGGGACGGCGCACGGCAGGCGCGGAGCACCATCAACTCCGGGTTGCACAACGGCAAGCAGAAGCCGCGAGACCTGTCCGAGATCGGAGTCGAAAAGCCTAGCCTGCCTAAAAAGTCCGACGGGGAGTGGTCGCCGCCGCCGGATGCGAAGGCAGGCACGCCGACCGACGGGGTGCGGACCATCAAAATGGTTCGCGGGTCGAGCGTGCCGTGCCGGGTGCCGATGTGGGTGTGGGAGTACGACGACGTCGGTCGGATACAGCTGGGCACCTTGACGTTGTTCGCAGGCAAGTCGGCGGCGGGCAAGTCGACGGCTGTGCGATGGTTCGCTGCGCGCATCACGCGGGGCGAACTGCCCGGTGTGTGGTTCGGTCACCCGATGAAGGTCGCGCCGATCTTCCTCGAAGAGCAGACGGACGCGATTGTGGCACCGAGTCTTCGGATCGCCGGGGCCGACATGGACAACGTCGTGTTCCCGGAGTTCATGTTCAACGGCATGAACGTCGGCTTCAACTCGCTGGCCGACGAGCAGGCGCTCACCGAAGAGCTGCAATACCACGGTGTTCGGGTGCTCATTGTCGACCCGATCATGAGCACATTCTCGGGCCGGATGGATGTTCACCGGAACAACGAGGTGCGACAAGCTTTGGCACCGTTCACGCGGATTGCTGAGGCGATCAACGGAATTGTCATTGGGGTGACCCATTTGAAGAAGGGTGAAGTGCGGGATGTGTTGGACGGCATAAACGGTTCTGCGGCTTTCGGTGAAGTTCCGCGAGCTGTGTTCGGGTTTGCGCCGACCGATTCGGGCGAGCATGTTTTCGAGCAGGTGAAAAACTCTGCGGGCCAGAATGGTTTGCGGCTGACATATCAATTGCCGATCAAACAATTGACCAACGAGCAGGGCCAACTGTTTGAATTGCCGCGATTCGAGATCATCGGTCCCAGTGAGATTTCCATTGCGGACATCAATCCGAACGACGACTCCACCACCGACATCGGGACGGCGACGCAGTGGTTGCAGATGTATCTGCTTGAGCACCAACCCGCTCCGAGTGCGCAGGTGAAGCGAGACGCAAAGCAGCACGGCGACATCAAAGAGTGGACGCTCAAGCGGGCCATGAAACGGCTCGGGGTCAGGGTGTTCACGCGGAGCGAACCGGGCAAGCCGCACACCACGGTTTGGGCCTTGCCAGGATTCTGATTCCGTGGTATTCGCGCGCGGGCCGCACTACGTACGCGGGTGATGTGCGCGGGCCGCACTACGTACGCGGGTGATGTGCGCGGATGCGAAAACGATTTGGGGTGCTCCGATTGCACTAATCGCAGGTCAGCAATTGGAGCACCGTCCCATTGGTAGGGGTCCGTAGGTGCTCCGGTTGGGTAATTGGAGCATCGTTGGCAAGGCGCTGACCTGCAAAAAGAGCAATGGGTGCAATTGGTACTACGTACTTCGCACGCGAAGCGTGCGCGACCCATTGCGTCCCACACTCTTAGACAAAGGAATTGGACTATGCACATCGATCAACGTGATGCACTCGCATCACCTGCCGCGACCGAACATAAAGGCAGGCAGCAGCGATGAGGGGCTTCGAGGACGTCCCAGTCAACTGGTCCCCGGCGTCGATCTGGACCGATGACAATGGGACGCAGCACACCACAGTGGAGTTCATCGTGCCGGGTGATCCGATCAGTCAAGGCAACATGATCCAGAACCGCTATGGCCGGATCTACGACAAGACGAAGGGTCTGCGCGAGTGGCGCGCGAAAGTCACAGCGCAAGCCCAAGCCGCGATGAAAGGCGGATATCGCCGGTCGACGTCTGGGCCAGTGGAATTGGACATCATCACTGGCCCGGTCCTGCTCGATGTGACGTTCGTGCTCGACAGACCCAAGTCGACGCCGAAGCGCCAGACCCCGCCCGCCATCAAGAAACCGGACCTGTCGAAGCTGGTGCGTGCCATCGAAGACTCGATGACGGGCGTGGTGTATGTCGATGACGCCCAGATCATCGAAACCCTCTCGCGGAAACGATTGGCAGACATCGGGGAAATACCCGGAGCCCATATTCTGATCACGACGAATGTGAGTGTGCCGTGAAAGACGAACGGAAAGTGTTGGCCCAATTGGATCGCCAACTTGTTTTCACCTGTGAAGGGCAGCGTAAATGCACAAGGGTGGCTACACATTTGGTGCATATTCACGTCGTGAGCAATTGCAAGCGGCCCAGGGCGAATGTCGACGCAAATGGAGATGCCGTCTATTTCATGTGTCCCGCATGCAAAGCCGCTGCCGAATTGCGACTCACCGAAGTGCTGGACGATCTGTTCGGGGACGAGGATGAAACAGCTTTCGAGGCCATCGAATCCGAGGGGATAGTGTGCGGCACGTGTGATCGCATGATCAACGGCCTTGAAGACATCTGGCAGGCAGAGGAATTGGGGCATTTGTGAAAACTGATGTTCAGTGTCAGAAGTGTCGCGGCAGAGCGTCGAGCGGCAGCCACCTGTGCGGGACCTGCACGGTGGATTTACGCCGCCAACTACTGCACCTGCCAACACTGGTCGACTATCTGGAGGACGCGGCTATCGGCCTGACCAAGATGGGTGAGGACGGCGGCTCGCGGCGCGGCTTCGAGTCGAGCACTCCGATCCTGGATTTTCGGGCGTCGGATCTGCTTGAGGCCCTGCACTCGACGCTGGGGCAGTGGGCCACGGAGATCGCTCGACGGCACAGCGCTGTGATCAGCCCGCCCGTCAACTGGCACCGCCCGGTCGCTGAGTACAGGTATCGGAGCGCCGACTACGCGGTTTTCCTTGCCGCCCATGTCGACCACCTGGCCTCAGACCCCGATTGCGGGGACCTGTGCGCCACGCTGAGCGCCTATGTCAAGCGCGCCCTAGTGATCCTCAACAGGAAGGCCCCGCCGCTGTTCTGCGGGCCTTGTCCGACCCGTATCACGGATCACTCGCGCTGCACCGACTGCGGGCAGCGGGAGCACGAGTGCGCCACAAGGCTGATGGCGCGGCGGGGTGCCGTCGAGGTGGTCTGTCCGGCCTGTAAAACCACGCACAACGTGGAGCGGCTGATCAACCACCTGTTGGCGCGGGCCGACGACTTCCGGGCGACCATCCCGGAGCTGCACCGGGTGCTGAGAATGCTTGGCACGCCAGTCACCCAGCGGACCCTCTACCGCTGGGCTAGAACGGGCGTCTTGAAGCCAGCAGGCTATCTGAGGGCCGACAACAAACGCATCGGCCTGGCAAGGCAGTCCGACGACGACAAGCCGGTGTATCGGATCGCTGATGCACGCAAGCAGCACGAGCAGTCGACCACCCGCCGACGTGTGGGTCGGCCTTTGAAGGGAGGCAAGCAATGAGCATGGCCGACGACGAGGATGAGAGCACCTGCACCGACTGCGGGGAGCGCATGCACTGGGTGCGTGGCGTCGGGTGGACGTGCCGGAACTGTGATTGGGACTGACTGCCTCCCAATGTGAGCCGACTCACCTAAGCATGCGTAGAGCTTGTGGTAATTTGTCACAAGAGACGTCAGCCGACGACCTATGCCGAAAACCCGCTGGGACCCCAACCCTTCCAGCGGGTTTTCCCAGGTCAGGGGCTTTTCCTCCCAAACACAGTCACACAGTCAGGTGCCAAAACCATGACATCCCAACGCCCCGCCGTCCAGTGCTTGTTCGACAACCTCGCGGCGCTGCCAAGCACCGAGTACGGCCCGATCAACCTCCTACCGTTCGCCCTGGAGACAGAGCAGACCCGAGCCATGAAGTGGCAGGTCGCGGCGGCGATCATCAACCTTCTGGAAGACAACGGGTTCCTCAAACCCGAAGGCAGGCCAGAAGAACTGCTCGTCAACCGGCCCGTCGAGATCGCCTGTGCGAAGTGCCGGAAAACGTTGGTCCAGATCGACACCGACGAGCACGGGCGCAGCTATGTGACCCCGGAGCTGTTCATTCCCAGCGTGTCTGGCCTCAACCCCGAGTGCGAGCACAAGCGCATCGGGCTTGACGACCTCCGTCAGCACATGGAGCGGGAGTTCTACAGGCAGGACGAAGAATTGGAGGAACAATGACCGCACCCTTTGGCCCCCAGAGTCCTTTTGGGCCGCAGTTCAAGTACGACCCCGGCGAGGGTGGTGAAAAGCTCACGACGGGGCTGCGATCCATCTATGACCGCATGACCAACCCAGAGCCTTCGGATGGCGATGTGGTGCAACGCATCCAGCAGCTCTCGTACACCCAGATCGACCAGATTCTCGAACACTTCGGGATGGTGATGGACTATCTCGGGAAGAACCGGGATGACATCGACGTCAAGCGCACCAAGACGGGCAACACGTGGACGATCCACGTCGAGATGAAGCCCACTGTGCCAAGCCCCGTGCGGCTGTAGGAGGTCCGACATGCCTGCACGGCCACCGATGGCCTGCCCGTCGTGTGGCAAGCTCTACACGGCGCGCCGATGCCCTTGCCGCACAGCATGGGCCGGTAGCGCCTGGCATGACCCAAAGCTGCGCAGCGGCACTGTGCGCCGTCAGTGGCAGGCCATGCGTGACGCCAAGCTCGACGCCCAGCCCCGTTGCGAGTACCCAGGCTGTGACCGGCCCGCAGTGGTGGTGGATCACAAGGTGCCCTTGAAGGTTGACCCAAAGGGCCTGCTCGACTGGAACAACCTTGCCTCCCTTTGCGATCCGCACCATCAGGAAAAGACGAAGCGGGATGCACTGATAGGCCGTGGGTTGCCGACAGACGAAGACGAGTGGGCCTGGCTGGCCTGATCGCTGGCCTACCAACAACTCCCGCGCATGCGGCCTAGCAAGGGTACCAAGCACTCCCGAGCCTGCACGCCAAGCTCGACGCCTTGAGTCGTGACACGCACCATGCACGCGCGCAGCCTGCACACACGCACAGCGCCAACATCATTGGTACGCACACGAATTGACGACCACCAAAGCCATTGCCTGCCAACGATGGCGGCGCACAACGGGCAGCACATGGGCATGTGGGCACAGGGCACGGCGCACGGGCCGACAGGGTTGGCCGGGTCACGGGTCGCTGAGTCGAAAGTCCAGACAGTCTGAACCGCAAGGACTTCCAAGCCAACGCCAAAGTCCTTGGGAGCCAACGGAGGCCGGTCTCCCGGCACGCGGGCAGGGAGGCCAGCGGGCGGCAATGGGACGCGCTGTGGGCCAACACGATCCGCACGTATCGGGTCATAGGGCCGAGCGCGTGTCGGAAGCCCTTGCCGCCCAATGGGATTGCCAAGCCAAAGACCTTGCCGCCCAACGGAATCCGACGTCGCCAGCCCACGCCCACGCCCACGCCCGCGGCCCACGGAAGTCCTTGCCGCCCAACGTCTCCCGCGCGCGCCAATCCCCTTGCCTCCCAACGGGTTCCGCGTGACGGGGGGTGCCCCCACCCTCGAAAAAATCAAGATCAACCGGCGC
>Ga0182741_1004411_pt1 | contig 13896 bp, 9 predicted proteins | sample eDN5th37CBELigOP_FD_128874 | JGI IMG/M metagenome (GOLD analysis project Ga0182741, IMG submission 128874) | Enriched Organic Plus compost microbial communities from Emeryville, California, USA - eDNA 5th pass 37_C BE-Lig OP (version 2) (version 2) ...
ATAGGGGGTATGAGATCGAGTACGGCGCTACTCTCGGACCCATACGGCAAGGCGATGCAGGCGAAGAATTATCGTGGCGCGAAGGACGTCTGATTTTCAACGGAACGCCACTAGGCGAGGTTGTACAGGCGCTCAACCTCTGGCGGCGCGGCAAGATTCTCGTGTGGGACAGCAACCTCGCGCAACGTCCGGTGACGTTTATCGCAGATGTTAACAGGCTGGACACGATTGACAGGGAAATCGAGCGATCGATGCGTGTCCGCGTGGTGCGGATTACACCTCTTCTAATTCTGCTTTTCCCAGCGAAATAAATTCCGCGGCGCGCGAGAAAAGCCAACTCCACGATTGTCTCTTTCTTAGAGAGGAAGCCGCGAAAGCTGCGGCTGGTGGGGGTGTTGAAATGATTCAAGTTCGTAAGCGGTGCCTGTCAGCGGTCGCTGTAGCTCTTCTGCTTTCTGTTGCGCCCGTCTTCAAACAGGCTGCTGCGCAAGAAACATTCCCGGATCGCACGTATACGTTTCAAATGAAGGCGCAACCGATGCGCAGCGCCCTCGACCGGTTCTCTCAAATCACCAGCTTGAACATCATGGGTGAGGTCGCGATTCCCCGCAAATTGCGGGCACCCGCCCTTGTGGGGGCGATGACACCGCACCAAGCCCTGACTCAACTGTTCCAAGGCACGCAGATACGTTTCAAGTTCGCCAGCGCGACAAGCGTCATGCTGGAAATCGAGGATGCCCGCGACGCGCGCGCTCAGGTCACGCTCCTCCCAGAGGTCACCGTTCACGGCGAGAAAGCCAACAGGACTGTCGGCGAAACCGCCACCAGCGTGGGCGTCGTCACCGGTGAGCGCATCGAACAAGAGCAAGTTCAGGATATTCACGAAGCGATCAATTCGACGGCGAACGCGATCTCGACTCGAGCCAACGGCAACAGCAGCGGCATCACCATCCGGGGCATCAACTCGGAAGGCTTGTCGCAGAATCAGAGCGCCAACTCCGCGCCGGTGATCGCGGTAATCGTTGACGGCGCGGTGCAAAACTCTGAAGCGGTGCGCGAGGGCGTTCGATCGATCTGGGACGTCGAACAGGTCGAGGTGCTGCGCGGTCCGCAATCTACGCTGCAAGGACGCAACGCCACCGCAGGCGCGGTCTTCGTCAAGACCCGGGATCCGACCTTCCACTGGTACGCGAAGGCGGAGCAGACGCTCGGGACACATAATCTGTCCAGCACGGGCCTGACTCTGTCCGGGCCGCTGGTCGCCGACGAGTTGGCGTTTCGCCTGGCCGGGCAAATCTATCGGTCCAACATGGACATAACTTACACTGATCCCCGCAACAATGTTTTGGGCGAGGACCGGTTCAACAACATCCGTGGCAAGCTGCTCTGGACGCCGTCATCGTTGCCGGGTTTGCGCGCACTGTTTACGGTCGCGCATACCGACGACAAGCCCGGCAGGAATTCTGTGACAGGGCCGGATTATTTTGATCGAATCTATAGGACGTCCGCGAACTCCATCGACTACCGCAACACCAAGACAAACAATTACGTCGCGGACATTTCCTATTCGCTGTCGCCGACAATGACGGCGCGTAGCGTCACCACCTACGCCCGCACGAACACCGCCCTTAACTCGGCACCTGGTGCTCCGTTTTATCTGCGTGATGACGAGCGTAAAGGTGGCGACTTCACGCAGGACCTGCGGCTTGAGATTGACAATTCCGATAATGGGCTGTCCGGCGTGATCGGTCTCTACTATGGACGGTTCACCAAACACACCGACTCACGGATTTTGTACAATGGTCTTCCCGGGCTAGGCGCCGGCTTGCAGACCCTCCAGCGCTTCAACGCGGAAAATGAGACGAAAAGCCTGGCAGCATATTCAGATATGAAGTATCGCATTGACCGGTTCGCCTTCATTTTTGGCGGCCGGTTGCTGCAAGATCAGATCGGCAGCACAGTGGTGGGCACGCTATATGATCCTGGAATGTTCTTTACACCGCCGTTCACGGGTTATGCCGCGCTCAACGATCGGACCAGCGAGACGTTCAATCGCTTCCTTCCGAAGATTGGCGCGACCTACGATGTGACGCCCAATCAAACGGTCGGCTTCACCTTCGTGCGGGGCTATCGCCAGGGCTTCGCCGATCGCTTTCCGTTCCAGGGACCATTTTTCGGCATGTACCGGGTCGAGCCGGAAACGCTGGATTTCTATGAGGTCAGCTATCGCTCGCATTGGCTGGACGACGCTCTTCAGATCAGCGCCAATTTCTTTTACTATGATTACACCAATCAGCAGGTCGCGTATGAGCCGCCGGGCACGCTCGTGCCGGGTTACGCCATCATCGCCAATGCCAAGAAGTCGCATTCTTACGGTGCGGAATTCGAGGTGCGCTACCGTTTCAGCGAACGATTTACGGCCTATGCCTCGATTGGTCTGCTCAAGTCTCATTTCGACGACATCGTGGTTCCGGCGACAGGTAACTTCTCCGGCAACCAGTTTCCGGAAGCGCCGGGCTACACAGTCAACATTGGCGGCCTGTATCAGGATCCACTTGGCTGGTTCGTCGGCGCCAACGCCCGTTTCATCGACGGCTTTTACAGCTACGGGGACCTGGCAAATACCCCTGCGCGCCATGTCGACAATGCTCTGATCGTGGATGCGCGCGCGGGCTGGGAGTTCAAGAACAACAGCGTGCTGCCTTTTAGCAGCAGCAAGCTGACAGTCTTCGTGAAGAATTTGTTCGATGAGCGGTATCTCACCTACATCTCGAATCCGAGCGGCAGCGTGAGAACCGGTGGCGTCGGCGACTCACGACAGGTCGGCGTGCAACTGGCGGTGACGTACTGAGTCGAGAGGACTACGCGCATGAGCTTGCGATCCTGCCCGTCCTGTTCGATCGCTAGCAAGTCGTCTTGATGCAATGAGAGGACTTTCCTGGCCGTCGGATTGTCGCGTCGGATTGTCGAAATCCAACCCGGCTGGTGCGCATCGAACATGGATACGACCTCCGTGATCCATTTTCCATCCCTCAGCTCCCAGACGTCGTAGCGATAGTTGGAGTCACCTTTGTAACCCTTGTAGGCGCGGCCATTCTTGTCCCGAATGGCGATGACCGACAGCGGCTCGATGACACGCAATCGGCGGATATAACGGTCCGAGCTCGGGAAACTTCAGCAACTTTGCCTCGAACGCTTTCCCTTCCAGACCCGAGGTCCAGGCAAGAAGGGCCGCACGCAGACCGGGATCGCGAACGCCCTCGATGTCTGCCGCCTTTTTCAATGCCGTCAGGGGCACGCGATGCACGACGAGATCATTGCCCTTGACATCTTTTTCGCCAGTTAGCCCGTAGGCGGTGTCGTTGTGCAGCCGTCCGGCCGTTGCGTCGCGTCCCTTCGGAAGCGTGGTCTTGCCGACCGTGCCGTGATCGGCACGATGGCTGACGACGATGCGGGAAACGATCTCGCGGAGTTGATCGTGAAACCCATCCCAGGGCTCCGGCAGGTCGGCGGTCATGCGGTTGGCAGCCTCATGGCCGCGTTGTCCAGCCTCGCGCGCGATCCGTTGCAGCAGATGGCGGTCGGTCACGGCGATCACCGCAGCGTCGATGGCGTGGTGGCGATGGTCGCGCCGGTTCTTCGGTTGATCCGCGCCGCCGCCGAAATTGTGGTCCGGCAACAGGCTATTCAAGCCCCAACTGCGGCGCAGCATCTCCGTCAAACGCCCCGGCGAGACCCAGACATGGCTGCTGCCTTCACCTCGGTCCTGATAGAGCGCGCCCAGATATTGGTGGGCGAGGCGGGACAGATATTGTGTGTCGACAAGCTGGCGATCGAGAAATTTTTTCTCGGTATCGAACCGCGACATGGCGTCCGGCTCGAAGCGCCAGCGCTTCCCGCGCGGCAGCCGTGCGGCGCGGGCGGCAATATCGTCCCAATCAGACCGATGGCCAAAGGCGTCATAGGGGGAGCGCTTGCGCTTGTCGCGGTTCGCCTCCCGCATGCAGAGCAGCCGGTTGTCACTTGAATCGTCCAGCGTGGCACTGAAGGGGAGGATGTGATCGACCTCCACTGCGTCGGAGAACAGCATCTCAATCGAGATTTGCTTTCCGGTGTAGATGCAGCGCCGATCCAGCACATTGTCTTGATTCAACTCCTCCCAGAGCTTCAAAAGCGCGCGGTTGCCGCCCTTGTCCGCCATGCCGAGTTCGACCAGCTTTTTGGAGCGTTCCTCGGCTGCGTCGCGATTCTTCCGATTGCGGATGTTGATCTCACGCTTCCGCTCGTCGTTGAGTTTCAGGTCGCGCGCCAATTCGATCGCGATCTGTTCGGGCCGGCCGTAGCGTTTGATCAGGCGGTTGACGATGCGGCGGAGCTGGTTGAGCCCGATATGGACCGTGGGATTGGTGAGCCGGCCGATGCGCAATTCGTCCGGGTCGGTCGGCTCTCCAGTGCCGGGCATGATATGGCGTTCGAGCACGGTGCCGTAATAAGGGAGCTTGTCCAGCACTTCGCCGCTGCGGAAATCAGAATGATGGCCGAGGCCGGCTTTTGTCACGGCTTCGCTGTAAACAATGACCTCCGCGCGCAACGCCTCGATCAATCTGGCCGTGGCGGAGGAGCCGAAGCGGCCGTAGCCCTCGGGAAGGCGCGCGCCGGCGGCCGCGCTGGCTTGCTCGGGTGTGAGGCCGTGCGTGTCCTGAAGCCAGTCTCGCAACGCCTGCTCGTCCTCGTCGCTTTCCTGATCGCGGATGCGCGAAACGATGTCCCATTGGGTGTCGATGTCGAGGCTTTGCCAGCGCTTCCCGAAGCGGGATTTGGCGCCAAGCTCTGCGGCCACTTCGTCGCCCTTGAGGTCTTTACGGTTCTCGCTCTCCTTGTTGAAGTGCGTGTCCGGGGCGAGCTTGAGGGTCTTGCGCAGGCTCTCAAATGTGGCGGTTCGCCTGTCCTTGAGCTTCAGGTAGAGCAGGTCGCGCTGCTCTAGCATCAGCGGCTCGGTGGTTTGACCGGCCCGGACGATCTTGAGTGCGTTCAGTTCTTCCAGCAGCCGACGGTGCTGGAACAGCGGGTGCGCCTTCGGCAGGCGATCCTCGCCGGGCATCAGCGTGCAGGTTCCGATGTTTGGCTGCTTCAGCGGCCGCTGATGGAAAATCACCTCAAACAGGCGCTCCTTGATCATCGCTGTCAGTGCGTCGGAATGGTGGGGCGCTTGGGCCTCCCAGATCGCGTCGAATTCCTCTTCCAGCATCTGCCGGTCGGGATAGAAATCGTATCCGTCGCCTTTTGCGTCCTCTCCGGATTCCGGACGCAGCCGCGTGCGCACGCTCGGGATCGCATTCGGATCCGTGGCTGCGGCCCGGCGGCCGTGCAGATATTCGCCGAGCGTCTCCGCCCCCGCATCGCGCATGGCCTCATGAAGCCGGGCGACGCCTTGCCGGACCTTTCCGTCTTCCTGATTTTTGCCGCGATCGGCTTTGCGGTTGCTTTTGAATCCACGGCGCTGATTGAGATGGAAGAAAGCGCGGCCGGTGTGATGCAAGGGCAGGGCTTCGTGCAGCGCGCGCGCACGCAAAGCGAACGGATCGAGTTGAGACAGCGCTTCGCGTTCGGCGTTGTCTGCCGGAAACAGTCCCGCCAGCGTCAGATGTTTGAGAAGTGCTGCCTGCCGTCGCTTGAAGCGGTCGCGCCGGCGGCGCATGGCGCGCGCGGCCCGTCGGTCGACGGCGAGGGACGCGCCTGATTTCGGATCGCGGCCGTCGGTGAAGATGCGCGAGCCGGCCGCGATGACGCGGAATGGAACATTGTCCTTGTCGAGTTCAACGGCGGCCCAGCCGAGCGAATTGGTCCCGAGATCAGCCCCCAGTCTCCAGCGCATTGATTTTGTCCCCATTCCCCGCTCGAAATCTACTGTTTGGCGCGAAATTGTCGAGGTGCAACCAGGAATAAAAATAGGAATATTTACCAATCGCGCAAATGATTAGGGAGCGTTCTGAGATGGAGGAGTGGGTCCAAATTCATCTGAATCGAAGATCCAAACTCAGCTTCGCAGGTCGCGATCTGCTGAGACACTTGGGAGGAGAGACCTTTTGTTTTCCAATCACGTCCTGCTCCCAATCACGCTTAGTTATCGCTTGACCCAGCTTTGAGGGCACATGAAGATGGACTCTTCAGAGATCGTGGTCTGGCGGTTAACAAGCGGTCAGTCTGCACCAGATAAGGGCGACGCTCCGGCGTCGCCTTTTTTCTTTTGTCTCAACCGTTTTGATCGGTCGGTTTGAGGAAACTATCGCTGCGGCTTTGAAGCTCCCTATCGTTCCTCATCCGGCAACCACGCGATTTCGATCATCCCGCCAAGCACCACTTCGATTGTCGAATATGACTTGCATGTCCACTTGCTGTCAGTGTTGATATCTCAACGTGCGCCGGCAAAAATCCTCAGAAGATCCACGGAACCTGATCCATGACCAATGCCGTCATCGACATGCGCTTTCGTTCAGTGTTGCGACGCATGGCCGAGCGCGGTCGTATCGCGACATATGAAGGCAAAGTTTCTCCTCATCTGGAGCTGGCCGCTCTCATGAAGGTTCATGATGGCCAGGAGGCGATGCTGTTTTCGGATGTGGACGGCTTCGACAATCCTGTTGTCGGCAATCTCCTGTGTTGTCGTGAAAACTGCGAGGCGGCTTTCGATGCGGACTATCAAGGCATCCGGTCGCTGGTCTCCCGGGCGATCGCGTCGCCCAGAGAGCCGGAGATGGTGACCTCGGCGCCCTCGCAGGACGTCGTCCTTAAAACCGGTTTTGACATTCGCAGAATCCTGCCCGCGCTGTTTCACGCGCCGGGCGATTCAGGCCGCTTCATCACTGCCGGCATTGTCATCGTGCGCGATCTCGATACCGGCGTGTACAACGCCTCCTATCATCGCCTTCAGCTCGTGGAATCCGACCGCACGGCCGTCCGTCTCGACTTTGGCAGGCATCTGCGGGCGGCCTTTGAGCGCGCGCGCGACAAGGGCGAGAAACTTCCGATCGCGGTCTGTATCGGCAGCGATATCGCGCTCCATTACACCGCGGCAACCATGGGCGCGCAGATGCCGGAATCGGCCAACGAACTGGCCGTTGCCGGTGGTCTTGCTGGACGGTCTTTACAATTCGCTCAGGCGATCTCGCAGGACCTTATCGTCCCGGCGGAGGCCGAGTTCATCCTCGAAGGTTACATGTCGCCCGACGAGGTGTTCATGGGGGGCCGTTCGGGGAGTTTCCCGGTCTCGCGTCGCCTCCGGAACTGGCGCCGATCTTTCAGGTTACGGCAGTCACCCATCGCAAGGATCCGATCTATCACGCGATCAACGGGTATGGCCGCGAGACGGTCATGCTGCGGAAGTATGTGCTCGAAGTCAGTCTGGTGAAAACGCTGGAATCGGCCATTCCGATCTTCAAGGACGTAGATATGCCGGCGGGTGGGCTTCATCGCTTTTCCGCGGTGATTCAGGTCGAAAAGACGCGTCCCCAACACGACGGATTCGAGCGCAATGCGATGATGGCGGCTTTTGGCGCGCTCAAGGACCTGGATTTCGTGATCGTTGTCGGTGAGGACATCGATATCCGCAATCAGGACGACGTGAACTATGCGCTGGCCATGCGTTTCGACGCAGCTCGGGATTTGATCGTCGTGCCGGATGCGCGCGGTCACGAGATGGTCCGTGCGAGCGTCGATGGATTCCGCAGCAAGCTTGGCCTCGACGCATCTGTGCCCTTCGCCCAGAAGGAAAAATTCCGCCGGATCGAGTTTGCTCCGGTCGAGAAGCGGCCGGATCAGCTGACCGTGGATCGTGATCTCGTGCTGTCGCGTCTCAACATCGGGTAGAGGGTGCGAACCGTATCAGGCGCGCGTCTTGCGCGGCGAAGGTTGTTTCGCGGACGACGCTCTGGAGCGGGGCGGTGGGCTTCCGTTCGCCGCTCCGTTTTGCCAGCGCGGTGAATCCAGCTCGTGCAACGCGCGATGGCAATTGGCATAAAGCTGCTCGATGGCTTTCGAGAACTGCTTTGCTTCGGCGGGAGAAAACGAACCGAAGATGATGTCGTTGGCCATCCGCCGATAGGGGCCGAGTTGCTGGATCAACGCCTTGCCTTGATCGCTGAGCGTCAGGATGGAGCTGCGAGCATCCGCTTCATTGGGTTGACGGTCGATAATGCCGCGCTTGACGAGCTTGCCGACTTCAGCGGTGACGAATGGGCTGGAGACATGGATGCTCTGGGCGATCTGGCCGATCGTCGCGCTGTTGGCCTCGCCGATGGCGACCATCATGCTGTACTGAGGCGCCGTTACTCCGATATAGGAAGCGAAGCGTTCGCGCGACTTTAGCAGCATGGCTGAAGCACTGAGCACATGATAGATCAGCCGCCGAAACTCAGCGTCGGATCCATCGGATAGAAAGCTTCTGCTGGAAATGCTGAGAGGCGGAAACGCCTGTCCTCCGCCAGGGGGAGCCGGCATCGTCTTCCTGGAGGCCTTGCGCGTGCTCGCGGACTGCAGCGCCGCTGTCGTTTTTGCCTTCGCCATAAATGGAGCCTTGATTCGTATCCTGGTTGTTTCCCAACCCTATCCCAGGCATCTCAGGACATATACTATGTAAGTTTATTATATATGCCCGCGCGCCACACGCGAGCATATCAATCGTGGCTGTCCGCATTCCGGCGCGACCAGGAGCGACTCGCTCCAGGCAGCCCGTTCGTGGTTCTTATAAATAGACAGACAGATAGACCGACAGGTTGGCGGGCGGATCCGTTCTTGTGGCCATCGTGGTTGAAGCCGCGCGCCGCCAGCTCCTCACCCAAATGGCATGGCGTTTGCCTATGCCGATCCGCCTGTTAAGCTCCGGCCTGCTTTATTCCTTCATAGGCTGCGCGGCGCTTCGCGGTGGGTGATATGAACTTTCGATTGGAACGGCTGGTAGAGAAGGCTCGCTCCGGTTGCGGCGAGGCGAAATGAAGCCTGTTCGCCGGCCGTTGCTACTGACAAAGGGCAAGGTCATCACGCTCGATGGAGAATCCTCCATTTGCGAAGCGTTGGCCATCGAGGGAAACCGGATTGTCGCTGTCGGAAGGCTCGATGACGTCCGGTCCGTCGCCGGTCCGGATTGCGACGAGATCGATGTTCAGGGACGGGCCGTTATCCCCGGACTGATCGATACGCACGCGCATATGGACAGGGAGGGGCTGAAGAGCATCGGTCCCTCTTTGGCCGGTTGCCGCACCATCGATGACGTTCTCCAGCGTATCGAGATCGCCGCGCGACAGGCCGAGCCCGGCGAGTGGATCGTCACCATGCCCGTGGGCGAGCCACCTTTCTATTGGGACGGCCCCGCGGGCCTGAGGGAACAGCGCCTTCCCAACCGGCGCGAGTTGGACCGGGTGTCGCCCCGCAATCCTGTTTATATCCGTCCGATCTGGGGCTATTGGCGACATGCGCCGAAGCCGGAATGCATCGTTTCGGCCGCCAATTCTCTCGCGTTGGCCGCGACCGGCCTGACGGCCGCAACTCCGTTTCCATCTGGAACCGTTGAGCCGGAGATCGACCCGGAAACGGGCGATCTATTGGGCATCTTTGCAGAGAAGAGCGGCATTCCGATTGTCGAACTGATCATGCTGTCCGATGCGTCGCGCTTTTCCGAAGAGCAGCGCCGCAATGGACTGGTGCGGGCGATGTCGGTCTACAACAGTCTGGCCACGACAGGCACATACGAGGGCCATGGCGTGTCCAGCGACGTGTTCCGTGCCTATCGCGCCTGCCATCGCTCGCCGGGACTCTCGGTGCGTGTGCGCATGACGCATAGTCCATCCTGGGGCACCATCGGCGATGGTGATCCGGCGGCTGTGGTCAGCCAGTGGGCTTATTGGGCGTCGGGCCTTGGCGATCCGTTTCTGTCGCTGAACGGACTTTATGTGGATCATCGGTGGGGTCCTGATGACCTCGTGCGGGCGCGGGCGGCGCCATACACCGGCTGGGCCGGCTATCATTACGATTCGTCGTTGCCCAAGGAAAAGATCAAGAGCGTTCTCCTTGCTGCGGCGAAGAACGACATTCAATGCGTTGCGCTGTCATCCGATCTGATCGGGCTTTTGGGAGAGGTTGACCGTGAGGTTTCGCTCGTGGGCCGACGCTGGATCATTCAGCATTTCGGACCATTGACGCAAGCCCAATGCGAGACCGCCGCGCGTCTCGGATTGGTGCTGACACCGCTGTCCATCCGTTACATCTATAAGGAAGGGCGGGATCCCGATGCGCCCGGCATCGATGATTTCATGCCGCTGGCCCGTCTCGCGTCGATGGGCGTGCCTGTCACGTTTGCATCCGACAATGCGCCGCCCTCGCTGTTTCATTGCATCTGGCATGCGGTGGCGCGGCGGGATCGGTTTGGACGCGCGGTGGCGCCTGCCCATGAGAAGCTGTCGCGCGAGCAAGCTCTCCGGTCGGCGACAATCAATGGCGCTTATCTGACGTTCGAGGAGAACGAGCGCGGCACGCTGGAGCCGGGCAAACTCGCCGATCTCGCTGTCCTGAGCGACGATCCGCTGACGTGTCCGGAGGAGACATTGCCGGATATCCGCTCGATGTTGACGCTGGTCGATGGACGGGTAGTCCATCGCGACGGCTTGTGAGGAATTGCGATCAGGGCTTGATTTATAGGCAGAGGATGGAATGCCATGATGATGAGCTATGCTGCTCTCATGGGTGCGCTGATCGGCTCCGCGGCCGTCCTCTGGCCGTTCGAGTCCGGAGCCCAGCAGACCTTTCCGACCCACCCGATCCGAATGATCGTTCCCTATGCGCCGGGTGGCGGCGTTGATGCCGCCGGTCGTGTGCTGGCGGGGGAGATGGCGAAGCACCTGCCGCAGCCGGTTGTCGTTGAGAACCGGGGTGGGGCAGGCGGCGTCACAGGCAGTCAGGCGGTCGCGAATGCTGCTCCCGATGGCCATACCGTGCTGCTGGTCAGCGTCATCGTCGTCACCAGCCAATCGATGATGAAGAATCCGCCGTTCAATACAACGAAGGATCTCAAACCTGTCTCATTGATCGGCTCTTCGCCGTTGGTCCTGACCGTTCATCCGTCGCTTCCGGCCAAGGATATGAAGTCGCTGGTTGAATACGCCGAGGCCAATCCTGGAAAGCTGAATTATTCCTCGGCAGGTGCCGGAACGACGCCTCATCTCGCCGCCGAATTGCTCCGGATGCAGACCGGAATCCAGGTCGTGCATGTACCCTATCGGGGCAGTGCTTTGGCCATGGCCGATCTCGTGTCGGGGAATGTGCAGATGGCCTTCAGCAGCATGGCGGCTGCGCTGCCTCACATGAAGTCTGGCAAGCTAAGGGGCCTTGCGACCACCGGCGCGCGGCGTGCGGTCGCCTTGCCCGATTTGCCGACGGTGATCGAAACCGTGCCGGATGTCGAAGTGGACCTATGGATCGCGATGTTCGTCCCTGCTGGAACGCCGGATGTCATCGTCGCGTCGTTGAACAGATCGGTGAACCAGGCGCTGCGCTCAGATGTGGTGCGCAAGGGATTCATGCTCAGCGGACAAGAGGCGACGGGCTCGACTCCGCAGGAGGCGCAAGCCTTCATCGAGGCCGAATTGAAGAAGTGGGGCCGCGTGGTCCGTGCGGCGAAGATAGAATCCAAATAGATGGTGTCTGCGGCCATGGAGGCGCAGCCGTGTCGGTAAGGAACGGTCAAGACGCTGGAAGCCTCAAAGAAGGACGTTGAGCGAGTGGGATCGCGATCCGCCAGGGCGCGATCTGATGTCGAAGGAAGGTGCATTTAAACAGAGGACGTTGAACCATGCGGACTTTCGGAAAGCTGCCCGTCGCCGTTATTCTTCTTGCGCTGGTTTCCTCCCAGGTTGCCGCTCAAGGTCTGTTATCGAAGCCCGTGCGTCTTCTGACACCCCAATCCCCTGGCTCCGCGAGTGACCTGATCCTGCGAGGGGTCGGCGAGGTTCTGAGCAAGGACAGCGGCGTGGCGACCTTTGTCGAGAACCGCACCGGCGCCAGCGGAACCATCGCTGCGCGTGCTTGTGCACAGGCCGAACCGGACGGCCATACGTTCTGTATGCTCGACGCGTTCAATGTGGCCTTGAGCCCGGCGATCTACGAGACGCTTCCCTACGACAGCCGCGAGGACCTCGTCCCCGTTGCCCTGATGGGGTTCTTTCCGGCTGGCCTGTGGGCGAATGCGAAGCTGCCTGCCAATTCGATGGAAGAGCTTCTGGCGCTGGCCAAGAAGAATCCGGGCAAGCTCAATTTCGCAACCTTTGGCGCCGCCAGCAGCAGCAGCATCTATGTCGCGTGGTTCAAGAATGTTCGGGGAATCCAATTCACGAACGTTCCTTACAAATCGGCGCTGGATGCGTTTCGCGGCGTGATCGCTGGTGAGACCGACGTCGGCTCCTATGCGCTGGGCCCTGCCGCACGAAACTCGCGGCCCGGCCAGCTCAAGCTCCTCGCCGTCAACAATCCGGAGCGTGTGAAGGAGTTTCCAGACACTCCGATCCTGTCCGAACTCAACATCGATGGCGTGCTGGCGTGGTTCGGTCTCTTCGCTCCCAAGGGAACCCCGAAGGAGATCGTCGAGCGTGTCAACGAAAGCATCGTGAAGGGATTGATGAACAATCCCGAGATGCGAAAGAAATTTCTCGACAACGCAGGCATCGTGCCGTCGGCCCCGGCGGGTGGATCGGCGGACTCTTTTGCGAAGTTTGTCGGCAAGGAATTGGATGTCTACGCCAAGCTCGTGAAGGACGCGGGCGTCGAAAAGCTGAGCCACAAATAGCAACGGCGACGCACCGAGATCGGTTTGCGGCGTGCCGCTGGGAATCGGGACGGATCAGGGAATAGTTCCCGGCGGCGGCCTGGTCCGCTGCCGCCCTTTTGACGGCCGGCGTTTGCCGCCGTAGCCGGCGATTGAATTGGATTGTCTCCACGGCAGCGGGATGATAGCGGACGCTCAAGACGCCAATTGATCTGGGAGGACACCTTCGTGAAGACCAGCCGCGACCGGATTCTCACGACCCATGTGGGCAGCTTGCCACGCCCGGCCGCGGTGGTGGATTTGCTCCTCCGCAAGGAGAACGGCGAAGCTTATGATCGTACGGCTTTCGACGACGCCGTAGCGCAAGCCATCGCGGATATCGTCAGGACCCAGGCCGACAACGGGATCGATATCGTCAGCGACGGCGAGACCGGAAAGATCGGCTACTCCACCTATGTGAAAGATCGCCTGAGCGGGTTCGGCGGGGAATACACGCCCAAGCCCAACCGCGATCTCGCCGACTACCCGGAGTTTCGCAAGCGGATGGCGCTTTATCTCGGAGCCCAGCCGTTCAAGCGCGTGTGCTGCGTGGGGCCGATCGAACTCAAGGATCCGGATGCGGTGCTCACCGATATCGCCCATATGGGAGCCGCGCTCGACAACGCCGATGTGAGCGAAGGATTCATCAACGCCGCCTCGCCGGGCGTCGTCGCCTCGTTTCTTCAAAATCGCTATTATCCAAGCCACGAAGCCTATATCGAGGCGGTCGCCAATGCGCTGCGCCCGGAATACGAGGCCATTGCCGGCGCGGGTCTGCTTCTCCAGATCGATTGTCCCGACCTCGCCATGTCGCGGCACACCGGCTTTCAGGATTTGAGCGACGATGAATTTCTTCAGCGCGCGGCTTTGCATGTCGAGGTGCTCAACCATACCCTTTCGAACGTGCCGGCGGATCGGATCCGCATTCACATCTGCTGGGGCAATTATGAAGGTCCGCACGATCATGATATCGCGCTGGAGCGGATCATGCCGATCGTCGAAAGGATCAAGACCGGCGCGATCCTCTTCGAGGCGGCCAATCCGCGTCA
>Ga0182741_1004415_pt1 | contig 13887 bp, 14 predicted proteins | sample eDN5th37CBELigOP_FD_128874 | JGI IMG/M metagenome (GOLD analysis project Ga0182741, IMG submission 128874) | Enriched Organic Plus compost microbial communities from Emeryville, California, USA - eDNA 5th pass 37_C BE-Lig OP (version 2) (version 2) ...
ATGCTCGTACCAATCGTCGCGGGTGCATCCCTGTGGTCAGGACGCCGCTTGGTGCTCGACGGCTTCCCCGCCGACATCGGACCCGATGCGTTCTTCTCCGGAGTCGTCGCGTCCGCGATCAGTGGGTGGCTCGTGGTGTACGGGTTGCTGCGTTACCTCCGCACCCACAGCTTCATGCCGTTCGTGATCTACCGCGTCGTGGTCGGCGTGCTGGTGATCGTCGCCTTCGCCACGGGACTACGCTGAGCCACCGAATCACCCGATAGCGTCACTGCTCGTGAAGCCGGTCGACGCGGTCATCTTCGATTACGGCGGCGTGATCTCGATCCCACTGGGAAACGCGCTCGATGCCATTGCGACCGAACTCGGGGTGGACACTCCGACGTTGTTCGATCTGCTCTTTGGCGAGGGCGCGTCGCTGGCCGACGACGGCGGCGGCGATCCCGTCGATGGTCCCACGGCCACGGATCCTTCATCGGTCGTGCACGAGTGGCATCGACTCGAAGTGGGTGCGATCACCTTGGCCGAATACGTGGAGGGGATCAGCGCTCGCGCACCCGAGATGATCGGGCGCGAGGTGGATCTTGCCCTCTTCGCCGAACTCAGCAATGCGATTCCGGTGGGTGTGCACTGGACGATGGTCCACGAGATTCGTGCACTTCGCGATCGCGGTATCACGCGTGCGTTGCTCACCAACAACGTGGTCGAGTTCGGCGATACGTGGCGCAACACGTTCCCGGTCGACGACCTCTTTCCCGTTGTCGTCGACTCGAGTGACGTCGGTGTTCGCAAACCCGATCCCGAGATCTACCACCTGACGTGCGCTCGCCTCGAGGTCGAGCCAGACGCGTGTGTCTTCCTCGACGACAATCGATACAACTGCGAAGCCGCAGCCTCGCTGGGTATCGAAGCGATCCAGGTAGGACCGGATCCCGAGATCGCCATCGACGCGCTGCGCGCCACGTTGACTCGTCGTGGTGTGCGCATTCGCAACTCGGAGGCTTGACGTGCCGTTCGTCGTTCGGATCCTCGCCGCGCTCACCGGACTCACCGGCGCCGCCGCGATCATCACCACGTTGATCACGCTCTTCAACGCGATCACCAGCCACGGATTCGGCGATGTCGGTGCCAGCACGTGGGTGCTCGGCGGAATCTTGCTCGCATCCGCCGTGGCCGCAGTGTTGATGTCACTCGCGATGGGCAAGGGCGGCACCGGTTACCGCTACTTGCTCAACCTGATCTTCTTGGTGATCGCGGTCGCCGCTATCTGGATCGCGTTCACGGTGGGCGACGACTACGCGGACCCCGCGGCGATCATCACCGCGATCATGGCGCTCGGCGCGTTGACGATGATGAACGTCGCGAACTCGTCGCGTTCGTTCTTTGGTGGTTCGACGCGCTGACGTCGGAGTCAGCCGAGCACCCGCATCACGCGCCCGACATCGTCATGTCGTTGATACGCAGCGTGACACCCGCGGCTCCGCCGGGCAGCCACGTGAGGTCACTTCCGATCGCGGACACGTTCTGCAGCATGCGTTGCAAGGTGTTGGCGAGCGTGATCTCTCGCACCGGTTGCGCCAGTGCACCGTTCTCGATGAGCAACCCGGTGGCTCCGACGGAGAAGTCACCACTCACCACGTTGGTACCGGAGTGCAGACCCGAGAACGACTGGACGTAGAGCGCACGGGGCGCGTCGGCCAAGATCTCCTCGGGCGTAGCCGTGCCGGGAGCCAGCGAGAGCGCTCGCGACCCGACTCCGGGCGTGCTCGACACTCCTCGCACACCTGATCCCGTCGTCCCCGCTCCACTCCGTCGTCCCGTGTACGTGTTGTGCAGGAACTTCGTCAAGACCCCATTGACGATCATCTCGTTGCGTCGGGTCGGAACTCCTTCCGAATCGTGCGTGGATGCGCCGTACGCCAGCGGGTTGGTGGGGTTGTCGACCAGCGTGACAATGTCGCTTCCGACTGCTTCGCCCAATCGGTCGGCGAACATGGAGCGACCCTTCACCACCCGCTCCCCGTTGCACGCACTCGCGATGAGACCGAGAAACGAAGCACTCACCAGGGGGTCGAGCACGATGTCGATCCGCCGACCGGGTATCTGCGTCGCACCCAGCAGACGGGTGGCCCGTCGCGCCGCATCAGCCGCGGGGACCAGGAGGTCCAGATCGTCGAGTTCTCGCCCTACGGAGAAACCGTAACCCGTTTGCTGCTCTTCACCGTCCGAGGCAATGACCACCGTGCTGAGCGAGCACACGGTGCGCCGCGTCATCGCTTCGACACCCAACGAGTTCGCGATGGCGGACGCGCCGATGCCGTCGCCGTACTCGGCGGACTCCACCGTCTTGATGCGCGGGTCGGATGCCACCGCCGCCCGTTCGAGCTCGAGCGCGAGCGCGACCTTCTCATCGGTCCCGACATCGAGCATCGAGGCGCGCCACAGATCGAGGAGCGGCGTGGCCACACCCTCGACCTCTTCGGGCCGGGTGACGCCGTTCCACTCGTCGGGCTGTGCGAAGGCGGCGTTGTCGCGCGCGTCGGCGACCGTTGCGTCGATCACGTCGGGATCCAGCGAACCGGCCCACGCAAACCCTTCGCGCCCATCAACGACGACGCGTACGCCGATGCCCTGACTTCCCGACACGACGAGATGCTCGACGTCGCCGTCGTAGGCCCGAACCTCGGTACCCCGGGAGGCCGACACGTAGGCCTCGACCTCTTCGTTGCCTTCGGCGCGCTCAGCGACCTTCTTCGCCAGTGAGAGCAGTTCTTCGGGCTCGATCACGCGGCCGTACCTCCGACAGTGAGTTCGCGGACCCGCAAGGTGGGTTGCCCCGCGGACACGGGAACGCCTTGACCGTCCTTGCCGCACGTTCCGGCCCACGTGTCGAAATCGTTGCCGACAGCATCGATGAGCTTGAGGGTTTCGGGACCGTTCCCGATGAGCTGGGCGGCGCGCACCGGCTTGGTGATACGGCCACCTTCGATGAGATACGCCTCGGTGACACCGAAGACGAAGTCGCCGGTGGTGGTGTTGACCTGCCCGCCACCGAGTTGCACGCAGTACAGGCCGTACTCGGTCCCCGCGATGATGTCTTCGGGATCGTCGTCACCGGCCTCGAGGTAGGTGTTGGTCATGCGCACCATCGGGAGATCGGCGTAGGTCTGACGGCGTCCGTTTCCGCTACTGGCTCGACCGGCTCGGCGAGCGCGCAGCAGGTCCCACATGTAGTCGGTGAGGATTCCGTGCTCGATCAGCACGTTGCGGGCCGCCGGCATGCCTTCGTCGTCGATCGCACTCGCGCCCCACTGGCGGGCGAGGAGTCCGTCGTCGACGATCGTGACGAGCTCCGACGCCACCTGCTCGCCCACCTTGCCTTCGAAGACACTCGCGTGCTTCGAGACGAGGTCGGCCTCGAGTCCGTGTCCGCACGCCTCATGGAACAAGACGCCGCCGGCACCTCGCTTGAGCACCACCGGCAACTTGCCGCTGGGCGCCGGCACCGCGTCCAGCAGGGTGAGCGCGCGGGTCGCGGCGGTCCGGGCGACCGACTCGGGCGTCACCGTGTCGAAGTACTCCCAACCGACCGCATATCCCGGCGCTTCCGAGCCGGTCTGGAACCCGGTGTCGCCCTCCGCCACCACATTGACCGTGAAGCGCGTGCGCACGGTCTCGTCGCCGGCGAGCACGCCATCGGAATTGGCGACCATGATGCGCCGTCGACCCTCCGCGAATCCGGCGCTGACCTGACGAATCGCGGAGCCAGCTTCACGCGCCGCGGCATCGGCGCGCTCCAGGAGTGCGACCTTCTCGGCCTTCGGGATCGACTCGGGCGCAACTTCGATCTCATGAGGGCGGGGGGCGTCGACTCGGGCGAACGGTCGCGCCTCGACGGTTCCGCCGCCCCCGCGGGCCGCCGCGCTCGCCGCGGCCGCCGCCTCGGCGAGCCCAGCTTCGGACAGGTCGGAGGTGTGAGCGAACCCGGTGGTCTCGCCCCGCACCACCCGGATGCCCGCGCCGCGGTCTCGTCCCGACGAGAGCGACTCGACCGCCCCGTCGTCGAACGAGCCGCCAGCACTCCGGCGATCCTCGACGAACACCTCGGCGAACTCGCCGCCGTGGCGGAGTGCCGTGTCGATGGTGCGGCGGAGCAGTTCGGGATCAACAAGATCCGGCATGGGTGATTCCCTTGAGTCGAACGGGGGTCGTATCGTACGCCGGTGCCTCTACGACCTGGTCTCGCCGCCAAGGTGTCGATGATCGTCACCGAAGCAGACACCGCGCTGTCCGTTGGCACGGGCGACGTCCCCGTGCTCGCCACTCCGACCCTGGTGCTCCTCTGCGAGCGCGCCGCCCTCGGAGCGGTCGCGGATCAGACCGATCCCGGGACCACCACTGTCGACCACCGCGTCCAGCTCGATCATCTCGCACCCACCCCGATCGGCGGCACCGTCACCGCCGACGCGGTGCTCGAGTCGATCGAGGGACGCCGACTCACGTTCCGCGTGTCGGTGAGCGACGGCCACGGCTTGGTGGCGGCCGGCCGGATCACTCGCGTCGTCGTGGAGCGCGAGCGCTTTCTCGGCCGCGCCAACGCCGACTGATCCGCTACGCGAGGTTGCTGCGCCGCGGGTAGGCGTCGGCCGGATCGGTGCAGACGTTGACGAGAGAGACACCCGGCGTGGCGAACGCGCGATCGAGCGCCGCGCCGATGTCGGCCGGGTGTTCGACGAACTCGCCGTGGCCGCCGAGCGCTTCGACCACCTGGTCGTAGCGCGTGCCCGGTCGGAGATCGGCCACCACGTCGTAGCCATAGAGCAGTTGCATCGGGTGCTTCTCCAACCCCCAGATGCCGTTGTTGCCCACGATCGCGACCACGTCGACGCCGTGCCGAATCAGCGTGTCGAAGTCGCCCATCGCGAATCCGGTGGCACCGTCACCGAGTAACAACACCACTTGCCGGTCCGGATGCGCGAGGCCGGCGGCAAGTGCGTATCCCGGTCCGACCCCGAGACAACCGTACGGACCGGGGTCGAGGAAACAACCAGGGGTGAACGTGTCGATGAGCTTCCCCGCGTACGACACGAAGTCGCCGCCGTCTCCGATCACGATCGCGTCGCGAGCGAGTCGCGATCGCAGTTCTCCGTAGACGCGCGTGGGAAGAATGGGATCCGCATCGGCGCTCAGCGCGTCGGCCTCGAGGCTCCGCTGCGCGGCTTCGTCGTCGGCCAGGGCTGCCACCCACGCCTCATGATCACCGCCGACCGCGCCTTCGGCCAGTCCCGTGAGCACGGTCGTCAGATCCCCCGCGGCACGTGCCGCGAGCTCGACATGGGTCGCCACTCCCTCGGGCGCATCGGCGATGTGGACGACGCGCGGACCACCGAAGTCACCGAAGCCGAGACGGAAGTCGAGCGGCGTGCCGATCACGAGGATCAGGTCGGCCCCCCGCAACGCCGCGGAACGCGCCCGCGACAACGCGAGTGGATGATCGGCGGGGATCACTCCTCGTCCCAGGCCGTTCACGATGACGGGAACGCGCGCGGATTCGGCGAACGTCACCAGTGCGTTCTCCGCGCGGTCCCAGTACACGTCTCCACCCGCGATCACGACTGGCGCGTGCGCGGTCGACACGAGACGAGCGATCGCGGCGATCGCCTCCGGGTCGGGTGCAATGGGAGCCGGCCGCGCAACAGACGGGGTGTCGTAGCTCCCGGCGGGGCCCCAGGCGTCGAGCGGCACGTCCACGAACGTGGGGCCTCGATGAGCCGAGGACGCGAGCTCGATCATGGTCGCGACCTCGCGTCCGATGGACTCCGGTCCGGTTGCCGTCGCCGCGTATTTGGTGACCGAGTTGAGGATGGGCAGATGATCGAGTTCCTGCAACGAGCCGACGCCCCAGCGGTACTGCGGGGCTCGACCGCCGAGCACCGCGATGGGCGATCCGCTCATGTACGCCGACGTGATCGCACTGACGCCGTTGGTGACGCCCGGCCCCGCGGTGAGTGCGGCCGCGCCCAACGAGCGCGTCACTTTCGCCCACCCCTCCGCGGCGAACACGGCGGACTGTTCGTGGCGCGTGTCGATCAGCTCGATCGATTCTTTCACCGCGCCGTCGTAGAGCGGGAACAGGTGCCCACCGGAAAGCGTGAAGATGCGGTCGACCCCAGCCGACCGCAAGACCGAAGCCGCGAGTTGCCCGCCGTCTCGTTCCGCGATGGTCATGCAAGGCCCCCTAGTCGGCTTGTGACGCGAGAAAGTCGACCATCACGGACCGCCATGCGTCGGGCATCTCGAACTGCGGCGCGTGTCCGGCATCTTCGATCACCGCGAGGCGTGCACCGGGAATCGCGCCCGCAATCGACTCGCAGCCGGGGATGAACGCGGTGTCGAGCGAGCCGACGATCACCAAGGTCGGTACCGCAACGGTTCGCAGACGATCGGTTTCGTCGGGTTGACTCGCGAGCTCTTCGGCGAGTCCGGCGAAGGCCTCGGGTGTCATCGTCCAGAACCGGCCATCGACGTACTCGCGATACCCCGGACGCGAGGCAACCAGCGCGTCGTACGCGGGCGTGGTGAGCGGTTGCACCGAATCGAGAAGCGCCTTGAGTGCACGCATTCCCTCATTGCGCGCGACGGCCGCTCCGATGTCGACGAGTGAACGTTCGTATCCCGGAACCGGCCCCGGGGTGGTGTCCTGGAGGATCAACCGATCGACGCGCTCAGGCGCCCCCAACACCACACGGCGCGCCACCATGCCGCCCATCGACCATCCGAACAAGGTGAAGACGTCGAGCGTGAGCGCGTCGACGACCGCGAGGACGTCGGCCGCGAGTCGGTCGAGCGTGTACGCCTCCGGTTCGATGGGGCGACCACTCGGGCCGTGACCCCGCTGAAAGAAGCGCACAACCCGATGCGTCTGGGTGAGCGCCTCGATGTGGTCCTCGAAATCGAGCGGAGACCCGCCGAAACCGTGCAACATCACCAATGTCGGTGCATCCGCACCCCGCACACCCGGGTCATCGAAGACCTCGAGCACCACTCCCGGTTCGACTTCGACGCGCATGGCTCCCGATCCGATCGACCGGCCCGCAGCGTAACCTTGGGAGATGGCCGATCTGCCCGAATCCCCCACGCCCGGCGCCACGCGCCGAGCGCCGTGGGTGATCGCGGTTCGCATCGCCGTGAGTGCCGCGCTCCTCGCATTCCTCGTGTCGCGAGTGCACCTCGACACCGTGCTCCCCCGTCGGCCGGGAACCGAGACCATCTTCTGGCTCAGCCTCGGTGTCGCGACCTCCATTGTCGGCATCGTGCTGTCGGCGTGGCGATGGCAACGCGTCCTCGACGTACTCGGGACACCCGTATCGTTGCGCACACTCACGTCGCACTACTTCGCGGGCCAGTTCCTCGGCAACGTGCTTCCATCCACCATTGGTGGTGATGTCCTGCGCGTCTCGCGCGGCGGCCGCAGCACTGGTTCCACCCCGATCGCGTTCGCCTCCGTCGTTCTCGAGCGGCTCACGGGATTCGTCGCGTTGCCATTGCTCGCGTTCGCGGGTTTGGCCACCACTCCCGCGATCTTCGGTGATCGCGCCGGATGGATCGCGCTGGCCATCGCGGTGGGAGCGGTCGTCGTACTCGCGGTGATCTTGGCGATCGCCGCCAGCCCCAAGCTCGCGGGCCGTTTCGCGGATCACGAGAATTGGATGCGTTTCATCGGTGCGGTACACGAGAGTGTGCTCACCATTCGCCGACATCCGAGTCGATCCTTCGAGCTCCTCGGCGCGGCGTTGGCGTATCAGGTCACCACCGTGCTCGTGGTGTGGTGCGCGGTGAACACCATGAACGTCGACCTCCCCTTCACGGCGGTGTTGGCCTTTGCCCCGGTGGTCGCGATGGCGCAGGTCCTCCCGCTGTCGTTGAGTGGACTCGGGGTACGCGAGGGCATGCTCGTGCTGCTGTTGGCCACGTTCGACGTGTCACCCGGACGCGCCATCGGCGTCGGCCTGTGCTGGTACGCAATGACACTGCTGTCGAGTATCGCCGGTGCGCCTTCGTTCGCCATTGGCTCGCCGCGTTCAAAGGCTGCGGCCGACCACCTCGCCGATGGCGGATCGGACGGCTCGATCCGCGAGTGAGATGTAAGCGTCCCGGGCGGAAATGATCGCAAGGCGCCGCAGCGGGAGGTCCCGCATCTCGAAGACCCGCACGCCCGGCGGGGGATCGGGTACCGCGGTCTCCGGCAGGATCGCCGCGCCCGCGCCTGCGCCCACGAGATCCGCGATCAAGCGCACACCGTCGACCTCCACGGGCACGTGCAGATCGACGCCCGCGTTCGCGGCAGCCGCTTCGATCTCGGTCCGCAACGGGTTCGCGCTCGGCGGCAGCACGAGCGGCAGGGTGGAGAGTTCGGCCAAGGTGATCGGCCCGTCGCCGAGGTCGGCTTCCTCGGGCGCCAATCCCACGAGTTTCTCGTCGAGGATGTGGCGCACCGTGAACCGGTGATCGTGTACCGGTTCGGTGATCACGGCCTGCGCGAGATCCTGCGCGAGCACTGCGGACGCCAATCGTTCGGACGCACCCTCCGTGACGCGCAGCCGCACTCCGGGTGCCCGAACCCGAAGCCGCTCCACCACCTCGGGAATGATCCAACGGCTCGCGGTACCGACCACACCGAGGCTCGCCTCCCCACGCCGGAGTTCTTGGACCATGGCGATGTCGGAGCGCATCGCGTCGAGCTCGCGGCGGATCCGCGCCGCTCGGTCCAACACGATCGCGCCGCTCTCGGTGGGGATCGCACCCCGGCGACCCCGTACGAGCAACGTGACTTCGAGTTCCGCTTCGAGCTGGCGCACCTGCTCGGACACGTTGCTCTGCACGGTCCGGAGTTCGTCGGCGGCGGCTGTGAACGAGCCGGTACGAGCGATCGCGAGCAGGGTGTCGAGGTGTCGGAGCTCCACACGCCCTCCAGGCGGGACGAGATCCCACTCCGGGGACCAGCAACAGTTCCATCTGTATAGCAGATGGAACTCATCGTTTTAGTTTGTTGGACAGATCCTGATTCGTGATCAAGTATTCACGTGTCCTGCGCACGCGGGGGCCGGTCATTCCTCACCGACTCCCATGCGCCCCCTCCGCGGAGGTCAACATGGCGACCGAAACCCTGTCTCACCTCGTGTTCAGCGGCCCGCTCGTGTGGACCGCCGACGCGGCCTGCTCTGGCCAGACCAACCTCTTCTTCGCCCCGGCGGGCGAGCGCCCCGAGGCCCGCGCCGTGCGCGAGCGCAAGGCCCGCGCCGTGTGCAACGAGTGTTCGGTCCTCGATGCCTGCCGCGACTGGGCCCGCGACAACCGGGAGTACGGCTTCTGGGGCGGCGAGTCCGAGGAGAACCGCGCCGCCGCCGGGTACCGCGTCGACATGCCCGTGGGTCGGGTCGCTCGCTACCCCAAGGGTCACGGCGCACCCGTGACGCCTCGCACCCCGCGCGTCGCCTGATCTCGTCCTGGCAGACTCGCCGGATGCGCGAGTCACCGGCACGGAACTCCGCGGGTTCGCTGTCCGATAAGGGCGGCTGAACACGTGCAGTTCACCAACGTTGGCGGGCGCATGCACGCGCTCGTGGATTACGACGGCGAACCCTGGATCGCGGGCCTCGAAGCCACTGCACTTCCGTTGGTTCCGCGCGCGTTCCTCGCGGCCGGCGGTATCGCCTCGGCTCGCTCGATCGATCTCGAGCCGCTCGCGCCGCTGCGGACGGTGCGGCCGGGGCCAATCGTTCCCGATCCCCGGATGATCTGGGCGATCGGACTCAACTATCGCGACCACGCAGCCGAGACCGGCCGCCCGCTCCCCACGGTGCCCACGGTCTTCGTGAAATCACCGGGCGCGGTGATCGCAAGCGGCGACGACATCGTTGTTCCCGCGCACGTCCACGAACCCGACTACGAGGGTGAGGTCGCGCTCGTCATCGGCGAGCGAGTACGGGATGCGACCCTCGACACCGCGCTCGCGGCCGTCGCGGGGGTCACCATCGCGCACGATGTGAGCGCTCGCGACCATCAGTACATCACCGGCCAGTTCTCGTGGTCGAAGTCCTTCGACACGTTCTGCCCGCTCGGCCCCACGCTCGTCACGGTCGATGAGATCGACGTCAACGCGATTGCGATCGTCACTCGCCTCAATGGCGACATCGTGCAGTCGTCGTCCACGGCCGAGCTCGTTTTCGATGCCGCCGAACTCATCGTGCATCTCAGCCAAGGCTGCACGCTGGAGCCCGGTGATGTGATCTGCACGGGAACGCCGGGCGGTGTGGGCGCGGCCCGCACGCCTCCACGATTCCTCCTCGACGGCGACACGATCGAGATTCACGTCGAGGGCGTGGGGAGTTTGGTGAATCACGTACGGCGGCCCGAGACCGCACCCCTACACTCAGGCAAGTGAGCGACATCGAGCGGATCGGCGAACCGCCTCCTCCGGGTGGTGTCCTGCTCTTCGCGTGCGCTGGTTGGAACGATGCGGGCCAAGCCGCGAGCAGCGCGGTCGAATGGGTTCGCCGCCCTCACCGGTCTCGCGTCTTCGCTCGGCTCGATCCCGACGCGTTCTTCGATTACCAGGCGCATCGGCCAACGATCGACATCAAGGACGGCGCGCTCCAGTCGTTCCAGTGGCCGGGTGGAACGTTTCACACGGTCACCGGACCACCGGTGCCGCTCATCACCTACACCGGCGACGAACCCAGCCATCGCTGGCGGGCCTTCACCAACGACGTCGCGGAGCTCGCGCGCGAGTGCGACGTGCGGCAAGTGATCACCTTCGGATCGCTGCTCTCCGACGTCCCGCACACCCGGGTGCCGCCGCTCACTCGCATGGCCACGCGCCCTGAGCTCATGGCGGGCATCCCGGGATCGGGAACCACGTATCACGGTCCCACCGGAATCATCGGCACGTTGCACGTTGCCTGCTCGAAGGCCGACATCCCCTCGGTGAGTCTGTGGGCGCCCGTTCCGCACTACCTCTCGGGCGCGTCCCAGCCCCTCGCAACCATGGCGCTCCTCGAAGGCTTCGCCGTCGCCTCGGGGATCGCCGTCGACATGACCGGGCTCGACACGCTTGCGGTCGCGTGGCGGCGTCAGGCCGACGAACTGGTGGCCGACGACCCCGAGGCGCAAGAGATCGTCGAGGCGTTGGAAGCGCAATACGACGCCGGCGAGCTCCCGCCACTCTTCGCCGACGACGACGTTCCGTCGGGCGACAGCATTGCGGCCGAACTCGAAGCGTTTCTGCGCGAGAACGACGAACGCTGAACTTCGGCCGGAGTCGCACCGAAACGACACTGCCAGCGCCGAGAGGTCGTCAGGTGAGCAGGTCCTCGGCGACGGCCATGAACATCTGCGTCGAGAGCGCCAGCGATTCCTGGTCCACCCGCTCGTCGTTGCCGTGGAACATCGTGGCGTAGTCCTCGTAGCTCAGTCGCTCGGAGAACAAGCCGTATCCGTAGCCCACGGCACCGGCTCGGCGGAAGAAGCGGTTGTCGGTCGCGGCGACCATTGTGGTCGGCATGAGCGCGGATCCCTCGCACAGTCGAGCCGAGACGCGGGTGAGGGAATCCCAGAGCGGGGTGTCGATCGGCGAACGGGACCCAGGGTCGTCGGCGATCTCGAGTTCGACGACATCGGCCAGGTCACCAAGTGCCTCTCGAAACATGGCGCGCACGTCGTCAAGATCCTGATCGGGAAGCGCGCGCACGTCGACCTCGATCTCCACCCGATCGGGGATCACATTCGTCTTCGTACCGCCATGCGCGACGGTGGGAGCAAAGGTGGTGTGCGTGCACGCGTGCGCAATCCGCGCCATCCCGACGGGAAGTGCCTCGAGCGTGTCGTCGAGTGAATCGGGGTCGGTGAGCGCCGCACCCAACTCATCGCCGAGCGCCATGCCCTCGACGAAGCCACGCCAGGTCTCGGACACCCGCGCGGGGGGACGGTACGACGCGATGCGCTGTACGACGTCCGCCGCAGTGACCAATGCATTGTCGGTCTTGTAAGGCTGTGACCCGTGACCGGGAACACCTCTGGTCACGATGCGAGCCCAGAACGCCCCCTTCTCCTCGACGAGAACCGGGAGTCGTGGACCGTTGACGGTGGGGACCTGAAAGCCCCCCGATTCGGTGAGCACGTAGTCGGCCTTGACAGCATCGGATTCGTACGTGGTCAGGTGATCGGCGCCCCAGGTGCCGCGAGCTTCTTCGTCGGCCACGGCGAGATAGATGAGCGTGCCGCGGGGCCGGAATCCACGCTGGGCGAGGTACTTCATCGCCACGGCTTGAGTGGCGGTGAGGTTCAACATGTCGACGGCGCCCCGTCCCCACACGAAACCGTCGACGAGTTCGCCGCCGAACGGATCGCGGCTCCACCCGTCGGGATTCACGGGAACCACGTCGGTGTGGCCCATCAGGAGCAGTGACGGGGCGCTCGGATCGGTGCCTTCGATCCGGCACACGAGACTCTCGCGTCCCGGCATTGGGGCGTAGGTCTCGAACTCGAATCCCGCTTCGCCGAGGTACTGACGGAGCACATCCACGCTGCGGGCCTCGTGACCCGACTCCGGCGTTCCGTCGTTGACGCACGCATTACGAATGAGGTGCGTCAGCAGATCGGTCGCTTCGGCGGTGACGTCGTCCATACGACCTCACCGTATCCCCGCCCGCAAGGTTCAGCCGTCGCGGTCACGACCCGTCAAGGCGGAATCGGCAGATCCCGCGCAGGCCATGGCGCCGAGCGAGCGCGCATGGTCATCGGCGGCCGCGGCCGCGAGGGACGCCTCGTCGGACGCCGCCCGCGAAGCCGACACGTCGCCGTCGCGGAGCGCGTCGGCCGCGACCTTCGACGCGTCGAGCGCGACCCGAACACTCTCGATCCATTGACGAATGAGATCGCGGTCGTCCCGGGGCGGGACGAGATCGTCGATCGACTCGAGCTCGTCCTCTTGGATGACGACGATCGCGTCGATCACGTCGGCCACCTCCGAGGCGTCGGCGGCATCGGGTGCCTCCAGCGCGGCGATCTCGTCGTTGGCCGACTCACAGATGGCATCGACCCGCTCGATGAACTCGAGCCGAGTTGGTTCGTCGGGCTGACAACCGGCTACCAGCAGTACGCAGACCAGGCCGATCGTCAGTGCGATCACCCTCGCCATGGTGGAGTCCGGGGCGGATCGAAATCGACGGGACGGTCTTCGCCTTGGATCGCGGCACGGGCGGTGTCGAGCCAGCGGGGCGCGCCGGCAAGCGGCTCGGGAAGCGCATCGAAGGGGTGGAACCCGACCGACATCGTTTCGAGCGGATGGCCGCGCAGCGTTCCCCCCAACATCCGACAGTGGAACACCAGCGTGTACATCGGAAAACGAGCGAAGCCGAGGCGCAAGCCGTCGAAGCACGCGATCAATCGGAGCGGCTCGACCTCGATGCCCGTCTCTTCGAAGACCTCTTTCACCGCGATCTCCGCTGGCGAGTAGCCCGCGTCGGCCCACCCCACGGGATAGAGCCACCAGCCGGAGTCGGCCCGCTGCGTCAGCAGGATCTCTCCCGCGTCGTTTCCGACGACGGCCGCAACCGCCACCTTGGGGGTGACGTATCCGTCGACACCTTCACCCACGGAACTCAGCCACTCCTCGTAGAGGGCATCGGCTTCCGCCTCCTCGAGCGCCGCGGCCCGGATGTCGGCGGCCACGTGCAGGACCTCCTCGAAGCGCTCTCGCTCGTAGAGGCTCTGGGTGAACCCGAGGCCGGTCCGCGCCACACCCGCGAGGGTCTCGGCCCAGCGCAGGAGATCGGCCGCGGAGATGGCGTTCTCGTCGGTCACGGCGGCGAAGACTACGGGGCTCGA
>Ga0182741_1004416_pt1 | contig 13884 bp, 14 predicted proteins | sample eDN5th37CBELigOP_FD_128874 | JGI IMG/M metagenome (GOLD analysis project Ga0182741, IMG submission 128874) | Enriched Organic Plus compost microbial communities from Emeryville, California, USA - eDNA 5th pass 37_C BE-Lig OP (version 2) (version 2) ...
ACGGGCCAACAAGACAAGATTCCTGACAATGTGGGTGAAGCCATGCAGCCCGAGGAAACGGAGCAATTGCAGCAACGGATTGCTGACCTCAATGCGGCGCATCGCAAGCGCCAGCGCAAGGAGCATGAGGCGGAGCGGATCGAGCAGCTGCGCGACGAGATTTCCGCCATCGCCGCCGAGATGGTCCGCATGGTTGCCGAGAGGGAAGGACCCGGCTCTCAGATCGACAGGGTTCTCTCTGAGCCCAGCCGCGAGGTTGCAGGATTCGGATCTGAAAGCCGTCCGGAAAGCCTGGCAGACCGGGTACAAAAGCTCCGCAACGCTTCCTGAGAGACGTGTCCCGATCAACCCCGCCATAGACGGTGGAGCGCGATGGCCGATGCTGCGGCAACGTTGAGACTGTCAAAGTCTCTGCGCATCGCTATCCGAACGGTCGTTAGCCGCTCCATGAGGGGAGGCGGCAAACCCGGACCTTCCGCACCAAGCAGCAACGCCGTGCGCTTGCCCGGCTTCACGTCAGCCATGTCCAGTGTGCCATGTGGGCTCATGGCGAGCACGTCGAAGCCGCGGCTGGTGAGCGCATCCACTATTGCCTCAGCGCTGCCTTCGCGCGCGAAGGAAACCTTAAGCGCAGCCCCGACAGATACGCGGATCGCCTTGCGGTAGAGCGGATCGCAGGAACCCTGATCCATCACCACAGCATCAACGCCAAATGCTGCCGCATTGCGGAAGATGGAGCCCATGTTGTCGTGATTGGCGATCTCTGCCATCGCAACGACCAGAGCCTCTTCCGGCAATGTATCAAGAAGCTCTGCTACACCCGGCGCATTTATTCGCCTGCCAATGGCAAGCACACCGCGATGCATGTGGAATCCGGCGATCTGGTCCATCACTGCGCCGGAGGCGACATAAACGGGTACATCGGCTGGAACCCTGCCGAGAAGTTCCTGCATTCCCTCGACGCGGTTCTCCCGCAGGAAGACGGACTCGGCAGCCATCCGCGCGTTGGAAAACAGGACGTTGAGCACTGTTTTACCCTCCGCGACGAATTTCCCTTCGCGGCCAACAAGATCGCGCTCACGGATGTCGCGATAGGCGGCTATCCGCGGATCAGCGGGATCGTCGATCAGGATGTATTCCCGGTTCAAGACTGTCCTAGTCCTCAAGTACAGTTCCACGGCCGCGCATGACGGCTCTGAGCGTGTCGCGTACGCCGATCGACCCCAGGAAACGCGAGGCCTCGTCGAAGACCGCCACGGGCGCCGTCTGCGACTGATGGATGGCATGCATTACCGTCTTCAGCGGGGTTATCGCCTGGGCCCAGTACACGATGTTCCGCTCAGCCGGCATGGGGCTCTTGTCCTCGCAGGAAATCCAGTCCGCCGGCTCCCCATGGGATTCGGCTCCGACGACCAGCATGTTGCTGTCCAGCAGGAAGCGTGTCGTTCTGCGTCGGTCGAGCCAGACCCAACCGTCGCCTGCCGTCTCAAGCTCCTGCACGTCACGCATGACGTGTCCTGCCGTGAGCACAGAAAGCGGGTTCACATGCGAAACGAATTCGCGGACGTAGTCATTTGCAGGCGAAAGCACGATTTCTTCGGGCCTGCCGCTCTGGACGATCCGGCCGCCCTGCATGATTGAAATGCGGTTGCCGATCTTCAGCGCCTCTTCGAGGTCGTGGCTGACGAACAGGATCGTCTTCTTGAGCCGCGCCTGCAGCTGCAGCAGCTCATCCTGAAGCTTGGCGCGGATAAGCGGATCAAGCGCCGAGAAAGGCTCATCCATAAGGAGGATGGGTGCTTCCGTCGCCAGGGCACGCGCAAGGCCGACGCGCTGTTGCATGCCGCCCGAAAGTTCATGCGCGTAACGGTCAGCCCATTCTTCCAGATTGACCAGCTTCAGCTGCTGCATCACTTTCTCGCGACGTTCGGGAGCGGGCATGCCGGAAAGTTCGAGGCCGAAGCCCACGTTGTCGGCGACAGTACGCCAGGGCAGGAGGGCAAACTGCTGAAACACCATGGCAACGCCCTCGCGCCGCAGGCGACGGAGTTCATCGTCCGATGCTCGCGACACTGACGTTGCCTTGCCGGCAACTTCGACAATCACTTCTCCGCCCTGGATCTTGTTCAGCCCGTTGACCGAACGCAGAAGCGTCGACTTGCCTGATCCAGAGAGGCCCATGAGCACGGAAATCTCGCCGTGCTGCACGGCAAGGTTGATGCCCGTGCAGCCGATCACCGCGCCGGTTTTCTCAACGACTTCTTCTCTGCTTGCGCCAGCATTGATGAGTGGCATGGCGGCCGAGCGTTCCTTCTCGTTGCCGAAAACGATGTCGACATTGCGGAATTCGATGGCTGCCTTCATTTCGGTTGCCCCCGGCCAAGGCGGGTAATCCGGTCGAGAATGATGGCGAGCACCACGATGGCGAGGCCAGCTTCAATGCCAAGTGGAATGTTGACGCTGTTCAGCGCCCGCACAACCGGCTTGCCGAGACCATTTGCGCCAATCAGCGCCGCAATGACCACCATCGAAAGCGAGAGCATGATGCACTGGGTCATGCCTGCCATGATGGATGGGAGGGCTGCCGGAAATTCTACCTTCCGCAGAAGCTGGAGCTTTGTCGCGCCAAAGGCGAGGCCAGCTTCCCGCAATGGCGCGGGAACTGAAGTGATGCCGAGATAGGTGAGCCGGATCGGCGCTGGAGCGGCGAAAATCACCGTCACGATCAGCCCCGGGGCAGAGCCCAGGCCGAAAAGAATGAGCACCGGGATCAGATAGACGAAAGTTGGCAGTGTCTGCATCAGGTCCAGCAGCGGCCGGATGAACCCGTAGACGCGTTCATTGTGCGCGGCCCAGATGCCAATGGGAACACCTATTGCCATCGATACCGCTGTGGCGGACACGACGAGAACGATCGTCTCGACGGCCTCACGCCAGAGGCCCTGGTTGATGATCAAGGCCAGCCCAAGAACCGTGCCGATGGTGAGCTTCCACGAGCGCTGCAGCGCATAGGCAAGTGCTGCCAGCAGAATGACGAAAACCGATGGCGGGACCGCTAGCAAAAGCTTGACCATTCCGCCGAGCGCACTGTCCAGAACGAGCGCGAGATTGTCGAAGAGCCAGGCAAACTTCGCCGTCAGAAAGTCGAAGAATTGCCGGCCCCACCGACCGAGAGGGATTTTCCAGGCGGAGATCCAGGCAGTTATCGGGTCATCCATAGGCGGTGCGGATCCTTCAGGCCATGCATCGAAGGCCTCGTTTATCTCTCTTTGGAGCCTTAGAGCAATTCCAGGAAAGTGCAAACCGGATTGCGTGGGAACTATGGATTACATCATTCCTGTGCCGCCTTGGAAAGATCCCGGCAGCAACTTGATGAGTAGCTGCGGCGCGGTTGAACCGCGCCGATGGCCGGAGTTTTCTAAAGGCCGAGCGACTGCTTGACGGCCGGGAGGGCGTCACCGCCTTCGAATGTCGTTACGCCTTCAAGCCACGGGTTGAGGGCATCCGCGTTCCGCTTCAGCCAGGCCGAGGCCGCATCTTCGGGAGCAGCACCGTCATCGAGGATGGCACCCATGATCTCGTTTTCCATGTCCAGCGAGAACACCAGGTTCTTAAGGAACTGGCCGACGTTCGGGCACTGCTCGGCATAGCCCTTCCATACGTTGGTAAGCACCGACGCGCCGCCGTAGTTCGGACCAAACACGTCATCGCCGCCGTCCAGATAGACCATGTCGAATCTGGCGTTCATCGGATGGGGTTCCCAGCCGAGGAATACGATATGGTCCTTGCGTTGCACGGCGCGGGCCACCTGTGCCAGCATGCCGGCTTCCGAGCTTTCCACGAGCTCGAACTCGCCGAGGCCGTAGGTGTTGTTGGAGATCATGTCGAGGATCAGGCGGTTGCCGTCATTGCCCGGCTCGATGCCGTAGATTTCGGCCTTCAGCTGATCCTGAAACTTGACGATGTCATCGAAGGTCCTGAGCCCGGCATCATAGGTGTATTGCGGCACGGCAAGCGTGTATTTCGCGCCTTCCAGATTGGTCACAAGTGTCTCGACCGTACCTTTCTCACGATAGGGCGCAATGTCGGCCTCCATCGTCGGCATCCAGTTGCCGAGGAACACATCAATGTCCTTGTTGTCGAGCGAGGCATAGGTGACTGGAACCGAAAGCATCTGCGTCTCGGGCTGGTAGCCCAGGGCCTTCAGGATCACCGATGCGGTTGCCGTGGTCGCAGTGATGTCTGTCCAGCCGACATCGGAGAAGGTGACTGTCCGGCACTCCGCAGGGTCAGCTGCGAAGGCAGAACCGGAGCCGAGTGCCAATACCAGACCGAGAGTGGCGCCTAAACTCCTGTGACCGAACATGATTATCTCCTGCAATTTACCGTGCCGGGAATTATCCCGTGTGCGCATAGGCCTGTGCAAGCATCAATTTGTGATTGCACCCAGCAAATGACTGGCGGCTGCATTTTTTTGCACCGGAGCCGCATCAACTATTTTCTGGTGGAAAACAATATGGCTCAATGCCGCCCACGGGTTATTCCCAGATCATGCAAGGCAAAGCGGCAGTCCGTCCAGTTGTTCCGCGGGTTCAAAACGCTTATGTCAAATGGGACGGTGTTCACCAGAACACGCTCAATGGAAGAGGCCCTGCGCCTCGTATCGCCGCAGGAGGCGTAGTTGTTCAGAGCGATTGGTACTTTCTTCTCCCGTCTGTTCCATTGGATATGGTCTCCATTCGCCGCCGTCGGGCGCTGGTACACACGGCGCGGATGGATCCTGCGCATCTCCGTAGGACTGGCTTTCCTGCTGTTTGTCGGGCTGAACATCTATTTCATGGTGCAGACGCAGATCTGGACCGGATTCAATCCCGACTACGTGGCTGCCTATGACTTCGAGAAGCGCGACACTGCGGCGGGCATCCGTCTCGCCAATACGGGAGACGCGGCTGCGGCGCAGACCTGCAGCCCTTCTGCCATTGCCCAGGTTTCCGCTGACCTGATCGACTTCAACGTCGACCAGAATGCATGGATTTCCTCCATGCTCTTCTACAAGCTTGGCTTCTTTGGGATTGACTGGGACCGCACCCCCTTCTTCGACAACAAGGCCTCTTTCCAGCGCGGCGTGAACCAGACGGTGCGTCGCACGGCCGTCGAGCTGGTTGATGCACTTGGCCGGGTACGTGGTACGTCGCAGATAGACAGCGACCTGCAGAAGGCGCGCGAGAACATACAGTTCAGCGAGGACGCCTGGTATTTCGGCTTGAACCCGTTTGGCCCGAAGACACCGACGCCGTCCTTCTATCGCACGGCTGCCCAGTCGCTGCGTAACTTCAACGCGCGTCTCGAACGCTGCGAGGCGGTCTTTGACGGCCGCGCCGACAACCTCATGCAGTTCCTTGACCGCATCGCTGGCGACATCGGCTCCACCTCGGCCATCCTGCGTGAGCGCTCAGAAAACCACAATGGCGGCTGGTTCGACTTCCGCGCGGATGACCGCTTCTGGTTCGCCTACGGTCAGCTCTACGGCTACTACGGCCTGTTGAACGCTGCCCGGTCCGACTTCCGCGACGTGATCGCGCAGCGCTCCCTGCAGACGCTGTGGAAGGACACGGAACAGCAGTTCCGCTCTGCGCTCAACATCACCCCCTTCATCATCTCCAATGGCCGGGAGGCGGGCTGGATCATGCCGACCCACCTTGCCACCATGGGTTTCTATATTCTGCGCGCCCGCTCGAACCTGGTCGAGCTGCGACAGGTTCTGGATCGGTAAGTAAAGAGAGAGTGAGCGCGATGGCGCAGGTAAAGTCCGATATTGAAATCGCCCGCGAAGCCTCCTGGAAGCCAATTCAGGAAATTGGTGCGAAGCTCGCAATTCCGGAAGAGCATCTGCTTCCCTATGGTCATGACAAGGCAAAGATCTCGAGCCAGTTCATCGCCTCGCTCTCGGACCGGAAGAACGGTAAGCTCATTCTCGTGACGGCGATCAACCCGACACCTGCGGGCGAGGGAAAGACCACGACTACCATTGGGCTCGGTGACGCGCTGAACCGGATCGGCAAGAAGGCGATCGTCTGTGTCCGCGAACCGTCGTTGGGTCCGAGTTTCGGCATGAAGGGTGGAGCGGCTGGCGGCGGCTACTCGCAGGTGATCCCGATGGAGGAAATCAACCTCCATTTCACCGGTGATTTCCATGCCATCACCTCGGCGCACAATCTGCTCGCCGCACTGATTGACAATCACATCTATTGGGGCAACAGCCTCAACATCGACACGCGCCGCATCACCTGGCGTCGGGTCATGGACATGAACGACCGCGCTCTGCGCGACATCGTTGCCGGCCTCGGACCGGGCAACGGGTTTCCGCGAGAGACAGGCTTCGACATCACTGTCGCTTCTGAGATCATGGCGATCCTCTGCCTTGCCCGCAATCTGGAAGACCTGGAACAGCGCCTCGGTAACATCATCGTCGGCTACCGCCTCGACAAGACGCCGGTCTTCGCCCGTGACCTGAAGGCGGATGGCGCGATGGCGGTGCTGCTGCGTCAGGCGCTCCAGCCAAACCTCGTCCAGACAATCGAGAATAACCCGGCCTTCGTTCACGGCGGCCCGTTCGCCAACATCGCTCATGGCTGCAACTCTGTCATTGCCACCACTACGGCCCTGAAGCTTGCGGATTACGTGGTAACGGAAGCTGGCTTCGGTGCCGATCTTGGTGCAGAAAAGTTCTTCGACATCAAGTGCCGCAAGGCTGGCCTGAAGCCAGCCGCAGCTGTGATCGTCGCTACAATCCGCGCGCTGAAGATGAACGGCGGCGTGAAGAAGGAAGATCTCGGCGCCGAGAACGTGCCGGCGGTGCTCTCCGGATGCCCCAACCTTGGCCGCCATATTGAGAACGTGAAGCAGTTCGGCGTTCCGCTAGTCGTGGCGATCAACCATTTCCACTCCGATACCGAGGCCGAAATCCAGGCTGTCCGCAACTATGTGGAAACCATGGGCGGGCAGGCAATCCTCTGCCGTCACTGGGCGGAAGGCTCTGCCGGGGCCGTCGACCTCGCGCACAAGGTGGTCGAAATCGCCGAGACCGGAGCCTCCAACTTCGCGCCGCTCTATGTCGATGACATTCCGCTCATGGAAAAGATCGAGACGGTGGTGAAGCGCATCTACAGGGGCTCAGGCGTGGTCGCGAGCGAATCCATCGTGAATCAGCTGCAGCGGTGGGAGGAGGAGGGCTATGGCCATCTGCCGGTCTGCATGGCCAAGACCCCTTATTCCTTCTCGGCTGACCCTCATGCCCTTGGTGCTCCAACCGGCCATGTCATCCCGATCCGCGAGGTGCGGCTTTCCGCTGGTGCAGGCTTCGTCGTGGCCATATGCGGCGACCTGATGACGATGCCAGGTCTCCCGCGCGTCCCTGCCGCCGAGCGCATCTTCCTGTCGCCCGAAGGCTATGTGGAGGGGCTTTCATAAGGCGAAGCAAGGCAGAACAGGACCTATCCTGCGAATGCCCCCGCTATGGACAGGGGCAGGTTCGCGGGCCATGGTCAGGGATGCGGGATTGGCGCGGCTACCGCGCGACTTCTTCCGCCGGTGCTGTCGCCCCTTCAGGGTGGATTGCAACGACCTTCAGCCGGTGAGACTTGCCACTACGGTCGGTCCAGTCGATCGACTGGCCGACGGAAAGGCCGATCAGAGCTGTGCCCACTGGCGTTGTTACAGAAATCTTGCCCTTCTCGATATCCGCTTCCACGGGGAATACGAGCGTCACCTTCTGCGGTTCGCCCTCATCGGCGGTGTAGGATAGAGTGGAGCCCATGCGAACCACTTTCGCGGGGAGGGCCTTGTCCTCGACGACATTGGCGCGTTCAAGCTCCGCGATCATGGTCTCCGAAAACGTTGGGTTGCGCGTCTCCATAGCCTCTGCAAGACCAAGCAGACGGTCGTGATCGGTTCTCGAAAGTGTAATTCTGGGCTTGGGCCCTGGCTTCTTCTGCATCAGTAAGACTCGCTATGCCGGAACAACCGGTAGTGGAATGGTTTGATGCGCCTGTCGGGATATGGGAATTGCCGATACAGTACTTAGGCTATTACCATGCGCGCCCCGTGGTTCGGAGGCGCACGCCGAACCCCGGGGTCAGTGTCCGGCGATCGGACACACCCTGAAAAGGAATTGATACTGCATAACGTACATATTCATGCCGCCAAGGTGGTGCACGAAGAGGGGCTTGTCAAGAATAGCTTCACGACTGTTCAGGATTATACCCTCAACAAACGTCACGATTAGTTTTCCTTTTTGCCCAAGGACAGAGCAGACCGCATGAGATACAGGCAGGGGTTGCGGGCCACCCGCATCGGACATCTTCTGAAGGGGATGGTTGCGCGGAAAGAAGCGCTTGCTCCGGCCGTCATTTTCGGCCTTCTGGCCTTCGGTCTCTATCTGTTTCTCGCGATCGCGGATGAAGTGGCAGAGGGGGAACTGCGAGAGTTCGACGAGCGCCTTCTGCTACTTTTCCGCGATAGTGCCAACCCTTCCGTTCTCCGCGGTCCGGCATGGCTGCAGGAGACGATGGTGGAGTTTACGGCGCTCGGTGGCTATCCTGTCATCATTCTCACCCTGATCGCGGTGGTGGGCCTGCTGGTTGTCACCCGTCGTTATGGACCCGCGCTTTTCACGTTTGTCTCTGTCTGGTTCGGATGGTTGATCTCGGATCTGCTGAAGCGGTTCTACGACCGCCCGCGGCCCGATCTCGTTGATCATCTGGACACGGTGCATACGGCAAGCTTCCCGAGCGGTCATGCCATGATGAGCACTGTGATCTACCTGACGCTGGCAGCCCTCGTTATCCGCTTTTTTCAGGATTTCCGTGTGCGGGTCTATGTGGTGGTGGTTGCCGTTATGATTTCAGTCCTGGTGGGTGTAAGCCGCGTCTTTCTGGGTGTTCACTGGCCAAGCGATGTGTTTGCTGGTTGGGCTCTCGGGATCGCATGGGCGTGCTTCCTCTGGCTCGTGGTCGCATTTCTGCAACGGTCGGGAAGGCGTCAGAACGCCGACGACCCCGATCAATAGCGACATCTGCTCAAATCTGTTGCGCGTGACGGCAATCGAAGCTATGCATTCTGCCAATGAAGACGATGATCGCAAATCTTGGTTGGTGGTGGGGACGCTAAACAGCGGCCACGCGATCGTTTGCGCATCGTTTTGAAAGACTGGCCGCTGGTGATGAACCAGGCGGCCTTTTTGTTATCGGCTTCCTGGTAGCGCCGCAGGAAGGGAGAATGTGATGACTGTTGAAGTATTGCCGGATGGGTCCGAGCGCTTTGTGACCAAGGGCGGTGTGACCATCCTGCGGTCGCGCCACAGCGTGGACTATGCCACCGCCATTGATGCCTGCGTGAATGCACTCGACACCCGCCGGGGTGCCGTGTTCTCGTCCAACTACGAGTATCCGGGTCGTTACACGCGCTGGGATACGGCAATCGTCGATCCTCCGCTGGTCATCTCAGCCCGCAGCCGGGCGATGAAGATCGAGGCGCTGAACCGGCGGGGCGAGGTCATGCTGCCCGTCATTCTAGCGGCTGTCGAGGCTCTTGCTGTCGTCACCATCACATCGCGTTCCGCCACCCTTTTCGAGCTTACCGTCGCAGAGCCCGAAGGCATACTGACTGAGGAAGAACGGTCCCGCGCTCCTTCAGTTTTCACTGTTCTCCGCGCCATTACTGATCTCTTCCGCACCGACAACGACAGCAATCTCGGCCTCTACGGCGCCTTCGGCTACGATCTCGCTTTCCAGTTCGACCCGGTAAAGCTGCACCTCGAGCGGCCCGCGAGCCAGCGCGACGTCGTTCTCTACATTCCTGACGAGATCCTCGTCGTCGACCACTACAATGTCTCGGCATGGCGGGACCGCTACGAATTCGCGGGCGAAAGCTTCACCACTGCAGGTGTCGCGCGTGAGATCAGGGAAGAGCCGTTCACACCGTCTGCAAAGATTCCGCCGCGTGGCGACCATCAGCCCGGCGAATATGCTAAGCTCGTCGAAAGGGCGAAGGAAAGCTTCCGCCGCGGTGATCTGTTCGAGGTTGTACCCGGCCAGATGTTCTTCGAGCGTTGCGAAAACAAGCCTTCGGCCATCTCCCGCCGTCTGAAAGAGATCAATCCGTCTCCGTACTCATTCTTCATCAATCTCGGCGAGAACGAATATCTGATCGGCGCGTCGCCGGAGATGTTTGTCCGCGTCAACGGCCGCCGTGTCGAGACCTGCCCGATTTCCGGCACCATCAGGCGCGGTCAGGACGCCATCGAGGATTCCGAGCAGATTTTGAAGCTCCTCAACTCCAAGAAGGACGAAGCCGAGCTCACCATGTGCTCGGATGTTGACCGGAACGACAAGAGCCGAGTCTGCGAGCCTGGGTCTGTCCGCGTCATCGGACGTCGCCAGATCGAGATGTACTCCCGCCTGATCCACACTGTTGATCACATAGAGGGCCGTCTGCGGGAAGGTATGGACGCGTATGATGCGTTCCTGAGCCACGCCTGGGCCGTCACCGTCACGGGCGCTCCGAAGCTCTGGGCCATGCGCTTCATCGAGGAGCATGAGAAGAGCCCGCGCGCCTGGTATGGCGGTGCCGTCGGTATGGTCCACTTCAACGGCGACCTGAACACCGGCCTGACGCTGCGCACGATCCGCATCAAGGATGGAATTGCTGAAGTGCGCGCGGGTGCGACGCTGCTCATGGATTCCGATGGTGCTGAGGAAGAGGCCGAGACTGAACTGAAAGCCTCCGCGATGCTGGCCGCCATCCGTGATGCCGGCAAGAGCAACGTGAAGGCGGAAGCCCGCTCGGCCAACCGTGTCGGTGAGGGGGTCAACATCCTCCTGGTCGACCACGAAGACTCCTTTGTCCACACGCTGGCGAACTATTTCCGCCAGACGGGTGCAAAGGTGACGACCGTCCGCACGCCGGTGGCCGAGGAAGTGTTCGATCGTCTCCAGCCGGATCTGGTCGTCCTTTCACCCGGCCCGGGTTCCCCGCAGGACTTCGACTGCACCGCCACGATCCGCAAGGCGCGCAAGCGTGATCTGCCGATCTTCGGTGTCTGCCTTGGACTGCAGGCGCTCGCAGTGGCTTACGGCGGCGAACTGCGTCAGCTGCATGAGCCGGTGCACGGCAAACCGTCACGCATCCGCGTTGACAACAAGAGCCTTGTATTCTCCGGGCTTCCGCAGGAAGTGACGGTTGGCCGCTACCACTCGATCTTTGCCGATCCCACGACGTTGCCACGGGACTTCAATATCACTGCCGAGACGGACGACGGCGTGATCATGGCAATCGAGCATGCAGGCGAGCCGGTGTGCGCGGTCCAGTTCCACCCTGAATCCATCATGACGCTCGGCCACGATGCGGGCATGCGCATGATTGAAAATGTGGTTGCGCATCTTCCCCGCAAAGTGAAGGTGAGAGCAGCTTAAGAGTACGAAAGGTCGGGGCGCTTCGGTGGAGATGTTGCGGGCTACTGCATAATCTGTCGAAGTCGCCCCCATTTTTTGTGGTTGCGCTGTGCTCGTGTGACGTTTAGGAACGCGGCCTTTCAGGAATCTGTTAGACACTGAGAAAGCTCCGCATTTTAATCCGGGGCTGTTCCGTGGCGTAGAAGAAGGACAGTGCAATAATGTCAGCCAGGACGGTTCGTCGCCTGTCCTTCTGGACGATTCTTGTCGGTATTGCGGTCCTTGCGCTTAAGGTGCTCGCCTGGAAGCTGACCGGCTCCGTGGCGCTGCTTTCGGATGCAATGGAATCCATCGTGAATGTCGCTGCGTCCTTGATGGTGTTCTATGCGATCGGTCTGGCAGCAAAACCTGCTGACGAGAGCCATCCGTTCGGTCACTTCAAGGCAGAGTATATCTCGGCCGTCATCGAAGGCATTCTCATCCTGATAGCAGCGGGACTGATCGCCTGGGAGGCGATTGCAGCCTTCAACACCCCGCGTACTCTGGATGCTCCGCTCTACGGCATCGCCATGAACGTGCTCGCAAGCGTTGCCAATGGCGTTTGGGGTTACGTTCTCATTCGTTCGGGTCGCAAGGCACGTTCTCCCGCCCTTGTCGCGGATGGACGCCATCTCTGGACGGACGTCTTCACCTCTGGTGGCGTTGTCGCCGGCCTGATGCTCGCCTTGTCGACCGGCTGGTTGTGGCTTGACCCGCTCCTGGCCATCATCATGGCCGTCAGCATTGTTTTCCACGGCGCGCGGATCGTCATGGCTTCAGTGCAGGGGTTGATGGACGCGGCCATGGACCCGGACGATCGCGCGCTGGTCGAACGCATCATTACTGAGCAAAGCAAGGGTGCCCTGGAATTTCACGATCTCAGGACGCGTGAGGCCGGCCGTGCCCGGTTCATCGAGTTCCACCTCGTTGTCCCGTCGGACATGACCGTGGAAGAATCCCACGACATCTGCGATCGTATCGAGGACACTCTTGAGGACCAGCTGCCAGGTGCGCGGGTAACGATCCACGTCGAGCCCGAGTACAAGGCGAAGCACGTCTGAGTGCTCCGCCCGTGTCGCAGGCCGACGAGGCTCACATGACGTCCGGATATTTCCGCACAACCTCACGAATTTCTTCGGAGAAGTCTTCTTCGCCCATGATCTGGCGGATCTCGATGGTCTCGTTGGGGCTTGCCGGGCACTTCTTCGCCCATTCAACGGCTTCCTGCAGAGAGCCCACTTCGATTACCCAGTAGCCGCCGACGACTTCCTTGGCCTCTGCGAATGGCCCATCCGTGACAACCGGCGAGCCGGTTGCGAAGGACACGCGTGCGCCCATTGATGGCGGATGCAGACCATTCAGGTCCTTCAGGATCCCCGCCTTCTGCAGCTCCTCGTTGTATTTCATCATTGCGTCCACGCCGTCTGCAGGTGGCATGGTTCCTGGCTCGGCATTTTCATAACCGCCCGGGATCATCAGCATCATGAATTGCATTTTTTCCTCCTGATCAGTTCTCGGCCCAAAGGACCATGGGAACATAAACTTCCGCCTCAGGACGATCTTGATCCAGCAGATCCGACATCGGCAAGTCAGAACGTTATGAAAATCAACCGATGGTTGCGTATCGATGCAACCTCCGGCTAATTTCCGGCGGGGAGGGCCGCATCATGAGCGAACCAACGAATCTGGATGCTGCTGTGAAAGCGTTGGCTGCCGCGGAAGCGAAGATAGAGGCAGAGCGGCGCTGGCTGGAGACGAGAATAGAGGTTGCAAAGGCTTTCACCACGTTCCTCGCGGGATGTGGATCTGCAATTTTCGCAGGCGGAGTGGTGGCCCCGCTCCTCGGTTGGTTCTTCGGGGAGCTTCAGGTGAGCGTCGGGCTCATCCTTGTCAGTGTGTTGATTTGCCTGGCTGTGCCTGCGTTGCTATATTTCTGGGCGGAGAATGAGATCGAAGCGGCTTTTGGCTATCGAATTGGAGCAGGATGATGCCTCAGGGATGGGAATATCTCGTCATTCAGCTCCTGTTCCTTATCGGCGTCCTCTGTTTTTTCCGGGTGGTGTTGCTACGCCATCGCCGTGAGTTCCGCCGCATCTACGCTAACCTGGGTACTCTCGAGAAAGAACGCGCAGATCTGCTCGAAACGATTCAAACCGAGCGCAAGGTTGAAGCTGCCAGGAAACGTCAGGCTGCCAAGACTGCAGCTCACCATGCGGGTGTTTGAAGCAACGCAGTGGCAGGTTTGCATGCTTCTGCCACTCCGCATTCTTGTTATGATGAGGCTTCACCAGGTTGGCGAAAAAAACTTGCGTCAACCAATTCGCTTCGCTATCAAACCTGCATGATTAATCAGGATCGCATAAACGGGTTCTTGCCTGCTGCCGCTACCAACGCC
>Ga0182741_1004419_pt1 | contig 13882 bp, 15 predicted proteins | sample eDN5th37CBELigOP_FD_128874 | JGI IMG/M metagenome (GOLD analysis project Ga0182741, IMG submission 128874) | Enriched Organic Plus compost microbial communities from Emeryville, California, USA - eDNA 5th pass 37_C BE-Lig OP (version 2) (version 2) ...
ACCGGGCGGCGCGGGTCGCGACGCTGCGCGCCACGACGCTTCGCACGGTGGATGAACGCCGGCTCCGGACCCTCGTGCGTCGTCCGGCGCGACGCTCGCGCTATCCCGCGCCCGGCCGCCGGCCGCGCGGTGCCAGAGGAGGTGCGTGACCACTCACTTGCTTCGTCCTCTACGCGACTGCCACTGGATGAGCCCACGCGCCACGGCGACGTTGTCGCTCGCGACCACGATCAGCTCTTCGTAGACCCGCGCGCGCGTGGGTGCTTCCGCTTCGACTATCACGGGCGGCGCGTGCCCTTCCCGCCGCTGCGGGTCGCGCCGCCGTTCCACGACTACCCGCGCCCGGCAGCGCGATGCGCTGGCTACTCCCGCCGGATGCACCTCGATGGTGACCCGCCCCCCTCCCGGGAGATCGCGACTGTACAGTAGATCGTTGCCATCCATCCGTTTCAGGGGACAGAGGGAGAAGAAACCGGGGGGAGTGGACGTCCATCGGCTGCTGGTATTGCTGCTCGTGTAGCGGCTGGCGGCCGGCGTGCTCTCGCCCCACGCGGCGAGAGCACGCCGGTTCCGCTTTCAATCCTCGGAGAGCGCCGCCAGCAGCACTTTCCGGGTGTTGGGGCGGCGCATGACGTCACCCCATATGTCGCCGACCTCGGCGATCCTGGCCGGCACGCTTCTGATGGTGAAAGCCGCCGGGTCGAGATCGTCTCGCAGCTCCGACCAGTGGAGAGGCGTAGATACAGTAGCGCCTGCCTTGGCCCTGGCGCAATAAGCGGAGGCAATACTTTTTCCGCGGGCGTTCTGCAGGTAGTCCACGTACACCGCTGCCGGCGGCCGGTCGGCCAGCGAGCGCTCCACGGTCGCAGCCGAAGGGTTTCCCGCGGCCACGCGCGTGGCGATCGACTGCGCGCAGCGCAGCGCTAGCTCGTACGGCGTCTTCCGGGGGAGCGGGATCGCTATGTGCAGCCCGCGCGAGCCGGAGGTCTTGAGCGCCGCGCGGAGACCGAGCCGCTCCAGCTCGTCGTGCACCAACCGCGCGCTGCGGACCACCCCGCGGAAGCCCGCCTCGGGGCCGGGATCGAGGTCCAGGATCGCGTAGTCGGGGTGCTCGAGGTTCCCGACGCGCGAGAACCAGGGATCTACCGAGATGCAGCCCAACTGCACCGTGTAGAGGAGAGTGGCCAGGTCGCCACCCACGATCCGACGTTCCGGTTTGGGGCGCTTTCCTTCCGCGGGAGGGGCCGGGATCGATTCCACGCGTATGATGGCGGGAATGTTGGCGGGGGGCTTCTGCTGGAAGAAGATCTCCCCCTCCACCCCTTCGGGTGACCGTTTGAGGACGAGCGGACGGTCGGCCATGAGGGGGAGGAGCCGCGGCGCCACGCTGGCGTAGTAGCGGAGGAGCTCGCCCTTCGTGGCCCCGATGGCCGGGAAGTAGACCTTGTCGAGGTTGGAGAGCGCCAGCTTCTTGCCGCGCCCCACGCGCACGCTTCCGCTCCCGCCGGAGCGCTCGATCTCCTGCAGCTCGGTTTCCATCGTTTCCATGGTGGTTGCCGGATGTGGTTGCCGGCGACGGGCGGGGCAAGAGCGGTGCCTGCCGCGCGGCTTCTCCCGTCCGGGAGGGTGGTCGGGTACGTCGCTTGCGTCTCTGTCACGCGTCGCGACGCGGCAGCGGGGTTCGCTTCAGCGCCCAGGCGGGGCCGGGCGCGAAAGGCGATGTGCCGCAGGAAGATGGGGGATGGGTGGCTGAGGGGCATTGGGCAGCGGCTGGTTCGGGTGCGGCTGGTCCGCGCGGGTGTGGTGGCTCCGGGATGTGGGGTTGTGCCGAACGGTCGGTGCTGTGGACTCGCGGCGAAAAGGGAAAAAGCTCCGGCAGGCGAACGCCTGCCGGAGCTTTTTCCTTTCGAGCCGGGCCGAGATCAGATCCGCTGCACCTCCGCTGCCTGCGGTCCTTTCTGTCCTTGGACGATCTCGAACTCCACCTGATCGCCCTCGGCCAATGACTTGAAGCCGTTGCCTCGGATCGCACTGAAGTGGACGAAAACGTCGGGACCTCCCTCATGCGAGATGAAGCCGTAGCCCTTCGCGTCGTTGAACCACTTCACTGTGCCGGTAATGCGAGACATGGTACCTTACCTCTCCCCAGCGGGGATAAAACGGTGATGCTCGATCCTGCTCGATAGGTCGGGGCTCCAGAGCTCCCACACCAGTCCAACTGGATCCTGGAACGTGCCTAAATTTGCATCTGCTACCCTCTCAGATGCTACGGCACCGGGTAGAGGGCCTTCCATCACAAATCGGGCCACTCCGGAAAGCGCAAGGGGCGGGAGTCATCTCCCGCCCCTCAAGCAAACGCGCATCATCGATTGTATGGTGCTGTATGGCGCCGAGGAGCCGTTCAGGCGGCGCCGGCAATGTAGCGAGCCACTCGCCCACAGCTCGCGCAACGTAGCGTTACGTGGGAGCGCGGCAACGGAGGCATCAGATCCGGGTCGCGGACGATGTCACCGGAGCATGACGGGCAGCTGAGCGGCATTCCATTGCGATCGTGCGAGATGAGCTGGAGTGCCTGTGCCGGGTTGTAGGTGGCCGGGCGTGGCTTGCGCATTGGATCCTCCAATAGAAACCCACGGCGTCTATCCACGGGGAGCGGAACGCCGCAATCGCACGGGCGGCTGGAGCTGCCGCCCGCTGAGACCATTAGGTAGAACGCTGTTGGCCGGTGGAACGTTGCGGCCTGCACCTGAAGCGGCCGCTATTCTTCTTGTACCAGCCCTGCGGGAAAACGTTCCGATTCCCGCTCACGCCCCCATCACCACTCGTGATCCTTCCTCCACAGGCTCCGCCGCTCCACGCGCCAGAGCTTCGACTTGTCGGCGAAGGGTACACCGTCCCGGAAGGCGTCGCCGTCGTTCAGCGACTCGATCACGTCGGCACTCTTCGCCGATGCCTCGTCGGCGCGATGGAGAATCTCGGCCTCGGCCGTGAGCGGACGCACCGGGCTCCCGAACTCTAGCTTCCCATGGTGCGACAAGATCAGATGCTGCAGCTCCATGAGCTGGTCGTCGCTGCACAGCGGCTCGCCCACCGCCGCGAGCCGCCGCTCCAGCATCAGGCAGCCCAGCACCACGTGCTCGATCAGGTAGCCGCACGGTGTGCGCGTGAAGCCCTCCCACGAGACGCCGTATGCTTCCACCTTACCGATGTCGTGCAGGAGCGCGCCCGCCACCACCAGATCCACGTCCGCACGCATCGCCTTCGCCATGTGGCGGCCGATGTAGGCCACCTCCCAGACGTGCAGGAGGAGGCCGCCGAGCTTTCCGTGGTGGCCGTTGATGGAAGCGGGAGTGCGCTCGAAGTCGAGCCGAAAAGGCTCGTCGTCGAAGAAAAGCCCCAGAACCTTTCGCAGGCGCTCCGAGGCGATCTCTCCACGCAGCTTGTCGAGACGATCCCAGAGCGCGGCGCTCTCCTGCTCGATGCGCGGGAGGAAATCGTCGAGACGGGCGTTCTCCTTGGGGAGCAGCCGTAGCGGCGCGGTGAGCTTGAGCTGGCGCTTCGAGTCGTAGCTGCTGACGTGTCCGACCGCCTGGACGATCGCTCCGGGCACCGCACCGTCGGCCCAGCCGGAGTCCAGCAGGTTCTGCCAGATAGGCTCGGTGTCTATCTGCCCCGAAAAATTGCCGAGTGTGAGCCTGACGTATGGTTCGCCGCTGGACTTCTGTTTCTCATCCCGTTTGAGCACGAGCAGGTCGTGCTGCACCCGATCCCCGTATTGCGCCCGGCTGAGGTCGACCATTGCCATGGCCGGCAAAGTGGGGTGTCCCGACGCGGCTGGCAAGGGACGGGATTACCGCATCATCCCACGTAGACGATGTCGCCCTCCGCGTCTATCCCCATCTCCTGTTCCATCCCGCACACGCCGCAGACTTTCACGGCGTGCCACGCCTCGCCGAACTCCCTCTGGTTCTCACGACGCGCGGGCTTCACCGACAGCTTCTTGTAGCTGTACTCGCCGCAGTTCTCGCAGGCGTGTGCCTTGGCGATCAGCTCGGCCCGTTGACGCGTGATCTTTGCCAACTCTCAGCGCTCCTCGTCGGTCGGAGTGCTGGACGAGAGGCCGGTGAGGGCGCGCAATGCAGCATCGCTGGGAGTAGCGACGATGTCGCCCGACGGACGCCGCACCGAAGCTACCTCCTCGCTCGACCCGCTCTTCTTCACTCCTTCGTGTCTCCCGGTGCGCGCGAGCAACTCCTTTATGCCACCCACCGCACCCATCACTCCGGTCGCTTCCGTGGGAAGGAAGATAGTGGTGCCCTTCCCCTGACTGAGCACGGGGAGTGCCTCGAGGTACTTGAGTCCCAGGAGATACATGGCCGCCTGATTCTCGGGGAGCGCTCCCGCGATGCGCTGCAGAGCTTCGGCCTCGGCCTGCGCCATGGCGAGCCGCGCCTCCGCCAGTCCCTGCGCGCGGAGCACCGCCGCCTCCTTCTCGCCCTCGGCGCGCTGGATCTGCGACTCGCGCACGCCCTCCGACTCTAGGATCGCCGCGCGCTTTCCGGCTTCGGCCTGCGTCACCGCCGCTCTCCGCTCGCGCTCGGCGCGCATCTGCAGCTCCATCGCCTGCTGAATCTCGCGCGGCGGCTCGATCGCCTGCAGCTCCACGCGCGTCACGTCCACCCCCCAGCTCATCGCCGCTTCCTCGATCACCTCGCGCATCCGGTTGTTGATCATTTCGCGGCTGGCAAGCGTCTGATCCAGCTCCATCTCGCCTACTATGTTGCGCAGCGTCGTGCGCGTCAGCGTCTCGAGCGCGTAGGGGAGGTTCTGCACGGCGTAGGCGGCCTTCTGCGGATCGGCCACGCGGTAGTAGAGCACCGCGTCGATGTCGATGGTCACGTTGTCCTTCGTGATCACCGGCTGGCTCGGAAAATTGAGCACCTGCTCGCGGAGGTCGATGCGCGCCGTGGAGCTGGAGATCACCTTCTTGATCCCCTTGAGATCGCTCTCGAAGTAGCGGACGTCGATCGTCTTGGCGCGCTCGAAGAACGGGATGATGATGTTGAACCCGGAGCGCGCGATCCGGTTGAAACGGCCGAGCCGCTCGATCACCATCACCTCGGCCTGCCCGATGATCTTGAACGAGTTCACCGCGATCAGCAGCGCCCCGACGACGATGATCCCGAGTACTATGGCGCCCATGTCCTTGCTCCGCTGGAGGGGTGTCCAGGAAAGTTATCCCGGACCGAGGAGGAAAGGGAGGAGAAACCGAGGTGGAAAGAAGGAGAAAGGGATGGACGACTGAAGCTGCGGTCATCATTCGATCCGCGGTCATCCCCGCGTCATCGGTCATCCCCGCGCAAGCGGGGATCCATGTTGACCTGACTGAACATGGATCCCCGCTTGCGCGGGGATGACGATGCTTGGTGTGCCGTCCCCCGTCCCCCGTCCCCCGCTCCCCGCTCTCTCCTCTCTCCTCTCTACTCCCCAGCTCCCCACCCCCCCCCGCCTTTCTCCCCTACTTCACCCAGTCGGCGATGAAGACGTTCGTCTCGTGCGGATTATCCGCCAGGCGGTTGGAGGCCCATACCAACTGCCGGCCGTCGGGGCTGAACTGCGGGAAGCCGTCGAACTCGGGGGCGGTGGTCACCTGCTCGAGACCGGAGCCGTCGAGGTTCACGAGGAAGAGGTCGAAGTTTCCGCTGCGCGGATTGCGATAGTTCGACGAGAAAATGATCTGCTTCCCATCGGGCGTGAAGAACGGGGCGAAGTTGGCGCCGCCGAGGCGCGTGATCTGGCGCTGGTTGCTCCCGTCGGCGTTCATCACCCAGATCTCCATCTTGCTGGGGCGCACGATGCGCTGCGCGAGGAGCGAGCGGTAGTCGGCCAGCTCGGCGGGATCGGTGGGATGATACGCGCGGTAGACGATCTGCTTCCCGTCGGGCGAGAAGAACGGACCGCCGTCGTAGCCCACGGCGGTGGTGAGACGACGCACGTCGGTGCCGTCGACGTTCATCGTGTAGATGTCCAGGTCGCCGTCCTTGAGCGACGTGAACACGATCGTCCTGCCATCCGGCGAGAGCGTACCCTCGGCCGTGTACACGCCGTAGCTGGTGAGCCGCTTCGTGTCGCTCCCATCGGCGTTGGCTGTGTAGATGTCGAAGGGATCGAGCCCCCATACGTAGCCCTTGGACGGGTCGGGCTTCGCGGGACACGCGCTGTCGGCGGCCTGCGTGGAGGCGTAGAAGATCCTGCTGTCCTTCGCGAAGAAGTAGCCGCAGGTGGTCTTCCCCGTCCCGTTCGACACGCGACGAACGTTGGAGCCGTCGACGTTCATGGTGAACTGCTGGTCGCAGCTCCGGCCGTCGCGGGTGGACTGGAAGATGAGCTCCTTCCCATCGGCGCTGAAGTAGGCTTCGGCGTTCTCCCCGCCGTGGGTGAGCTGCCGGATATTGGCGAGGTGGCGCTCGCCGGGCGCCGGCTCAACGCGCTGCGCCGGAGGGCTCTGGGCAGCAGCGGGCCGCGCGCATACGACCGCGGCCGCCAGGGCGGCCGCGGTGAGGATGGTGTGGTTGCGCATGCGGAGGAAGCTAACGCCTCGTTCCGCTGTCCGCCCTGGCGAGGGAGAAGAGGTCCTGCTGCGACTGCCCCTTTTGGAGGAGCGAAATGGCCTTGAGGAGTTGCGGGTCGCTCGGGATGTCGCGCCGGAAGGCGGTGGAATCACCGAAGGCGAGGCGCGCTACCTGGTTGGAGATCCACTGGTTGACCAGCGGAGCCGCGGCCACGTAGTCGGCGCTGTCCACGTTCACCTTGGCCGCCTCGAGCCGGCGATAGAGCTCCGCGCGCCACTCGGGCTTGACCTGGAAGTCGGGTTTCACCTGGCCCTTGAGCTCCAGCGCATAGTCGTAGAGCACGCTCCTGAGCGCGGGGAACTTGGGCGCCACCGCCTTCGCGAACTCCTGCTCGGCGGTCGAGATGGTGTCGTTGGCCACGATCACATCGGGCGTGATCCCGCCACCGCCATAGACCACGCGTCCCGCATCGCTCTTGTACGCCGGACGGTTCTTCTTCACGGTGTCGCTCTCGAGCGAGTCGGGTGCCGCCTCCTCATCGAGAGTGGCGTCGGCCACCAACGCCGAATCGGACTCGCGATGCGACTTCTGGATGGAACGTCCGCTCGGCGTGTACCACTTGCCCGTGGTGAGCTTGAGCGCCCACCCGCCGTCGAGCGGGAAGACGGTCTGTACCAGCCCCTTTCCGAAGGAAGTGGTGCCCACCACCAGCGCGCGGTCGTGGTCCTGGAGCGCGCCCGTCACGATCTCGGCCGCGGAGGCCGAGTAGCCGTCCACGAGAACCACCAGAGGAGTGGTCGGGATGTGCTCGCCGCCGCTGGCGTTGAAGACCTGGGGCGGTCCCTGCCGCATGCGCACGCTCGCGATCTCCTGCCCGTTCTTCAGGAAGAGGTCGGCCACGGCGAGCCCCTGGTCGAGGATGCCGCCGGGGTTGTTACGCATGTCGAGGACGATTCCCTTGGCGCCCCGCTTCATCAGATCGTTCACCGAGCTCTGCAGCTCCTGCGAGGCAGTCTCGTTGAAGGTCTGGAGCGGGATGTAGGCGATCTCGTGATCGAGCATCAACGAGAACGGCACCGCCGGCACGTGGATCTCGGCGCGCGTGAAGGTGTGCTCGATCGGCTGGCTCACGCCGGGCCGGCCGAAGCGTACCTTCACCTTGGTGCCGATCTCTCCGATCAGCACGTCGGATACCCGCTGCGAGGTCCAGCCTCGAGTGGATGCGGTGTCGATCCCGACGATCCGGTCGCCCTCCACGATTCCGGCGGCTTCCGCCGGCGTGTGCGGGAATACCCTCACCACCACGATGTTCCCTTCCTGCTGCTCTATCTGCATCCCGATCCCGCCGTAGCGTCCGGTGGAATTGGTGGAGAAGCGCTGCATCTCCTTGGGTGAGAAGAGCTCCGAGTAGGGATCGTCGAGCTGGCGGACCAGACCGCGGGCGGCCCTTTCGTAGAGATCGCCCGCGGCGACGGTGTCCACGTATCGCTCGGACACGAGCGAGAGCACCTGATCGAAGACCCGCGCTCCGTCGCGCGCGGCGTGCTCCTGTACGACGAAGCCGCCGATCGCGGCCGGAAGAAGCAGCGCTCCCACGAGCGCGGCGGAACGAAGGCGAGGCATCGGAATCGGGGGCTCGGGTTGAGACCAGTAGGAGAAGGGAACGGGAAACAGGAAACGGAAAACGGGAACTATCTCGAGACTTCGTCATCCCCGCTTCCGCGGGGATCCATTCCACAGTCATCCCCGCGGAAGGGGACCCATGTTAGTCGGCCCCGCGAAAGCGGGGACCCATGTTCGATCTGGCTAGCATGGATTCCCGCTTGCGCGGGAATGACGGCGGTTGCAGGAACAGGACCTGTTCCCTGTTTTCCGTACCCTGTTTCCTTCTCTCTCCTGTATGCACTACCTGCGCCCGTGGCGCGAAGTTCCCGCCGCTATCAACCGTTGCCCAGCCAGCCGCTGCCGGCAGCGCCGCCGGCGGCACTGCCGCCGCCCGAGCTCTCACCGCCGTCGCCGTCGCCGGATGCGAGGATCTGCCTCCAGGTGAGCTCCGGCCCCTTGCGGAAGCCCTTCTGCGTGAGCTTCACGCCCTCCGGAGAGATGGTCACCATGTATGCCTGACCATCGATCTCGATCTCGCGCTTCAATGTTTTTTCCAGCTTTGTCGCCATTTGGTGATCTCCACTTGGGAAGGTGACTCTGGCTGCCTCTGCAAAGGTTCAGGCGCGATTTACGCGCTCCGCGTCGCTAGAACATAATCCACGAACCACTCCCGCATCTGTTGTCGCACCACCGCATTGCGCAGGAGCCCGGCGGAGATGAGCATCTCGTGTGCCGGCTGGAGGACCCGCAGGAGGTGCGACGGATAGCGCTGCGTGAGCGGAAGCTGGTCCGCCAACTGTGAAAGCGCCACCCTCCAGGTGACGTTCCCTTCCGAGCGCGCCACCTCCACGAGCCGGTAGATCCGCCGCGCCACGGGCGAGGAGAGCGCCGTGTAGCGCTGCACCGAGAGCGAGGAGGTGTAGCCGGCCGCCACGTTGGCGCGCAGTTGCGGCGCGATGGTGACCACGGCCTCTCCCGGCTCCGCCGCCGCGAGCGCGGGGAAGAAGGTGAGCTGGTCGCGATCGGTGGAACGCCGCCGCTCGATCTTCACCGCCTGCAGCACGGTGAACGATGTGTCGACGACGGACGCGCTGGCCGCGTCGTGGTAGGCGCCGAGCGACTCGAGCGTCGTGTGCTGCAGGCGCGCGAGTGCCGCGCGCAACTGTCCGTACGTGCGTCCGTCGGCGCGCCGGGCCATCGATCGCAGGAATGCGTGCAGCGTGAAGCTCACCACCCCGTCGGCCGGTTCCCCGGCCTCGTGGTAGCGGTGCCAGATCTCCATGTACACATCCTGGTCGAAGGTGCCGGGGATCCGGTCGCCGGGCCGCGGCAGCACGCGCCAGCGACCGCCCGTGGACGGCGCGTAGCTTATCGCCGACTCGTCCGCCGAGTCGCTGAGCCGGAACAACGGCAACGCCTCGAGCGCCCTGTCGAGCAGGATCGTCCGCGTGGCGTGCCTGCGTCGCGCGGTGAGGGCCATGGGGTCAGGGGCGGGCTGCTTTCTGAAGTTTCACCACCTCACCCGTGACGGCGCTGGCCTCATCGGAGCAGAGCCAGAGCACGGTGGAGGCGATGTCGGAACGGTCTACGTAGTCGGCGTCGGCGCCCATGGATTCGAGGTTGGCGGCGGTGCGGATCGAAGTGGGGGCGATGGCGTTGGCGCGCACGCCGTTCCGGGCCTCCTCCTGCGCCACCGCCCGCATGAGGGCGATGACTCCGCTCTTCGACACCGCGTATGCCGACGTGCGCGCGATGCGCGCGCCGGGAAGCGCCGCGGCCGAGGCGAAGTAGACGATCGAGCTGTTTCGCGCGGCACGGAGCGCGGGGAGAAATGCGCGGGTCGCGAGGTAAGCGGTGGTGAGGTTGATGGAGATCTGGTGCTGCCAGGCGGCGAAGTCGCTGTCTACCACCGGGCCGCTCATGGCGAAGCCGCCGGCCATGTTGATGAGCGCATCCACCCTCTCGCCGAAGGCATCGCGCACCATGCGGACGAGCGCGGCCACCTCCGCTTCTTTCGCGAGATCACAGGGAAAGCCGCGCACATCGCCGCCACTGGCGCCGCCGACAGTGCCGTCGGTGGTGCCCGCGCGGACGGCCGCCGCGCGAGCTTCGGCCTCGCGCGCGCTGCGGCTCACCACGGCCAGCCGCACGCCCTTCGCGAGGAGCGCTCGCGCCACCACCTCCCCGGTCTGTCCCGGCTTTCCTATGCCGGTCAGCACCACCACACCATTCTCGTAGCCCACGCGCCTCGCCTCCGTGAGATGTAGACTGCGGTCAGCATGGCTATATCCGCGCGCCGCCGCAAGATACAGCGACCCGACGGCGCCGGTATTGCATCGGAGCTTCCCGGTGGCCGGCGGTCGCGTCCGCTGGCCGGTCGGCTCGCACCAACCATCTCGCACGAGAGTGTACATAGCGCTGATCGTACTGGCGGCCATCGTGCTCGCCTTCGCTTTCATCGGCATCGAGTACAGCCTGCGCGGCATCCCCATGGCCCGCGTCACGGCCATAGGCGACGCCGGCGGGCCGCCGTGCATCGGCGAGCCGCTCTTCGAGCGCACCGTGGAGCTCTTCACCGGCGCCACGCTGCACGAGGGCAACGAGGTCCGCGTCCTGGTCGATGGCGACGAGACCTACCCGGCGCTCTGGGAAGACCTCCGCGGCGCGCGGCAGTCGATCACGCTGCAGACGTACTTCTGCAAGCCGGGGAAGATGGCCGACACGCTCGCGGAGATAATCGTGGATCGCGCCCGCGCCGGAGTGCGTGTGCTCTTCCTCTTCGACGCCTTCGGCGCGCAGGGGTTGAGCGATGAATACCTCGGCCGGCTCCGCGAAGCTGGTGTGCGCGTCGCGTCCTTCCGGCCGGTGCACTGGTACTCGCTCCACAAGGCGCAGCACCGTTCGCACATCAGAGTGGTGGTGGTGGATGGGCGCATCGGCTACACGGGCGGCTTCGGCATAGACGACAACTGGTTCGGTGACGGCCACTCGGCCGACCAGTGGCGCGACACCAACGTGCGCTTCACCGGCCCCGCCGTGGCGCAGCTGCAGGCCACCTTCACCGCGGGATGGGTGGAGGCCACGGGTGAGCTCATCACGGGCGACGTCTTCTTCCCGGAGCCGCTCCCATCGGAGGACTCCGTGAGACTCGCGGCGCTCTTCCACTCCGCCCCCACCATCGGCAGCACTCCGGCTGCCCGCTTCGTGGCGCTCACCATCGCCAGCGCTCGCGAACGGCTCTACATCACCAACTCCTACTTCGTCCCCGACGGTGATCTCGTGGAGATCCTGGTTCGCGCCGTGCGCCGCGGTGTGGACGTGCGCATCCTCACCGCCGGCCCCCGGACCGATGTGAGCCTCACCCGCTGGGCGGGGCGGGGCCGCTACCACGCGCTCCTCGCTGGCGGCGTTCGCATCTACGAGTACGAGCCCACGATGATGCACGCCAAGACGTTCGTGGCCGACGATGTCTGGTCGAGCGTGGGGACGATGAACTTCGACAACCGCTCGATGGTCTTCAACGACGAGTCCAACCTCCTCGTCCTCGACCCCGCCGTCGGCGCCCGCATGAACGCGATCTTCCACGCGGACCTCCGGAGCTCGCGCGAGGTGACGCTGGCGGAGTTCGAACGGAGGGGACTGCTCGCCCGGGGAGTGGAGCGGATGGCGCTCCTGCTGTCGCGCCTGTTGTGATGCGGACAGCCGCTGACTCGATACGTTCTCCGGTCTCGGCCGGAGGATCCATCAGGTCAGGAGCTGGCCCCGCTGCTCTCCCAGTGCCGCGCGAACTGCTTCCCTTATCGCGAGCACGGTCTCGCGGTCGGCGGCGGGAGAATCGTCACGGACGTGGAGCTCGACGCCCTGGGCCACGGTGATCCGGTGCCACATAGCCTCGCCGGGGTTGGAATCGGCGGCCGGGGCGGCGAGGTCGGCATCGCCGAAGAGGGAGGGGGAGAGCGAGCTGGCGACCTTGCGCTCGAGCGCATCGCCGAGTAGCTCGGCGAGCTCCGTCTTGATCTTCGAGAGCGTCTGTCCTTCGCGCTGCCTGATCTTGATGAAGAGGAGCTGCAGGAGGTGGCGGTAGCCGTAGGTAGCCGCGGTGCCGGTGCCTTCGGGGTGGTCGAGCAGGCCACTGGCAACGTAGAAGCGTACCGCTCGCGCGCTCGGTTCCGCGCGGGCCGCGGCGTTGGTGGGACGCATTGCCGCGGACGTGGTGATGGCCGAAGCGTGCGCCGCCAGCCCGCGGGCATTCCAGGGTGCGTGGCGCGCGTGCGCGCGCAGGAGGGGGACGGGCGACTCTGCCATGGACTGAACAATAACATCGTGCTCCAGCTCGGTCAGTCCGCTCGAGCTGGAGCACGACAGTCATTACCGCCGGGCGCGCTTCCGGGCTGGCGCCTTCCGGGTCGCGCTCTTCCCGCGAGCCGCGCCCTTGCGGGCAGCTCCCTTCCTCGCGGAGCTCTTCCTGGCGCCGGCTTTCTTCGACGCACCCTTGCGGGCGGTCTTGCCCGCCGACTTCCCGGTGGCGCGCCTGGTGGAGCTCTTCGCGCCGCCCGACTTCCGAGCCGTCGTCTTCCCGCCGGCGGCCTTCTTCGCGGCCGTCTTCTTACCGGCCGCCCTCCTGCCCCCGGCCTTCTTGCCGGCGGCCTTCTTGCCCGCTGCCTTCTTAGCCGCCCCCTTCCGGGCAGCGGCCTTCTTGCTCGCACCCTTCTTGGCCGCGGTGCTCTTGCTCGCCTTCTTCGCGGCTTTCTTCGTCGTCTTCCCGGCTGCCTTCCGAGCCGGTGCCTTGGCGGTGGACTTCCTCGGCGCGCTCTCCGCGCGCGGTGCGCGCGGCGCCGGCTCGCTCGGAGTTCCAGCCTGGAGGCCGCCCGGGGTACGCGTCTCTCTCGCGCCGCCAGCCAGGATGCTGCTCGTCATCGAGCCGCCCGTGGTGGTGCCGCCCCGGATCGCGCCGCCGCGCTCCGCGGAGATCGGAGGTCCGAGGTCGACGTCCTCCTCGCTCTCCTCGATCAGCTCCTCCTCCTGCCCCAGCTCGTCCTCGTCTTCTTCGTCATCCGTGCTGTCCCAGAGGGCGTCCGCGTGGTTCTTGATGCCCCAGCCGGTCCCGCCATCCTCATCATCGTCATCGTCGTCGTACGACGAGCCACCGCCTCCGAAACCGAGATCGTCATCATCGTCGTCGTGCTCGGAGAAGTGGAGACCCTCGTTGTACTCATCACCGCGCGGCATGATTGCCTCCTGTCGTGTTTGTCGCGTAGCTCTCGCAGCTGCGGTAGCGCACCAAAATAGCGTAACCCTAACGCTCCCGCCGGTCCCTTCCGGCCCGGAACGCGCCTCGACGCCCGTGGGCCAGCGAGCATTTCCAGCTACATCTTCCAGCCCGGACTCCCTGATATCACATGTGCGGCTATACGTCAAGGGAGTAAGGGAGAGAAAACAGAAGGCAGACTCCTGCTCTCCTCAGTCCCCCGCCACCGGTACCGGCATCGGCATCCTCTCGCCTTCGGCCACCTCGGGGATGGCGCGGAAGATGGGAAGACGATGCTGGAGCGAATCCAGATACGTGTAGATCACGGGGGTCACGTAGAGCGTGATCAACTGCGAGAACGCGAGACCGCCCACCACCGCCACGCCCAGCGGACGGCGCGACTCGGCGCCGGCGCCGGTGCCGAGGGCGATCGGGAGGGTGCCCATGAGAGCGGCCA